>Ga0187771_10002216_pt1 | contig 13344 bp, 10 predicted proteins | sample 0116_SJ02_MP15_1_FD_133139 | JGI IMG/M metagenome (GOLD analysis project Ga0187771, IMG submission 133139) | Tropical peat soil microbial communities from peatlands in Department of Meta, Colombia - 0116_SJ02_MP15_10_MG | ecosystem: Environmental > Terrestrial > Soil > Wetlands > Peat | place... | reverse complement strand
TTGGCAGATTGAAATCCTTGCGCGGTCACCTTGACTTCATAAGTGCCGACCGGCAGACGCGGCAGATTGAACACGCCTGAATCGTTGGTTCGGGTCGGATACGCAGTACCACGCTCCACGTCGCGAGCCTCCACGGATGCGCCAAAGATGGGAGCTCCGGAAGGATCGGTAACTGTGCCGGTGATGGTGGCCGTGACTTCCTGGGCTCGGACGAGTGTTGGACAGATTAGAAGTGCGGAAACGGCGATCAGAGCAAGAATGATCCTGATTGAGTGTACCATTGGAAGCTCCGTGTTGAAACGTTTTAATAAAGAGTAGCGCGATTGTCGGAATTCGCCAAGAAAAATTATGCGCCATCAGGTACAGTCAACGTCAGTGACTATGCACACACGAGGATGTGTGGATAAGGGGCGGTCACGGTGCAGCGGAGCGGAACGGCCAGGTCATTCCCCAGGAATAGAAAGCGATAATCAGCATCACATCCAAGGGTATTCCGAAGACGATATAGAGCAGCGGCATGAACAGCGTGCTCTTCTGCAGCACCAAGGCGTGCAGCAGGATTTGGAAGGGCAGGAATAACGCCAGATGGCCCATGGTGAGAGCCGTAAGACAAGCTTTCTTCCACAGGCCGAAATCGAAAATGTAATAAGTCAGAGCGAAGAGAAGCGGGATAATGGAAATCAATCCGATTCCCGCGCGGATCAACCCTTCCAGGTAGCTGTCCGGGGTATGTTGAAATCGTAATGGCCAGAGGGCAAAGAAAAGCAATGCGCTAGCCTGCACGCAGAGAATCGCACGTGCCAGATAAACCACTGGCATCAGCTTTTTGGAAGCGAAGAAAGTGAGCGCGAAGAGCAGGACGGTCAGCCCACAGGTCAGCGACCAGATGGAGAGATCGGGCAGGACCGGCTCAATGCGAAGACACGGGATTTGTAGACGGAAAAACTTCACCTGATGTTGGGCCATCTCGAGCCTGGCATGCAACGGCAGCGACGAAAGGCTCCATGCCAGGAGTCGGCTCCAGAATCGGCAGACTCGCGGCAGGAGCACCAGCCAGATGGTGGAGAAAAACAGAAACAGCGAAACCGAAGTGACCAGGTTCATGGGCCCGAGATGAAAATGCGCAAGGGCGCGGTGCATGGTGATGACACCGCCGCGATGTCCGCGAGAAGGGACCATCGAGCTTGCGCCGTGAGATACCAAACCAGGCTCGCGCATCTCAAAACTCCTTGAAGAGGCCCAAGCTGCTTCCACCGCGGTTATAGAAGGGGCTGTGATAGTAATCTCCCATGAAGTTGAAGCCCCAATTGGTTCCCATCCACTTGCGCCAAGTAACAGTCAGAGTTTGGCTCTGAAACTGAGTCAAGCTCACAGTCGGACCGACGAGTTGATAGGCCTCCTCTCCAAGCCCGACGCGAAGGACAATGTACTGGTGCTTATCGCGGCCTTGCGTCACCGCCACGAAGCCCGCTGGCGCGAATACCCTTCCCGGACTGCTGAGATTGAAATAAACGCCTTCTTCAACAATCCAGGGCTTGGTGAAGTAGTAGGTGCTGCCTAAAAAGAAATTGCGGTCGCGGTGCACGTCTTTGGCGGCGTAATAGCCAAAACCGGCGGTGGTAATCAATTGCTTGCGGGCCATCCACTTCTTATTCAGGAAGGCGTCGGTGCGGTAGCGGGGCCAGAAGAAGCCACCAGCGCTCGAGCCAAACGTGAGCGATCCATACCAGTCGGGGCTGAAGGTGTGGGTGTCGCCAACTGCGAAATAAGCTCCCGCATCGCCGAACTCGTGCTGCGCATTCAGTTCGCCGTCCCATACGTCGTTTCCCTTGCTATAGACCGCTTTGCTGTAGCCTCCCGCCCAGTAGCCATAACCGTTGCTCAGAGCCAAATAGCTGGCGCCGGTTTCGATGTAGCTTTCGTGGGAGCTGGGCTTTGCTTCCGACACAATTGCGGCACTGGTTACGTCAGCGGGAGAAGAAGGCAGCGCGGCGCCGCCACCGCTGGCAATCTGCGCGGCACCAGATGGCAAGCTGACATCCTGGGCTGTAGCAGCGGAAAGAGCCAGCGCAGTCAAGATTATTAACACGCCTGCAACTCGGAAGCGCTTTGGATTAGCCATCATCATTTGATCAGCTCAATTTCGGTTTGAAGGTGCGTGACATTTCCGGCCACCACAATCCAGCCTTCGCCGTCGTTCTTTACATCGGCAGATCCCTGCACCACCTTGGGCTTGGAAAATTTGGCAGCGGCGAAACGCCAACTCTGGTGCTCAAGACTTTGGGGATGCGAGGCGTCGAGGGTGACTATCCCATCCTTCTCGGAAAGCATCCATTCCACCTGCTTGCGCGAGTTCAGGAAAGTAGCCAGGTCCGTCATGGTGTACCAGCGGAATCTTCCCTCTGCCTTCAATCGAGCCGTGAGCTCGAGCCACGCCATGACGACACTTTTGTAGGCCAGAATTCCAGGAGGGTGAAAGTACACTAATCGCGCCGAATGACGGTTGGCGGCAAAGCCGGCCACCGCTTCGAGCCAGGACTGAACTTCCGCGTCGGAGTATCCTTCCGGCTTCATCTCCTCGAAAGCGGCCGCACGGTCAAGGTGGAGAACCGGAAATTCCCACATGTTCTGACTTTCTCGCGCGCCATCGCGATAACCCTGGGTTGGTCCCATGCCCGCGTTGCCGGTGAAGTAATGGGCGATGAAACCGTGGGCTTCCAGCCATTGCGTGACCCATGGAGGCTGGTCACCGTTCGGGGCAGAATATTCCACCACCGGTTTTCCGCTCACGTGCTCCAGAGCGGCCTTATTCATGGCGAGCAGCGGCTCCAAATCGGTGAGATTGCCGGTCTCGACGTGCGCAGAAAAATAATCGTGAATCCACCCGCCGTGGCTTCCGATGGCATTGCCCAGCCGGACGTAGTGAAGGATCAGATCCGAACTAAGAGGATTGTGTTCGGCGTCAAAACCCAGGTGATCGCCAAATTCCTTGGCGTCGGGACCGGCGGTGATGTGAATCGAATATGGTCCCTGCTCCTGTAACGGCGCCCACGACGCTAACTCCTGCATGGGACGAATGGCAGCGTTGGAGTCCACATGCCAGTTCAGAACCAAGCCCCCGACGCCATCGGGTACTACCATCAGGTAAGGCAGTACCAGCGTGTGTTCGGCAAAATATTTCAGGAAAGCATGAAGCAGTAGTCCGTCCGTATTGCCTTTGAGATAGCCCAAAGGAAGGTTTACGAATAGAACCGAGCCTTTTTCGTACTTGTGCTCGCCAGCCACGATCCCGGCGGCTGAATGAAGTATCGTCTGGCCGGCGTAGCTGCCGCCCGTCACGAAACTGGGATATTTAACGTCTCCATACTTATAGCGCCTGAGCTGAGGCTCAGAGCTCTCAACTGCCGGGGGGTTCAGTTTTGGCTCAGGAACGTCTGCACCGAAAGGGTAATACTGCCCTGGGGGAATCTCCAATTCGTGGAAACGAGCGCTCTCCCCGCCAACGTTGCCCCACTCAATCGTCTTGTCTTTGAGGCTGTCATAGAAGGCGTAATCCACTCCGGCGAGATCTGACAGACGCGAACGGCTTGGAGCGTATTTCCCTTCGGGTGATAAAGTCCCGGCATCGTAGACGAGCATCAATCTGCCGCCTCCAGCAACAAAACGACGAACTGCGGCGACAAAGGCATCACTCGCCTGCTTGTGTATGGAATCGGGGAGTATGACTCCGGCTGCCGGCGGCTCTTCAAAAAATGGACGAATAAATTCGGAATCGTGCATGGGCACTACGTGCAGACCTTCTTCACCCGCTGCGTCCAGCCACATATCCACTCTGGGGTCTGTGAGACTGATTTCATCGGGAATCAGCAGCAAGAGACGGTCCAGGGTCGCAACTGGGCCCGCGTGAGCAACTCCGGAGCAAAACACGGCAACCAGCAGCAGACGAATCCAGGTAATAGTTCGGTGATGATTCATGCGTTTGCCACCACTTCCCCGTGTTCCCGCGCCCACAGCGATCCAAATACAACTACCCCCTCGGCGACTTGAATACCCAGGGCACTGACGGTAGTCGGTGTGCGTGCGCCGCCGCACTGGGTCCCGGTTTGAATGTACATTTCGTGTTCCGCGATGACCGGCCCATGAATAACGCAAGCCGGACCAATGACGAGTTTGCCGGCGCTGATCAGGCTTCCCTGCACCGATACTCCCGACTCCAACACAATGTCTTTTTGGCTCTTCACGCTTCCATAAACGCGTGCACCGGAGCCGATGCGCAATTTGCCGCGGACAACCAGATCCCCACAGAAGGCTGCTCCGCATCGGATCTCGAAGTCGCCGTCGTGCACGATGCGCTGAGGCTTCGAAGGTGGGAGTTCCGAGATCGAGGAAATTGAGTGCGACGCATTCTCGCCGTCCTGCAGTCCAAGTTCGATGCGTGGAGCGTTGAGCCGCTGGAAACTGCAACCGGGGGCTAACCGTATGCGGGAATCGGAAGAGACGCGCGCTGCCAGTTTGCACCCGGAATCGGCGCTCAGTTCGCCGCCCGCATGTACCCAGCGCATCACGCTACTCCCCCCGCCCAGGTAAGCCTCCTGCTCGGCCAGCAGCGCGCGGTAGTGATTGTTGTCGCCTCCAACGAACCGGCCCAGCGAATAGATATCTTTGGAAAAACTGCTGTCTTTCGGGAGGGAAAGATCACTGGCGGAGGCGATCAGCACCGGGCAGGTCCCGTCCTGCAGTTGAAGCGGCAGCGTCAAAGCTGTGCTTCCGTTGCCCAAAACGAGATAGTTCGTGCCATCGGGCATAACCCCGGAAGCGTTGCGTCCGGAGGCGCCGCATTCTCGCAGAGTCGGTTCCAACGTTTTGACGTACGCGCGGAAACTGTCGGCAAAATAGCGGATTTCTCCAGCATGGTGCTGGATTAGACCCAAGGGCAAAGCATCCGACTTGCGCCGCAGTTCCAGCAACGCGGGTAGCAATGGCAACAAGAACAACATGCTCGTCACGAGCAGCAGGGTTGCGACCGCGAAGTAGGGATTCACGAGGCCGCCTTGCGAAAGCGCTCGGTTTTGTCCCAGCGCAGTTCAGCTCCGCGCACCAGGTCAACGACTTGCGAGAACGCAGCGCGAGATACGGAGAAGATGCTGACGGTAAATCCCAGAATGAGGAAAGGAAGAAGATTAATGCGTCGGCGGTTGCCATCAAGCCGGACGGCAGCCGCAATCTCGAAAAACGCAGCCAGATTGCCGATCGCGGCATAAGCCGTTATCGCCAGCAGAGCCAGCACACCATTGAACTGCGCTACGCCGCGGTAGAAGACGGCCAGTGCCAGGATCCAGCCGAGCAGGGTAATTGGCCCCATGATGTAAACGCCCAGCAACAATGCGCCATCGAGACGCTCGCGAAGGGTGGCGCGATGCTTACCGGCCAGCAGCGGCCAAGCGTAAGTCATCATGGCCTGGTTGTGACCTTTGGCCCAGCGCATGATTTGCTTGACCCTTACCTGCCAGGTTTCGGGGACTTCTTCGTAGCATTCCGAACGATTCTGGTAAATCGTCTTCCATCCGCAGAGCAGCAAGCGGTAGGTCAGATCGGTGTCTTCGGTTAAGGTGTTGTCGTTCCAACCTCCGATTTCGCGCAAGGCGCTGCGGCGAACTCCGGCCACGGTTCCTCCGTGCTGCGGCACGAGGCGCAGATTCATGCGGGCCTGCTGGTCCACTTGGTAACCACCTGCTCTCTCCAGGTCGAGCAGCCGTGTCAGCAAATTTGTGCTCACGTTGACCGGCACGACACGACCCATGACCCCGCCCACCTCGGGATCGAAGAAAGGAGCGGTTAACTGTTTCACCAGACCGGCGCCGGGAATGTAATCGGCGTCGAAAATCAGAATCACCTCGGTCTCGACCAGTTCCATCGCGTCTTTCAGCGCTGCCGCTTTGCCGCCCTTTCCCTCGGTGCGATGAAACGGCCGAATCCGCCCCGGATGTCGCTCGGCGAATGCGTCAATGATCTGGCGGGTGCCGTCGGTGGAACGGTCATTCACGGGAACGACCAACATTCTGTCTTTGGGATAATTCGCCTCCATCAGCGCCGCAAGAATGTTGCCAATGACCTTTTCCTCGTTGTGGGCAGCGACCAGCACGGTGACCGGAGGCCAGTCGGCCGTGTCAATGTCGATGTAAGGATGCCGCTGGAAGCCGAACAGACGGTTCAGCGTGAACCCGTAGTGGCGGACCGTGTAGACGCAGATAATCGCGACGATGAGGTAGAGAACATAGATCATTGCATGAGCCCACATCGCAGATCTCTCACGACTTCCCCGCCGCCGCGACTTTTGCCTCCACCAGGTCGCTCTTTCGCCGCCGGGGCTGTGGCTTCGGGGGCAGCTTGAATTCTTTGTCCGGCTCGAGCAACGGAGTTTTCTTCTGAAACCAGCGACCGACTGCTTCCACAATCCGCTCCGAGCCGTGACCATCCCCATAGGGATTCTCGCCCTGCGACATATCCAGATAGGCATCGGCGTCATTGAGCAGGTGCTCTGCCTCGGCCACGATATTTTCGCGAGACATGCCGATGATTTTGGCCATGCCGAATTGAGAAGCCTCGGGGCGTTCGGTTACTTTGCGCAGCACTAACACCGGCTTGCCGAAGGTGGGCGCCTCTTCCTGCACGCCGCCGGAATCGGTCAAGACCAGGAAACAACGCTGCAAGAGGCTGACAAAAGTGATGTAGTCCAATGGTTCAGTGAGATGAATTCTCTCCGTGCCCTGCAGCAGCCGATTGACGGTATTGCGCACATTGGGATTCATGTGCACGGGATAGATAACGCGAATGTCGCCGTGGCGCTGAACCAGATCCTTCAAAGCCAGGCACATGTTTTCCTGGTCGGAGCCCAAGGATTCACGCCGGTGAGAGGTGACCAATACAAGGCGGCAGCCATCGGCGGGAATGCCGGCAAGAGGTGTGTTCTCCCAGGAATGAGGCAACTGGCGGAGCTCGCGCAGCGTGTCAACCACGGTGTTGCCGGTGACAACAATCTTTTCGCTGGGCACGCCTTCAGCGAGCAGGTTGTCCCGAGCGATCGCGGTGGGCGCGAAATGAATTTCTGTCATGACCGCGACCAGCCGCCGATTCACTTCTTCCGGAAAAGGATTGTAGATATCACGGCTGCGCAGACCGGCCTCAATGTGGCCGACAGGGATCTTGCAGTAGTAAGCCGCGAGAGCGGACGCGAAGGCGGTGGTGGTGTCGCCCTGAACCAGTACCATGTGCGGCTCGAAGCGACGGCACGCGTTCTCGACCGTGTCCAGAACCCGGCAAGTAAGCGAACTTAGCGTCTGGTTTGGCCGCATAACGTCCAGATCGAAATCCGGCTTGATTTTGAAAAGTTCGAGGGCGTGGTCGAGCATGGAGCGGTGTTGACCCGTGTGAACCACCGCCGTTGCAAACTCGTCCGATCGCCGCCGCAATTCCTGGATCACCAACGCCAGCTTGATGGCTTCCGGGCGCGTGCCCAGAACCGCAATAATTCGACACTTCATAGGCTTCATATCGGCACTTTAGAGCGGCAGAAACAGGGCTCTTGCCGATTCTTCACCGGCTCCCAAGTGTTCCTGAAGCGTTGCTGGTTGGAGGGTTAACTATGGATTGTGGCTGGAGGGTGGATTCCCCGTAAAGATTACCAGAGTTACCTTAGTGTCCACCTAACCGGCGTGTTGTTCCCGGAAACTTGGCAAACACGCTTTCTTAAGCTTTTTGTGCGCAAGAACCGCGATCTGCGTGAGAATGAATATCAATGAGAGTACAAGTCGAGTGCTACTCCGGCTGGAAGGCGGATGAGAGACCGGTTCGCTTCCGGCTTGAGGGACATGAGTATACGGTTGAGGACGTTCTCGACCAGTGGTACGGACCCGACGAGTTGTTTTTCAAAGTCCGGGCCGACGACGGCAAGCTTTACATTCTGCGCCGGCAAAGCTCTGTGCCTGAGGGCGAGTGGGATCTGCTTTCGTTCCGGGATCCGCAAGGGTCGCAACGCCCGGCCTGACCGGTCAGGCTCCTCCTCCTAAACCAGCCATGGGCGGGCGTTGCAGCCACTTTGTTCAGCGGGAATGATACTCCCACCGACCTGTGCACGGTGAAAAATGTTCGCCTGCACGGTGAAAAATGTTCGCCAATCGTGCCCAAAAGCCAAACCCCAACCAAAACCTCAACAACAGAAATTTATTAGCCGATAGAAACATGCCCACAGGTGTGCCCGCGTTGGGTGAAGCAACAGCTCTGGAGACGAGGGTCACGACGCACTGTGATTCGAGTCACTGATTCAACGTTCCTTTCAGGCGATAAACAAACTTGTCCATGTCCGCATCATGCAATTTCTGGAATAGGGATAAACGGACTTATAACTGAACGAGGGCCGGCATTCCGCACCAGTTCAAATAATTCATAGGGACGTCTTCATCGATGCGGGAACCGCCGGCTCTTAGCGAGCTCTCTTTCGATAGACCGGGTGCCTGGTCAGACACCTTTCCTACTCCGCTGACTCGTGGACGGGGAATTAACGCAATAACCTGCTTGTCAAGATTGGCGTCCCCGACGGGATTTGAACCCGTGTTACCGCCGTGAAAGGGCGATGTCCTAGGCCGGGCTAGACGACGGGGACGAGCAAGGCGGGAGCCTGCAGCCAGATTGATCGTAGCAGCGCGCGTTTAAAAGTGCAAAGTCCTAAGGCTCGTGGAGCAGCAGATTCCTCACGGCTGAAGCCGTTCGGAATGACAATGGTTTATTCTTCATGCCTGCGGGATGAGCACCTGAGAAAAGAAACGGGTGCAGCGCAACGCGCGATGCATCAGACTAAAATTAAGAAAGGACTTTGGAGAGATTGTGGCTGATCCGCTGTACTTAAGTCTTTGGTATCCGGATTTCGACGTGGAAGACATGCTGCCTCGAGTGTTGTCGGTAATGCGGCAGTTCCCTTTTTCCGCACAACAGCCTGGGATTACTGCCGTGGCGTTGCATCCAGTATCCTGGAACGAGGCGACAATTCTGGAGCGGCGGTTCAACCCGGGAATCACGCCGGAGGCGGCGGTACTGATCGCCTCGGATCTATTGCACGAGGACTACGCTTATGTCTTCGAGGCAGCGTGGGATTTGTGGATTCGTGATGAGCAAACAAGACAATGGAGTCTCAAGCCTTCGCCGGTAAAAGTTTTTGTGCACGGTGAAGAGTTTGAGGAAGGGACCGCTCAGGAGGAGGGCCATATCGAGGTAGATTTCGGTTCGGACTCGCCATTCCTGCAGGAACAGGTAGAACTCACCCTGGAAGCGGAAGATCGAGTGCGGGCGAATGTACAGAAACTGGTGGAATTCAGCGCGAAAGCCGAAAAGAGTTCTGGCGCCAGTTCACGATTATTGAGGTCGGAGTCGGATGAGAATCTGGCACAGAAGCTGATTGCGCGGTTGCAGAGGGTGCAGTGACTCTAGATGTCGACCACAGAGGACACTGAGGAACACAGAATTATTTTCGGCTTGACCATTCCACTCCGTTGTCCTCCGCGCCCTCTGTGGTTCTTATTTGGTCCGGCCAGCTTCGACCTTAAGCTTCTCGCTCGCCGCAGCCTGTGCGGCGGCCAGGCGCGCGGTTAAGACGCGAAACGGTGAACAGGCAACGTAATCCATACCGACCTGATAGCAGAATTCGACGGAAGATGGTTCCCCACCGTGTTCGCCGCAGATACCGACCTCGAGATGCGGCCGTGTTTTGCGTCCGCGTTCGATGCCGATGCGAACCAGTTCTCCCACTCCTTCGCGATCAAGCACAGCGAAAGGATCCTGCTTGAGAATTCCTCCCAGATAAGTCGGCAGAACCTTGTTGATGTCGTCGCGGGAAAAGCCAAACGTAGTCTGGGTTAAATCGTTGGTGCCGAAGCTGAAAAATTCGGCTTCTTTGGCCATTTCGTCAGCGATCAGCGCCGCTCGCGGCAACTCGATCATCGTGCCCACGAGATAGTGAAGTTTGTGATTTTTTTCTTCAAATACTTCCTCTGCCACACGACGAACAAGGGCGGCCTGATTTGCCATTTCCTTGAGCGTCGCGGTCAGCGGAATCATGACTTCCACATGAGTCTTTACGCCTTCTTTTTCCACCGCGACTGCAGCCTCGAAGATGGCACGCGCCTGCATCTCGGTAATCTCCGGATAGGTGATTCCCAAGCGGCATCCGCGAAGCCCCAGCATAGGGTTGAACTCGTGCAGCTCCTCCACGCGACTCAGGACTTTGGGAAGCACCTTCTTCAGATCGGCGGCGCTCTTGGCTCCAAAGCGCCGATACTTAGCGACCAGCGATTTCTTCTGCCTGGCGGTCGCATGCGGAAGTGTCGCAATTTCCACCATCAGTTCTTCACGCTTGGGAAGGAACTCGTGAAGCGGCGGGTCCAAGGTTCGGATGGTCACAGGCAAGCCATCCATGGCGCGGAAGAGCCCCTCGAAGTCAGAGCGCTGCATGGGCAACAACTTCTTCAGCGCGGCACGACGTTCTGTTTCGTCGCGAGCCATGATCATCGCCTGCATGTGCGGAATGCGGTCCTCGGCGAAGAACATGTGCTCGGTGCGGCACAGGCCGATACCTTCGGCTCCGAATGCGCGCGCTTGAATTGCATCTCGCGGAATGTCCGCGTTGGCGCGGACTCCCATTTTGCGGAAGGGTTCTGCCCAGCTCAGGAGCTTGGTCAGTTCAGGATCGTCGGGGCTGGCTTCAATGGTCTTGATTTTGCCCTTGATTACACGACCGGTGGTGCCGTCGAGTGAAATCCAGTCGCCCTCTTTGAAGACCTGGCTCTTTACCCGCATTTCGCGGGCATGCTCGTTGACCTGCACCTCTCCGGCCCCGGCAACGCAGCACTTGCCCATGCCACGAGTGACAACTGCGGCGTGACTTGTCATGCCGCCGCGGGAGGTCAGAATGCCCACGGCGACTTCCATCCCGTGAATGTCCTCGGGGGTGGTCTCAGCGCGCACCAGGATTACGGGATTTTTCCTGGCGCCGTGACCGGCTTTTTCGACGGCATCCTCGGCGGTAAAGACGATCTGGCCGACAGCAGCGCCCGGCGATGCAGGCAGGCCTTTGTCGGTGAGGATGTTTTCAGGTTTGACTTCTTTCTCGTCCAAACGCGGAACTAGAAAGTCGTAGAGTTGATTGGGTTCGACCCTGAAGATGGCTTCTTCCTTCGTGATCAAACCTTCGTCGACCATCTGAATGGCGACCCGGACGGCGGCTCGTCCGGTGCGCTTGCCGTTGCGCGTTTGCAGCATGTAAAGCTTGCCGTCCTGAATGGTGAACTCGAAATCCTGCATGTCGCGGTAATGCTTTTCCAGACGCGTGGTGATTTCGCGGAGTTGCCGATAAACATTCGGCATGATTTTTTCGAGCTCTGAGATATGCACGGGGGTTCGAATACCGGCCACAACGTCTTCGCCTTGCGCATTCATGAGGAACTCGCCGTAAAACTCTTTATTGCCGGTGGCGGGGTTGCGAGTGAAGCCGACACCGGTGCCACTGGTCTCGCCGAGATTGCCGAAAACCATGGCCTGAACGTTCACCGCCGTGCCGAGGTCGTCGGAAATATTGTTGATGCGGCGATAGGTTTTGGCGCGGTCGTTGTTCCAGGAGCGAAAGACGGCGTCGCGCGCCATCATGAGCTGCTCGGGCGGATCCTGCGGAAAGTCACGCCTGGCATGCTTTTTGACGACCTTCTTGTATTCGGCGATAACATCCTTCAGAGCTTTGGCATCGAGATCGGTGTCGAATTTGGCCTTCTTCTGCTTTTTCTTGGCTTCGAAAACTTCATCAAACGCCGGCTTGGGGATCTCGAGTACGACGTTGCCGAACATCTGGATAAGCCGACGGTACGAGTCGTAAGCAAACCGCGGATTGCTGCCGCGTTTGGCGAGGGCTTCGACGCTCTGATCGTTGAGGCCGAGGTTGAGGATCGTGTCCATCATGCCGGGCATGGAAAACTTGGCGCCCGAGCGCACGCTGACGAGCAGAGGTTTGTCGCCTTTACCGAGCTTCTGGCCTTGTAGCTGCTCGAGGCGTTTGAGCGCGTCTTCCATCTGGCGGTCGACCTCCTGGGAGACGTCGCCGTGACGCATATATTCGCGGCAGGCCTCGGTCTGAATGGTGAAGCCGGGAGGCACGGGCAGACCGGCGTTGGTCATCTCCGCCAGGCCAGCGCCTTTGCCGCCGAGTTCGTCTTTCATTTTGCCGTTGCCGTCGGCTTTGCCATCGCCGAAGAAGTACACGTATTTGATGGCTTGGGCTTTGGGCTTTGCGATTTCAGTTTCGGAAAGAGTGGTAGTTGCCATATTAGTCCTTTATCTAAGATTTCGTCGTTTGAGAGTGCTCCAGAGTTTTCTTGTTGTCATCCCGAGCGTAGCGAGGGATCTGCAGTTCGATCTTCTCGCCCCATCGTTCGGCTAAATCCTGCCAGGTTGGGTTGAAGCTCTTGCTTAGCGCGAGGCGTTTTGCTCGGGTCCATGCCTTGATCTGTTTCTCTCGGGCGATGGCGTTGTTTACATACTTGAAGACTTCGTAATACACCGACCGATCAACGTTGTAGTGCTCTGTGAAGCCTTTGAACGTGCCAGCCTTGTGTTCGAGAGCCCGACGGCACACGTTGTCAGTAATGCCTGTATACAGATTTAGCGATCTGCTGGCCATGATGTACACGTAATAGCGGCGATCATCTTTCAACTGCAGTTCCCTCGCTTCGCTCGGGATGACAACAAAAAAGCATCGTGCTCATTTAGCTTTTGCTCTCCGTCACGATTTCGGAGAAATCCGCGATCGTGGAGAACTCTCTTAATAATGTCTGCAGCAAGGCAAGGCGGTTGGCCCGGACCCGCTGGTCTTCGACCATCACCATGACCTTGTCGAAGAAGCGGTCGATCAACGGCCTAAGCTTGGAAATCTCTATCAGGGCTTGTTCATAATTGCCGTCTTTGCGCAGCGCTTCTACGGTCTCAGATGTCTGTGGAATCCTGGCCGCCAGTTCCGTTTCGATTCCTTCGTTAAGCAGATTCGAATCGACCGCGACAGCTATCTGCTTTCCCGTCTCGGCAGCCTGGCGCAGAATGTTTTTCATGCGCTTGAAAGCAATTGAGATCGATTCGAAATCAGCCGACGGGCGCACGCTGGCGACAGCCTTTGCACGAACAACGGCATCGATAACGTCATCCGCATCTGCTGCGAGCACCGCGTTCACCACATCGTACTTGAAACCGAGAACATCGCGCAGATAGAACTCAAGGCGTTCGCGAAAGAAAGCGCGCAGTGCCCCGTTGTAATCA
>Ga0187771_10002215_pt1 | contig 13348 bp, 11 predicted proteins | sample 0116_SJ02_MP15_1_FD_133139 | JGI IMG/M metagenome (GOLD analysis project Ga0187771, IMG submission 133139) | Tropical peat soil microbial communities from peatlands in Department of Meta, Colombia - 0116_SJ02_MP15_10_MG | ecosystem: Environmental > Terrestrial > Soil > Wetlands > Peat | place... | reverse complement strand
GGACTGCATATGAGACGTGTGTGGAGGTTCCAGCGTCTGATTTGAGAACCTGTACGGCAGCCTGCGATACAACCCTTGGTACGGCAGAGAAAACGTGTCATTCCACGTATAAGAAAGGAACCCCTGAACTCAAGAGTTGTCTTGATACGGCGGAACAGGCTGGTATCATGTGCAGGGCAACGTGTCGGACAAACGTGCAACCCGAGTTTAGCCAATGCAAGCTCGATTTCCAGGCCTGCATCAAAGCTTGTCCTGCGGCCCAATAATCCTTGAATCGAACCAGTCGTATTCTCTCTCCTTGTTCGCACATATCGCGTGTCAGGGAGGGAATTTTTTCACCCTTGATCCAGCATGTAGCTTGGAATCGACATTAGATAAAGGCCTGAGTGTCTAATTCGACGAGGGCAATGAAGGGAAAAGAATGAATCGGACATGATGAAACGACAAAGGAGGAACAATATGGAACGAACCGATGGATGGCAAAAAATGAAACGGCCGTGGTTGATTTTGCTTGTCACCCTATTTCTTCTGAGCGTATGGATCATGACGGATGCATCTGCTCAAGAGAGTCGTCCCTGCGCTAACGATATCGCAAAGTTTTGCAAGGATGTAAAGCCCGGTGGGGGAAACCTGGCGAGATGTCTGAAAGAGCACGAAAGTGAATTGGCACCTGCATGCAAAGACCATATTGTAAGAGTGGAAAAAAGAGCCAATCAAATTGAGGCATGTCGGGACGATGCTAATAAATTTTGTAAGGATATCAAGCCCGGGGGTGGCCGAATCGTGGAATGTCTGAAGGAACACGAGAGCGAACTTTCTCCAGAGTGTAAAAATAGAATCTCAAGGGCCCAAAAGAAGTAGAGACAGGCTTCTTTATAAGCAAGGACAAAGAAATCTGCTCCTTTGCAGTAAATGATAAATCTGAGTGCATTATGCTGCCTGGATCGGAATCCTTCGGGGGCTGACGAATCGAGTGGCGCGGGGGATTTTCACCCCCACGCCCTCACAGAACTGGAGGCAACCATCTTCCGGCATCCGGATCTCATCATCCGGTCCCCGTTTCCAGCAACCTTGCCTTATCACCAAGCTCCTCCCATAACTGGTTTACCAGCTTTTACTTCAGCGTGTCGGCGCCGGCCTTCGCGACCACACCGTCCTGCTGCGATGTGCCCCCGGAAACGCCGATAGCGCCGACAATTTTCCCATCCATCAACAGTGGCAGCCCGCCCTCGATCGGAACAGCGCCCTCCAGGCGCAGCATACGGAGACCCTCTCCGCCCGCCGCCACCGTGTCCTGTAATGCCTTAGTCGGGCGTTTAAACAGCACTGCGGAACGCGCCTTACCAATCGCCACCCTGACGCTGCCCGTCTGGGTGCCATCCATTTTCTCGAAGTAGACGAGGTTACCGCCGGTGTCGGCGATGGCGACAGCCATGGTCCAGTTGTTCTTGCGCGCCTCGGCTATGGCCGGGGCGGCAATCTTCTTGGCGGTTTCCAGGTTAATCGATAGACCATAGACATTTGGCATCTGGGCAAGTGCGTCCCGTCCCAAAATAATCATCAAAATCAAACTTAATACCCATATTAACATGCTCTTCTTCATCGACTTTCTCCTTTCTTAGCTCTCATCATCAGAGCAGAATGAATAGAATTTTCTTATCTATCAAGATGATGCCAAAAAGACCCCAAGTGAATAAATCACGTGGAGCCCTCCCATTGACATCTTCCTGATTACTCCCTCCATGATCCCTCCACAAGAGGATAGGGATTTAGTGCCCAATTGAAAGAGGACAAGAAAAACTGAGCAACTGAAATTTGGGACACCCATCCCGAAAGGGAAATAACAGATTGATAACAGATTCGAAAAAATAATAAATATCTTATTTTTCGTAATAACGAGAGAAATTAAACTTATGGTAATAACCTAATCCGCAAAAAACACACACCTGGTGGAAAATCCTCTTCAGCAATATCCTCCAGAAGGCTAACGTTTAAGCACGTTAGAGTATAAAATTAGAATCCTTTGACTTTATGAAAGTTGGAACCGAGAAAGGCACCTCCAAAGGGACATTCCTGTCCCCTCGGAGGCTTCGCATTGGCATCTTCTGGTAAGTCCTCCTTCTCATTTTAAACTCCGGAACGTTAATGCTTACGTTGTTGGGCTTACCTGACTACCGAGGGAAACAACAGCTACAAGATAGTCTTACTTTCAAGAGTAGTCAAGGGGAAAATTGGTCTTGAAAATAGCCTCAATTTCAAAGACCAAATTGAGGATTTGCCTTTGAAATTTTGCATTCCCTGGGGAGACTCTAAAAACAAGACTTCAGAAGGGAAATGATGCACTGGCTGAAGGCGAAAAGATGGAAATGCCGCTTTTTTAAAGAAAAAGTGACGGCGGAAATGGACAATATTGTATTCATAGGGGTAACAACATTGTCTTGATATATCGATGCCCTTCATATCATTTGCTGTGAATTTTGTCCACATTTTCCTTGAAACCTATAAATCCCTGCCAGAAAGATTGAAGCTCGTTTTGGGTGACGGTTTCTTCAAAACCCATATTTATCAATGGGGGCCGAATTTTCAAATTCATTTTTTGTTGCTTGGTATTCATCAAAGTAATCAAAGGACGTAATTCTTACAACGGTACACACTCAATGGCTGCTGAGTCTGTGGTGGGAAAAGGAAAGAGAACGCCAAGAGGCACGATCGCCATCTTATATGTAAGGGAAGAACCCTTTCCCTAAAAGGCCCTGACCTATTTCCATCTTTAACGTCGCATTCGCAATTTGTATTGCTTTCACATCCCTGAGGAAGCGCTCAAAGGGGAGCTCTCTTGAGTATCCGAGTCCTCCGTATACATCCATTGCATTGTTGACAACTTGATAGGCTGTTTCGCCCCCCATTAAGTTGGCCATCGCTGCCCAAACATTGGCCTCCTCAGCGTTTTTCTCGATCAGATGCAGGGCTTTGTAACAGACGAGCCTTGCCGCCTCGAGCAAAGTGAAATCATCAGCCAACCTGAACTGGATACCCTCAAATTTTCCCAAAGGCTTGCCGAAAACCTTGCGCGTCTTTGCGTAGTTCACAGCTTCTTCGAGGGCTTCTTTGGCAGTGCCCAGTGCGATGAGGCCAGCCAGGGCCCTTTGCTCTTGTACCGTACCTTTTAACATCGGTAATGCATTGTTCTCTTCCCCAATGAGATTTATTGCCGGGACTTCCACATCGCTAAAAGCAATGTTCCCCCATGTCGTGGCCCTCCACCCAAACCCTTGAAGCCGTTGGATATCTATCCCTGGCCTTTTCGCTTCTACAAAGATACAGCTGATACCCTCCTTGCTCTCCTCATCTGTTTTAACAAGTACGACAAACCCTTTGGCAACCTCGGCAAAGGTGATCATGGACTTCTCGCCACGAATAACATAAATATCCCCCTGCCGCCTTGCACTGGTCTTTATCGCTCTGATCTCAGAGCCGGCCTCTGACTCCATCGCGGCAAATGCGACGATGCTCCTACCTTTCGCAATATCGGTTAAATAGGCGTCCCTGATGGTTTTCGAAGCATGCAACAGCACTCTCCCGGTAATGTTACAGCCGCAAAGGACGATGGCGCAGCTCTGGTCAAATCGAGCAACTTCTTCCAATGCGATCCCGGTGGTGATCAGGTCGGTTCCTGCACCGCCATAAGACGCTGGCAGGCGTGATCCAGTCAGCCCGATCTCTGCCATCTTCTTTAAACTTTCCCAAGGGAACTCTTCCCGAGTATCCCAATAGGAGGCTTTGGGAGCTAACTCTTTTCTTGCAAAATCGCGAACACTTTTTTGAGTCAGTCTTTGCTCTTCGTTAAATTCAAACATGGCCAGAGATTCTGTATCAATTTTGATGTTTGAAAAGCCTTAGAGGCCCATAAGTTTCTTGCCCTCTGAGAAGCCTCGATCAAATATTTTGAGACTCACCTCTCGAAACCTTGGCGGCGTCACCCGTTCGATGGCCGCTCTGAGTTTGTCATAGGGAAAAGGAAACCTGGGATGGGCAGAGGCAAAGCCGATGAGGGCAACGTTTGTCGACTGGACCGATCCCATCTCCCTGGCCACCTTATCCGCCCCGAACACATAAATCTCAATCCCTCTTCCATTCAGGTGGGCCTTAATTTGTTTGTCCATATAGTTAGGGTCTGGGGCATTGACAAAACAGAGCCCCCCGTCCCGACCATTCGCCGATGGCTTGAGATAATGAAGGGTCTTATAGGCCTCATTCTTTTCGAGGGATAGGAGGATATCGGCATTTCCTTTTTTTACCAGGGGGCTATCAAAATGCCCTATCTTCAGATGGGTCATCACCGAGCCTCCCCGTTGACTCATCCCATGGTCTTCCGAGCCGATGAGAGGATATCCTTCTTTGAGGGCAATCTCGGAAAAGATCCGTGTCACTAGGAGAACACCCTGACCTCCTACACCGGAAATAATCATCTGTATGTTCATCTGCCCAAATTCGGATTTCGGATTGCGGATTGCAGATTGCTGAATCATAGAGCCCTAATTTCTTGGAAAGACAATGTCAAATGTCAAGGTTCAAATGAAATCCAAATGACTGAATTTCAAAATATCAGCTTTGGGTTTTCAAATTCATTTGACATTTGGATTTTGAAATTTGACATTCTGATTCTATTAGCTTACCTTAACAATCCCTTCCTGATTGCAAACCTGCATGCAGAGACCGCAGTCCACGCAGGTCAACCGATCGATCTTCACCCGGCCGTCCTCCCCTTTAATCAAAGAGGGACATTCAAACCGTTTGAGACAGAACCCGCATGCAATGCAGGCACCCACAGCCGGCATATCGATCGCCGATGCTGGACATTCCTGGACACAGACGCGACAACCCGTGCATTTGTCGTAATTGATCACATAGCCTGCCTCTGTCTTGGAAATCGCTCCCTCAGGGCACTGGATCATGCATGTGTCACATTGAGAACAAGCCTCATCCTGAAACACAGGCAAAAGGGATTTGTCCATCTCTCCGCTTTTCACCTGCGGAAGACCTTTCTCTGGTGGAGGCGTATGGCGGATTTCCACCTTGAGGGGATTCACCTCGAGCTGCTCCTTTTGATAGATGATGCAGGGGTAACGAGCGATAAGAACGGCCATTCCTCCATCTCGTTGCTGAGTATATCTGTACGCTTTTTCCACTTCCTGGATCATCCGCTTAATATCGTAAGGATTGACCACCCGGATGTAATGGACACCACATCCCTTAGCCAGCTCTTCAAGAGAAAGGGATTTACCAGGATGGCCGTCAGCCGTGGTTCCGGATTCGGGAGTCGGTTGCATGCCCGTCATGGCTGTAATGGAATTGTCAAGGACGACGAGAATGAAACGGGAACCATTATAGACGGCGTTCAAGAGTCCTGGAGCACCGGAATGATAGAAAGTCGAATCTCCAATGGTGGCGATGATGGGAATGTCTTGACCATCTTGATGATAAGCTTGGTAGAGACCACTGGCAAAGGTGATGGCAGCCCCCATGTCGTGACAGGTATCCACTGACTCCAAATTCATTCCCAGGGTATAACAACCAATATCACTCGGAAAAATCCCATTGGGGAAAGCTTTCTTAATCGCGTAAAAAGACGAGCGATGAGGACATCCTGAGCAAAGGGTTGGCCTGCGAACAGGCAAGCCGAGTCCTGCAACCATCTTCTCAAGAGGTGCCGTAGAGGGGAATTCACCTACAGGGATGGAAAACCTCTTACACAGATCGGAGATCACCTGGGTAATCACTTCCGGAAGCATCTCTCCTTCATTGGGTATCATGCCATCCAATCGTCCACAGATCTTTGATTTGTCCCGGATCTGAAACTCGATGACGGGTTCCGTTTCTTCGAGGATCAGGACGTGATCGCATTTCCGGATGAATGCCCCCACCACCTCCGTGGGAAAGGGGAAGGGGGTTCCTATTTTGAGGATGGGGATCTCTTTCTGTAGGCCCAGTTCTGGAAGAATATCCCGAGCGATGGCATAACCGATTCCACCAGCGATGATTCCCAAAACTGCCTTCTCCCGATCATTCTCAATGAAATTGAGAGATGTCATTGAATTGAACTCTTCTGCAATTTTTTGGAGCTTGATATTGAGCTCTTTATGGAGAGTGAATCGATATCGGGGCGTTGCACTCCATCGCTGTGGGTTGCGTGGAAAGTTGGCTTTCCTTTCAATCTTGACAATGGGATTGAAAAAGATCGTTTGCTGAGCATGAGATACCCTTAATACAGGGCGGAGAATGACAGGGATCTGGTATTTTTCCGAAAGATCGAAAGCGATGGGCAACATCTGCTGAGCTTCTTTTGGATTCGCTGGATCGAGAACCGGAACCTTTGCAAACATAGCCATAAAGCGAGTATCCTGCTCGGTCTGAGACGAAAAAGGTCCGGGATCATCGCAACTGATGATCACAAAACCACCTATTGTTCCGATATAGGCGGCACTCATCAGAGGATCTGTTGCGACATTGAGCCCCACCTGTTTCATGGCCACAGCAGCTCGCTTCCCCGTGTAGGAGGCCACCAATGCATTTTCGAAAGCCACCTTCTCGTTGGTGGACCATTCAACATAAATGTCCAGATTATTTTCTTTTTTGAAACGAACAATAGCGGGAAGGATCTCCGAGCTGGGGGTGCCGGGATACGCCGCAAAAAATTGACACCCGCTTTCTACCACCCCTCTGGCAATCGCTTCGTTCCCAAGTAAAACCTTTTTTTCTCTCTCTGACATCTCCACCTCATCGACTGTGTGCAAATGGACCTGCGTCGTTTTTTCTCTACTCTAATCCCGATACAATAAATTTTAACTGATACGATTGAGGACCTCAATTCCCTTTTGAAGGGTCTCCTCTGATGCAGCAAAAGAGATCCTGACGTTCGTATTTTTCTTTGAGAAGACACTGCCAGGGACGATAAAAAGATTATTTTGGATGGCCTTTTCCACAAAGGCTTCTCCGTCTCCTCCAGGAACCTCTGGGAAGATGTAAAAAGCTCCCAGGGGTTTCTGGACACGGTACCTTTCCTTCAACCCTTCGTAAATCAGATCCCTTTTCTTTTTGTATCCTGCAATATAATCTTCCACATTGAAATCCAAAGCCTTGACCGCCGCTTTCTGGGCAAAGGAGTTAATACTGGAGAATGTATATTGTTGAAGAGTAATCATCTGTTGGAGGATCTCCTTCGGGCCTGCCGCATAACCCAGTCTCCATCCGGTCATCCCCCAACCCTTTGAGAACCCCCCAAAGGTCAACGTGTTTTCGTAGAGTTGCCCGATACAGGGGCAGGAGGGGGTATCAAAGACAAAGTTATCATATATGTCATCACAGAGAATTAAAAGATTTCTCTCCCGAGCAAACCTGATCACCATCATCAGGTCTTCCTTTGGATAGATGGCTCCCGTGGGATTATTCGGACTGTTGATGATGATCAACTTTGTTTTCTTCGATAATTTCTTAACGAGCTCTTCCTCCCTCAGTCTGAAATCAGGATAGGTGTCGACAAAGACAGGAACGCCTCCCATCAGAAGAACCTGATATTCATACATGACGAAAAATGGATCGGGAATGATCACCTCGTCACCCGCGTTGATCAGGGCAAGGCTGGCAAGGAGAAGGCCACCGGTCACTCCGGCTGTCACCATTACCTCTTCGAAATGGACCCCCTTCCTTTTTAGGTGAGAGGCTATCTTCTCTCTCAACTCAGGGATTCCCTGCGTGGGGGTATACTTGTTAAACCCTTTTTTGATCCAATGGATCCCCTCCTCTTTGAGAGGCTCAGGAATATCAAAGTCGGGTTCTCCAATGCTCAGATTGATGGGATCTTTCATCTGGCGCGCCAGATCGAAGATTCGCCTCACCCCAGATGGTTTAATATTTCTCAACCGATCAGAGATCAGCATCCTATCATTCTCCTTCTTCCTTCACCTTTTTTGCTTTTTCGATGAGTTCGAGAATCGTATCGAGCCTTGTTTTGGTCGGAACTGCTAAAACACGTTGAATCTGGTCCATGGAATAGTGTTTACCCAGGAATTTTGATACCTCTATTCTAAACTCCCAGCAGACCATGATTCTTCGACATGGCAGGTCTTCGTTTACGGTACGACAATATCGGAATGGAATTTGGCCGCCCAATTGAGAGCAGTAGATGGTTAATTCATCATGTTCTTCAATCATGAGTGCCTTGACGGACATTGAGTAATTTGGCACAAGCTCAACCAATTAAAAATCCTACGGACCTATGAAGAGGCCCGTAGGATTCCACTTCTATTTGACAGGCTTGCCCTTTCTCAACATCGGCGGTTTCGGCAGTCCCTCAATAGACTTAAGGGATTTCTTCATCTCATCCTCTGGCAACGGGTAGTCAACAAGTTTCCCACTGAAATAAGAATCATAACCACCCAGGTCCATCAGGCCATGACCGCTCCAGTTCAACAGAATGACTTTCTCTTTTCCCTCTTCCTTCGCCTTCTTAGCTTCTTCAATAACAACGGATATGGCATGGCTGGTTTCAGGAGCGGGAATGGCCCCCTCGGTCCTTGCCCAGAGGACGGCATTGGCATAGCACTCCAATTGATTATAAGCCCGAGGCTCAAGCAGTCCCTCAATGATCAACTGGCTCACCAGGGGGGCAAGGCCATGATACCTTAGCCCACCCGCATGGATGGGAGCTGGGATGAAGGCATGTCCAAGGCTGTGCATCGCGAGGAGTGGGGTTGTGGCTGCTGTATCACCGAAATCATAGACAAAGGGCGCTTTGGTCATAGTGGGGCATGAGGTGGGTTCCGCCGGAATGATCTTGACATTGGCGCCGTTGATTTTATCCAGGACAAAGGGAAAGGCGAGACCGGCAAAGTTACTTCCTCCACCCACGCATCCGGTCACGATATCGACCTTCTTCTCCCCAAATTTCTCCAACTGTTTCTTAGCCTCAAGGCCGATGATCGTTTGATGCATGAGAACATGATTTAAAACGCTTCCCAAGGAGTACCGGGTATCCTTGGAGGTCACGGCGTCTTCAATGGCTTCGCTGATGGCGATCCCAAGGCTCCCAGGGGAATCAGGGTGCTCCTCTAAAATCTTTCTTCCTGCATTGGTGTCTTTACTCGGGCTGGGAATGCAGTTCGCTCCCCAGGTGTTCATCATCAAACGACGGTAAGGTTTTTGATCGTAACTGATTCTCACCATATAGACCTTGCACTCCAATCCAAAGAGACAACAGGCAAAACTGAGTGCGCTTCCCCATTGGCCGGCACCGGTTTCTGTCGCAATCCGTTTGATCCCAAAAACCTTGTTGTAATAGGCCTGTGCAATGGCTGTATTCGGTTTATGACTTCCTGGAGGGCTCACCCCTTCATTCTTATAATAAATTCTCGCCGGAGTTCCCAGGGCCTTTTCTAATGCATAAGCTCGGTGGAGAGGGGTAGGCCTCCAAATGAGGAGCTTCTCCATTACTTCTTGAGGAATGTCCATCCATCGTTGTGTGCTGACCTCCTGTTCAATCAAATTCATTGGAAAGACGGGAGCGAGATCTTGAGGACCAATCGGTTGCCCCGTTCCAGGATTGAGGGGGGGTCGAAGGGGTGTGGGTAGGTCTGCTTGGATATTGTACCATTGCTTTGGAATCTCATCTTCTCTCAAAAAAACCTTGTACTCCTTCATAATCTCCTCCTTCTATTGGAAAACTATTGTCAAAGAATCTAACAAAATAACTTTCCCTAGTCACCTCCTTCCCTTTCCTTACAGTCCTTGCCCTGAGTTCTCTTTGGAAATTAGAGTCTTACACATACCAGTAATTGATTATGTTGTCAAGGTATTTTTACCCTGACCCTTCAGGAAATCGTAGATTTTCTAAGGCATATGAGGTCAATATAAGAACCTTGACACGCCCCGAGAGGAATGGAGGGCTGATTTGATGGTTAACGGCTTCACCTGCAAAGCCAGAAAAACCTCGGGGAACTCTATAAACGATGGGTTGATAGAGCTGGGGAAATTACCACATTCTCCTAAATAAAATCCTTCGTATGCTCCCAAAGCCTCCTTTTGGCTAAAAGGTTATTTTATATTTCTCATTGAGATAGGCCAGAGATTCATCGATTGCTTTAGCCGCTATGTCCAGATCTTGTTCAGTGTGTCTGTAGCAAATATATCCATGATGGTGTGGGGTGAAGAAGATGCCCCGACGGATAAGCTGAGTGTAAAAATCGTCGCGCCTGGCCCTATGGGTATTCGCTTCATCCCTCTTGAAGGTTATGAAAAACATGGGTGCCACACCGCTTAACTCGGCTCCAACATGATACTTGTCAATAATGGCCTGGATTTTTTTCAGAAAACGGCCACCTTTTTCCCATATTTTGTCAAGGACGTTGTCCCGCTCCAGGATTTCAATGGTTTTGAGGGCAGCGACATAACCGTCACTGTTCGGGAAGAAAGTGGAAGATATAAAAAGCTTCTGTGCCGCAGCCATCATGACTTCAGCTTTTCCGGTGACCACACTTATGGCATATCCGTTGGCCATTCCCTTTCCAAGGACCGTCAAGTCAGGAGTGACTCCATAAAGTTCCTGCGCTCCACCCATTCTCAGCCTGAAGCATGTCCGGACTTCATCAAAGACCAAGACCGTGCCATACTTGTTAGCGATTTCTCTGACGCCTTCGAGGAACCCGGGCTTAGGTTCTTCCATCCTTTGATGGAGGGGATGCCCGAAAGGAGTCATAATGATAGCAGCTGTCTGATCGCCATATCGTGCCATCAACTCCTTGAGCTGATCGAGATTGTTGTAACGAAATTCGTGGACATCCTCGTAGAACTTTTCAGGAATGCCCCCTTTCATCTCAACGCACCAATCATGCCAGCCGTGGTAGCCACAGCGCATCACTTTGATCCGGTTTGTGTAGGCCCTCGCAATACGGATGCTCGCCGTAGTGGCATCTGAACCGGTCTTTAGAAAAATGGTCATTTCTGAAGAGGGGACCAGCTCCCTCAGTTTTTTCGCAAGCTGATTCTGATACCTCTGCGTGAGTGTGAAGCAGAAGCCTTTGTCTCTTATTTGCCTGATAACAGCTTCATCAACTTCCTCTTCTCTATAGCCCAGGATAATTGGCCCATAGCCACAAAGGAAGTCAACATATTCATTTCCATCAACGTCGGTTAATCTGCAGCCCTTGCCATATTCGAGAAAGATGGGATACTCTCCTTCAATAAAATCGCTGGGTTTTCTGGCACCCAGGACTCCGCCGGGAACCAATTTTTTTGCCTCTTCAAAAAGTTCCAGACTTCTTGCAATCTTCAGTTTTTCAACGTTTTTCATAGAGATTCTCCTTTTAACGTGTCAGATCCAAGCTAAAGTGATAATGCCTCACTCTTCCGGGGAAACTTCCCAGAATTGGGCAGGGATGTCGGAGAAAATCTTATAGCGGAAACCTCGTCTTGTCCCCCAACTACAAGAATGCCATGAGCATTGCAAGGATCATGCTCTGATCAGGGAAGTTACCCTTGCCAACCATAATCTTAGATCATCCGCCCGTGGTCTGGTCTTATCGACTTAATAAGATTTTTGGAGATATTCCTGCCCAATTAAAGTCTTTCACCCTCGCTTCAGTGATGCATTACCTAAATTGCAAGCATAGACTTGATTGTCTCCGTTTGATGTATTTTAGCGCCTCTCTGGAGTAGTGCTGCAAGAAATTTTTCAGGATCGATGCAGCCTTCCGGCGCCACCACTCCCTTCACCGTAACGTCGCCAGCATCCAGCATTAGGGCTGCGATAGAGGCGGGAAGTCCTGTCCCGGGTGCCATCCTGCCCACGATGTCGGCAGTGTATGTCACCTGTTTTCCTTTTCTCTCCCCTTTCACGATCACTTTCAAGCCTGAAGCGAAAGGTCCCCTATCTCTGTTATTGGGAATGGAACCCCAAAGCCGCAAAGTCAGATCATACGGTACTACTTTAGCCCCCTTGACCTCTATCGGCTCCTCACTGAGAAAGCCAGTCTCTCTCTGCTCTTTAATGAGTTCATCTACCCATGAAGGTATTAACGCACCTTTGATAACCACGTTTCTTACCCCTTTGATATAGCGCGGGATCGTCAGTGGCTGAGGATGGCCGACATAGCGAACGCGGCAGGTGCCGAGGGGATCGAGGAATTCGGCCGTCTCCTCGCCGGTCCCACCCTCTACATATTCCAGCTTACCGTCCAGATACTGGGGGATTTTACCTATCGTCATATGGAGGCCATGATCCCAGGCCGCACCCGCGAGCTCGGCGATGCTGACGACCCAGAATAAGGCGATCTCGTCGACACGATCCAGTTGATCTGCGTACCATTTGACGATAACGTTGTTTGTTCCCGGATCCGATCCCATTCCCGTCAATACGGTTATTCCTGCTTCTTTGGCAGCCTGATCAATATCAGAAGAGAAAAGAATGTCCGTCGCCTCATAGTCATCACAAATATCTATATAATTAACCTTGGCCTCGACAGCAGCCCTGGCGACTGCCACAGCCGTCTTGTAGAATGGCCCCGCGCAGTTGATGACCACGTCGGAATTCCTTATCGTGCTGACCAAGCCCCCGTGGTCGTTTACATCTATTTTGCTGAGCGAGATCTTCCCGCTGGCGCGCAGCTTTTCTTGCACTCTACTCGGGTCTGTATTGATATCACCTAAAATGACTTTCTCAATCCGCTCCTGTTTAATGAGGTCACGGGCGACTCCTTGGCCCATACCCCCTGTTCCGCCCAATACTAACGCCTGCATTCCCATTCCCTCCTTATAGGTTATAATTTTTGGGATAACAACCTGCCCGAGAAGCTTCAGCCGCTCGTCCCGTACTGCTCAACCGTATACAGCATACAGTCAGAGAGGGCAAGTCAAATATAACGAGAGACGGAGTTGTATGTCAAGAAGAGGTCAAAATTTTCTCATTCCGTAATCGAAGATTATGAGAAGGACGCCACGGGATTTGACAGAAAGAGAAGTCAAGGGTTCTACCTGGGAATCTAATATCAGAGAAGAGCCTCCGCTGTCACTTATTACAAAAAATCCTGCGGACTTTCATTGGATAGACTTCTTCTCCTCCAACATTTTCAGCACCACTTCAGGTGTGACAGGAAGCTCCTTGGGTGTAACGCCGATAGCGTTCTGCACGGCATTGGCCACGGCTCCGATCATGGCCACTGCTATGGACAACCCCCCCTCTTTGGCACCGAAAGGCCCAAAGGGATCGTTAGAACTCACGACGATAGGGTCGATGTTGGGCACATCTGTGGAGAGCGGGAACCAGTAGTCGCCGAAGTTGGCATTGAGGTTCTGCCCT
>Ga0187771_10002214_pt1 | contig 13350 bp, 11 predicted proteins | sample 0116_SJ02_MP15_1_FD_133139 | JGI IMG/M metagenome (GOLD analysis project Ga0187771, IMG submission 133139) | Tropical peat soil microbial communities from peatlands in Department of Meta, Colombia - 0116_SJ02_MP15_10_MG | ecosystem: Environmental > Terrestrial > Soil > Wetlands > Peat | place... | reverse complement strand
AGCCAAAATTCCCAGGCCCAGCGCTCCAAACGGCAGCAACATCGAAATTGCCGCGATCAGGCCTGCGGCAGCGGCTGCGGGCAATGCCTGGGACCACTGCAACGATGCAGCATCGGGCTGAAAGGAATAATCGATGGGCTCCGGCGAAGGGGGCGTCTGCAACTCGAAGCCGGCCACGCGAATCTGAGGGCTTCCGCATTGTTTGCAAAAAGGGGTGCCGTCTTCGACCGCCGCGCCGCATTTGTCACAAGCATGTTGCACAGCAATCCCAAGTTACAGCAGGCCGCGCGGAGGTGCAAGAAAGCGAGCGTCACCACCCCAGATCTGACGTGCGAAAACAACGTACCCATGCAATAGCCAACTGGCGAATCCGGCCCCGCGCAACTCAGTGGCTCAAGACCCACTCCCTGATCAATTTCAGAATCTCGTGGCTTTCGGGGTCCCACAGAGTGGTGTGCCGTACTTCGGGGAAGCATTCCAACTGCTTGTCGAACGCGGCCAGGCGCTTATGGAACTCGACACATTGTTCGTGGCTTACCACCCGGTCTGACTCGCCTTTCACAATCAGAGTTGGAGTCTTCACTTTGGGGGCGATGGCCCATCGCCAATCCCACACCAGCCGCTGTCCGTCGAGCAAATAGCCGAAGCTGACGTTCTTATAGGCGAGCGGATCGGCGCGCCGGTTGGCGACAAAACTGGCGTCGCGGGTGCTTTCTTCCAGACGTCCGTCCACCAGGCTGATGACGGGCTTTCGCAATGCATACAGCATGTTCGGAAACAGGCGCGCGCTGTCCACCCGCAAATACTGGCTAAGGTGAAGATTGAGCGCCGGCGCCAGCAACACCAAGCCGGTGAGCTCCCGACCGTCACTCTTGGCGTAATTCAAAACCAGATTTCCGCCGAGGCTGTCTCCCACCAGAAAGACCTTCGCCCCCGGTCGCTGCTGCCGAACCATATGGATCATGGCCAGCACATCCGCCTGGGCCTGAGAAGGCGTGGCAAGAAATCCGCGGCGTCCCTGGGACAGACCGTGGCCGCGAGCGTCGAGACCGTAAACATCGATTCCGGCAGGATTCAAAGCGTCGGCAATCACCCTATAGGGACCGCTGTGGAAGCCGATTCCATGCAGCACGATGGCCGCGCGGCCATTCCAACTGCTGGCCGGCCAATGCCGATAGAAAAGAGAGGTCCCGTCTGACGAGGTGAGAAAGCCGTGCCGGTCCGAGATTTGCGGCGAGAACTGCCGCGCTTCCGTAGGCGAAGTCACCTCCGGCGGCATTAACAACTCTTGGAGCGTGCGATCGTGCATGTGTTCTTGCGGATGTTTTTGAGGCTCCCCGGCGTGACGCGCGGAATGCATTTAATCTAGCATTCCGCAGCCTAAGAAGCAAAAAACTTCGGTTTTTTGTGGGTTTCGGTGGTTCCCTAATTGAAAAAACCGCATAAAATGCGGGGAAAATTGTGGTTTTCCACAGACGGGCGGGTGTACGATGGCTTGGCAAAGTAGAAAAGGTCAGTAATTTTCATTTGAAGGAGGGAACATGGCAACTGGTTTGACCAAGACACAGCTCGTCCGTCATCTGGCAGAGAAGACGGAAACCAACAACAAGACCGCGGCCGCATTTCTGGAGCACCTGGCTGACACCGCCGTCAAAGAAACCAAGAAGAACGGCGTGTTCGTGGTGCCCGGACTGGGCCGGCTGGTGAAAGCCCACCGCAAAGCCCGCATCGGACGCAATCCGCAAACGGGCGAACCGATTCAGATCAAGGCCAAGACCGTGGTGAAGTTCCGCGTGGCCAAGGCCGCCAAGGATGCGATCGCTCCCAAGAAGTAGCAGGTCAGATTTTGCTGATTGCGAAGGGCCGGTGCAAGGGCCGGCCCTTTTGCATCTCAGTCCGATCCTTCCTTATGCGGCCTTTGTCTTTCCGAGATTCAGCTTGGAGAACTTCACATTGGTTAGGCGTCCGTCGCTTGCACCGTGTATAGATAGGCACGATCCGCGGGACCGGGCGCAAATTCGACCAGAAGATAATGTTCGCCTCTCACGTGATGGTCGAAAGGCTTCATCCACTTCGCGAGCCAGCCCACAAGCGACCTCTTGCTGGCGTAGTAAATCATTATCTTGAGTGGGGCTTTTGTGCAGAGTAGTTTCTGGAAATCGTCCCACACATGGTCCTTGTTCTTCCATTCCGACTCAACCGCAAGGTGGATGACGCCCTTCCGCTTACTAAGCCAGTCCACGTCAAGAAGCCATTCCCCTTTTCCGCTTCGATTCGGATATACGGCGTAGTGTCCCTCGGCACATCCCCTAAGCACATTCTTCACTGTCTTCGTCCACTTGCCGGTAGGACGGATGTCCCCCGTTCGCCGAACCGCTGAGATGATCTCGCCTGCTATGGTGGCTGGGTCGACTGGTGGCTTACCAAAAATAGGCATGATGTCACTCCTCCTCTTCTAGTTGTTTTCATTCGCTACCAAGATATGCTTCCGCTTCAATCTCCACCAGCATCTCCGGCGAAATCAGCTTGCGAACTTCCACCATCGAAGTGGCAGGGCGTATTTCGCCGAAAAACTCACCGTGCGCCTTGCCGATCTTCTCCCATTCGGCAATGTTGGTGACGAACATCCGGGTTCGCACTACATCTTTGAGGCTTGCGTCAGCTTTCTGCAGAGCTGACTCAACATTCTTCAACGTCTGCACAGTCTGAGCGTATGCGTCACCAACGCCCACAATCTTGCCATCCGGGCCGGTTGCCGTCGTGCCCGAGACGTAAACCAGGTTGCCCACCCTGACTGCGCGAGAATATCCGACTATAGGTTCCCAAGGTGTACCACTTGAGATGTTCTTTCGTTCCATGACTCCAGTAGCCTCCCAGCCGATTATTTCATTGCAAGGAGCTGCGTGTATTGGCAGCCAAGCGACGAGTCTGCCAATAGGTTTGTGCAAGAAACCTTGCAGGGAACTCGCGCATTCTAATTGAGTAGAAACAACGGGATGCGCGGCTAACAAAAGTCACTTGCGTTTGTCGGCAAGCCGCGTTAACAATCCCACAGGGGAAACGCCGCTGTGGGAGCGGAATTGGGGGAGACGATGATTCCGGAAGGACATCCGCTGGAAACATTCTTCATCGAGTTGGTGGGCCGGCATTATGCCGAGGAGATTGGCATCCGTGACCCTAGGGTCGTGAACTACGTCGCCAGCCTGCTTACCGAGTTTTGCGACGCCGAACAACTCTTCAAAATCCGCAATGCGGACGGCCGCGTGCTAAGTGATCTCGGCGAGATGATGATGGAATCGAACCCGGTCTACGGCCCGGCGCCATCGTTCGACCGTGAACGGCAGGTGCGAAAGCACATCGGAGATTACACGCTCTTCTTCACCGGCATGTTTCCGGAGAGCATCAATCATTTGCGACTGCGCAAGCAGCGAGTGGAAAACCTCCTTGACTGGATGAAAGCCGGAAAAGAAAGCTACTACATCGTTTCCAAGTTCGATTGTTTCGAATACACGAAAGTTGCGCCGCTGTTCGCCAGTTTGTCCAACCATTTCGAACAGTGCGTCTACGGGCTCAACTGCGTGAAAAATGACCTGCAGGAGATGCAGCACCCGATCTACCGCCGGGCGAACGACATTCTGATGTAGGCGCCGCTGCAACAACCTGAATCCGACCTGACGGACGCAGCGAATTCGTCTCTCCCCGCTCGACCGCCACTCAAAGGCGGCAACGTATCGTCAGCGACTCTTGACTTCCGAAAATGCCGACGAACCACTAGCTTCCTTTGACCTGCAGGCGGGACACCTGCGCCCCCAGGTAGAGATCATCGCACATTGGCTCGCCAGAATTGCGGATCGGCGGCGATCCAATCTTTGGCCGGGAAACTGTATGAAGGCCGAATGGTAACGATTGTTGAACCAGGAATTGAGGCGGCAACGCGATCGGCCTGCTTTCGAGTACACGCGGGTGAGAAGACGAACAGCGTCCCGTCGTCGGCTTGAAAGACCGTGCCCGCGCCCGATGGCTTGTCCTTGCTCACGGAAATCACCAGGAAGCGCGCATGGCCCAGAATCCAGAGGTCGCCGCTGGTCAGGTCGGCACGATAGTGCGTAAGGATCTCGCTTACTTTTCCGGTAACCTTGGCTTTCCGATCGACACCTCTCTTGAGCGCGTCCGCAAACGGCGTGTTCTTCTCGTAGGCGTCGGCGACTTGCTTTTGATCTTCGGGCGAATCGAATCCGTTGAACCACCAGATTTCCTTGGGTCCAGTGAGCGACTCCATCGCTAAGTAGGGATGTGGACATCCCAGCTTGACGCTAAGACGGGCGGTTTCCTCTTCGATCTTGCGATATTCCTTTTCGCCGCCGGGCAGCAGAGGCTCGCGGGCGATGAAAAGTATCGGCTGCGGCACTTGTGCAGATTGCATCATGGCGAGTCCCACCAGAAGTGCGATTGAGATCAGCATCGCAGTACTAGTCTATCTTGGTTGCGTCTGCCTCGGATCTGAGAACCTCCAATCGGTCTGCGATCCCAAGGGATTGCAGGTTCTTCCTGATCAGCAGCCGCGCAACACCCGGGAAAAAGAAGGTGAGACATATGCTTGGCTGCTGCCGGGCGAACGCCCTGCAGAGCCGCAACGGCCGGCCAGTGCGGCGACTGTCCCATCAGCGTCATACAGATGCTGGTGATCAATCCTCAGGTGAATCTGCTCGATTTGGGCGGAGACATCGTCGATACTCCCGCTGGCGACGGCATTGATTTCAGTGTTCTCCCGACTGGCGCAGGATTACCAGATACAAGGTCCGGCAGGACAAGGAAGTCTGGTCGTCAAAGACATACTGCCAGCAGGGCAGCAAGTACCAGAAGTGCGGCGAGAACAAGAACGTCACGCCCCCACCCGCCAGTCGTAAACGCGCTCAGACCAGAATAGGAGGGCGAGGGCGAAGTTGCCGGAACCCGGATGGACGCACGGTGCCGCTCGGACCTCGCAGGCGGATTCGGGCAAACAGGAAGTTGAGACTGCCGGACAGCGTGGAGCTACAAGCGCCTTCCCTCGGGCTCGGCTCATGCCCGCAAACCGCCGATGTCACGGACGCCAAGTGTACAATCGCAGCGGCGGCTGTCCGCAAGATGACACCCGATCTTGTTTTTCACAAGGATCTAATGGCGATGAATCGTCCGGTTCTCGTTGGTGCTTTGGTAGTGTTGGTAGCGCTCCTGGGACCTAGCGCGTATGCTCGGTCAGCTTTTGTTAGGTCGGTGCTTGGCGATCCGCTTACCGGAAACGGCAGTGTGAACCGCACTTTGCTCACTTACCGCGAGCTCTTTTCGAACGTTGCTCCAACCGCCCCGGTCGATGACAGCGCGGGCTTCGCCTTGCCAGTCGGCGCTGCTGCACCCACTCAGGAGTTCGAAGGGACCTTGACGTTATCTAAGCCTACGACTAGCGGTAGTTCCGAAATTCTGCACAGTGACCCCGAATACAACGGCCCGAGCGACTCCCCGTGGCGGCATCTGCCGGATTTCAGTTTTCAATTTGTTCAGAACGGAAGCCACCTCATTCCCGTTCGGCAAGGTCTTGTTATAACCGGGGATGCGGCATGGAACTACATCCTTGGACCTGGACGAGTGTGGCAGGAAAACGGCGATCATGGCTACATGCGCGCCTCATTTCCCTTTGCCCTCATAGAGAGAAATCAGAACTGCGTGCACAACGGAGAAATGACGTTTCTGTTTAACCGCAAGAGGACCCCGAACATTTCAAATGTGCGATACCAAGTCACACAGGAAACGTGCCTGTATTTCAAGCTCAACATGTGGGGACAACTCTCAGCGACTTATACTCCGGGCAAGGTAGCGAACGACGAGGCACTGAAGAACGCAGAGGCCGAAGCAGTAGCAGACCGCTTGCCCACCAAGCCTCTCAGCGCTCTGACCAAGGACTACCCAAACTCCGGGATCGATCTTGCGAACTTTACCCGCGCGTTTAAGTCGCCTGCGGACATTACTACCTATGGGCTGTTCATCAACGGTGTCAACTACGTCAGCGATTGCCAGACGCGCTACGGCACCTATGCGTTTTGTCAGAATATGCGCTTGCCCTCGTATTCACTAGCCAAGTCGGTGTTTGCCGGAATGGCGCTGATGTGGCTGGGGCAGGAGTACGGAAGTGCCGTCTACAGCCAATTGATACGGAACTACGTCCCACAGCACGTGAATGGTGGCGATTGGACGAACGTCACTTTCAATAACGCCTCGGACATGGCCACCGGCAACTACATCAACACTGGTTTCGAAGCGGATGAGGACAGTCCCCAGGAGCTTTCATTTCTTACGGCTGAGCCATACAGCACCAAGATCGCAGACGCATTCACTTTATTTCCGCACAAGGCCGCGCCAGGGACCACCTGGGTGTACCAGACCCACACTACTTTTATTTTGACGCAAGCCATGAATGCCTATCTGCAGGAACGGCAGGGCGGCCAAGCGGACATCTTTAATTCGATCCGCGATGCGGTTTTCGAGCCACTGCACATGAGCCAAGGAAGCTTGTCCATGCTGCGCACAGACAACAGTGAGTCCGGAAAACCGTTCGGCGGCTATGGGCTGTTTTTCATTCAGGATGACATTGTCAAGATCGCCCGCTTTCTCAACAACAGCGAGGGCGTGATTAACGGCAAGCAGGTGCTGGATGCAGCACGGCTGCGGGAGTCGTTGTTTCGCACCGCGAATTCGTCTACCCTTGGTGTCCCCGTGCCCGATACGGCCGCGCCCGCTGTGCCCAACACCTTCCGGTATCACAACCAGTTTTGGGGGAAGTACATGACGACCGCTGAATTCCCGCAGTATCGCTGCAACTTCTGGGTGCCTTTCATGAGTGGATACGGCGGGAACTCAGTGTTGTTATTGCCGAATGGGGCAATCTACTACATTTTCAGCGACGGCAATGAGTTCCACTGGTACTCAGCCGTGAATGAGATCAACAAAATCGAGCCGCTCTGTCACTGAACATTTTCGGCAGAAGGCACGTTGTACACGCTCCGCCCGCCCACAAACGTCTGGAGGACCTTCACATCCTTGAGTTCATCTGCCGGTACCGTAAGCACATCGCGGTCCACGACGATGAAGTCGGCGAGTTTCCCGGGCTCGAGCATTCCCTTGATGTTCTCCTCGAAGCCAGCGTAAGCACCGTTAACAGTGTACAGCTTGAGTGCTTGCTCAATAGAAATGCGTTCTTCCGGGGCCAGAGCCTGGCCGGTTTGCAAGCCTGGCCGAACCGATTCCGGGACCAACGGAAAGCCGGTATCAAGCATTGGCCAGGCAACATAATATTTGGCTGATTCCTGGGTCGATTTACGAACGTGTCGGAGACGACATTTTCAACACTGCGTCGGTCATCAATCCCAAGGGCGAAGTGGTCGCGCGATACCGCAAAATGTATCCCTTCTTGCCCTATGAAAAAGGAGTGAAATCGGGGAGCGAGTTCATCGTATTCGACATTCCTGATGTTGGTCGCTTTGGGATTTCCATCTGTTACGACGGCTGGATCCCGGAAACCACCCGCGCGCTGGTGTGGAAAGGCGCTGAGGTCATAATCCATCCCACTATGACCAACACCATTGATCGAGCACAGGAACTCATCATCGCCCCCGCCGCAGGGTGTCAATGGCACTCGGCTAGATATGTGCAGGGAATTGCATAGCCGGGTCTAGCATCTAAAACAAACGGAGTTTGCGCTGGTCTGCGGCGCTTGGAATCAGCCAACGGCAGGCGTAAAGTAACCTCGGGATCTGGTGGCGAGATTGTGAAACCTACCCTCCGAACAGCAATTCTGGCAGTCCTGTTCTGTGGCCTGGTTTCGGGCTGCTGCGCTCAGGATGCGCCCGAGGCGCAGACCAAGTGCCGCATTGCAGGCACCGTGGTGGACGCCATAACCCAGCAACCACTACGGGACTCTGAAGTCATGCTGCGCGGACCGATGGCCTCAGCCGGCGCGAACTGGAAATCCCTCTCCACCACAGCCGATGGGGACGGCCGCTTCAGCTTCGACGATCTGGCTCCCGGACGCTATATGGTTACCGCTTACCATCACGGCTACGTGAGCATGGGGCCAGGGCAGGCGGGCACTCGGCCGAGGATGGCGGCGGTTCTGGCTCCGGGTCAGGATCTTGATGATTTCATCGTGGCGCTCACACCGGGCGGCGCGATTTCCGGCCACATCACCAACGCGGCGAGCAAGCCTCTGGCGGAAGTTACTCTGCAAGTGCTCAAGCGCGGATATCAGTCGGGTCATCTCGAGCTGGTGGAAGTCGCCAGTGCGCAGACGAGCAAGTCCGGTGAGTTTCGCGTGGTTTTTCTGCCGCCCGGCAAGTATTTTCTGCGAGCGATGTTTCTTGATGCTCCGCCGCTCAAGCCCGGGGTGGATCAGGCCTATGTTCCAACCTATTACTCGGGAACAACTGAGCAGTCCCAGGCGATTCCCCTGGTGCTCCGTCCCGGCGAGGAGCTGGGCGGCATGGACATGGTGCTTGCGCCGCGACGCACCTTCCGCGTGAAGGGACGCGTACTGGATGCGCTGACCAAATCTCCCGTGGGCGAAAGCGAAGTAACGTTGGTAGACAAGGAAGGAACCATCAATCCTTCGCCGTATCACACAACTGCCGACGCCAAGGGCAATTTTGAACTCACGGGTGTTCCGCCGGGCGAGTATGTTGCCGTAGCGGAGAAAGTGACCGATGTGGGCAAACTCGACCCACGGCGTGGCCAGAAGTTCGTTTCCATTACAGACGCTAATGTGAGCGGTGTTGAGCTGGCGATTGCCAACGGGGTCGAGGTCAGCGGGCGTATTCGAGTGGAGGGCAAAGGGACTGTTGAACTCAGCCAAATGAGCGGCAATCTAGAGGCGACCGAAGCCTGGGCGAGCGAGTCCACCGCGGAAATTGAGGCCGCGCACGTGAGCTCCGACGGCAGCTTTGCATTTTATGACGTGCCGGAGGGAACGTACCGGATTCATTTTTCTCCCGCCCCGCCAGGCTATTACGTAAAGTCGGGCGGCGGCGGCGCGGTCGAAGAGTCGTCGATTGCGGTTGCGCGCGGGCTGGCAGTGCGAGGCTTGGATTTTGTGCTCAGCCCGGGCGCAGCGCGGATTGAGGGCACCGCGCTTCTGGATCAACAGCCGGACGCGGGCGTGACGGTTGTGCTTGTCCCCAGTGGCGAGCGGAGGACCCAGCCCCGTTACTACCGGCACGCGGTTGCTGATCGGCAGGGTAAGTTCATAATGCAGAGCCTGACTCCCGGAGACTACAAAGTCTTTGCCTTCGAGGAAATCGAGCGGGGTGCATTGATGGATCCCGATTTTCTTGCAGAGTATGAAGGCAGCGGCAAGGAGGTCAGCGTCAGAGAAGGCGATGATCTCAGCCTGCAGGTGGATGTGATTTCCCGGGATTAGGCTCCCATCAGGCGATTCCGGGCAATGTGGTTCCGCAGTAAACGCCCGCTGGTTGACGGCCTGGGCAAAGGCTGGGCGCTCGCTTCTTACGGCTCACGCTGATGGTAGAGTGAGGGATCGACCTGCGCGGCCATCGCGGCTACGTCTAAAGGTAGTCCTAAGAACTTTTGCACGGTTTGGGAGACGCTCGTGGGATCGCTCAACAAATCGTGGTGCGGCACCACACAAAGCGAGATGTTGGATGCGGCTTTGATCCAGTTCATCACCAAGTTGCGATGAACTCGCAACGCGGAAATCATCTGCTCCCGGCCCAGGGCGGGGCCAGCCGTGCCGCGACGCCGAATCATCTCGGCTTGCGACGCCACAATTTCAGCCATCGACCGTTCCATAAAGATTACCCGGTACTGATAGCTGGCCGGTAGGGCAAGGATCAACTGCGAAATGACTTTCACCGCTTTGCCTTCGGCTTCGGCGATAAGGTTAGGCTGGCGCGGCAGAAGCTTGGCTCGCTCCCACTCATAGTATCCGCGAGGATTGTCTTCGTCGGCGCGGCGCTCGCCGTCGGTGAGGATGGTCATGCCCCCAGCGGCGAGCATCTGCATCATGAGCGAAGTGCCGGAGCGGGGCAGACCGGAAACGATGGTGATCACGCTTGCGCCATCTCCTGGCGCCGTCGTCTCATTTGCAGGAAGATGCCGCGATGGCGGGCGGCTTTTTCGGGATCGCCGCCGGGATAGGTATAAAGAGCTGCCAGCCAACGGTGCGCAGCCATGAGTCCGGGTAGCATGCTGAGAGCGGTTTCAAACGCCAGCGCAGCGCGCTCCCGATGCCCCAGCCGGGCTAACGACACACCCAGATAGAAATGTCCCATGGGCAGGAAATGTTGCAGACCGACAGCCAGCAGAGCTTGCTCGGCAGCTTCCTCGTTGCGCCGTTGACGCAGATATACCATGGCCAGGCCCAAATGCGCTTCCGGGCTGTCGCCGTCGATGTCAAGTGCGCGCATGAAAGCGCGTTCGGCATCGTTAGTGCGCTTCTGTCGGAGATAAGTTTCGCCGATGCGAAGATGCAGGTCAGGCAACCGCGGATCGGCTTGCTCGGCCTTCAGCAGCCATTCCAAAGCCGAATCCATGTCGCCCTCTTCAAACTGAATGATGCCCATGAGCAGATCAGCCCAGGGACGCGGACGCGGCTCTTTCTTTTCTGGTTCAGCGCCCTCTGCGGCGGTGGACACCGCAGGCGCGTGCAGATCGGCTGGCAAGGGTTCTGCAGGCTGGGTTTGCTCTGCGTCTTGCGCTGCCGGTTGCGCTCCTGCCGGTTGCCCGTTGGCTGGCGGCATCGCCGTCGGCTGACCTTCGGCGGGTGCACCCTCCGCCGGTTGCTGACCTTCCGCAGGCTTTGCAGGCCGTTTCGGAGGTTCGTACGTGAGCAGCCATTCAAGAATCTGCTTGGCGTCCGCGCGCCGCCCGAGCGCCAGATAGCATTGCGCGAGATGTTGCGCAAAGCGCGTTTCATCCGGCCATTTCGTCTTCAATTCTTCGAAGATCGGCACCGCGTCGTGATAACGGCGCGAGTCCAGATAGACGCGCGCCAGATTGTACTGCTGCTCGCGCACGGCGACTTCCACAGCTTTGTTTTGATCTTCACTGGGAGGCTGAATGTAGCCAAGCGCGACGAACTGCTGCAGCACAGCTTGCGCGGCAGCAGGGTCCATGCGCATGTCACCGGGATGCATGCCACATTCGCCCGGTTCGCTTTCCCAGCTGGGAATGCGGGTGATCTGCGGCGGCTCTTCAAAAGCCTGCACGAGCACGCGGCCATCCATGTCTTCGCCTACGGGCAAGCCGTAAAGCGTAAGAATGGTCGGTGTGACGTCGAGCAAGGTTGCACCGTAGATACGCTCATCCTGACGAATGTGATCCCCCTTCATGCACACTACACCGAAGTTTCTGTGCTGCACGGCTGGCCCGGCAGGCTCGGCGGGAATGCCGCGCGGCCGCAGATGATCGGAGTGAAACCCATGATCGGAGACCAGAATCACAGTCGCTTCCGGGCCAGCCAGTGTGAGCAGAGTCTCCAGCATCATGTCGTGAAAGCGATATCCGCCGTTGACCACATCTTTGTAGATCTCAAACCTGTCTTCGGGAATGCCTTCCATCCGCGGCGGATGAAAATGCATGAAGCCGTGGCTGAAGTGGTCGATGCCGTTGTAATAGACGGCCAAGAAATCCCAAACCTCGTTCTGCAAAATCCAAGTTGCGGCATTGTGTACGGAACAATTTTCCGAGAGAATCTTGGCGAACGACTGCAGGCCCTTGTCTTTTTCCTGATCGATCTGTGCAGCGAGGGGAATCCAGGGCAAAATTGCGGCCTCGGTCACTTCGGCGGGATGCATACGCAACCCGGCAAATGTCTCGCGCATGCTCTCGGGATAAACGGAGCCAGGCGGAAGCGGCCATTCTTTGTCAAGCGGAGCCGTCGCATAAGGGAAAAGATCGGAGACGCAGATACCGTTGATCGGCTCGGCGGGATGGCCGGCAAACCAGCCGACGACGTGTGTCTTATATCCGCGCTGGGTGAGAATGTTCCAAATCGCTTTGACCTTGCGCGAGGTGCTGGTGGTGGGGCGCACGCCGCCGGTTTGCGGATCGGGTTCCATGAAACCCAGAATGCCGTGCTTGTCCGGACGCTTGCCGGTAGCGATGGAGTTCCACAGCATGGGCGAGAGCACCGGGCGCAGGGTGGCGAGGTTGCCCATCACACCGTGATTGACCATGTCGTCGAGGGTGGGCATCAGGCCCTGGTCCATAAGTGGGTTGATAACCTTCCAATCGGCGGCATCCCACCCGATCAGCAAGACCTTCTTAGCAAGAGGTGTGGGCATGAAATCACTCCACGGGCAGGGGGAAACCCCGGGGCCATCAAGTCTACTACAGATTTGCGCGGGGTCAGCGCGGCTGGAAACGTGGGACGAATCGGGATGCGGAGCGAGCAAGCGTGAACAAAGCCAGTTGGGCCCAAGCTCGGACATCACAGGGCCTTATGACCTACATCACAGACCCTAGCGTCATGCCCGGCAAGAATCGCTGTTACACTCGCGAAAAGCAAGGAGACCCCCTATGGCCACTGCAAGCTCCATCAAGCCTGAGATGCTGCAGACGCTGCCTTCCGACGCGGCGCGGCAGATTCAGTGGGGATTTGCCGACCGCTACGATTTGCAGCTGCTAGTGCAGTCTGCCCGAGCCGTGGCGCGCGGTCCGGTGGCGCGACTTGTGGCCGGCGGCGGGCGCAACTCGCATGAATGGACAGAGGCAAAAGCGCAGTTGCTGGAAGCGTTCGATAGCTCTGGCATCACCGCGGTGTTCATGGATCCCGAACACGGCGGCTATCTGAGCGGTCCCAAGAATCTTGCGCTGGCGCTGGTGGCGTTCGAGTTGGCCTGGGTGGATGGCGGGGCCGCAACCGCCAGTCTGGCTGGCTGCCTGGCCTTGTCGCCGATTCATGAGCGCGGCACGCCGGAGCAGAAGCAGCACTACATGAGCCTGGCCGCTCCGCCGCAACCGGGCGAAACCCGCAAACCTTGGCGCGGAGCTTTCTGTCTGACTGAGCCCATCCCTTATGTCGGCGTCGACACCGGTATGCTCAGCGGCAAGGTTCGCATCGTGGAATGGAAGCCGGGCGAAGAACCTTTGCTGCAAGTGGAAAAGCGCGGGCGGTTCATCACTAATATCGGCTTTGCGAATTTCGTCACCGCGGCTGTCGATTCCGGCGACGAACGGATCAAGGGCAGCTGCATCGTAATTTTAGAAGAGACCGATCTTGGAGTTTTCGATCGCGGCACACCCACGCGAAAAATGGTTCATCAGCTCTCTTCGACTGGCGATCCGATTTTCAGTTTGCGCGTT
>Ga0187771_10002213_pt1 | contig 13352 bp, 12 predicted proteins | sample 0116_SJ02_MP15_1_FD_133139 | JGI IMG/M metagenome (GOLD analysis project Ga0187771, IMG submission 133139) | Tropical peat soil microbial communities from peatlands in Department of Meta, Colombia - 0116_SJ02_MP15_10_MG | ecosystem: Environmental > Terrestrial > Soil > Wetlands > Peat | place... | reverse complement strand
CCACGCCAAAGCTCTCAGGGAGAGGCCGGAGTGTTCGCCATCTTTTGCGAGCAAATGCTGGCGGGCGTACGTCCGGTCATCTATGGCGACGGCAGCAAGGTGCGGGACTACGTGCACGTAAGGGACGTGGCGCGCGCGAACGTGCTCGCCCTCTCCAACGGAAGCGGAGAGATCTTCAATATCGGCACGGGGTCGGCCACCGCGGACTACAAGGTGTTCTGTCTTGTCCGTGATCTCCTTGGGAAAGCGGGCTTGGAGCCCGGCTACGCGCCCAAGCGTCCCGGGGAGATTGACAAGATCTGCCTGGACATCACGAAGGCCCGGCGCGCACTTGGTTGGGAACCGCGCGTATCCCTGGAGGAAGGGGCGAGCGACACCGTGCGCCACTTCCAGGAAACGGACAAATCCAACCAGGCGGCTGCCCGGCCTGCCGGCTCGTCCAGAGTGGCGTGCATCCCCTGACCAACCGCTTCTTTCGCTCAAACCGGTGTTGGCGAGCCAAGCCTTGGAATTGAAAGGGAAGGTCTGCCTAGTCGCAGGCGCCTCGGGCGCCATTGGTCAGGCCGTGGCTCGGCGATTCTCGCGTGCGGGAGCGCATCTGGCTCTCTCCTATCACGAGGCGAAACCTGATGGTCTTCTTGAGTCTATTTCTGAAGGTCCAGCTCGCGTTTGTCGTTTTCACCTGGACGTCACGAGCGCGGCGGAAGTGTGCGCTTTCGTTCGGCAAGCCCATGAAGAATTTGGACAAATTGATGTGCTGGTCAATTGCACCGGTGCCGTGGGGCCGATCGGTCCACTCACTACACTGCAAACCCGGGATTGGATTCGCACGGTGGAAGTCAACCTCTTCGGGTCCTTCCACCTGGCCCGTGCCGTTGTTCCCTTCATGCAGGAACGCGGCCGGGGGAAAGTCATCTTCATTTCCGGCGGCGGGGCGGCGTACGGCCGGCCGTATTTCACCGCCTACAGCGCATCGAAGGCGGCTCTGGTCCGGTTCACCGAGAGCCTTGCTGAAGAACTCCTGGCGGCCAACATCCAAGTGAACGCCATAGCCCCGGGGCCGGTGATGAGCCGCATGTGGCAGCAGATGCGCGCCGCCGGAACAGCCGGAGGGCCGCGACTCCTAGCAGAATTGAAGCACATGGAGGAAACGGGCGGGGTGGGGCCGGACCGCGCCGCGGCTCTGGCCCTCTTTCTGGCCTCCGAGGAATCGAACCGGCTCACGGGCCGATTGATCAGCGCCATCCACGACGATTGGGAACACTTGGGAAAGCGCGTGGAGCAGATTGCCGGTTCTGACGCCTGGACGTTGCGAAGGATGCCAGTCCCACAGTGATGCTTTCCGTTGCTGTCATCGGTGCGGGCCGCATGGGCGCGATTCGAGCGCGGTCCATCCGGGATTCGGGCGAAGCACGTGTGTCGGTGCTCTGCGACATTGAGCCGCTTCGCGTCGAGGAAGCAGCAAAGGAATTCTCGGCTGCGACGGTCACGGACTACAGGGCCGCTGTCTCCCGGTCCGATGTGGAAGCCGTCGTCATCTCCACTCCGACCAAGTTCCACGAGGAAATCGCCGTCGCCGCGCTCCAGGCGGGCAAACACGTGCTATGCGAGAAACCCCTTGCGCGGACCCTTCGGGAAGCGCAACGCATCGTTGAGGCTGCCATCCGCTCAGGCCGCGCGTTGAAGACGGGCTTCAACTACCGCCACATGGCACACGTTCGAAAAGCCAGGCGGCTGCTGGCCTCTGGAGCCATCGGACCGATCTACTTCCTACGCTGCCGGTTTGGACATGGGGGGCGCCCCGGTTACGAAAGAGAGTGGTGTACGGACGCCGAGCTGTCCGGAGGAGGAGTCCTCCAGGAGCAAGGCATCCACATTTTAGACCTAGCGCGTTTCTTCCTGGACGAGCCGTCCAGGGTTTGGGCCCAAACCCGGCGGTACTTTTGGGATTTTCCGCAAGTGGAGGACAACTGCTTCTGTGTGCTGGAAAGCCGCTCGGGGCAACTTGCCCAACTTCACGCCAGCTGGACCCAGTGGCGCAATCTCCTGCACCTGGAAATCTTTGGGCGCGACGGGAGCCTGCAACTAGAAGGGCGTGACGGCCACTACGGCCCCCAGCGGCTCGTTTGGAGCAAGCGCCGACCCGATCACGGCAGGCCCACGGAGGAAACCTTCGTGTTTGGCGCTTCGGACGACTCCTGGGGACGCGAATGGCGCGCCTTCTTGGAGTTGCTTGACCACGCCGAGTTGCGCCGCGCAGCCGCCTTGGAAGGATTGCGCACGCAGCAGCTCGTCGAGGCGGCCTACGAAAGCGCCCGAGAACGTCGCAACGTAGAGATTGGCGATTTGGCCGTCCAGGAGGAAGGTCCATGATCATCACACGAACCCCGTTCCGGCTGACCCTGGGGGGAGGGGGAACCGATCTCCCCTCCTTTTACGGGCAACATGGCGGGTTCATCTTGGCCATCGGCATAGACAAATACATGTACATCAACGTGAACACGCCGATCGTGGACGACAAGATTCGCGTGCGCTATGCCAAGTCAGAGCTGGTGGATCATGTACAGGAAGTCCAGCACACGCTGGCGCGCGAAGCCATGAAGCATTTTGGATTGGCGAATGGCATAGAAATCGTTTCCGTAGCCGACATCCCCGCGGGAACGGGGCTGGGCTCCTCGAGCTGTTACCTGGTTGGGTTGCTGAACGCGCTGCACACGCTCATGCAGCAGCCGGTCGCTCCCCAGGAACTTGCCGAGGAAGCCTGCCACATCGAACTGGAAGTGCTGCAAAAGCCGATTGGCAAGCAGGACCAATACATGGCGGCATTCGGGGGCTTGACGTCGCTGGAAATCGAGCCAAACGGCGCCGTGCACGTGCAGCGGGTGGCGCTCAATGCGGAGCTGGTTGAAGCGCTGGAGAACAACTTGCTCCTCTTCTATACCCAAGAAACGCGCGACGCCACCTCCATCCTTTCCCGCCAGGACAAGGCGGTAAGGACAAGTGATCTAGACGTCGTAGAGGCGTTGGCCGAGATCAAGGACATCGGCCTGGAAATCAGCCAAGCCATTGCCCAGGGGAACTTGCACCGGTTCGGAGAACTGATGGATGTCCACTGGCAGGTCAAGAAGCGGCTATCCGAAGGCATCACCAATCCTCAGATTGATCAGTGGTATGAGCTCGGCAAACGCAACGGCGCCATTGGCGGGAAGATCTCTGGTGCAGGAGGCGGCGGCTTCCTGCTGTTGTACTGCGAGGAGAAAAAGGACCATTTGCGGCAAGCCATGCGCCGGGCGGGGCTTCGGGAATTGAGTTTCCGTTTCGAATTCGAAGGCAGCAAGGTCGTTTTTGACATTCTCTCGCGGGACCAGCGCTTGGCTCATATCACCCGTCTGCAAAACAACCACCACTTGGCCGAGGAAGCGTCCCTCGACGACGCCCAGGGACGCTTAGTCGCCGCTTCGCTCTAAGAGCTTGTTGAACAATAAAGTGAAGCCGGTCATTCCGAGCGGAGGGCCACTGGATTATGGCCCGCAGTCCCTGCCCGCGCAGGCGGGGAGGAATCTGGGCACACTTTTGGCGTCTGGCCACGATTCCTCGGCTCGCTGCGCTCGCTCGGAATGACAAGCCCGAGTTTTTCAACAACCTGCTAAAAAGTGGGGAACGGAAGGCTTGAGGCATGTCACACCGAGCCGCATTTCTCGATCGCGACGGAGTGGTCAACCCGTACGTCTACAACGCGCAGTTTGGAACCGTAGACTCGCCCGCGCGCCCTGAAGAGTTCACGTTGATGCCCGGGGCGGGCCGGGCGATCGTCGAGCTGAACAAGGCCGGCCTGCTAACGATTATCGTTTCCAACCAGCCGGGCGTGGCCAAGGGAAAGTTCACACCCGAGTTGCTCCAGGAAATCACGCGCAAAATGGAGGCGCAGGTTGCGGGGGCGGGCGCAAAGCTGGACGGAGTGTACTACTGTCTGCATCACCCCGAGGGGGCGGTCCCAGGTTACCGGGGAGACTGCGCGTGCCGCAAACCAAAGCCTGGTTTGCTTCTCCAGGCCGCCCAGGATCGGGGCATCGACCTCAACCGATCCTACATGGTAGGGGATGGGATTACCGACGTTCTCGCTGGCCAAGCCGCGGGAACCAAGACCCTGCTGATCAGCGCGCGACGGTCCTACCTATACGACGAACTGGCACGGCAGGGCGCTTGGCCGGACTTCTTCGTGTCGAACCTCGCGGAGGCCGTGGAAACGATTGGCCGGATGGAAAACGGCGGCGCCTGCACCGCCCTCGCGGAGGACTCCGACAGCCCTGTTACGGGAACTCCTTCGACCTACGTGAAGCAATTCCTCCGGGAGGCCATGGAGGTTCTCCAACGGCTTGAGCCAGGGCCTGTCGAACGTATGGCAAACCTGCTGGCGGAACTGCGCGAGCGTAAGGGTCGGCTCTTTCTCCTCGGCGTGGGCGGGGGAGCAGGCCATGCCTCCCACGCCGCGTGCGACTTCCGGAAGATTGCCGGGATCGAAGCCTACAGCGTCTCCGACAACGTGAGCGAACTCACCGCGCGCACAAACGACGAAGGCTGGGAGACAACCTACGCACAGTGGCTCCGCGGCAGCCACCTCAATTCACAGGACGTCGTGTTTGTGTTTTCCGTGGGCGGGGGAGACGCGGAACGCAACATCAGCACGAACTTGGTTCGCGCCCTGCAATACGCCAAGGAAGTAGGAGCCAGAATCTGCGGCGTGGTCGGCCGTGACGGCGGGTTCACAGCCAAAGAGGCGGACGCTTGCGTGGTCGTCCCGCTAGTGAACCCGGCGACGGTAACGCCGCACACGGAATCATTTCAGGCCATGCTCTGGCACCTGCTCGTCACCCACCCGAAACTGAAAGCCGCGGAAACGAAATGGGAATCGGTGCGCTAGCCAGTCCCCCTTGGGCAGGCGGCTTAGGATGGTCCCCAGCAGCCTCGAAACAGAAAAGGAACCATGAAAGCGTTCCTCTTGGCGGCCGGCCACGGAACAAGACTCCGGCCATTGACGCGCCGAATCCCCAAGTGCTTGCTGCCGATTCGTGGAATGCCTCTGCTGGCCATCTGGTTGGAAATATTCCGGAGGTATGGCCTGGACGAGGTTCTTGTCAATCTTCACGAGCATGCAGAAATGGTTCGAGAATTCCTGGCGGGGAGCAACCAGGGCACAAAAGTGCGGTTGTTCGAGGAGCCGTGTTTGCTGGGCAGCGCGGGCACCCTGCGAGCCAATCGGGACTGGGTTGCCTCCGAACCTTCCTTCTGGGTTTTCTACGCGGACATCCTTACCACGGCAAACCTTGCGCAGATGGAAGACTTCCACCGCCGACACAACGGGATCGCCACGATGGGGGTTTGCCGGGTGGCCGATCCAAGCCGGTCCGGCATTGCTGTTGTGGACCAAGCCGGTTTGGTCCGGCAGTTCATTGAAAAGCCGGCTCAGCCGCCCAGCGACCTGGCCTTCGCCGGCATATTACTGGCCCAGCCAGAGTTGCTCGACTACATTCCGGAAAAGCGTCCGGCGGACCTGGCATTTGACGTGCTGCCGCAGCTTGCCGGGCGGGTGTTCGCCTATCGAATCGCTGGATATCACTTGGACATCGGCACGCCGGAGAGTTATCAGGCCGCGCAAACGAATTGGCCGGGTCTTGCGGCGCGCACGCAAACGATGTCGTGAGTGCAGAAATTCTGCGGAACCACGGATTGTCTAGAAGCGAATGGTGGGACCAAACGTCACGCGCAGATTGTTGTGCGTATGGCCGGCAAAGTAGATGTCGTCTCCTACATCCAGCCGCAGTCCGAACGGACCCAGGAAAGCCTCCACTCCCCCGCCTGGGTAGACCGCTCCGCGCACGTCAGCAGCCCGCAGGTCCTGGACGGAACTTGTAAAGGTCGAAAAACTCGGCGGCCTGGGGTCCAGCCGGAAATTGATGAAGCCGCCTTTCAACGTTAGGAAGACGCGGACTGGTCCGTGCCCCGATTGCAGTTTCGGCCCGAACAACCCGTCCAAGACCCGCAGGTTCGTGCTTTGCAGAGTGACCGTGCCGGTGCCGCTGGTGAACCCTTCGGTGAAGGCTTTCTCGAAGTCATAGCCCATTTCCGCTTCGAGTTGCAGGTTCCGTCGAACATTGAACGAGAATCGCCCTCCTAGTCCCACTGAGTTTGTGCTCGTTTGTTGCAAGCGAAGATAATCGGCGAAAGCGCCCACCTCGCCATGATTCTGCGCGCGCGCCGCCGGAGCCAGCGCGGCAAGCGCTATTCCCGCCAGAAGCGCCATCCGTTTCATGATTGCTCCCCTCTTTCTACGATCGTTGCATACGGCGATTGCTACGCCGCTTCCTGCACCTGGTTCGGCAGCAGCATTCCGCGCAGCTCTCTTCGGGCGCGCCGCAGTCGTGTCTTCACCGTGCTGGCGGACAGATTCAATACCCGCGCTGTCTCTCGTGTGGAGCGCTCCTCGATCGCCCGCAAGATGAACACCCGGCGGTAATCCACCCTGAGATTTTGAACCGCGCGCAGCAGCGACTCCCGCAACTGCCCCCGCGAGTAGTGGGTCTCCGGGTCTTCCACGTGGGCGACAAGCCCGCAGGAGGGAACCACCGGCTCGCTTTGCTCCGGCAAGCCCTCGAGGGGCACCTGCTTCGAGCGCCTGCGCTTGCGCAAGGTCATCAGCGCTTCGTTGATGGCAATCCTCGAAATCCAAGTGGTGAAACGCGAGCGGCCTTCGAACTGATGCCGGTAACGATGGGCCTTCAGCATGGCCTCTTGATGCGCGTCCTCGGCATCCTCCTGGTTGCGCGTGATGCGCAGCGCCAAGAGGTATACCCGCTGGTTGCATTGCTCTATTATCTCTGAGAAGGAAGCAGCATCGCTCTCCTTGCAGGAATTCACGGCGTCGCCCTCGGGTGATTGCGCGGAGAGCTCAGGCAGCAGCGGGCGGGCCGGGTCTTCCGCGGGGGTTTCACGGCTGGTGTGCGCTGTGGATTTGGACAGGAACGCGCGAGCCCGGCGGCGTCTCGCGGCTCGCGGCGCGAAGGCATCATACAGTTGTTGCTTGTTCTGCGTCGACTGAACCTGGATGCTGCTGGTGCTGGTTGCCATTGGCCCCTCCTCCGATTTCAGATTGCTTGTTCTTATAAGCGCAACGTAACGCCATCTTCGACAAGGAGAACATCTCCTTCCAAGCAGGGGAATACTCCAAACTACCTAGCTCACAATGGATGATTTAGTACCGGCGCATCCAAAAATCCGCTCGCGGACTGAGCAAGAAAATCGTTGCATGGCTTTTGGGGGTCGAAGCTTTCGACTCCGATATGAACCTCTTGGAGATTCAAGGGATTTCAGTCCCCGAGGAACTGTTTTCTGTAATGTAGAATTTTCAGCTCCCCATCCTAGGGAGCGACGATGTTGTTGCGGATGGCGTAGCGAACCAGGTCCGCCACAGAGTGGCAGTTTAGGCGCTGCATGATATTCGCGCGGTGTGTCTCCGCCGTCTTCACACTCAGGCCCAGCGCTACAGCCACTTCCTTGCTGCTCTTGCCCTCGGCCAACAATTGCACGATTTCCCGCTGCCGCGGCGTCAGCCGGCTGCATTGATCTCCGCTTTCCTCCGGCTTGGCGCGTCGTTTCAAATACCCATCCAAGACCATTTGGGCCACCTTGGGCGTGAAGTAGGTCTTGTTCCGCTGCAGGGCTTCGACCGCAGTCACAAGATCCGATCCCGCGTCCGTCTTCAGGAGGTACCCTTGCGCCCCGGCGTCCAGCACCTCCCGGATCAGCGGATCGGATTCATACATGGTGAGGATAAGGACTTTGGTGGAAACATGTTTGAGGATCTGCCGGGTGGCCTCCAGACCATTGAGCGTAGGCATGCTGATGTCCATCACCGTTACATCCGGCTGGAGCTGCTTGGCCTTTTCCACGGCCTCGCGGCCGTCAGCGGCCTCGCCGGCAACAACCCAGCCCGGACGCGATTGGATCACGGCGCAAAGGCCCTTGCGCACGAGTTCGTGATCATCTGCAACTAACAACCGCAGCGTTCCCATGCCAGCACCTCCACGGGTAATTTGGCGCGAATGACCGTGCCCGGTTGTCCCGGGGCGATCTCCAGCGCGCCACCGAATTCACGCAACCGCTCGCGCATCCCCGCGATACCGACTCCCACTCCCTTGCTTCCCTCCCGGTCCACGTGATCGGGCATGCCGCAGCCCCAATCACGGATTTCGAGACAAACCCCGTCTACTTTCTTTGTCAGGCAAACCTTGGCCATTGCACTCTGGGAGTGGCGGTGGACGTTCGTCAGGCCCTCCTGAACAACGCGGAAGAGCGCCATGCTAGCATTCATGGGCAGCTGCTTCGCTTCTTCGTCGTCCACCTCCAGCTCCACCTGAACGCCACTGCGCTCGGCAAAGCCCTCCACAAACCAACGCAACGCCGCGGGCAGCCCCGCCTCGTCGAGCAGTGGCGGATGCAACAGATGGCAGGCGGTGCGCAGATCCGCAGTGCACTGGTCGGCAAGCATCCGCGCTTCCTCCAGGGCATTCTGAGCCTTGGAGGTGAGCGCCTGCGCCTCCTTACTGGTGAGATCCAAATTCATCTTGATGGCCGCTACGCACTGCGCGATTCCATCATGCAATTCGCGCCCGATGCGCCGTCTTTCCTCATCCCGCAGCTTCATCAACCGCAAGGAGAGCCGGCGCAAGGATTCTTCCGCGCGTTTCCTTGGGGTGATGTCGCGGAAACAAAACAGGTGACGGCCAGGGAGAAAATGCGGCTTAATGACACACTCAGCGGTCCGCCGGCTGCCGTTTGGATGGCAAATCTCGCGTTCACTCCGGAAATCGCCAGCGTCCCTAAAGTCGTTCTGCGTTTTGGCCGGTGTTTCGGAGGAAATCGTCGGCAACAAATCGCCGAGATTGCGTCCGAGGAAGTCTTCCCTGGCGTACCCAAAAAGTTCGAACGCCGAAGGATTGGCGTCCACAACGCGCAGAGCGTCATCGGTCACGATCATCGCTCCCGGCGCATCTTGAAAGATGGCCTCGAGGAGCCTCTCACGGTCCGCAAGCGATCGAGTCATTGCCGAAGTGATGTAGTGTTGAGACGGGGCCGCTTCCGGGACCCCTCGCAAGTCCGATGGCTGTGGAAACAAGAGTCACCCTCCTTTCAAGCAAGACGGCCGATCTCTCTTGTTTGTCTCCAGCTGGCCGCCCTCCTCAAGGTTCTCGAAGGAAGAATCCACGCCGGGCGTCCTTACGTGCTTAAAGGACACCGCCGCACGGTCATGAGAATTCTGCGGGTTACCGAAACGCCGGATTCTCCCCCCGCTCCTGACTGGTATTCAGGAGCGACGAACGCGATTGAGTGACGTCAGATAATTCCCCCGCTTGCATTCTAGCAGGTCCTGAAATTGTTGTAGCTACTCCGTTGAGACAAGCAGCAGTTTACCCGCCAGTTGCTCTCTACTCTGACCTAAACCCCTAAGCCTCGCAAATAAAAGTGGTTGCCGCCTTTTCTGTGGGCCGAGGCGCAGGGGGGCTGAATCCGGAACGGGTACTAGAACCGATCTTTTTTACACGAACCCTTGTACTGCATTGGCGGCCCACACTCATTTCCAAAGACGAAAGCTCGGAGACGATACCCGTTCGATTTGCTTGCATTTCAGCACGTGCGCGGCTACACAACTCTGCGTTCTGCCTTGGGGAACAGCCGGTATGGCCCGCGCCGAAACGACCCACGCACAATTGTGTGCGTGCCCGCCATGGCGGGTATCACTGCGGAGCCGTCACGCGGACCATTTACAGTTACAGTTCGCGCGGTTCCCTTGCGGAATGCGCTTCCAAGGAGGTTGGCCATGATGAAACGCTGGTTTGCCGGGCTGGCAGGTTTCTTGCTGCTGGCCCCGCTTGCTTTTTCCAAGGATACCGACGACAAGGACGAAACGGATCGCTTGCAGAACGCCGGTGCGGTCATGAAGGAGATACTCAAGGTTCCTGACGACATCCCGCAGGACTTGTTGAACAAAGCCCGCTGCGTGGTGGTCATGCCGTCTGTAATCAAAGCGGCCTTTATTGTGGGAGGCAGCTACGGCCGTGGCGCCATGGTTTGCCGCACAGGAAAGGATTTCCGCGGCTCCTGGGGCGCTCCGGCTATGTACGCCCTGGAAGGCGGGAGCTTTGGTTTGCAGATCGGGGGAGAGGCCACCGACTTCGTTTTCCTGGTCATGAACGATCGCGGGGCGAACAGTCTCCTGCATAGCAAAGTGAAGCTCGGCGCCGACGCCTCCGCAGCCGCCGGACCCGTCGGCCGCGCAGCCGCGGCGGATACGGACGCTTACATGCGCGCCGAGATCTTGACCTACTCGAGGTCTCGCGGCGCATTCGCCGGCATTTCACTTGAGGGATCCACCCTCCGGCCGGACGGCAACGCCAACCACAAACTGTACGGGCGTCCCGTCAGCGCCGAACAAATCGTCGCAGAGTCGGGTGTGGAAACGCCTGCTGCAGGCGAAGGGTTGAGACGTGAGCTCCAGGAAGCTTCGCCTCATCTGAAGAGTTGAAGAATCTGCGACCGGCCGGAGGCGGGCTAGGGGCCCGTCTCCGGCTTTCGATCTTCCTCGTACGTTATGTATCCTGAGTCGCTCTCTTCAGGGGGCGGGAGGGCAAGGGATCGAAAACCCGCAGTCTGAAGACTGCGGCTACAGAAACAAAAAAGAGCCGATGCTTCAGCCACTGGGGAACTGTTCCTTTTCGGATAGGACTTACGATTCACCCCACACTAGCTCGGCGCTCGCCTTCTTTCGCCGTTTCATCGCCAGTGCTGCGCTCCAATCTTTTACAGTAATGCTTCATATGGCCTACGTGATTCGCTCCATTTCCCAAGCCGTCCCGGCGTGGTTAATTGGATCTGCGCCCACGGAGTGTCTGCCCAGGACGCGCTGCGTTGGTAGATGGCGCAATTCATGATTGATTTCAACGGGGAGACTCGCTTTATGAAAGTGATTCGATTCGCAGCAATCGCAGTTGCGGCGGTATTGTTTTCTTGCGGCGTTACTCGGGCCGATGATTGGCTCAAGACCACAAGGTTGACGTTCGCCGAGGAAACCCAGGTTCCCGGCGCAGTCTTGAATCCCGGCACCTATATCTTCCTGCTCCGAGACCACCGGCTCGATCTGAGTCCCGCCCAGATCTTAAGCGGGGATCGCAGACAGACGATCACAACGTTTTTCGTGCGCAACGGCGATTATGTCACTAACCCTCGGCAGGACGCCGTGGTGCGCTATGCCGAGCAGCCCAACGGCCAGCCGCCGGCCATAGAGGAATTGTTCTATCCCGGCGATCTGTACGGGATGGACTTCATTTACCCTGCGGGCGCGACGCTGATGTCCAAGGGCAGTAGCGCGCCGGCTCAGACTCAAATCGCTTCGGCTGCAACCCCTGCGCCCGCGGAGGAAAAATCCCCCGCGTCTTCGGCCGCCGAGGCTGCTCCACTGCAGGAGGAGAACTCCAGTTCGCAGCCAGCAACTTCTTCCGCCGCGCCGGGGGCTAACCAGTCTTCTTCTTCCGCAGACCCGAGTTCGCAAAGCAGCAGCACTGCGAGCGAATCCAAAAAGCTACCCAAGACAGCCAGCAATCTGCCTGCAGAGACGCTGGCTGGCCTGCTCCTTTTGGGCGCCGGGACGCTCCTGGCGGCGCGGCGCCGCTGGCGCTTCGTTTGATATAGCCCGCTCTTAATTCTTTTCTGCCGGTCGGCGCCCGCTGCGGGATTTCTCACGGCGGGCGCCGGCTTGCTGTGTCTGTGGACGATCACAGGAACGAAACGTGAAAACGGTCAGCGTTTCATTAGCCCAGCGTTACCTCCGCTATTCGAGGGAGGTGCGCCGAGCGAGGGTTCTTGATTACGCCTCGCGTATTTGCTGGATCGCCGGAGGGGTTGCGCTACTCTGGGTTGTGCTTTCTTATGCAAACGCTTGGCGGTTTCAATCCGCGTTAGCGAGGCGCTTTGACTCTCTTCTCCGTAGCGGCGCTGACGGAGCTGTCCTGGCCCGCCCCCATCCCGGCGCTATGCTGGGCCGGCTCGAGATTCCGCGTATCGGTCTTTCCACGATGGTCGTCGAGGGAGACGACGAGGGAACCCTGATGCGCGCCGTGGGGCACATCCCGGGAACGGCGCTGCCTAGCGGTGGCGGAAACGTCGGCTTGGCCGGCCATCGCGACACGCTGTTCCGCAGCCTGGGTCATTTGCATAAGAACGACACGATTGTCCTGCAGACCTTGCAGGGCACCTATAGGTACCGCGTGATCCGGACAAGCGTGGTTGAACCCGACGACCTTTCCGTCTTGCTCCCTTTGCCGAGGGCGACTCTCACCCTGGTCACCTGTTACCCCTTCCATTACATAGGCCCGGCGCCGGAACGTTATATCGTGACAGCCTCGCGTATCGAATGATCTTGGAGTTGACCGGTTTGAAGGGCTAATTCGGCTACCGGAGCCCTGAGCAGCGGCATACAGTGGGCACTGGATGGCCTTGGAATAACCATCCATATCATAATCGGTGGATGGCTTCCAACGGGTCCTCGATTATGGGCCTGCGCCTGCGGCTCGTGGTGCCGCTGGTCGTGAGCGTGGCCTTCGTTTCCACGCTGTTCGCGGCCTACCAAGTGCGCACGGAGCAGCGTCATCTGCGCGCCGATCTGCAACGCCGCGCCGAGGTCCTTGCTGAAAGCCTTCAGGAAACCATCGAGTCCAACCTGGAGAATAATTCCTACGGCAATTTGCACCACATCGTGAATCGTTTCGGCCACCGGGAGCATTTGGTGGGCACGGCCGTCTATGACGAGGAGGGGCGGCTCCTGGCGGCGAGTCCCGGACTGGAAAAGTTCCTTCCCGAACTGCCACCCGCCTCGCGCAAGGTTGCCGAAGAAGGTTCCGGTTATGGCGAATTCTCCGAGGTTGAGGGTGCACCCTTGTATGTGTACGCGGTTCCTCTGCACCGCCAGGACAGCGAGGCGGGCACGCTCGTCGTTGTCCACAACGCCGCGTATATTTCCGCGGAGATTCGCCAATTATGGGGTGACGAGCTCTTGCACGCACTCGTGCAGACCTTCTTCATCGCCATCATTGCGCTGCTGATCATTCGCTGGACTTTCACCGCGCCGATCGCCCGCATCGCCAATTGGGTGAGATCGTTACGCACGGGCGACGTCTTTGCTCCGCCCCCTGCGGCGAGCAATGGCCTGATGGGGCCGCTGGCTCACGAAGTCACACACTTGGCCAAAAGCCTGGGCGCGGCCCGTGCCGCCGCCGAGGAGGAAGCGCGCTTGCGCGAGGCTG
>Ga0187771_10002212_pt1 | contig 13357 bp, 12 predicted proteins | sample 0116_SJ02_MP15_1_FD_133139 | JGI IMG/M metagenome (GOLD analysis project Ga0187771, IMG submission 133139) | Tropical peat soil microbial communities from peatlands in Department of Meta, Colombia - 0116_SJ02_MP15_10_MG | ecosystem: Environmental > Terrestrial > Soil > Wetlands > Peat | place... | reverse complement strand
GACGCCAAGATCCACGTCATGTCGCACGTGGTCAATTACGGTTCGTCGGTGTTCGAAGGGATTCGTTGCTACGCGCTGCCTTCCGGGCCGGCCATCTTCCGCGTCCAGGATCACATGCAGCGCCTGCTGGACTCATGCAAGATTTATCGCATTGATATCGATTACAACCGCGACGAACTGGTCTCGGCCCTCACCGATCTTGTCCGCACGAATGGGGTTTGGCCCTGCTACTTGCGGCCCATCGTTCTCCGTGGCTACGGCGAGGCCGGAGTCAACCCGTTCAACTCCCCGACTGAGATCTATATCTGCAATTATCCCTGGGGCAAGTACCTCGGCTCTGACGCGGAGCAGGGAGTCGATGTCTGCGTGTCATCCTGGGCGCGCATCGCTCCAAATACTCTGCCTGCGATGGCCAAGGTAGGCGCCAACTACATGAACTCGCAGTTGATCAAGATGGAGGCCATCCTCAACGGCTATGTCGAAGGCATCGCGCTCGACGCCAACGGCTATGTGAGCGAAGGCTCAGGCGAGAACTTGTTCGTGGTGCGCAATGGCACGTTGCTGACCGCACCTCTGGGCAATTCCATCCTGCCGGGCATTACTCGCGATTCGGCTCTGCGAATTGCGCGCCACCTCGAAATTCCGGTGGTTGAGCAGATGATCCCCCGCGAAATGCTCTACATCGCGGACGAGGTCTTCTTTACCGGCACGGCTGCCGAAATCACGCCCATCCGCTCGGTGGACAAAATCAGCGTGGGCAAAGGTGTCCTGGGCCCGGTCACGAAGGCAATCCAGCAGGAGTTTTACGCAATCATTCGCGGCCAGAAGGAAGACCATTTCAACTGGCTCACTCCAGTCGCGGCAAAGAGTAAGCAACCGGTTAGCGTCTGAATCGGCAACTGGCGGATCCATGTTGCAGGCCCTCAAATTCTGTGTGCTTGCATTCGGCGCCTTGTTGCCGGTGATCAACCCGCTCGGCTCGGCTCTCCTGTTTCTCGGAGTGGTGGGGAATCAACCGCCGGACGTGTTTCGGCGCCTGGCACAAAAGGTGGCCGTAAGCACCGTGCTGTTTCTGCTGATCGTCGAACTCGCGGGCGCCGCCATCTTGACCTTCTTCGGAATCTCCCTTCCCGTGGTGCAACTTGCTGGCGGATTTGTCTTAGCTGCTATGGGATTTGGGCTGCTGAACGCCAAGGATGAAGGCACGGCACAGTCCCCTGCCGAAGCCAGCAGCGGCCCGCTGGAAGAGAAGATTTTCTATCCGTTGACTTTTCCCGTAACCGCTGGGCCGGGATCTATCGTGGTCACGTTGACACTGAGCGCGCATGCGTCGGGCCGTGAAATTATTGAGACTATTTCTGCTCATCTCGGCATCGCGCTGGCCATTGTAGGGTTGGGCGTTACAGTCTTGCTGAGCTACGCCTATGCTCCGAAGATCACCCAGAAGATCGCCCCGACAACCGTGCAGGGAATTTTGCGCGTGATCGCCTTTGTTCTGCTGTGCATTGGCGTGCAAATCGCCTGGAACGGGCTGCAGGCAATGTTGAAGGCAGCTCCGAAATAGTATTCCAGGCAACGTTGGATTTTCTGTCGAAGCTCGCGGGTCGCCTTGCCGGCGCCCTTCAAGTTCTGTTCGAAATCAACCAAGGAGAGATGTCATGCCAACCGCACACCCGGGTCCCAGCCCTGAATTCGCCGCAACCTACCGCGACATGATGCTCGACGGCTTGCAGCGCGAGATGGAAACCACCAAGAGAGTCATCGCCGCTATTCCCGACACACAACGCACCTATCGCCCTGACCCCAAAGCGCGCACCGCGTGGGCGCTGGCCTGGCATATCGCCTCGGTCGATGCCCAGTTCCTCGAGGAGATCGCCGAAGGCGAGTTCCACATGGACCCGCGCTACAAGGACGAGCCGAAAACCGTCGCCGACATGGTCGCTTGGTATGACCAGCACTTTACTCGCTCGATCGCCAAGGTCCGCGCCATGAGCGGAGAGCAACTGGTCAAAATGATCGACTTCTATGGGGCTTTCAAGCTCCCGGCTTTCGCTTATCTGGGATTCGTAAACAACCACAGTATCCATCACCGCGGCGAGTTAGCCACGTATCTGCGCCCGATGGGATCGAAGGTGCCGGCCATCTACGGTCCCAGCGCCGACGAGGAATGGAAGGCGGCATAGCTTCTTTCTGAGTTAGCCCAATTTCAGCCGCCCTCCGGGGCGGCTTTTTCCGGTAATTTTCGCGGCTGGTGAGCTGTTCTCGACTGAGCGTTCCCGCACTCAAAGGGTCAATTACCAAGGTCATCTTGGGGCCAGGACGTTTTCAGGTCATTATAGGTTGGTTCCTGAAAGCTTCTGCCATGAACATTGACGATCTACTGCGCATCGCCATTGAGCGCCGAGCCTCCGACTTACACCTTAAGGTGGGAAACCACCCCCACCTGCGCATCGACGGCGAGCTGATACCGCTGACCGACCAGACGCGTGTGGGTGCCGAGGACATGTTGACCATGGCCTTCAGCATGATGTCGGCGCGGCAGAAACAGAAGTTCAAAGACAACTCCGAAATTGACATGGCTTACGGCGTAGCCGGACTGGGACGGTTCCGTGTGAACGTCTTCCAGCAGCGCGGCAACGTGGGACTGGTCCTGCGCGTGATTCCCACTAAGATTCGCGCCCTCGATGAACTCTACTTGCCCAAGATTGTAGAAGTGATTTGCGACATGCCCCGCGGCATGGTGCTGGTGACCGGCATTACCGGCTCGGGCAAATCGACCACCCTGGCGGGGATGGTGGACCGCATCAACTCCACCCGCGCCGAACACATCATCACCATCGAGGACCCGATCGAATTTCTGTACCGCGATAAGAAAGGTTACGTGAACCAGCGCGAGGTGGAAGTAGATACACCCAACTTCGCTTGTGCGCTGCGCTCCTCGCTGCGTCAGGATCCGGACGTGATCCTGGTAGGCGAAATGCGCGACACCGAAACCATCGCTACTGCCTTGCATGCGGCGGAAACCGGGCACATGGTCTTCTCCACCTTGCACACTTTGGATGCGGTCGAAACCATCAACCGCATCATCGCGGTATTTCCGCCGCCCGAGCAGAAGCAGATTCGCTTGCAGTTGGCCTCGGTATTGCGAGCCGTCATCAGCCAGCGTCTGGTCAAGCGCTGTGACGGTGAAGGCCGCGTGCCGGCGGTAGAAGTCATGATCAACACCGCCCACATCCGCGAGTGCATCCTGGTGCCGGAAAAGACCCGTTCCATCCGTGACGCCATCGCGTCCGGAACTTCGCAGTACGGCATGCAAACTTTCGACCAGTCGTTGTGGGATTTGTTCCAGGCAGGCTTGATCGACTACGAGATGGCCTTGGACAACGCTTCCAACGCCGACGATTTCAAACTGCGCATGCAGGGCATCTCCTCTTCGAGCGATATTGCTAAGAACGCCATGCAATCGGCCGGCTACGTTGGCCGTTGAGTTATGTCCTCCTGAGACTATGGGCGCGCCCGCTTAGCGCGCCCACTTTTTTGCTCCTTCAGACTTGAGCACAAAAGCGCCGCCGTCCCGGCGGCTGTCTTGGGGGCGTCCCGCCTCCGCCGCCCGAAGACCGAGATGCCCTCAGCACAGCCCAGTTCAAGCGCCAAGGTGAGAGACTCTTTTCGTGATGAGGCGCGGTGAGGACCCGGGTAAAATCCCCGTTTTCAAGCTCACGCTGCGTAGTTCGCGTGCTGACACTCGCATCCGCCCAGCACATAAAGCGCATGGTCGAAGCTGGAAACGTCAAAAACGCTGTCCAGGCGCGTGCGTGCCAGCACTTCATGCACGAAGTGAGAAGGATTCACCAGCTTCAACTGCACGTTGCGCTCCCGCGCCCACTGGCGGAGTGAAATCAGTGCCGCCAGACCACCCGCGTCGAGCGCGTCCACATCCGAGAGGTCAAGCATAATGACGCGCGTGTCAGCTTCCGACACGACTGCCTGACGCAGCGTCCGCACTTCCTCGCCGCGCACCAGACGCCCCGCACACTTCACTACGGCGACATCGCCGTTCTTATCGACTTCGATGGTCAGCATGGCTGGTTACCTCTTCCCCTATCTACGCAATTAGACGCGCCAAAGTTCCCCTGGTCACCAAGATGTCTGTAAAAGAAAGTAAAGCAATGGCAGATGGGCGACAGCGCCCGCCCTCGTATTACAGTATGGTTACAATGTCATTCTCTCGCCCCAGAAAGCTCGAATCGGAAGACGAACTCTACGATTACGCCATCGGCGCGCTGGCCCGGCGCATGCGTTCCGTTGCTGAGATGAAACGCCTGCTGCGCGCGCGTGTGGAGGCAGACACAGAGCTGGGACAAGCGCTGGTGGAGCTCATCATCCGGCGTTTGAAAGACCAGGGCTACCTCAACGATTCGCGCTACGCCTCCGCCTTCTCAACCTTCCGCCGGGACAACGAGAAATTTGGCCGTCGCCGCGTCATCACTGACCTGAAGGCCAAGGGCGTTCACGGCGACGTGATCGAGCAAGCGGTTGCAGGCGTTTACGGCGAGGTCGATGAAGAGCAACTCGCGCGCCAGCACCTGCGTCGCAAGCGATTGGAAAAACCGAAAGACCAAAAACAGGCAGCCAGAATCTTCCGCCAGTTGATCCGCGCCGGGTTCAGCGCGAAGATCATCTTCCGCATCCTCAAAAAGTGGGACGTAGACGAGGAATTCCTGACCACCCTGGAATCCGACGCCGCGTCTGGCCCTGACACCTGACACCCACCCTCATTCCGGCATACAATAACCAAACACCGGTGCTTTATGGCGACACTGCCCGACGACCTTGAAAGCCTGAAAGACGACATGGTGGCCTTCATTGAAGGTCACGGCATGCTCCGCTTTCCGGGCGCCATCGAGTACGAGGACGTGCAATGCGTGATCTGGAAGGCGGAAGGCAATCCCGACGGATGGAAAGATTTTGTCGAACTGGCCAAAGCTGCCGGAGCGCCATTTCTGGTTACGAATTTCTGGCGCTTGGAACGCGAAGAGCTCGACCTGATCATTGAACGTTTGAGCGAAGCAGAGTTTTCCTCTGACGAAGATCTGGAAGATGCGCGCTGGCTGCGCACCTACGCCGGCAAGATCGGCTTCGTGCAACTGGGCTTCGCCCACCAGGGTGTAATGATGGTCTATGAGGCCTCGACCGCATGGTATGACCGCTATCAAAGCATCATTGAGATGGCCGACGATTTCGCCGGCCTCCCCATTGACGGCCCCGACCCGGACGAGGCCAACTAGGTTTTCGGGCTAAACCACCTGCACTTTCTGCATCCACTGCGCCACTTGCACATTCCATCCCAGGTCTTTGGTCATGGCATCGCACAACTGCGCTGCCGCCGCCGGTTCGCCATGCACCAGATACGTGGCTGCCGGCTTTTTCGGAAAAGTGTGCAGCCATTGCAGCAGCTCAGGCGTATCCGCATGATCGCTGAACTGCTCGAAGGCCGCGACCTGCGCGCGGATAGGAACGATCTCTCCGAAGATCTTAACCTCCGGCGCGCCGCTTTTGATGGTGAATCCCCGTGTACCCTGCGCCTGGAATCCGATGAAGACCACCGTGTTCTCTGGGTCCGGCAATCTTTGCATCAGATGATGCTGGATGCGCCCGCCGGTCACCATGCCGCTGGAAGAAACAATGATCGACGGCACTTTCGATTGGTTGATCTGCTTCGACTCCGCCGGGCTCGAAGCGAAGTTGAAGCTGGGCCATTCCAGCGGCGAACCGTAGCGCGCAATCAGTGCTTTCGTCTCGTCGCTGTATTCCTCCGTGTGCTTCAAGAAAATCTCCACGGCCTGAATCGCCATGGGGCTGTCGCAGTACACGGGAATCTTGGGAATTTGCCCTGATTCCATCAGCTCCTTGAGCATGAACAGAAACTTCTGCGTGCGCTCCACCGCGAACGCCGGAACGATCACGCTTCCGCCGCGTTGCACGGTCTGGCGAATCACAGCCGCAAGCTGCGGCGCAGGGTCGTCCGTCGGATGTCTGCGATCGCCATACGTCGATTCCATGACCACCACATCAGCGGTCTCACCTTCCGTAGGTCCGGAATGAACAACTTTGCCTGGAGCGATGTTACGGTCGCGCACGCGTCCGATATCGCCGGTAAACAGCAACCGCCGGGTTTGTCCATTCGTCATCAATGTAACTTCCGCCATCGACGATCCCAGAATGTGCGCGGCGCGTACCAAACGAAATGAAAGTTCCGGCGAGAGCTGCTTGATTTCGTTGAACGGAACCGCTTGTAAATACTGCAAACTTTCCTGCGCTTCATCAGACGTATAAAGCGGCAGCGCGGGGGTGTGCTTCGATTTCTTCCACTTGTTGTAGAACTCCGCGTCTTCTTCCTGCAGGTGGCCGGAATCGGGCAGCAGGATACCGCACAGGTCAATGGTTGGCGGCGTCGTGTAGATGGGGCCGTGAAAACCTTCTTTCACCAGCCGGGGGATCCATCCGCAGTGATCCAGGTGGGCATGGGTCAGCACCACGGCGTCGATTTCGCGCGCCGGAATGGGCGTGTCCTGCCAGTTGCGCTCCCGCCATTCCTTCGGCCCCTGAAATAGCCCGCAATCAATAAGAACCTTCAAGCCGTCTCGGCCGCTGGAATCCGAAGATGTGTTGATCAGATGCTTGGAGCCGGTGACGGTGCCAGCCGCGCCAAGAAATTGGATGTAAGCCAAAGAATCCTCCGTGAGGAAACTAGAATAGCATCCGACCAGATCACCCGATCTTCAACGTGCTTCAAGCTTGTAGCTGTTGTTACTCACGTCGCTTTCCGGAACGCTGCCGTCGTTTACCACAACTTCCTGCGGCAACGAGGGTGTCTGGACGCGCAGTGACGCTTTCGACTTGCCGCGTACCTCAAGCTTTCTCGTGATGTCGCCGCTTGGAATCCGCAGCGTGACCGGTACCTCTGCTCCCGCCTCGCCCAAATTCTCCACAGTTACCGTGACCATGTAGCCGCCGCCGAGAATTTCGCGAGGATAGACCGAATCGACACGAAAGTCCGGCAGCCCGCGCTCCCGGTAAACCCAATCGTCGAAAAACCATTCCAGATCGCGATGACTATTTTTCTCGATCAGGCGCTGCAGATAGGCTGCATTTTTGTCATCGGACGCCCGATAACTGATCAGCGATTCGGTCGGCAGCCTGCCGAGCATGTCTTTCAACATCCACCACACGTACATCGCCTTGGTTTGCAGGTACAAACTGTCGGGTGCGTTGACCAACGAGTGCGCCGCCTGCCAATTGTTCGTCCCGTCTTTGGCAGCAGCCGCTTTCTCGTCCTCGACTAACGCCGTGACGTGCGCGCTCAGATAATCGAGCGCCGCTTTTCTGCCAGCTTCACGCTCGATGAACGCCACCTGCGCGTAATGCGCCAGCCCTTCCTGAATCCAGGCCCGTTGTGACGGCACCATGCCTAGCGCCTTTGCGTAGACCAAGCTCAACATCGTCTCATTGGTCAGCGGCAGTTTCAGGGGACAGAGCAGCATTCCTGCAGTCACGAACGAAGCCGCATCGGCGTCGGGCAAGCCCATGATCCGGAGTCGTTCGTCGCCTCCGGCGACGGGAACCTCCAGGTCAATCGTCGAGACTGCGTCGGTGTAGGCCTGGGCGGCTTCGGCCTGGCCTGCGAGGTAGTACACGCCGGGCCCATCTTTCGCCTCGAGTTTTTGGTAGTCGGTGATCACGAAAGTCGGAACGTCGAGCCCCAGCCGGGAAATGTGAAATGCTGCAAAATTCGCGGACTTTGATGCAGCCTCAGCCGGTGTAACCGCCCCGCTGAACAATATCTCCTGCACCAAACTCGTCTCGAAACGCACGTCCATCGCGGCATCTGCTTGACGAGCCTTCCAGCGTCCCACCGTTTCGCTCACGCTATCGCCCTCGGAAAGATTGGCCGCTTCTGTCGCCACTGGATACCACGCCACATAACCAATTCCGCGCACCGCAGTGAACGATTTGCTGATCTGGTCCCAGTCGCTGTGTTTGGCCTTTTCTTCAGGAATGCCGATGCGGGTCAGGCGAGTCGCATCCAGCGGGATCGTGCCTTCGTAGCCGATCTCGACCTCGATTGTTCCGCCCGGCGGGATCTCCTTGGGAAGGGTCGCAACCGCTTCCGACAGCGCACCGGTGTGATCGATGTCTGAGGTGTAATCGTGCGAGGTGAACTCCACTGGGCTGCCGGCAACCTTTACGGAGCGCCAAGCGAGTGTCGAGGAAACTTGCAAGGCCACGTTCTTTTGTGCCGAGGGCGAGTCGTTCCGCAACCAGATTTTCCCGCGGACCGCCAGCCGTTGCTGCTCCGGTTCAACCCGCGCATCCAGATCGTAGTCGGTGAAGGTGAAAGCCTCGCGGTCCAGAGCCAGCGCAGGAAAAGCCAAGCTGCAAAGAACGCAAAGAGTACAAAGTAATCTCATTCGCTCTGCTTTCGCCGCTGGCGCACCACTTCGTACAAGACCACCCCCGCAGCCACGGAGACGTTGAGCGAAGGCACCTTCCCCAGCATCGGGATGGAAACCAGAAAGTCGCACTTCTTTGCCACCAGATCATGCACTCCCTTGCCCTCAGCCCCGAGCACGATAGCGCAATCCATGTTGTAGTCGATGGAGTCGTATAGTTGCTTGCCCCGTTCGTCCAGACCGACCACCCAAACGTTCCGCGCTTTCAAGTCTTCCAGCGTACGGGCGATGTTGGTAACCTTCGCCACTGGCAAGTGCGCGCTCGCCCCGGCTGAGGCCTTGGCCACAGTTCCAGTGACCCCTACGGCACGCCGTTCAGGAATCACGACTCCATCGGCCCCCGCGGCGTCGGCGGTTCGCAGAATTGCTCCGAGATTGTGTGGGTCTTCAATCCCATCCAGCACAACAATCAGCGAATACTGCCCGCGCTTGGCCGCCACCACGTCGTCGAGATTGGTATATTGCTTCGCCGACGTAACGGCCACCACCCCTTGATGACCGTTGTTCCCCGCCATGCGATCAAGTTCTGCCCGCGCCACGAAGCGCACCGCGACTCCCTGCCGACGGCATTCCTCAACCAAGCGCTGCAAGCGCAGATCATGACGTTCCTTCGCCACGCCGACCCAGGCGAAAGCTCGCCCGCGCGCCCTTAGCGCCTCGGCTACGGAGTTAATGCCGTAGATGTAATTCATGAAGTTCCAGTGTAATGCGGAAGAGTAAAGCATGCCGACGAAGGTATTTTCCGCAGCACCGGCCAGGAATTCCTATGGTTGGCAGAATGCCGAGCGGAAGCGCGCCCACCCGCCTGCGGCCAATGTACACTTGTACGCTTGGAGATGATCACATGCTGGACGTCTACATTCTTTCCGCAGTACGCACTCCTATTGGCAAGTTCGGCGGCTCGCTCGCATCCATGACCGCGGCCGATATGGGCGTCGTCGCCGCCAAGGCCGCCATGGACCGCGCCGGCGTTCGTCCCGAACAGGTGGAAGAGAGCATCTTCGGCAACGCTCGCCAGGCTGGCGGAGGTCCGAATGTCGCGCGCCAAATTTCCGTGCGCAGCGGCGTGCCGCAGGAAGTCCCCGCCTACACCGTCAACCAAGCCTGCGCTTCCGGAATGAAGTCGATTGCGCTTGGGTATCAGGAAATTACGCAGGGCAACCTGCAATGTGTTCTCACCGGCGGCACCGAATCGATGTCGCGGCTTCCCTATTATCTTGACGGCGCCCGCTGGGGCTATCGGCTTGGCAATCAGGAATTGGTGGACGGCATGTACCGCGACGGATTCTTCTGTCCCTTGGCAAAGATGATCATGGGCGAGACTGCCGAAGTGCTGGCCCAAAAATATAAGATCACGCGCGAAGAGCAGGACGAGTTCGCCCTGCTTTCGCAGACTCGCGCTGCAGCCGCGGTTGAGGCGAACCGCTTCGCCGACGAAATCGTTCCCGTAACTCTGGAGAGCAAGAAAGGCACGCAAACTTTCAGCCGCGACCAACACCTGTTTGTAGGAGCGACTTTAGAAAAGCTGGCCAAGCTGCCGCCGGTGTTCTCGAAGACCGGCACTATTACGGCGGGAAATTCATCCGGGATTACCGACGCCGCAGCAGCACTGGTTCTTGCCAGCGAAAATTTCGTTAGACAGAACAGCCTCAAGCCCCTTGCCCGCATCCTCGCTGCAACTTCGGTCGGCGTCGACCCCCGCATCATGGGCATTGGCCCGGTTCCAGCATTGAGAAAGCTGGAGGAGAAGTACAAACTGCGCCTGGCCGACTTTGAACTGATTGAACTGAACGAGGCCTTCGCCGCACAAGTCCTCGCCTGCGATCGCGAGCTTTGTCTGAGCCGCGATCAACTCAACGTCAACGGCGGAGCCATCGCGCTCGGCCATCCTATCGGCTGCACCGGCGCACGCATCACTGTCACGCTGCTTCATGAAATGCTCAAGCGCAAAGCCAAACGCGGCGTGGCCACGTTGTGCGTCAGCGGCGGCATGGGGATGGCATTAGCCATTGAGACTGTTGTCTGAGCGACCGGCCACGCAGTACTTTACCGCGCCGGCGCGGTTAGATATTTTTCCAGCGGAATTTCAAAATACATGAGTTCGTTGCCTTTGGCGTCCTGAAGGCCGCTCAGGTAGAAGCGCGCGCCCGCTAAGGGAGCCGAGATGCCGGAGACATCGAAGAACATGAATCCAACCTGGGTATTGTGCGGCTCGACGGCTCGGGCGGCAAAACGGGAGCTCTCCAATTCCTCTTGCTGGTCCTTGTTGAATGTGCCTTTCACCTTCTTCGGCCAGGGCAGCGGGTTAGGTGTGCCGCTGACCGAGGGGTTTGTCAGGCGGCGGGCAATATCCTCTTCGGTAGCGGGCGGAATCTTGGTGCGGTCCACCGTGACCAGCTCGGCCCTCGCCCCAGCCAGCGAGACCGGCTGGTCGCCGTCGTTGGTGACGACTACAAAGATCGGCACAAAGCCCGCCTCGTTGTAATGAATCGAGAAAATGCTCGCTTTGTCGGCCATATCGTAGGGATCGACCGCAACCGTCACATGCTCGGTGGGATGCTCATCATGAGCGGGATACCCTTTGGCCGAGTGAGCCGTCGGCATCACAAAGTGCTTCGACGCCAGACAGACGCTTGCAGAAAGCAGAAGCAGGCAAAGTGCAATTACTGCGTAAGAATTGATTCGCTGTGATGACATGTTGCTTCGATTATAAGATGCGGGCTGCGCAGCCGGCGGCTTCAAGGCGACCACTCAGGATCGCAGGCGTTAGAATGTCCCTTCCTCATGTACCTGCTTTATAGTGCGCTGCTGGCAGCGGGGTTGTTGTTGAGCAGTCCTTACTGGCTGCTCGAACATCTGCGTCACGGCAAATACAGCAAGGGATTGCGTGAACGACTGGGGACGGTTCCACAGCGCCTGTACCGCGAGCCGCCGCGACCTGTGATTTGGGTCCATGCCGTCTCAGTGGGAGAAGTGCTAGCGGTCAACCGGTTGGTGGAGGAGTTGCACCAGCGGTTTCGCGAGCACAAAGTTGTTGTCTCCACCACTACCGACACCGGGCAAGAGCTGGCGCGCAGCCGCTTCGGCGAAGATAACGTTTTCTATTTTCCCTTGGACCTGGCATTCGCCATCCGGCCCTATCTCAAACGGCTCCAGCCGCGTCTGGTGGTGCTCGCTGAAACCGAATTCTGGCCGAATTTCCTGCGCCTCGCGCGCCAAAACGGCGCTCAAATCGCTGTGGTGAACACGAGAATTTCCGATCGCTCACTCCCGCGCTATTCGCGCTTTCGTCCACTGCTGTCACGGGTTCTGCGGAACATCGATCTGTTTCTGGCGCAAACCGAGGCAGACGCCGAAAGGCTAAAACAAATCGGCGCCCCGCCGGATCGGGTTCAGGTCAGCGGCAATCTGAAGTATGACGTCGTCCCGCCAGCGCCGCCGCCGATTGTATCCTCCTTGCGCAAAGCCTTCCAGCAAGCGCATGCCGGTCCGGTGTTCGTCTGCGGAAGCACGGTGGAAGACGAGGAGCCATTACTGGTTCGAGCCTTTGAAAGCGTCTTGGCCACCCATCCCGCGGCGGTCATGATCCTCGCGCCCCGGCATCCCGAGCGCTTTCCCAAAGTCGCCGAACTGCTGCAGCAATTGGGAGTTCGTTTTTGGCAGCGTTCTCTTTGGAGCGGCGAACCGATTGTCGGCGGCGTGCTGCTGCTCGACAGCATCGGAGAACTGGCTGCTCTCTATGCCTTGGCGGATGTGGCTTTCGTGGGCGGAAGCTTGGTGCCGCGCGGCGGACACAACATTATTGAGCCAGCACAGTATGGCGTTCCTATCGTGGTCGGCAACCACACGGAAAATTTCCGCGAAATCGTAGCACTCTTCCAAAGCCGCGATGCGGTTCGCGTGGTAACACCCCCTGAGCTGCCCCTGGTTTTTATGGAACTGGCCGCCGATGAGGCAAAGCGAACTGCCCTGGGTCGGCGCGCGGCGGAAACATTGCAGTTGGAAACCGGCGCGACTACACGCACTCTGGAAGCCCTAGCTGGCTTGCTCGCGGAAAGCGCGCCCGGCCTTGCGGTCGGCTCGGTTGAAGAACGGTCATGAGCCTGCTCAGCTCAATTTACGGATCGGGCGTAAAGCTCCGGAACGCACTCTACGATCAGCGCATCCTGCCGGTGAACAGACTGGATGGCCCGGTCATCAGCGTGGGCAATTTGTCGGTGGGCGGGTCGGGAAAAACTCCGTTCGTTCTGCTTCTAGGAGAACTGCTCAGGCAGCGCGACATTCCGTTCGACATTCTGTCCAGAGGTTATAGGCGCAGCACACGCGGCGTAGCGTTGGTTGACCCCGCCGGAACTGCGCAACAGTACGGCGATGAACCCCTCCTGATAGCTCGCCGCCTCAAGGTCCCCGTTATTGTCGGAGAAAGCCGCTCTGAAGCTGGCACGTTTGCCGAAAAGAAATTCGGCGCCCACTTTCATCTGCTGGATGATGGCTTTCAACACCGCTCCCTTGCCCGCGATTTCGAAATTGTTTTGCTGACCCAGGAAGATACCACCGACCGCCTGCTGCCGACAGGTCGCTTGCGCGAGCCGCTGACTTCGCTATCTCGCGCGGACGCCATCGTTGTCACCAGTGCTGTGCCAACCAACCAGCTTGAACTCAAGGGCACGGCGGTTTGGCGGGTTACGCGCGGCATCGCGGCCGCTGACGTGCCCAAGCGCCCAGTCGCTTTTTGCGGAGTTGCGCGAGCGCGGAGTTTTTTCTCCGACCTCCGAATAGCGGGCATCGAGCCGGTAGCCGAAACCTCTTATCCCGACCATCACGCCTACACCGAAACCGATGTT
>Ga0187771_10002211_pt1 | contig 13359 bp, 12 predicted proteins | sample 0116_SJ02_MP15_1_FD_133139 | JGI IMG/M metagenome (GOLD analysis project Ga0187771, IMG submission 133139) | Tropical peat soil microbial communities from peatlands in Department of Meta, Colombia - 0116_SJ02_MP15_10_MG | ecosystem: Environmental > Terrestrial > Soil > Wetlands > Peat | place... | reverse complement strand
GACGCCCTTTTGGCGGCGGCTGTGATGTCGTTGCAAGCCGTGAAGGCCGTGGAAATCGGAAGCGGAATCCAGGCCGCGCACTCGCCCGGCTCGGCCGTGCATGATGAAATCGGCTACCAGCGCGCCAGCGGATTTGCCGGCTTCACCCGCACACATAACAACGCCGGAGGCATCGAAGGCGGCGTTTCCAATGGACAGGAAATTCGCGTCCGCGGTTATCTCAAGCCCATTTCGACGCTGCGTCGTCCGTTGCAGTCGGTAGACTTCGCCACGCGCGAGCCGGTGAAGGCGGCATATGAGCGTTCGGATGTGTGCGTCGTACCGGCTGCTGGCGTGGCGGGCGAGGCGATGGTAGCCCTGACGCTTGCACGCTGCGCCCTGGAAAAGTTCGGCGGTGACTCGCTGAAAGAAACAAAGCGAAATTTCCAGAGTTATTTGGACCAATTAAGAAAGTACTGACGTGCAGCTAGGGCATTTGTACCTTTGCTATGCCGGATTTTGGGTGGCGCAGCGCTTCAGCGCTGCGGTCAAGATGCCGAAAAGCCATGCGGCTTTAGCCGCTGAGGTCAGCTACACTGACCCTGGTCTAACGTTTCTCTCGGCGAACTCTGCGTCTCGGCGGTAGATTTTGCTTTTGCTCGTAAAAATAAATGATTTATCCCATCGTGAAATTCGGCAATCCCGTCCTGGAGAAACCCTCCGCCACGGTCACGGCATTCGACGATGAGATTAAGAAGCTCGTAGAGGACATGTTCGAATCCATGTATGCCGCGCGCGGCGTCGGCCTGGCCGCGCCGCAGATCAGCATCTCGAAGCGCATCGCCGTTATAGACGTGACGTTCAAGGAAAATCCCGGCGCCGCTCGTTCTGATCAACCCCGAAATCATCGCCAAAGAAGGCCGCCAGCGAGGCAGCGAAGGCTGTCTAAGCATCCCGGAGTTTCGTGAGGACGTGACGCGCGCCAAAACCGTGACCGTGCGCGCCCAGGATGTGAACGGCAAGTTTTTCGAGCGCACTGGTGAAGACCTGCTGGCCCGCGCCTTGCTGCACGAGACTGATCACTTGAACGGCAAGCTCTACATCTCGCACATCAGCGCGTTAAAACGCGACCTGATCAAGCGCAAGATTCGGAAGATGGTGAAAGCGGGAGAATGGTGATAGTGAGTTCTCAGTTCCTAGTTCCCAGTTCTCAGTTTACTAATGTTTCGGAAGACGTGAAGTGATCCACCGGCGCACAGCTAAGCTTACCCAACCGACGCGAACGATTCCTTGCCGTCTCCTGGTGATACTGGGAACTGAGAACTGGGAACTGGGAACTGAATCATGACCCTTGTTTTCTGCGGCACTCCCCGCTTCGCGGTCCCGACGCTGCAAGCATTGGTCGCGGCAGGGCATTCTGTGCCGCTGGTCGTGACCCAGCCCGATCGGCCCAGCGGCCGCGGCATGGAGCTGGTCTTTTCTCCTGTGAAGGAGGCTGCGACGCGCCTTGGCATACCGGTTGTGCAGCCAGCCGCGATTAAGAATAACGACGAATTTCGTGCACAACTCGTGGCCCTCCATCCCGACGCAATCATCGTCGTCGGCTACGGGCGCATCATTCCGCAATGGATGATCGATCTCCCGCGCTTGGGCAATCTAAACCTCCATGCGTCTTTACTTCCGAAGTACCGCGGCGCCGCTCCCGTCCAGTGGGCAGTCGCCAGCGGTGAATCCGTCACCGGCGTCACGACCATGCGCATTGACGCCGGTCTCGACACTGGCGACATACTCATGCAGCGCGAACTCCCGATTCTGCCGGACGATACCGCCGAAACGCTTGCCCCAACGCTGGCGACCATTGGCTCGGAACTGATGGTCGAAACCCTCCGCGGTCTCGAATGCGGCCAGGTGAAACCAACTCCTCAGGATCACTCAAAAGCCACGCTAGCGCCGATTCTAAAAAAAGATGACGGCCACATGGATTTCTCTCGTTCCGCCAGCGAGTTGTTCAATCGTCTGCGCGGCTTCCGCCCCTGGCCCGGCGTCTTTACGACTTTCAGGTCCAAAACTCTGCAAGTGCATAAGGCCGAACCAGCGCAGGCCATAGGACCATCGACTCCAATCCAGCCACCGGCGCGTGGCGAAAGTCGAGACTCGTATCAGGGCATGCCTTTAGGCATGCCGCAAGCAGCGCCAGATCAACGCGCCTTTAGGCGCTGGGTTTCAGAAGTTGACTTTAGCCATGGGCAGCTCGCTCCAGGCGCAATCGCAGTCCAAGGAACTCGCCTTCTCGTCGGTTGCGGCCAGGGCACGGCGCTCGAATTAACGGAAGTCCAAATCGAAGGCAAGCGCCGCATGACCGCCCAGCAATTCATCAACGGCTACCACCCCAAGCCCGGCGAGCTGCTGGGACGGCCTGCCTGAACATCCGCATTTATACCAGTTCCGCAGTTGCTGTGTCCGGTTTTGAAAGGGCGCGGCCGGGGTCCCCAGCAAAGCCCGGCGTTGGCTTGCTGGGGTGGAGGCTTCAACCGCGCCGTCCAGCGCGCAAATGGAAAGCGCCTTTTAGGCGCTGAGGTGGATACATCTTCCATGAAATCGCTCTAGCTGTAATAGCCGAGACTTGACCTTGCACACTACGCCGTCGAACGAGGCCGCTACCGTCAAGCAGACCCTTGGCCGGGGATTTTGAGCGCTATCGTCTGATAGCGTCAATTGACAAAAGTCCGCCCGGCAAGTTGGGAGCGTGGGCAGATGATCCGTGATGAACCGCCACTGCCCACGGCTCGTTTCGTGCTAGGGCTGATAAATCTGCACGTTGTTGAGGAGCGTGCCCCCGTTGGTAACCCAGCCACTGATACAATACAGCTGTTTCTTAAGGACTGCCGCAGCGGGAACGACAGCGGCCTGCGGCACGGAGGCCAGCGTCGTCCACTTATTCTTTGATAGCTTGAAGCCGTCGTTCACGGAGGTGGAATTCCCTTGGGTGTCAAAGCCGCCAGCGACGTACATATACGCGCCGATGGCGCCGCCGCAAGCCCCGTTTCGGCCAGTGGGATCGGGCGTTAAGGCCGTCCACGTGTTGGTAGCGACGTTGTAGCCTTCGTTGTCTCCGTTGTCTTCGGTGCCGTTGTATCCATCGGCGGCTACAATTGTGGTTCCGACCGTTCCCACCGAAGGCTCCGATTTGCCAACCAGCAGCGGCGCCTCTTCTGTCCAGCTATCGGTCGCGGGATCGTAGGCTTCTACGGTGTTCAGTCTGCCGCCGTTGGGACTATAGCCGCCTACGACATAGATGATGTTGTTCTCTGCCGTGGCCGCTAAGCTGGCCCTCGCCGTGGGCATCGCCGTCTTGGACGACCATGCCTTCGTCTTCGGGTTGTAGGCCCACACGGCATTTGACACCGTCACTCCCCCGTCGCTTGTACCGCCGAAAACATACAGGACGTTCTTCACCACTGCGGCAGTAGCCTGTGCTATCCCAGTCGGAAGCGGGGTGGTCGAACTCCAGGTGCTTGTAGCTGGATTGTAGATTTGGGTGTCGGCGACAGCTCCTGAATACCCCGAACCGGGGTACCCACCGACTACATAGATCTCGTTCTTGAGCACGGCGCGGCGGCAAATGCCACCGGCGTCGGAATCGGCGCACCGCTCGTCCAAGTGTTGTGAGTTACAGCGGGATTCTGAGCCTCTGCGATCGAAACCGCGCCAACCAACAAAACCGCTGCCAACATCAACCGCAATGTAGCTTTCATCGGCGACTCCTTTGTCTGCATGTCTCAACGCTCTCGACGGCGCTGCCGAGGCCGCGCCCTTTCGAAAGCGGGCCTGGCAACTTCCAAATCCAAGGCTGTTGTTACTGCGCTGTGCCTCCATTCAGCGTGTTGCTATCGGTTTCAAGCAGCAGCAACTCTTTCCCTCCGTCCACGACCACCGTGTTGAAGTTCATCGCGCTGCCTCCACTGGGCGTAATCTGCGCCGTCCCCGTGCAGTTCGCGCTCTCCGTGTATGTGCCGGTGATCGAATTAGTGGAGTTCTGGTAATCCACGCTGAAGGTTTCCGTGCCCGAGATGTTCCCCTTTCCATCCAAGGTCATTTGCCCCACGATCGCTCCGGGCAGATCATCGGAGAAATCGGTGACCAGAAGGTTGTTCGCCAGCGTTTGCTTTTTCCCGCTCAGTCCGCACGTGCCCGTTCCCTGTGCCATGCCAATCCCCGGCTGGTCGTTGCCATTGTCCGTCTGAATCATCTGGAAGCCCTTGCTGCTCTCAAGCACCACGTTGAAGTGAGCCGGGGATTGATCCTCATCGCTGAACGTGAGCGAGCCGGTACAGTTTTTCGCCATGGAGTAGCTGCCGGTAAAGGTCCCGGTCGTGATGACTCCCTCATCTGCATATGTAAATGATCCGTTCGTGAGGTTGCCTGCGCCGTCGGTCGTGAACTGGCCGAGGACGACATTCACCCCGGTCCCGCCAATGCCGCCCGGCCTGCCACGCAGGTATCCGTACACTCCCTTGAGGCTGGCGTTCGAGCACGATGCCGGCGCGGCCTGCCCGTTGCCGCCGTTCAGCGAACCGTTGTCGGTTTCAAGCAGCAGCAGTTCCTTGCCCGAATTCACCACCACGGTATTGAAGTTCTGCGCCGTCCCTCCACTGGGCGTGATCTGCGCCGTGCCGGTGCAGTTCGCCTCCTCCGTGTAGGTGCCCGACACCGAAAAGGTCGTTATTGTGCCGTTATCGGAGGCGGTTTCGGTGCCGGAAAGGTTGCCTTTTCCGTCCAATGTGATCAGCCCGACAGTCGCCACCACCGTCTCGCCGGGCAACGTCGCGATCAAGTTGATAGCAAGAGCCTGCTTCTTCCCGCTCAGCCCGCAGGTAACCGTTCCTTGCGGCACGCCAAAGCCCGGCTGGTCGTCGCCTGAGTCCGTCTGGATCATCTGAAAACCCTTGCTGCTGTCGTCGAAATAAATGTTGAAGTCAGCCGGGGATTGGTCTTCGCTCGTGAACGTCAAGCTGCCAGTGCAGTTCTTCGCGATGGAGTACGTCCCGCTCAGCGTCCCGCTTGAGATGGTTCCACTTGCGCTCACCGTATAGGAGCCGCTCGTGATGTGTCCTGCTCCGTCCGCGGTGAATTGACCAAGAGCAGCGTCAATCGTCCCCGGTCCCAGACCGCCCGGCCGTCCGTGAAAGTACCCGTAAACTCCCTTGAGGCTCGCGTTCGAGCAGGAGGCCGCGAACGCCGGAACGACCGCCATCACCATAACCAACATAGAAACCGCTGCTGCTGCAACTGGGAATGTCTTTTTCATCGTCATCCTCCTAATCTCCGGCATCTACGGAAAAAGCGTCTTTTTCGAAACTGGCGCGTCGCTTGGGTGCTACCGGACGCTAAAGCCTGAGAAGACCGTCGGGGAGGAATGATCAGGAAGGATGAGTGGGAACAAACTCCCCAGATTGACGCTCAAAGGATGCGACTTTCCAAACGGCTTGTCAATATGCATGAACTTGCACCTGGGGCGAGACATGGTTGGCCGGGTGCGCCAAGGTTTCGTGCTTTTCGAAACCTGGGATTCCATGCCGCTGGTGCCCACTCGAGACCCTGTTCGGGCTGAATAGCGAATTCTCCGGTGGTCTGACTCTCGTTGGCCGCCGGCCCTCGATAAGAGCGAAGGCGGTGTCAAGGACAAAAATATCCCGTGGACTGATTGAGCGGGCTGGGGTGGAAGCTCGGTTTTGGCTTGAGTGGGGCCGTCACCGAGGCCAAGAAGCGAATAATAAGCGAAGGCCGCGGCGTCCTGTGCGCTTGCGCCCTTTCTGGGGCCTATATCACACCTTGTCAAGCCCCCTTTGACCTCCCAGAAATCCCCAAAACCCTTTCGTTTCTTGTCCCTGCACGCCTTGTACGTACACATCTGTATTCCAAAAAATATTTTGTTCGCCCATCATTCGCCTATTGCCGGAATCGGACAAGCCATCTTTAGGAACCGCAAAGCCGTGGGACAATATCCGCGATGCCCGTTTCACCCGCTCGCGCCGCTGCGTTCGAGATCCTGCTGAGGGTCGAACGCGAACAATCCTACGCTAGCGATCTCCTTCATTCCAGGCGCTTTGCAAAGCTCTCGTCCGCCGATCATGGTCTTGCCACTGCACTGGTAATGGGAGTTCTTCGCTGGCGCTCGCTGCTGGATGAGCGTCTGTCCTTCGTCTCGTCGCAGAAACTCGACCGACTGGACGACGAAGTCCTGGTGGCCCTGCGCTTGGCTACCTACCAGTTGCAGTTTCTTTCGCGCGTTCCGGCGCGCGCAGCAATTTTCGAGAGCGTGGAACTCGTGAAGGCAGCGCGCAAGCGCTCAGCGTCTTCTTTCGCGAATGCGGTTTTGCGCAGGCTCGCGGCAGCCGCTTCAACCGGACCTGAAGCTCAAGCCAGCGGCCAAGACGTTTTCACCGAAATCAACAAGGCTTCTGATCCGATTACGCTGGCTCGAAGAGCAGCTCATCCGGAATGGCTAGTGTCGCGGTGGACGCAACGCTATGGATTGGAAGCGACCCGCCGAATCTGCACCCACAACCAGAATCCGCCTGTCACCGCGATCCACATTCATGACAATCAATCCGTGGAGGAACTTGCTCAGAGCGGCGTTGAGCTTGGCCCCGGCCATTTACTGTCGGGCGCGCGCACGGCCCTCGTGGGCGACGTCACACGAACCCGCGCTTACCGGGAAGGGCGCATCGCAATTCAGGACGAGGCGTCGCAACTTGCCGCGCTGCTTGTCGGTCGCGGGCAGAGAGTTCTCGATTGCTGCGCCGCTCCCGGAGGCAAAACGGTGCTGATCGCTAGGCGCAACCCGGGCGCCTCGGTTATCGCTTCAGATTTGCATCCTCATCGCGCGCGCCTGCTGCGCAGACTCGCGCGCTCGCCGAACGTGCGCGTGGTTGTAGCCGATGCTCGTCAACTGCCGTTCTCCGCCACCTTCGATCGCATCCTCGCCGACGTTCCCTGCTCCGGAACTGGCACAATGGCGCGCAATCCTGAGATTAAGTGGCGACTCGGACTTCAAGACTTGGCGGATTTGCAGTCGCGGCAAGTTGCCATCTTGAAATCGGCACTCGCTCATCTGGCGCCGCGTGGACGGCTCGTCTACTCCACCTGTTCTCTGGAGCCCGAGGAGAACGAAGCCGTGGTCGAGGCTGCGCTCGCTGGATCGTCGGAATTCTTCATTGCCGATTGCCGCAAAGAGCTAGAACGGCTGCGCCAGTACGGCGAGCTGTGCGCGGACGATATGGAGTCGCTTCTTGCCGGAACGTACCTGCGCACACTGCCAGGAGCGCATCCTTGTGACGGCTTTTTCGCCGCCATCATTGAGCCGAAGTCGGAACTGGCGCGGGATAGATACCGAAACAAGGACGTGCATTGAATCGGTGCGAGACGACCTATTCTGAGACGCGGGCAGACTCCATAGATCCTTCGCTTTGCTCTGGGTGACCCTAGAAAAATCCAGGCGCGCGGGATGACTTATAAACTGAGCCGCGTGTGGTTGCGGATTGGACGCCGACACACTCGGTCTAGCGAACTTCGAAATTCACGGTGGTGCCCGCGGCAATCTTCTGCCCTGGAGCTGGGATTTGCGTCACGATCATGCTGGCGGCGTTCGGCTCGGAAGCCGCACTGGGCGCGGTTTGTGCGCCTTTCGGCTCACCTTGCGTTGACTGCCCAAGTATGCTGACTTTGCCGACTCGCATTCCGGCTTCCTGCAATGCTATGGTCGCGCTCCCCAGCGGTTGGCCGGTAAGGTCGGGCATGACGTAAGCGGCGGGCTCCGGACCGGAACTCACCAGAAGACTGATCTTCGGCGCCGAAATCCCGCTCGCGTTTGCGGGCGGGCTCTGCGATACGACTTGATCTGCCGGCGCATCCGGCAGATTGACCTGCGCCACCGACCCCAGAGCGAGGCCACGTCGCCGGACGTTCAACTCCGCGGCGCGCTCGCTTTCTCCGGTCACATCGGGAATCGCAACACGCTGGGGGCCGAGACTCTGCGCGACGCGCACTGACCAACCCCGCCGCACCTTGGTTCCCGGCGGCGGCATCTGCGTCATGATTCTTCCTTCTGGAACGTCCGGGCTGTAGAATTGGCGCTCGACCACCACCTGCAACCCAGAGGCCGCGCCGACTCGCTCAGCTTCTAGCGGACTCATGCCAACAAGTTTGGGGATGGCAACTTCGCGCCCGTGAATGGCCATCTGCATGGCGGTGAGCGCCGAGATCAGCGCCACCGTCATCAGCACGAGAGCCAGAAGCAATAGGCGAAAGAACTGCCGCATCGCTGCCGATTATAGTTCGTGGCGGCTTGGATACCAGTCCCACGGAGAAGTTCCCAGTTCTCAGTGATCCCCGGACGACTTGCTCGGAGCTGCGGACGGGGAACTCACATCCGATTTCGCCTGCACTTTTTGTTGTCCCACCCAGTCGTGAACGCGATTCGACAGAACGTCGAGCGGCAGGGCGCCGCCGACCAGCACTTCATCATGGAACGCGCGCAAGTCGAAGCTGTTGCCTAACTGGTCTTTCGAATACTGGCGCAGCTTGAGAATCTCCAGTTGACCGATTTTGTAGCCGAGCGCCTGTGCCGGCCAAGCCATGTAGCGGTCGGTCTCGCTTTGCACATCGGGTTCGTCAATGGCCGAGTGTTCGTGGAAGAAATCCACGACCTGCTGCCGCGTCCAATGCTTGTAGTGGAAGCCGGTGTCTACCACCAGGCGGATCGCGCGCAGCATGTCATCCTGCAGGTGGCCATAATAGCTGTAAGGATCCTGGAAAAAGCCGGCCTCCTTGCCCAGCCGCTCGGCATAGAGCGCCCAGCCCTCCGTGTATGCCGTGTAGCCTTCCTGCTGACGGAAGGGCGGCAGCTCCGGCAACTCCTGCGCGAGCGCAATCTGCAGGTGGTGGCCAGGTACGCCTTCGTGGTACGCGGTGGTTTCAACGTCGAGCGTCGTGCGATTCGCAAAATCTCCCGTGTTCACCATGACGTGCGCCTTGCGCGAACCGTCGGGCGTACCTTGCACGTAGTGCGTCGAGGCTTCTTTCTCGCGGAACTCCTCGATCGGCATCACTTCGAGCCGGCCCTTTGGGAGGCGGCCGAACAGGTCCGGAAGCTTGGTGTACATTCCGTCAATATATTTGCGGTAAAGATCGAGTATTTCTTCGCGCGAGTGCGCGTGCAGCTTGGGGTTGGTTTTGATTGCCGCATAAAAGCTTTTCAGGTCTGGGTAACCGAGTTGACGGGCAACCCCAAGCATGCGGCCCTCGATTTCCTTCACTTGCTCCAGGCCAATCTGGTGGATCTCTTCCGGTGTCAAATTGGCGGTCGTAGATTCTTTCACTCGGAATGCATATATCTCCGGGCCGTTGGGAAGCGCCCAAACGCCAGGTTCGGTGCGGCCTTTCGCCGCATACTCATCGCGAACGAAAGCGGTGAACTTGACGTAGGCGGGGAGGACCGAATCGCGGATCGCATCCAGTCCCGCGTCGCGCAGTCGCTTGCGATCGGCTGCGGGAACGGCATCGGGGAACTTATCGAATGGCGTCGCGAACGGACTCTTCTCGGGGCTTGTCGTGGCGATTCCGTTGGCCTGCGTCACCACCTGCTCGAGCAGGATTTTCGGCGGCATCAATCCTTCCGCCATGCCCTTGCGCATCTGGATGATGGTCTGATCGAACAGCCGGGGCATCTGATTGAGGCGCGAAATATAGTCCTCGTAATCCTTCACGCTTTCGAACGAAAGAACGCTGACCAGTTGCGGCGCGTCAATATGGATCCCGCTAAATTGGTTGACGGGCATCTCCCAAGGCTTGAAGCGCGCGCCCTCCAGGTTCATCTTGAGGTCGCGAACCATCAGCTCCTTGTTGAGAACCTCCTGGTCTGGAAAGCCAGTCGCGTCGATCGCTTCAAAGCGTCCAAGAAACCGGCGCGCCTCCTCAAGGTTGTCGTCAATAGCCGCCTGCGAGAAATCGTCGAGTTTGTCGTTGTAGCGCTTGTCGCCCAGGATGGAGGCGAAAATCGGGCTCGTGCGCAGCGTGTACTCCCATTGTTCGTGGAGGAGGTCGTTAAGCGCTTTGCGGCGGGTTTCGAGATCGGCAGGCGAGTTGGCGGCGAAAAGCGCGGCGGGAATGAGCATGGTCACGGCAAGCAGGCAGACAACGTATCGCATGGTTGCTCCAAAAGCAAACTGATTTGGCGTGAAGACAGACCCCACGGAGGCTAGTCTGAGTCTAATCCCGTTAGACGAATACGAAGGACGAAGGTTATCAGTTCCGCAGAGTTTGTTGGCGGGCGTTGGCGCGCGCCCTGCGAAGGCCGGCAGCGACGCCCTTGCGCACGGCGCGCTGATATCCGGCGGCATCCATGGCGTTGGCGGAAGTGGCGGCGATGCCACCAGGTGTCGCTGCCTCCTCAGACAGTGCCTGCAGGGAGTGCTTCCCCTCTCTCCATGCCACGATCCCGTCGGCCAGAGCATGCGCACTGGCGAGCAACGCAGTTTTTCGGTCAAGGCCCGCTGCCTGCGCGGCGTCTGCCAAGGCGGCAAGGGCGTGATAGCCGTGGCTGCATGAATAGGTGACCGTGAAGGCGTCGAATTTGCTTTCTGGGATCTCGATAACGGGGCCAAAACTTGCGAAAAATTCTCGGATTCGATTGCGATCCTTCTCGGGCAGCGTTCGCGGAAAAGTTACGGCCGTCAGCCCGCGCCCACTACGGCAAACCGGACTCGGCATGGCACGGGCCCAGCGCACCGGGGAGCCAAGCGCCTTTCTCAACGTGCGCAACGGAACTCCTGCCGCCAGGCTTACTGCGAGCAAGGGCTGGATCACTTTTCGGATGGCTCGGAGAAGCTCCCCGACTGAATCGGGCCGTACGGCGATCACGACCAGGTCTGCGCGTGCGATGGCGCTCTTCAGATCGGGCTCTACAGCGACCGCATATTGCTTTCTTACTACCCGCAGCCTATTCGTATCGCGATCATGCACCAGCAAGTGATGCTTCGTCTTCGCCAGCCGCAAGCCGGCCAGCATCGCCGATGTGATCCGGCCTCCGCCGAGGAAGGCGACGTTCATATGATCTCCGCGCAGGCTTCGTCGGCCGCCAACGCCAAGGCCTCCACGTCCTCCATCGTGTGCGCGGTCGAAATGATCCAATGCAGACTGTTCGAGGGCGTCATGTAAATTCCGCGATCGAGCAAGGCGTGCACAAACCGGGAGTACTTCGCCGTGTCGGCGTAGCGGCAGTAATCCCGATAATCATGAATGGCCTCCCGGTCGGTGAAATAGATCTGGAACATTGGGCCGAAGCCCTGCAAGATGGCCGCGATATTCCGTCGCCGAAACACGTCGCGCAAGGCTTGGATCGCAGCGTCTCCGACTGCATAGAGCTGCTTGTAAGCGACGCCCTCGTTCGCCGCTAGCAAATCGAGGCTCGCTGCGATCACGCGCATGGTGAGGCGATGGCCGTTGAAGGTTCCATAATGCAGGACCATGCCTTCGCTGTCCCAGCGCATTCGATCAAGAATTGCGCGCGGCCCAGCTACCGCGCCTATCGGGAAACCGGCGCCCAGCGCTTTGCCAAAGGTGCTTAGATCGGGCTTTAGTGAGAAACGCTCCTGGCACCCGCCGGGCGCGTAGCGAAAGCCCGTCACTACTTCGTCCAGAATGAAGAGCGCGCCATAGTGGCGGGCGAGATCGCACACTCTCTGCAGATAGCCCTCTCGCGGCAGGATGAAGCCCATGTTGGCCATGATCGGCTCGGTGATGATGGCCGCGAGTTCTCGCCCGTGTTTCTGCAGAATTGCTTCGAGCGCTCCGATGTCGTTCCAGGGGGCGAGCACAACGTCGTCAAATACTGACGCGGGAATTCCGGCCGAATCCGGAAAGCGCGTGGGATTTTCCTTTGGCCCGAGTTGATCGGCCGGATGGCTGTGGCTGTTCAGGCAGTGCGGGTCGTACCAGCCATGGTAGTGGCCTTCGAATTTGAGAAACTTTGTTCGTCCAGTGTGTGCACGCGCCAGGCGCAACGCGAGCAAGGTGGCTTCGCTGCCGCTGTTGGTGAAGCGCACGGCTTCCGCACTCGGGACCATCCGACAAAAGCGCTCTGCAGCATCTAGCTCAGCCGATGTTGCCGTAGCAAAATGCGATCCCTCGGCCATGGTTTGCGAAACGACTTCCACAATTTTCGGATGCGCATGCCCCTGAATTAGCGCTCCGAACGACATCATGAAGTCCACGTATTCGCTGCCGTCCAGATCCCAGACGTGCGATCCGAGCCCACGTTCGAGCACTATGGGTCCAGCCGAATACACCGCCGCGCCACGCGATGGCGAGTTTACACCTTCAATCAAGGATTTCTGAGCGCGCTGGTACCACTCGCGGGAACGGGTTCGTGTTTTCGTGGATGGACTCGCCGCAGTTCTCTCCATCTCGAATCCTCTGATTTTGGAACCTTCGTGTACCTTTGTGATCTTCGTGGTTGTTGTGCTTTGTTAAACCACAGAGGACACGAAGGAACTTCAGACCGATCCCGCCAATCCCCCGCCGTCTACGACGAGCGTCGTCCCGGTTACAAACGAAGACGCATCGCTCGCCAGGTAAAGCACGGCCTGGGCGATTTCCTCGGGAGAGCCCACGCGGCCCAACGGGCGTTTCGCTGCGTCCGCGAGAAAGCGATCAGTTGCTTCGCCAAGCTGCGCGGCTTCGGCGCGCAGCATGCCAGTATCGGTATCGCCGGGACAGATGCAGTTCACTCGAATTCGCGGGCCATGATCAATGGCCATGGCTTTGGTTAGCAGCACGACGGCGCCCTTCGATGCGCAGTAGACCGCCGCTTTTGCGCCACCCGCCAATCCCCAGCCAGACGATGTGTTAATGATCGCGCCCGCGCCAAGCTTCTCCATGTGCGGGATGACCTCGTGCGACAGCAAGTAGATGGACTTGACGTTTACGGCCATCACGCGGTCCCAATCTTCTTCACTCAGGTCGAGAACCGTGGCGCGGCGGATAATGCCGGCATTGTTGAACAGAACATCAATTCGGCCCAACTCTTTGATCGTGCGTTCAACCAACCGGCGGCAATCTGCCGAACGGGTCACGTCGGTGGTTTCAAAGAAACCGCAGCCGCCGGCCTGCGTGATCTCTTCCACCACGCGCTGGCCTTCATCCTGATTCACGTCGGCGATGGCGACCGCCGCCCCTTCGCGCGCAAAGAGCAAAGCCGTGGCACGCCCAATACCCGACGCTCCACCCGTGATGAGCGCGACTTTCCCCGCAAGTTGCATGGTCTAGCGGCTGGCCAGCCCTCCCGCGATTTCGGCGCCGTCAATCGTATAAACGTGGCCG
>Ga0187771_10002209_pt1 | contig 13366 bp, 10 predicted proteins | sample 0116_SJ02_MP15_1_FD_133139 | JGI IMG/M metagenome (GOLD analysis project Ga0187771, IMG submission 133139) | Tropical peat soil microbial communities from peatlands in Department of Meta, Colombia - 0116_SJ02_MP15_10_MG | ecosystem: Environmental > Terrestrial > Soil > Wetlands > Peat | place... | reverse complement strand
TTCGCAGCCGCCTCCTCTTCGTGAGAGGACCGGGAAGTCATTGCCGCAACCTCGGTAATCTGCTGAATGTTGTTGTTTATTTCAACCGTGGTTGCCGTCTGTTCTTCCGCTGCAACGGCAATCTGGTTTATCTGACTGGAAACATTGGCGATCTGATCAAGGATGTTCTGCAGCGCTTCACCGGATTTCGTCGCTTCGGCCATACCTTGCTGAACTTCGTTAACACCCTCGTCCATGGCAACAACAGCGCTCTTTGTCTCGGCCTGAATGTTTTTGATCATTTCCCCAATTTCACGGGTGGCCCTGGTCGTTCGCTCCGCCAACGCCCTGACCTCGTCTGCGACAACGGCAAAACCCCTTCCCTGTTCTCCGGCCCTGGCAGCTTCAATTGCCGCATTCAGCGCCAGCAGGTTGGTCTGGTCGGCAATGTCTTCGATGGTGCCGACAATCTGACCGATCTGGTCGGACCGCGAACCGAGAGACTCCACCGTCTTGGCCGAATACAGCACCTTACCGGAGATTTTTTCCATGACACGCACCGTATTCTCGACAACGCCCATCCCGTTGATGGCAGCGTCATTCGCCTTGGCCGAGTCTGCGGCGGCAGCATGGCAATTGTTGGCGATCTCCGTCGACGTTGCGGCCATTTCTTCACAGGCCGTCGCTATGGTGCCGGCCTGGGCAGCAAGTTCCTCCGTACTTGTGGCCATCTGGGTCGCCGTCCCATTCATCTGAGCGGCCGCAGACGATACCGACATGCTGTTCTCGGCCAGCCGACTCACGATCCCGGCAAGCTTCCCGGCCATCATGTTGATTTCATTCCCCAGCATGCCCATTTCATCCCTGGATACCACGGTGGAGCGCGTGGTCAAATCACCGGAGGCGATACTTGCCATGGCATTGAATACTTCCTGGAGCGATCGCACCACGGCATTGGCTATCAACATTGCTATCAAAAGCGACAGTCCTATAACCACGGCAATTATCGCTGCGTTCATCGTCATCTCGAAAGCCGCTGCCTTGTCTGCGGCCTGAAATGTTTTCTCGCTTCCTTTGGTGTTGTAATCGAGCAGTTTTTCAATGGCCCCGGAGGGTTTCCCATACAAGGGAGCCACCTGTTCCACGCCGAACTTGATTGCGACGGACAAGGCGGCCGTATCACCCGATTGTCTGGCTTCAAGGAGCATCCCGGCAGCCTTGCGCCCCTGCACCGAATATGCCTCGCACCCTTCCTTAAAGTCATGTGCCAGGGTCTTTTCTTCAGAGCCGAGGTTCATCTGCTCCATTTCTTTGAAAAACTCCTGCAACGACCCAAACTGTTTCTCCAAATCATCATTTTTCTCTTTAAGTTTCGAGATATCCTGCAGCGCCATCATGTAGACTATATCAAGCCGGGCAAGAAGCAGCTTGTTCTTTGCCTCGCTGAATCTGCTCACGTCATGGATACTCTCGTTCAATTGCCGCAAATCGCGATTGGCATGACGCAGATTGATGGTGCTCGTTACTCCTACGATTACAAGCCCCACAACGCCAATAGCCACCAAAGCGAACAACTTTTGCTTCATTTTCAGGTTAGACCAACTCATCAGGTTCCTCCTATAGACAATTCGTAATTTTTTGTGGACGATATCATTTACAAAATCAGCCGGCACTCAACACAGCATATGCCGATCAAGATCAACGTTTTGCTTTATCATTTTCATGTGCCGTCATCCTGAACAGTGAATAAGAACCCGGCAAATCTCTCATTAATTAAATTACCACACATATTTTCATTAGAATGTTACAGTTATGCAAAATCATACGAAAGATTACTAATGGTTTCTATTAGTTAAACTTCCCTCAATACTCTATCGTTTTCAGAACGTAACTACGGGGCGTTTGCCACCCGGCAACCCAGTATAGCAACCGTGCATGGTCATCCAGTCAGTAGAGGGCGTAATTGGCGGGATCGGAGAAAATTTCGCGAAGCAGCAGATTGTTGAGGTGATGACCGGTTTTGTTGGCCTCGACCTTGCCGAGGATGCGATAACCGCTGGTGTACAGATCGCCGATCAGGTCGAGTATCTTGTGATTGACCAGTTCCTTCTTGTAGCGCAGACCATGGGGGTTGACGATACTGTCCTCCCCGATCGCCACAGCATTGTCCAGGGTCGCCCCTTTTGCCAACCCGGCCTGGCGAATCGCTTCCAGCTCTTCAATGAAGCCGAAGGTGCGGGAGTTGATGATCGAGAAGGCATTTTCCACATCCGTAACCCGTTTCTTCTGTTTTCCCACCGGCGCCCGGAATTCGATGGACATGGTGATGTCCAGGGTATTGAGCGGCTTGATCCGCAGGTATGCATCGTTGCGGTTCACTTCCACCGGGCGGAGCACCTTCAAATAAACGCCGTTTTCAGGGAATTCGTAGACGCCGGCCTTCCACATCCCCTGGTAAAACTCCCAGGCAGATCCGTCCATGATGGGCACCTCGGGACCGTCGATGTAGACCAGGCAGTTGGTGATGCAGGAGAAATAAAAGGCCGCCATCAGGTGCTCGATGGTGGATACCGACACGCCGTCGTTGGCGATCAGCGTCGAGAGGCGCGTGTCGGCCACCATGTCGTAGCGGGCCGGGATCATCCGGCCGTTGAGGACAAAGGCGATGCCGAACTCGCGGCGGGGAAGGAATTCCAGGTTGACCGGCTGGCCGGTATGCAGGCCGATCCCGGTGATCTTGAAGATGCGGTTAATTGTTGTCTGTCGCTTGATCATTGCATACATTCTAAGAGGTTGTTGAAAAACAGCCATCTCGCCGCCGTCCTCGAAAACCCCTTCGTGCGGCGTAGCGCTGCTACGCCTCCTCGGAGTTTTCGGCGGGTGCGACGATCTGACTATTTTTGAACAACCTGGGTTTCCAATTTTATTAGGTTAGCCGTTGATCTTCTTTTTCAGGGCTTCATGTTCCTCGGCCAGGGCGATATACTTTCTCTCCAGTTCGCGGATCTGGTCGAACAGGCACGAGATGGCCGTGGCTTCCGGGTCGGGCAGTTGGCCGTGCTGCAGGTCGGGCCGGGTTTCTTCCTTCTTTTCCTGGGCTATGACCACCCGTCCGGGGATGCCGACTACCGTGGCATTTTCCGGAACCTCCTTGACCACAACCGGATTGGAACCTATCTTTGCCCCTTTGCCCACGGTGAACGGCCCAAGCACCTTGGCGCCCGAACCGATCACCACGTTGTCGCCCAGGGTCGGATGGCGCTTGACCTTGTCCCAGGTTACCCCCCCCAGGGTCACGCCGTGGTACAGGGTCACGTTGTCGCCGATCTCTGCCGTTTCCCCGATCACCACACCCATACCGTGATCGATGAAGAATTTGCGCCCGATCCTGGCGCCGGGATGGATTTCAATACCGGTTAGGAAACGGCCGATGTGGGAGGTAAACCGCCCCAGGAAAAAAAATTCGTTGATCCAGAACCAGTGGGCGATACGGTATATCCAAAGGGCATGCAGGCCGGGATAGCAGAATATGATCTCCAGGACGTTGCGGGCAGCCGGGTCGCGCTCAAAAACGGAGTTGATATCCTCACGGAGGTTCTTGAACATAATGAAACTCCAGTAAAATCAGTTGGAAATATTCTTATTAAAATAACATACGCCTAGTAAATCTGTCAATTTTTATCACCGAATGCACCATCCTTCTGAATCAGTTGCGGATTCAGACATAAACTTGAATCCGTGACGCCTCCATGTCCGCTGGTCCGGAAGGCCCTGCCTTTGCGTTTCAGGAGGTTCCGATGATCAGGCGGGGTATCGGCCGAGTGAGTGGGATGCCAAGCCACGGCGGCATGCCAGCCCTGGTTCTCTCGGACACTGCGGCATTCCGGCGTTACGGATTCGGGATAAACTTAGCTCTCGACAAAAGACGAGCTTTTCACTAAGATGCGCACATTGTTTATTGTATACACCATCTATTGCAGATATCGCACCATAGCCGCATTTCCCGGCAACGAAAGGAGAATCAGCGCATGTCCACCAAACCGTTCGTCTATCAGGACCCCTACCCGCTTGCCCATGATGAAACCCCGTACCGCAGGATCGAGGGAAGCGAAAAGTATGTCGAGCTGACTGAATTCGCCGGCAAGCAGGTCATCAGGGTCTGTCCCGAAGCGCTCTCCGTCCTGGCCAACGAGGCCATGCGGGACGTCTCGTTCCTGCTGCGTCCCGCGCACAACGAGCAAGTGGCCAAGATACTGAGCGACCCCGAGGCCTCTCAGAACGACAGGGGCGTGGCCATGGCGTTCCTGCGCAACGCAGAGATTTCCGCCCAGTTCCAGTTGCCCGTCTGCCAGGATACCGGCACCGCCACGGTCGTCGCCAAGAAAGGACAGCAGGTCTGGACCGGCGTCAAGGATGAAGAATGGCTCTCCAAGGGGATCTACAAGACCTACACCGAAGAGAACCTGCGTTATTCCCAGACCGTTGCCCTGGACATGTACCAGGAGGTCAACACCGGCACCAACCTGCCGGCACAGATCGACATCATGGCCACTGACGGCGACTATTACAAGTTCCTGTTCATGGCCAAAGGAGGCGGTTCCGCCAACAAGACCATGCTGTTCCAGGAGACCAAGGCGCTGCTCACGCCGGGCAAGCTGGAAAAATTCCTGGTGGACAAGATGAAATACCTGGGGACCGCGGCCTGTCCCCCCTACCATATCGCCTTCGTTATCGGCGGCACCAGCGCGGACGCCTGCATGAAGACCGTCAAACTGGCCACGGCCAAGGAACTGGACAATCTCCCCGCCCAGGGCAACGAGCACGGCCAGGCGTTCCGCGACCTCGAACTGGAAGCCAAGCTCCTCGAAGCCGCACAGAAGCTGGGGATCGGCGCCCAGTTCGGCGGCAAGTACTTCGCCCACGACGTGCGCGTCATCCGTTTGCCGCGCCACGGCGCCTCCTGCCCGGTCGGCATGGCGGTATCCTGCTCGGCCGACCGCAACATCAAGGCCAAGATCACCAAAGACGGCCTGTTCGTGGAGGAGATGGACCGCAATCCCGGCCGCCTGATCCCGGAACAATATCGCGGCAAGCACGGGCACGGCGTCAAGATCGACCTGAACAAGCCCATGAATGAAATCCTGGCCGAACTGACCAAGCACCCCGTATCCACCCCGCTCCTTCTGACCGGCACCATCGTGGTGGGCCGCGACATAGCCCACGCCAAGTTCAAGGAGATCATGGACAAAGGCCAGCCGCTGCCGGAATACCTGCTGAAGCATCCCATCTACTACGCCGGCCCCGCCAAGACCCCGGCGGGCAAGGCTTCCGGCTCCTTCGGCCCCACGACCGCCGGCCGTATGGACTCCTATGTGGACGAACTCCAGTCCAAGGGAGGTTCATTGATCATGATTGCCAAAGGGAACCGCAGCCAGCAGGTCACGGACGCCTGCAAGAAATACGGCGGGTTCTATCTCGGTTCCATCGGCGGCCCGGCTGCGGTCCTGGCCGAGGAGAACATCAAGAAGGTCGAGTGCATCGACTTCCCGGAACTGGGGATGGAAGCGGTCTGGAAGATCGAAGTGGAGGATTTCCCGGCCTTCATCCTGGTGGACGACAAGGGGAACGACTTCTTCAAGCAACTTGGCCTGTAGGCACGCCTGATACCAATGAAACGACGAATGGCCACAGGGAACTGTGGCCATTCGTCGTTCCGGCATGCTACCCTGTTTCAGGGATTGCCTCCGGGCACTACATCTCCTAGCATCAATCGCCGGGAGAACTGCTCACCGCCTCCGGTAGGTTCCCATCAACTCCCCCCTCGCCAGTACATGCCCCTCCATTGCCCGTTCGAGCACGGCTTTGGTGGTGGACGGGCCGAGATTCAGTGTCGTATCAAGGGCATAGACCTTAAAAAAGTAGCGATGGGTTCCGGAGGGGGGGCAAGGACCGCCATAGCCTGTGCGCGGCCAACTGTTCTTCCCCTGGACAGCCTGGGGGGGCAGGCTGCTCTCGGGAATCTCCCGGGTGTGGGCCGGGATGTTCCACACCACCCAATGCACCCAGGTCCCGGCAGGGGCATCCGGGTCGTCCATGATCAACGCCAGGGTCCGGGCAGCCGGCGGCACCCTGGCAATGACCAGGGCCGGGCTGGTGTCGTTCCCGTCACAGGTGTGGCGTGCCGGTATGGCCTCCCCCTGGACAAAGGCGGGACTGGTAATGGTCAGTGTCTCCATCCTGCGCATCTCCTTTCCGAAAACGGTTCCATACAGCAGCATTCCGGCTGCCGTCAGCAACACCGACGGGAAGAATCGTTTCATTGTTCGGCTCCGTCCTTCCCTCACAGCTTGTAGCCGATCGTGCGCAACAGGTTACGGCGCTCCCGGCGATCTTCCTCCGACTCCACCCCTTTGGGGGCAAAGCCGTCTATCACGCCGAGGATGCCCCACCCCTGGAGGGTGGAAGCAACGATGACCTGAAGCGGGTTGGCTGTGGCACAGTAGATCCGGCAGACCTCCGGGCAGTTCTTCACCTGGTTGAGGATATTGATGGGATATGCGTCCCGCAGCAGGATACAGAAGACATGGCCGGCGCCTATGGTCTTCAGCACGGTAGCGCACCCCTTGACCAGATCGTCGTCGTTGCCCTCGGACCGGATCAGGCAGGGGCCCGACGCCTCGGTAAAAGCGACGCCGAAACGGGCCTGGGGCACCGTGCCGGCAATGATCTCGTACAGGTCCTCGGCGGTCTTGATGAAGTGGGTCTGGCCAAGGATGATGTTGCACCCCTCGGGATATTCGATCTTGACGTTATGCATCTCCACTTGCATACCTTCTCCTTTCCTGCGCCCTATCCCGCCGGGGCGGTTTCATATGTCAACCACCGTATGCAATCAATTCTACCACGGTTTGCATGAATTTCCCGACCGGCCGCAATAGCTTTTGCGAAGGACACCACTTCTACCTGGAAAGGCATTTGAAACAAGGATGAATGGGATAAACGCCGATAATTTCCACCCCCGATTACCTTTTGGTTTTGACCTTATCTGCGTTTATCCCATGCATCAGCGGTTACATAAAGATTTTCCGATATCTTTTGGGTTCCATGGTATTGACCAGCATGGTCAGGGGGAGGAAACAATTCTGAAGAAATATTTTCCGTTGGGGCGGCAAAAATGATATAAGTATCCATTACCTGAACCACAGAGGTCATCCTGTGGTTTTTTTATTTGTCTGAAAGGAAACCGATACAGATGATAACCGCTTCAAACATTGCCCTTAGCTACGGCAAGCGCGTCCTGTTCAAGGACGTAAACATCAAATTCGCGCCAGGCAACTGTTACGGCCTGATCGGCGCCAATGGCGCCGGCAAGTCCACCTTTCTCAAGATCCTCTCGGGCGAGATCACCCCTGACAAGGGGGAGATCACCATTGGCCCCCGCGAGCGCCTCGCGGTGCTGCGCCAGGACCAGTTCGCCTTTGACGAGGAGACGGTCTTCAACACCGTCATCATGGGACATGAAGAGCTGTACAAGGTCATGGTCGAGCGGGAGGCGATCTATGCCAAGGCCGACTTCAGCGAAGAGGACGGCGTCCGCTCGGCAGAGTTGGAAGCCGAGTTTGCCGAGATGAACGGTTACGAAGCCGAGTCCGAGGCTGCCGTGCTGCTGAACGGCCTGGGCATCCCCGAGGAACTGCGCCAGAAGAGGATGAAAGAGCTGGAAGGCGGCGACAAGGTGCGCGTGCTGCTGGCCCAGGCCCTGTTTGGCAACCCGGACGTTCTGCTTCTGGACGAACCGACCAACAACCTGGACCTGAAGTCCATCTCCTGGCTGGAGGAGTTCCTGTTCCGATTCCCCAATACGGTGATCGTGGTCTCCCACGACCGCCACTTCCTCAACCAGGTCTGCACCCACACCGCCGACATCGACTTCGGCCGCATACAGGTCTACGTGGGCAACTACGACTTCTGGTATCACGCCAGCCAGTTGAACCTGAAGCAGCGCCAGAACGAGAACCGCAAGGTGTCAGAAAAAGCAGAGGAATTGAAGGCTTTTATCCAGCGTTTCTCCTCCAACGCCTCCAAGGCCAAGCAGGCCACCTCGCGCAAGAAGCTCCTGGACAAGCTGACGCTTGAGGAGATGCCGGTATCGTCGCGCAAGTATCCGCACGTTATGTTCAAGCCGGAGCGCCCCTGCGGAGACATCATCCTTGAGATATCCAGCCTCACCAAGGAGATCGACGGGGACAAGGTGCTGGACAACCTGGACCTGATCGTGCGCAAGAACGACAAGATTGCCCTTGTGGGCGGCAACACCCTGGCCCGCACCACCCTGTTCCGGATCCTGGCCGGCGAGTTGGAGCCGGACAGCGGTTCCTTCCGTTGGGGCGTGACCATCACCAACGCCTATTTCCCCAAGGAGAACAGCAACTATTTCGAGAAGGATCTGAGCCTGATCGACTGGCTGGGACAGTATTCCCCCCCCACCGAAGGAGAGACCTTTGCCCGCGGGTTCCTGGGGAGGATGCTCTTCTCCGGCGACGAAGCCACAAAAAAGACCTCGGTCCTCTCCGGCGGCGAGCGGGTGCGTTGCATGCTGGCCCGCATGATGCTCTCCGGCGCCAATGTGCTGATCCTGGACGAGCCGACCAACCACCTGGACCTGGAGTCGATCACCGCCTTGAACGACGGGCTGATCGCCTACCCGGAGGTGGTTCTGTTCGCTTCCCACGATCACGAGTTCGTCTCCACCATTGCCAACCGGATCATTGAGATTACCCCTGGCGGCGTGATCGACCGGGTGATGGCATTCGACGAATACCTGGAAAACGAGGACGTGAACAGGGAACGGGACGAGTTGTACCACGGCCATGCGGAACTGACCCTGTAGCAGAGCGTTTTCACTCCTGCACAAAATACGTTTGCAACCGAATCATATCATGGCACAATACACCCATGACCACGTGCCAGCGGTCGCATCTCATCCCAAAGTCGTCTCTTGGGATGTATCATAGGAACGGAAAATCACCATGACAGACAACGACGATCTGGAACAATCGAATGAAGAAGAGACCGAAGGCGAAAGCTTTGCCGAGCTGTTCGAGCAAAGTGCGCAGCAGACGGGCAGATGGCTGGAGCCGGGCCAGAAAATTACCGCGCAGGTATTGAAAACCGGCAGCGAATGGATATTCATCCATACCGGCCAGAAGGGCGAGGGGGTCATTGATGCCAAGGAATTCCTGGACCTGGACGGCAACGTGACGGTCAAGGCCGGGGACACCATCGCCGCCTACTTCCTCTCGTCGAGCCACGGCGAGATGCGCTTCACGACCAAGGTCGGCGGCGGCGCATCGGGCAACGCCCAATTGGAAGAGATCTTCCGGGCAGGCGTGCCGGTGGAAGGTATGGTGGAAAAGGAAATCAAGGGAGGGTACGAGGTCAAACTGGCCGGCACGACCCGCGCCTTCTGCCCCTTTTCCCAGATTGCCCTGCACCGCACAGAAGACCCGGCGGCGCTCATCGGGACCCGCCTGGCGTTCCGCATCACCTCCTATGGCGAAAAAGGACGTAACATCGTGGTCTCCCGCCGGGTCCTGCTGGAAGAGGAACAGCGCCGGCTCAGGGAAGAGACCGCAGCCGGCCTTACAGAAGGCATGACCGTTACCGGTATGGTCACCTCCCTGCAAAGTTTCGGCGCCTTTGTGGATATCGGCGGCATTGAGGGGTTGATCCCCATCTCCGAGATCGGCTGGAGCAGGATCAAGGATGTGGGCGAGGTCCTGAGCGTGGGCCAGCAGGTCAAAGCGGTGGTCAAGACCATTGACCGGGAGAAGGAGCGCCTTTCCCTGAGCCTCAGGGACACCCTGCCCAACCCTTGGGATCTGGCGGCGCAGACCTACCCCGAGGGTTCATTCCATACCGGCACGGTTTCGCGCCTGGCCCCCTTCGGCGCTTTTGTCACGCTGGCGGACGGGATCGACGGGCTGATTCACATATCGAAGCTGGGGAGCGGCAAGCGTATCCTGCACCCGCGCGAGGTGCTCAAGGAAGGGGAAACAGTGGAGGTCAAGGTGGAGAGCGTGGACCGCGCCGAGCGCCGTATCTCCCTTAGCCTGGCCGGCGCGGCACGCGCCGCCGAAGAGGAGGAAGCCACCCTGGCCGACTTCCGCCGCCAAGCGGACGAGGCGCCCAAGGGGATGGGAACCTTTGGCGACCTGCTGCGGGCCAAGACGCGGAGCAACAGGAAGTAACACGTCAGCGCCGGGCCGGATGCCCAACAGGCCTGGAGGGGAGGCAGTCGCCTGCCTCCCGCCACTTCAAACCAAACGTCGCTCCGAGGGGCGCCGGAGACAATCCCTGTCCGGCGCCCCTCGGGCGTTTCCCCTTATTTCGTCGCAGCCGGGGCGAGCGTCTTCAGGTAGGCGACCAGCGCCAGCAGGTCGGGGGAGCCGGGAGCAAGCGCCTTGCCTTTAAGCGCCATCACGATGCACATGTTGGCTATCTTCTCAAGCTGTTTCTGGCTATACTCCGCGGTCTCGTCCAGGTTCTTTCCATCTGCATGACAAGTTGCGCAGCTTTTGCCGTTGGTCCCCAACGCCGTGCTGTTGAACAGTACCTTGCCCCGTTCGAGGGGGGATTGGCCGGCAGCCAGTGCCGGATTCAGCGAAACAGCCCACATGATGAGAGTTAGCGCCAACATCTTCATGGTGTCCCCCTTGGCAGGTTGTTGAAAAACAGCCATCAGGTTATAGCTGTTGAGAGTTGAGGGATGAGTTAAAGCCGATTATCTCAACTCTCAACTTTCAACTCTCATCTGCTTCATTGATGCAGGCCCAGATTAAGCACCACAACGTACGCCGTCCATGCGAAGACGCCGACCGTCACGCCGGCGCATGCCATGGCCGCAAGCCTGTGGAAGGCATTCTCCCTGGTACGCTCGTCGTACCCCAGGATCATGCCTAGGACAACCCCGCCCACCACGCCGCCGCCATGAGCCCAGTTGTTGATGCCGGGCATGATGAAACCGAACAGCAGAAGGCTGAATACCCAGCCGCTCACCTCGCGGAAGACCATGGCGCCGTAGACGCCGCCGCGGCTGCGGCCATAGTAGAGCAGAGCGCCGATCAGGCTGCAAACGGCCCCGGAAGCGCCGATGGTGAAACCGATTCCCGCCAGACAGGATATCAGGTAGCCGAAAACGCCTCCCAGGGTATAGATGGTGAACATGCGGCTCGGCCCGTACTCCTGGTTAACCCAGGGCGCCAACTGGCGCAACGCCACCATATTGAAGAACAGGTGCAGGATGCCGCCATGGAGATAGTTTGCAGTAAGAAGCGTCCAGTACCAGCCCCGGTAGATGGGTATCGTTCCCGTTGCTCCCAACAACCTCAGGCTCATCCGGTCAGGGCTGAAGATGGCCGGCAGACCGGCGGCGTTCCCCCGCCCCATGCTAAGGAAGATAGAACATGCGTACACAACGATATTGACGGTGATGATGACCTTGATCAGCCAAGCCCCATCGACTCCGCCCCTGGTCCAGGCTGCCGGGCGCCACCAGGCGCTGGAGCGTTGCGCCCCACACCAGGAGCAGGTGGATTCCTCGCTGCCGATCAGTTGGCGGCAGCGGGGGCACAGCATTGCCTTTTGCGCCATTACGATAACTCCATTGATAATGTCATTTCACTGTGGCGCCGGCCACAGCGCCCAGCACTTTCAAGAGATGGGGCACCATCTGCTTTTTGCGCGACATGACCCCCTTCAGCTCGTACAACCGGGGTTCCAGTTGGGGATACCCCATGACATGGGCCAGTTCGTTCTTCCCTTCCACCAGGAAGAGCGTGCTTTCCGTGTGAATGTCCGTCACCATCAGCCCCGCCATGTGCAACCCTTCCTGGTCTTTGATCTGTTTGAGCACCTGGCGCAGTTCTTCCTTGATCCCGTCAAACTCGTCGAAACCGACCACCTCCACCTGGCCGACGCCAAAGAGGGTGTCATGGGCCGAGAAGTGCTTGAAATCGGAGCGAACCGCAGCCGCCAGCGATGTATGGGCCTTGAACCCGCTGCACGACGAGAATATGTCTTTGCCGAAAGCAACGTGATCCAGGCCGGCCCGCTCTTCAAGCCAGGCGACCATTTCCCGGTCCCGGCCAGTGGTGGTCGGCGACTTGAGGATGACCGTGTCGGACATGATGCCGGCCAGCAACAGGGCGGCAATGGGGGCTTCAGGTTCCATCCCCCGTTCGCGGTAGAGGGTCGCAACCACTGTGCAGGTGCTTCCCACGGGGGCCGTCATGAACGTGATCGGCTGGTTGCTGGGAGGGTTGCCCAGCTTGTGGTGGTCGATAACCTCCAGGATCTCGACCGTCTCGGCCCCCGGAACAGCCTGCCCAAGTTCGTTGTGGTCAACCAGGATCAAGGCATAGGGTGAAGAGGCCAAAAGCGACGACTTGGTGGCTACCCCGGCAATGGTGCCGTCCTCTTCAACGGCGACTACCGCCGGTTCGCCGGAATGGAGCAGTTTGAGACGCAGGTGCTCCAGCGTCTCGCCTACGCCGATTTTTTCAAACCCCGGTTCGACGAAACAGGAGAGCGGCGTGCAGAGGCGGGCCAGCCATGCCGCCGTGGCGGTATCGTGCGGCGTGGAAAGGATGGTGACGCCCGCCTCCCGGCCCCTGGCAACCAGATCATCCCTGACCGGCAGACCGCCGGTCACCACCAGGACCCGAACCCCGCTGTCGATGGCAGCTTGCTGAATAGCAGGACGGTCGCCGGTCATGACCAGCAAGGACGACGGATCATAGCCGGCAATCCTGGAGAGAAAGGAATTCTCCTCCATGGCGCCGATGAAAAGATGGAAGTGTTCCAGTTCGTCCGACGGGGCGCCGCACAGAAAGGTCGCATCTAGGCAGCCGGCCAGGGCGCCGAGCGTGCCGTCCACGCCCCGCTTGCGGTCCGATCCGGCCACCAGGTATTTTTCCGACAGCTTGAGCAGCGAAACGATGCCGATAGGCGCATTCTTCCCGTCCACCACCGGCAACACCCGAATGCTGTGGCGGTGGAACAGTTCCAGGGCCTCCTTGAGCGGCACTTCCGCCCGGACGGTGACCGGCTGGCGCGTGATGACATCGTGCACTTTGGGGTGTATATCGGCCAAATAGACCGGCAACGGGATGCTGAAGCGGTCGAGGACATAGAGGGTCTGCGGGTTGGGCGAACCCGCCATGGCAGCCAGGACATTGTCATGGCCGAGACTCTTCTTCAATTCAGCATAGCCGATGGCCGCCGCTATGGAGTCGGTATCCGGATTTCTGTGTCCAATGACATAAATCTGCTTGTCCATGGCTGCTCCGTTAGTTGGTGTCTAGCTAGTGTACTGTGCGGTTAGTCG
>Ga0187771_10002208_pt1 | contig 13370 bp, 15 predicted proteins | sample 0116_SJ02_MP15_1_FD_133139 | JGI IMG/M metagenome (GOLD analysis project Ga0187771, IMG submission 133139) | Tropical peat soil microbial communities from peatlands in Department of Meta, Colombia - 0116_SJ02_MP15_10_MG | ecosystem: Environmental > Terrestrial > Soil > Wetlands > Peat | place... | reverse complement strand
TGGCCCGTTATTCTTCACAGGAACTGAGTAGTCTTACTTAAACCAGCAACCGAGCCGTGGTGCCCGGTTCGGACCTTTCAGTCTAGGTAAGAGTGAAACAAGTGGCCCCGGTGAGATTCCAACCCATTCGGGTTTCTTTGCGACCCGTTGCCTGAGGTTCCCTCCACGCGAGGACAAAAGGTTACGATGGTCAGCTACAACCATCACCTCTACCACTGACTGAACCACCAATGGCGCAGGGACAGCATGACCACGGCTATTCTGCCGTAGATGCTCGCGCCCATGAGCCAAGACGGGACGCCGAACGAGAAGGACCCCCCATTGAAGACGAACAAGGTGGTGCTGCCGTAGAGCCCGAACTGGTGAGCATACCAGTCGAGCAGGTTTACGTGGAAGCCGAAGTAAGCGTTCCCGACCACGAAATAACCCAAGTCATTGCCGAGAGAGGCAACCAGGCCGAGTGACAGGGCCAGCTCCCAGTCTTTCCGCCCCTGAATCACAAGCAGGACTCCGAAGGGAATCATGTAGGCGATTATGACCCAGACGTGATAGGCAGGGACGACGTAGATGTAGGCTCCGCCGTTGAAGAGGTCTATCCAATTGACGAAGACGATGCCGTAGAATACTGCGAAGACGACTAGCTTGAGGAGGGTCATCTGCCTCGGATTGGTCGGCCCCAGGCCGGAGAGGATCGCTTCAGCCCCACTTACCAAGACAGTCAGGGCGAGGAGCTCGACTAGCGTTAGAAGTGCCACTCCCCTTGCAAACTCGACAATTACTGCGAGGAGCACCATCGCAATTCCGACGGCTAGGGAGGAGCTCCTTAGCCAGCTAGGGGGACCGCGCCCCAATGAGTGAAGCATCCTCCCCAGACCCTGGATCGTCAAGCTGACCGCAAGCAGGAAAACCAGGGTCTGCAGGCTAAGGCCGGACACGAACAGGACCGCAATGACGAGTACGAGTGCGATGACTCCGCCTCCAGCCAGCCCGAGCCCCTCGATGCTCTTCAGCCGCTCCCTCGCGCCACCTGCGGCGATCATCCTCACTGCGCTGAACATCAGCGCCAAGGACAGGAGAAGTACAAGATTCTGCGCGCCGTAGTCAGGGTTTGTTATGACTACGACAGATATGGCGCAGGTCAATAGGCCGAAGATGACTTCTACGACCCTGAACCAGCGAGGGTGAGGGTAAGATAATTCCGGTCTTCCTGCTACTGAAGACTCACGGGTCAAGACGATACCTTGGCATCTTGCGCTTTCCCAATTAAGCTTCAGACACTAACGGGAGTATGCTGGCGGATCTGGTCGGACCTGCGCGCGGATGGTTGGAGAAGAACCACCATCGTTGCATGAGCCCATGGCGGTGCTGATGACGCTTGAGCATTCGCAGTCGATGTTGATATATGCGGACCAAGTCGAAACCCACCATGGCAACCAAGAAGCAAGCGGTAATCGCAGACCTGAGCATCTTCCCCATTGGCGAAGGCACGAGTCTTGGAGACTCTGTGAGGAAGGCGTTCCAGGCGATGTCAAGAGTGAAGGGCGTGAAGCTCCAACCGACTGCTATGTCGACCATAATCGAAGCGGACGAATTGGGCAAGGTGATCGAGACCCTCGAGAAAGCACACGAGGCAATCCTGAGCACAGGCGCCCAGCGCATCCACATCGCGCTGAGGGTGGATCACAGGCTGGACAGACCACATGACGCAGATTACAAGGTGGGCAGGATCACGGGCATGGTACAGAAAGATGCATCGAACTGAGACGAAGGTGCCAGTACCTCAATAGATCATCGAGTCGCTGACGGCTAGCCTATCCTTTGCACCGACGAAGTAAGGATGTGAACGACCAACTGATCTCGCCCTCCGTAGCACGGCAAGCTGCGCAAGGAAGATCATGTGGAACACCTGTTCGAATCGGTTAGAGCCAAAGGGGAGAATCGCCACGGCGTTGAACCCTCTCTTGCGAAGGGAGGCAGCCAGCTTCTCGCCGAGTTGGCGGGGGTCGAACGCGCAGAACACATTGACAGCATCATCCTTCCGGAGGGAGAAGACAGGAGCGTGGCTGAACTCCTCCAGTCGCTCCCCCTCGGCTCTCGCGCCGAGGAACTCGTACATCTTCAGCGCAGAGTATTGGCCCACCGGAAATGCGGCGTTGTTGCCGAGGAAGTACGTCGTGCCTCTATCAGAGAACAGCAACTTCCCTGCATCGCGCCTGGCCTGTGCACTTGCGCCTGCGAAGTCGCACTCGAATCTACCAGAGGTTAGCTTGAGGAGGACGAGAAGCGAGAGCGAGAAGGAAAGAGTCCCAGGAAATCTCGGGACATATCCACAGGGGATGAAGATCGATTCGTCGACGACACCGGCTATCTTTCCTTTCGCATTCGCCGTAATCGCCACCCTCATCTTAGCGACCTTCCTGACGGCTCTCGCCGCCGAGACGCTCGAGACTGTGTTTCCCGAGACCGTCACAAAGTAAGCCGTCCTGCCCGTTGCGACGGCTGCATCGGAGCTCAGTTCGTAAGGGTCGAGCGCTTGATGCCTCATCGAAGAGAGGTAGCTCGCGATGCTCGAGGCGGCGAAGGAATCCCCCGCTCCAACGAGCAGCGAACCCGTAGGGGCCCTTCGCAGTGCTTCATTCAGGCACGCGCTCAAAGCCTCTGGCTGTCGGGCGACCTGGTCAGCAACTGCGGAGAGGGATGGTAGTTCCGAATCCACGTAGCCGATGGCCTTCCTCGGTCTTAAAACTGCACGGCTCCGGAAACCACTTCGCAGAATGTCTAGCGAATGGGCCAGTACCGATTCGCGCGCTTGTCATCCTTAAATGAGAAGACCATCAAGCAGAGATGCCATGCCCTCGCTGAACGAGGTAAAGACGCTCGGGGGCGTAGGCTCGCTCCTGACGCTTCTAGGGATCATCCCGACCGCGGGCGTGGTCCTCGCAATCGTCGGGTTGGTGCTTGTCCTGATAGCTGTAAAGTACGCCTCTGACATTCTGGGCGACCCGAAGATATTCAACAACATGCTGTATGCGGTCATCCTCGCCATCATCGGCATCGTTGTCGGTGTGGTGGCGGTGGTAGCCGCCGTGTTCAAAGCGATTGGACTAGGCTACATGTCAACTTCCCTCAGTTACACGCCGCCATCGAGCCTTGCCACTGGCGACATCGTGGGTCTGCTTGGAGTGATACTTCTGGGTCTCGTAGCGGTCTGGGTCTGCTTCCTGTTTTCGTCGATATTCCTGAGGAGAAGCTATACTGAGCTAGGAAAGAGGTTCGGTATCAACCTCTTCGGCACCGCGGGACTCATCTATCTCATCGGGGCCGCCCTTACGATAGTCCTCATTGGCTTCTTGCTCATCTTCGTCGCCGAGATCCTCCTCATAGTCGCGTTCTTCTCAATCAACCCTCAAGTGCCTCCGTCGTCGCAGCCCCTTCAGCAAACGTAACTCTGGGAGCCGACTGTGGACCAGAACGTCCTCAATCGTGCCGGGTTCAGTGGCTCGCTAGTGACAGTTACAGATATCAAGATCACGGGCTTCCCCTGAGCGAGAATGAGCGGCGCGAAGGGCCCGGCTGATCCTATGAGAACGAGGGTACTAGAGTTCATCCTCATACTGGTCGCCTCGTCGGCAGTGGCGCTGCTCGCCCGCTACCTGGCTGACCGTGGGGTCGTCCCTGAAAGCTACGTCCTGCCCATCTACGTGATCATCGTGTTGGTTGCCGGTTACTTGGCAATCAGGATAGTCAACAGGATTATTGAAAGGGTCGTCGAGCCGACACTTGGAGTCACCCGCGCGAGAGGGGTCAAGAACGTCTTCGAACTCATTGCCGTGATAGTTCTGGCCGTCTTCGTCTTCGCGGCCTTCGGCGTCAACCTCACGGCCGCCCTCATAGGTGCAGGTTTCTTGGGACTCGTCCTCGGCCTTGCGGCTCAACAGGTTCTGGGGAACGTATTCGCCGGCCTGTCCATGCTCGTCTCGAAGCCATTCGAGATCGGAGACAGAGTGACTATCGCGACCGGTTCTTACGGTTTGACAGGCTCGACTTACCCGCACGAAAGCCAGGCAAGCGGGTTCACCGGCGTCATCCAGGACGTGGGCATCTTCTTCACCCGGGTCCTGCTGGACAACGGAACTCCGGCTGTCTTTCCGAACTCCGTGGTGGTTGGTGCCCTCATCGTGAATCTCTCAAGAGCCAGTCTGCGCACAATTCGCGTGAGAATGGACATCGACAAGAAACTAGACTACGACAGGCTCAAGTCGAGACTCTTGGAATCACTGAGCAGGCGCGATATCATCGATTCGAAAGGATCAAGCGTGGAGATTGTGGACGTTGGCGCTACGACCTACCAGATCGTCGTCACGGTCTGGGCCAGGAGCGAGTCTGAAGAGCCTGTCCGGACAGTAGTGATTCGTGAAGGGATGAAGGTTCAGGAAGAACTCTCAAACGCCTAGCGGGCAAAAGACAAAGTGTTTGACCCGCCGCACTCGAGGTGCGCTCGGGTGTGCACTTCACCAGCATCGATGGACAGGCCTGGCAATACATTATTGGACTCGGCCTCGAAATATGGTGCCGTGAAGCTCATCTTCATTTACGGTCCTCCCGCCGTGGGCAAACTGACCGTGGCAAGGAAGCTTGCCAGAATGACCGGGTACAAGCTCTACCACAACCACGTTTCGATAGACTTCGTAAAGTCCGTGTTTGAGTTCGGCACCCCGACCTTTTGGAGGCTTGTCGACAAGTTTCGAAGAGAGATGCTCGAAGAGGCAGCAAAGGAAGGCATCGATGTCATCTTCACCTTCGTCTATGACAGGGGTTCGGACGACGAATTCGTAAATGACGTCGTAAGAAGAGTGAAGTCTCAAGGTGGCATGGTCTGCTTCGTTCGACTCTACTGCGACCCGCAGGAGCTTGCGAGGCGAGTCAACGCCAAATCGAGAAAGAAGCTCGGCAAGCTGGTCACAAAGTCTGAACTAGCCCGAATGGTCAAGAAGTTCAATCTCGCTTCCGAGGTCCCGATTGCGGGGAGCCTGAGCTTGGACACCGGCAGCCTTTCAGCCGAGCAGGCGGCAACGGCCATCGCAGCGCGCTTCAGGCTGCCGAGAACGTAGCTGGACAGGCATCGAGGGCCGCTAAACTCCCGGATGACAACCTGAGCCACCGGCAGACTCATCTCTCAGAGGTTTACATTGATGGCTGTGCGAGACTCAGGGCCTGTGAATCCCCAAGAGAGACCCAAGGGCAGCTCGAGGTCGTCCGCGCCGAAGGCGACTTGGGACTCCAGCGCACGGGAATACGACAGGTTCGAGAAGAAATGGCATTACTACGCTCGGGTAGCAGAGGGGCTCGTACGACCGTTGGGGATCAGGAGGGATTCAAGGGTTCTTGAGCTTGCCGGAGGGACGGGAGCATGCACACTGGTGATAGCGAGGCGATGCCCTCTCGGCGAGTTGGTCTCGGTGGAGAGGTCTGCCGAGATGATCAGAATCGCCCAGGCAAACGCGAAGTCAGCGGGCATCTCCAATGTCACGCTGCTTCATGGCGACGTTTCTGACCTCTCCAGCCTGCTCGCAGGGAAGACAGGCTTCGAATTTGCGGTCTGCAATTCAGCCTTCTGGCAGTTTCCGGAACCAGGAGCTGTAATCGACACTGTCCGCGAATCTCTGGGGCCAGGCGGACTCTTCGCATTCAACATTCCTTCTTGGTTTCGTTCGGAGAAGGAGGTGCGGGAATCCCGCAGGAAGATAGCTGCGATATTGACTAGGCATGGTGTAGATCCCTCGACGTTCTGGCCGCGTAGGAGGCATGTCGACTATCCGTCTCAGCTAGTGAAGTGCGGGATGGGCGTGATCAAAGACACCAAGTACCGGATTGAGATGGACGTGAAGGAAGCGGAAGAATGGAGGAGAATCCCTGTCTTTGCAGAGAGATGGGGAAGCTTCAGGGGGGTCTCTGCCGCGACCGCGAAAAAGATTCGGAACGAAGTGAGGAGATTGGATCTGAACCCTCGGCCGGCGAACTCAAGGCTGAGGCGAAGCTGGCGGTTATTGATAGCAGGAGTAGCCCGCACTGATGGGGGTCAGACACAGAGGCGCCGACGATCCTAAGATGTGTGCCCTGACACGAATTCTTTCTCCTCCCACATGTCGAAGGCGGTAGCCGAAGAGGATGCCTGAGTGATGATCGTGAGGGCAATGGCCACGTGCAGGAAGTCGAACAAGTCAACCGCGAATCCGCCAACGTTCATGCTCACGGCAACGTAGAGCGCGACTCCGAGGAATGCTTGGAAGACAGCAAAGCCGAAGGTCGCCTTGGTTATTCTCTTTATCCTGTCGGGACAGGCAGTCGTCCGAACTCTTGTGTAGACGAGGTAAGCCAACACAAGAAGAATCGACCCAACGACGAGGTGGAGGTCGTATGTGGGGAAAGCTCCAATCACTGGGAATAATACGATTAGAATCTCGAAGAAGGCAACCCATATGGTCGCATACATCATGGCCCAGGTCTTCATCTTGCTAGGAGCCCTGTGGCGAAGCATAGGCATTGGTATTTAACGAAAGGTGACGATTTTCACGTGTGGTTTAGGGGCCCTATCGAACGCGGTCGCGGGCCAGGGCCCCGGAGATCACGCTCGCCGGTCAGGGAAGCTGACCCGCCCTGGCTACTGGAAGCCCAGCCCGGAAGAATCCATCCTCCGGACGCAGTTCTCGCATCTGAGGCCGCGAGGAGTTCTGTAAAGGGTTCGGGGGGTGCCGCACTCGGGGCAGACCTTCGGTGGTCCTTGCTGCTGTTGGATGGATGCTGCCATGACCGCTTTCCATTGAAGGGCGCGGCCTAGTTAAGGGGCATCGATGGAAAGTATGGGCTACTCTATTTTGGCCATCTTTTCTTTACGTCGATTGCAAATCTCAAGATGGAGTGGCACCGACGTGCCTATGAACGAGATGCCCGCCTTAGCCCCAGGCACATGGCTGTTGCAGGAGGCTCTCGCGCTATTCATGCCCGACAAAAGGTGCGAGGGTTTAATACCTCACTCGGTTCCGAAACTTACATGAAACACACTGAACTTCTGCAGAACTCCTCTTCTGCGGAAGTGAAGAGGCCGATGCCACCGACGGCGGCAATCGTGGCTACAATTCTCGCTGTTGTCGTGTGGGCTGTCTTCATCCTTGTCTTCGCGCTCTTCTGGTCGAGCGGCTACAATTGGTTCCAGAATATCATCGTGACCATCGTCTCGCTGATCATCACGGGAATGCTCATAGGTCTGATGTGGGTCGTCTGGGGTTCCAGAAGAGCCTGGGACTTCGCAGAACACCGCTGGTAATTACAGCCTGCAAGAGAAATCCGCGGTCCAGTTCGCCAACCATGTTAATCAGGGCTGCCGGGCTCGGTGACATCCGCAAGCTGGGCGACTTCTTACTGGAAGCTTGGAGAGAAGCGGGACCTGCCGCTCCGGGATTCTCAGGGGCGACTGAAGAGGCCATGCGCGAGCTCGCCTCTGAACGATCCCTGAGAGCAAAGCTCACGGACCCCGCCCTCCGAATCTTCGTTGCTGAAGATGCAGGCAGGGTCCTTGGCTTCGCCAGCCTTAAGAAACTCGACTCTTTCACTGCAGAGCTGTCTGGGATAGCCGTCCTCCAAGGCATGGTCGGACGTGGTGTGGGCACGGCCCTTCTCAAAGCGGCAAGAGAATCCGGCGCGATCGCAGGGTACAGGAAAGTGGTGGTCAAGACCGAAGTCTCCAACGAGAGGGCGATCTCCTTCTACAAGAAGCAGGGCTTCGTCGAGATCGCCAAGACGACAGAGGATGTGGAAGGCACTAAGGTCAACCTGATGGTCCTGGAGAGATGCCTTCAGTGATTCTATCGCGGGTCTGACACTCCCAGACCATGAGGCTGGATTTCACGGTCAACCTACTGGCAACTTGAGTGCGAACTCCCATCTGAAAGACCGAAGGCGTTCCAATCTTATTCCGAACGAAGGCGAAGCGTCGCTCCGTAGCAGGTTATTAGGCACCGGTTTTGCCCATAGGGCGAATGCCCAAGGTCGGCATCGACGCGATGTATGTCTACGTCCCTCAGCTCCAAGTCGACAACTCTGACTTGGCTGCCGCTAGGAACGAAGACCCGAGGCACTTCACCGAGGGTGTCGGCATCCGTACCTTCTCGATTCCTGGACCGGACGAAGACCAGGCTAGCATGGCGGCCACAGCTGCGTACCGACTTATGGAGTCCCATGGGATTTCACCTAGAGAGATATTCAGAATCGACACCCCCACCGAAAGTGGCATGGACGCCTCAAGGGCCTTGGTCTCCGACGTCGTCGGGATGCTTGAGCAGGTCTATGGGAGAGGAAGCCTGTCCCACCTGCTGGGTTACGAGCAGAAGTTTGCCTGCGTGAGCGGCATGGAACGGTTCCTGGACACCGCGGCCTGGTTCGCGGCGGAATGGAATCCGAGGAAGTACGGTCTTGTCCTAGCCACGGACATCGCAAAGTATAATCTGAAGAGCCGAGAAGAACCGACCCAGGGCGCGGCCGCTGCGGCCCTGTTGGTGGGGCAGAACCCCAGGCTCATGGAAATAATCCCAGGCGCCCTCGGCTCAGCGATTAGGAACGAGAAGGGGGACTTCAAGAAACCAGGAGGGAGGACAATCGCGATGGTGGACGGCCAGCGGTCGTACGCCTCCTATCTTTCAGAAATGAAGGAAGCCTGGTTGAACTTCGACCAGTCAATTAGGAAAATAGCATTCATGAAGCCGAGGACTGGTGAATCCACCCTTGACCACGTAAGCAGGGCCGTCTACCACAATCCCCACAAGAAGATGGTCATGGGCGCCTACGCCTCCCTTCTCGTGCACGAGTGGAGGGGCCTCCCCAGATGGAAGGATGTCGTAACGGAACTGGGAGATGAGCCATCTCGCAGCGGAATGAACGATGTAACGTACTACATGAGCGGCCCCTATCAGGAATTCAGGAAGAGTTTCATGAAATCCCACTGGTTCCTTGATAGCTTCGAAGAGAAGATAGGGAGCTCAACGAAGGCGCCCGAACTGGTCGGGAATTCGTACTCTGCATCTGTCTTCGTGGGTCTGGACAGTATCCTAGAGAACGATGGATCGGACTTGGCCGGTCAGAACGTCATTCTCTGTGGATACGGGAGCGGGAGCCACGCAATCATCCAGGCCAATGTCCTCAGCGAGTGGTATAGACACGAGGTCAAGAAACTGGACCTCATGGACCGGCTACGGTCTACCAAGAAACTCACGATTGAGGAATACGAGAAGATACATCGTGGCGAAATCTCTCCCGATCAGTGGCCCTCCAATTCGAGGAGGATGTTCCGACTAAGGAGCATAGGGGAAAAGGGCACGCCCACAGAAGGCGACCGCGAATATGTCTTTGCGGAATGATCATGGCTCGATCGCTAGTGCCGCCGGTCGGCGTTTCCTTCACGACTTCAGATTGTCGATTCGGATTGGCTCGATCTGTTCGGCAGGCTTGAACCCGAAGATCTTGGAGTAGAAATACAGCTCCAGCTCGATCGCCCTCTTCGAGTTCTCCGCCCTTCTGAACCCGTGCTGTTCCCCCTCAAAGGGTACATATGCTGTGGGCAGTCCTTTCTTCTTAACCGATTCGTAGAACTTGGCGGACTGGTCCGGGGGAACAACCTTGTCCTCGAGCCCTTGGAAGAGGATGATTGGACACGACACGCGTTCGGTGAAGTTTATGGGCGATCTCTGCCGGTACAGGTCCTGCCGTTCCGGATATGGCCCCACCAACCTGTCACAGTATCGAGATTCGAACTTGTGGGTGTACTTCGCGAGTGCCTCCAGGTCGCTCACGCCAAAATAGCTCGCGCCCGCGCTGAAGAAGTTCCGAAAGGCAAGAGCGCTAAGCGTGGTATAGCCCCCAGCGCTCCCGCCCATTATCGCGAGCTGATGTCCGTCGACGTCTTGTCTCTTGACCAAGAAACGCGCGGCATTGACGCAGTCGTCGACGTCGACCACTCCCCAGTTCCCTTCAAGCCTCTTCCTGTATTCGCGGCCGTACCCAGTGCTGCCGCCGTAGTCGACGTCCACTACGGCGATGCCGCGGCTAGTCCAGAACTGGATCCCATACCTGAGGGTCGTGCCCGTGGCTGAAGTCGGACCGCCATGGCTCATCACGAGGAGCGGAGGTCGCTTCCCGGCTGGCGCCTGATAGTCCTTGTTGTGGGGTGGGTAGTAGAACGCGAAGGCCCTCTTGCCGTTCTCGGTTGGGAATTCGATCGTTTCTGGAATCGACAGGTAGCCAGAGTCGATGGTCTCAGCGCGAGACCGGCGCAGAACCTCTGTTTCGAATGTTCCAAGGTCCAATTTGACGATGGATACCGGTAGCTTCGGAGATCCGGTGACCAAGAGGGCATTGCCAGGCCAAGCTAGCACTTCAAAGGCATCAGTGTAGGGAAGCGGGACCTCTTGCAGGTTTCCTGTTTCAGGGGCCAGGCGTCCCAGATGCGCAGTTCCTTTGATAACGTAGATGCAGACGATCGAGCTAGACGATTCGAAAGCGTAGCTCCTTTCGCGGAAGGCCCATTGAGGTTGCCCGAACTCGGCTTTGATTGGATGCAGGTTCTCGACTTTTCCTTCCCTTCTCCGGTAGAGATTCCACCACCCTGTCTTGTCGGAAACGAAGTAGAGCGTTCCGTCAGGCGACCATTCCGGTTGGAAGATTGACTCCTCAAGACCCCCAGCTACCTTTTCCTCCTCTTCGACTGCCCCATCCGACCCCAACCTGCCCACCCATAGTTCCGTTCCGTCCCACGGCATGTTGGGATGGTTCCAGGTTAGCCAAGCCAACCGTGAACCGTCGGGATGAAGGCGAGGATTGGAATAGAAGTCGTTACCCGATACGAGAATCTCTCCCGGGCCCCCAGCGGTCGCGTCGACGCCGACTATCGTATTCACCGCCTGCAGACTGCTGACCGTGTGATCCTCGCGCACCATGACGAGTCGGTTTCTCTTCGCATCGAACACACCATCCGCAAATCGAAGGTCGACCCCCGGTGGGGTTATCGGAATCGGGGGCGTGTCATCGTCCTGAACGTAGAGCCGTTGGTCCTTGAAGTTCGAGAAGTAGAGGTCCCCCGCGTGAACGACGTAATCCCCGCCTCCATATTCGTGAACCGTTGTCCTCACATTGAATTCCTTCGGGCTGACCTCGGATATGATTCCATCATCTTCAAGCCGAACGATGACATAACGGCCGCCCTCCTTCGGCCTGGTCTCCTTCCAGTAGATCCGTCCATCTACTACTTCTGGCTCGTGGACTCCGAGGAAACTCGAAGCATAGAGCTCGGCCGTAATAGGTGATCTCCAGGAGCCGTAGGATGCAACAGTAGGTTCAGCCTTCAACGTCCAACTCGTTTCTTCCTGCATCCTTTATGCCTTCACCTCCGCAGATCCCGAATGTCCAGCGGCAGATATTGATCCCGGCGAGAAATCCTAATCTGCTATGGAAGACTCTCAACATACTCGGAGAAGGACCTCAGTCCCTCACGGGCCAACGATTCCGCCACATCCTTCCCTCGTGGTGCGAAGATCAATGACCAGGGACGTTTGACCTGGACATCCAGCACTGCCGTCACCCTCGTTCCCTCGGGGACATCTTCGAATCTTACCGCCCTCTTCGTCTTATTGAATCTCGTCTCGCTCTCTGACTCGACGAGTTCTGGAGGCGAGAGCGTCAGCTTCCCCAAGCTTGTGCGCAGCTTCCCACCCAAAGCCGTCTCACTCTCGATTCTGACCGTGTTTCCTTCCCTTCCGACCACCCTTATGGCCGTCGCTTGTCTCGACCACTTCGGCCACGCTTCGAAGTCTGTGTACGCTGCATAGACCTTGTCTCGCTGCGCTTTCACGACGCAAGGGACCTCCACGTGCAATGCAAGAACAGTTAGATCTCCGTAGTGCATTAAGGCTTCCTTGTGAGGAATACCTAACTGGAATCTAGGACGGGCGCACGATCTGAGAAGATTGGGCCTTCATGTCCGGAGATTGAGCTTGGCTTAAGTGTGACCCCTCAGCCGTTAGCCCAAAGGTGCAGTGGCGAGTGGTTTTAGAGGCTACATGGTTGTGGTCAGGTGGTGGCTAAAGTGGTGCTCGGGGTGGAAGCGGTGAAATCAGGTCCTGAGAGCTGGTTGAATGAACTACAACTCAAAGAAGGGATGGTCGTCGCGGACCTCGGAGCAGGGAAGGGCCGTTACTCGATAGTCGCGGCTGGCATTGTAGGGGTTGGGGGGCGCATTTATGCGGTTGAGCCTGATCCCAAGAGAGCGGCGACGATTAGGACCCTAGCGACAAGAGGCGGTTTCAAGAACCTCGAGGTCGTTCAGACCGGCGTGGAAGAGATGAGGATTGTTCCTTCATCGTCGGTCGATGTCGCCTTCTCCAGGAACTCTCTGCACCACTTCAGAAACAGAGAAGAAGCCTTCCTACAGATCGCGAGGATACTCAAGGAGGGCGGGAGTTTCTACGTCAGAGACGCAATCTGGACATGGTGGACAAGATTCGGGACGCGTCGGGAGGAGATCTCTTCGCTGAATTCTTCAGGCTTCAAGAACGTCAAGGTCAAGGTGACGGGCAGAATCCTCGAAGCGACTCTTTCAAAGTAGAAGCCTTAACAGCTAACAGTGGGCTAGCGGGCGCAATTGATCAAAGCCGTCCTGTTCGACTATGGAGGGACCCTTGTACGGGCGCGAAGGCCTTGGGAGGAAGTCAAGCCAGAAGCAATTGCGGCCTCGCATGCCCTCATGTGTCATCACGGGTTGAAGGTACCTTACGACGAGTACGCAACGCTTGACAGTTCGACCTTCGAGAGGTACTCAGAGCTGGAGAAGCAGACAGAGTCGGACATACCTGACGTCGTAAAGTACGAGGAGATGGTTGGGAGATTCTTTCCTAACAGCTCCAAGACGTGGCGTGAAAAGATCGCCGCTCAAGCCACGGACGCCTTCTGGGATGTTGCAACCGCCAATTTCGTCCTTCAGAGGGGCGCTCGAAGATGCCTAGCCGAGCTGAAGTCTAAGAAAATCCGGCTGGCCATAGTCTCTAATCACCACAGCCCCAAGTCCCTCACCAGACACCTGATCAAGCTAGGCATCAAGTCGTATTTCTCCACAATCACAATCTCAAGTCAGGTTGGATGTAGGAAGCCTGGCGGACGGATTTTCGAGATGTGCCTCTCCATCGTTAAGGTCGAGCCGAGGGAGGCTGTCTTCATAGGCGACTCGATGTCGTGGGACATCGAAGGCGCGAAACGAGCTGGGATGGCCACCATCCTAGTAGAGAGTGATGGTGGGGGTCAGGTACAGGAAGGCCCCGATTACACCGTTT
>Ga0187771_10002207_pt1 | contig 13372 bp, 13 predicted proteins | sample 0116_SJ02_MP15_1_FD_133139 | JGI IMG/M metagenome (GOLD analysis project Ga0187771, IMG submission 133139) | Tropical peat soil microbial communities from peatlands in Department of Meta, Colombia - 0116_SJ02_MP15_10_MG | ecosystem: Environmental > Terrestrial > Soil > Wetlands > Peat | place... | reverse complement strand
GTGCCGAAGGCGGCGGTGGTGATCACCAACCCGACGCACTATGCGGTCGCCCTGCAATACGAGCGCGGCATGCCGGCACCGGTCTGCGTGGCCAAGGGCGTCGACGCGGTGGCCTTGAAGATCCGCGAGGTCGCCGAGGAGTACCGCATCACGATCGTCGAGAATCCGCCGCTCGCCCGCGCGCTGCACGCCACCGTCGAGGTCGACCAGGCGATCCCGGTCGAGCACTACAAGGCGGTGGCCGAGGTGATCGGTTACGTCATGCGGCTGCGCCGGGCGGTCATGCGGGAGCCGGCGGCGCCGCGGCGCTAGTCAAAGCACGGGATGACGGCGGGCTGGCTCTTGCGCCGATAGGGCGGGTTAAGGCACTCAGGACTCATGGCAGGCGAGAAACCCGCAGCGCAGACGCCGGGAAGCGGCGCGGCCCCCGGGCGGCAGGCTTTCGACAAAAGCCAGAGCGCCCCGCGCTCGGGCTCGGTCGGCCTGGTGCTGCTGGTGGCGCTGGCGCTGGTCGCCGCCGCCGTCGCCTTGCTCTATATCGAGCCGCGCTACGGCGGAACTTACATCCTGGCGCTGCTCGCCTTGCTTGGCACCATCGGCGTGGCGGCGCTGTTCGGGCTTGCCGCCGGCATCCTGCAGCTGGCGAGCCGCGGGCCGGGCCATCCGTTGCTCAAGGCAGTGGCCGACAATGCCTATGACGGCCTGGTGGTCACCGATCAGTCCGGCCGCGTGTTCTACGCCAACGCCGCCTATCTCGACCTAACCGGCGCGGCCGACGCCAACGACGTGCGGCCGATCGAGCGGGTGTTCATCGGCGATCCCGACATGTCGGAAGCGATCTACCGCCTGCTCAGGGCCGCGCGCGAGGGCCGCCGCCTGCAGGAGGAGGTGCGCGTGCCCGGCGCCACAGCGCAAGGCGCGCGCTGGCTGCGCATGCGCGTGTGCCCGCTCGGCGACAGCAGGCAGGACGCGCGCATGACGGTGTGGTCGGTCGCCGACGTAACGCGCGAGCGCGAGCGCGCCGAGAACGTGTTCCAGGAGCTGCAGCACGCCATCGATTACCTCGATCACGCGCCGGCCGGCTTCTTCTCGGTCGATGCGGCGGGCGACATCGTCTATCTCAACGCCACGCTCGCCGACTGGCTCGATCACGATCTCGCCCAGGTCGGCGCCGGCTCGCTCAAGCTCGGCGACATCGTCGCCGGCGAGGGGGCGGCGCTGCTCACCACGCTCAATGCCGCGCCGGGCGAGGTGAAGACCGAGGTGCTCGATCTCGATCTGAAGACGCGCGGCGGCAAGCCGGTGCCGGTCCGGCTCTATCACAAGGTGGCGTTCGGCGCCGACGGCGCGCCGGGCGCCTCGCGCACGCTGGTGCTCAACCGCGCCAAGGACGACGGCAGCGATCCGCAGCGCGCCGCGGAAGTGCGCTTCATGCGCTTCTTCCAGAACACGCCGATGGCGATCGCCACCGTCGACAAGAGCGGCCGCATTGCGCGCAGCAACGCGCGCTTCGCATCGACCTTCGCCGACATGCTCAAGGGCGACGACCGCTCGATCCTTTCGGTGGTGGCCGAGCGCGACCGCGCAGCGCTCGAAGCCACGCTCCGCAAGGCGGCCGATGGGCAGAGCGATATCGCGCCGGTCGACGCCGCGCTCGCCGGGGCGGGCGAGCGCTGGGCGAGCTTCTTCGTCTCCGCCGTCGACGAGGCGGACCGCGACGGCGAAGCGGCCATCGTCTATGCGCTGGAGACCACGGCGCAGCGCACCCTGGAGAACCGCATCTATCAGCAGCAGAAGATGGAGTCGGTCGGCCAGCTCGCCGGCGGCATCGCGCACGACTTCAACAACGTGCTCTCCGTCATCATGATGGCGACCGACTTTTTGCTCAACGCGCACAAGCCGACCGATCCGGGCTTCCAGGACATCATCCAGATCAAGCAGAACGCCAATCGCGGCGCCGCGCTGGTGCGGCAATTGCTCGCCTTCTCGCGCAAGCAGACGCTGCGCCCGCAGGTGCTCGACCTCAACGAGACGCTGAGCGATCTCACCATGCTGCTGCGCCGGCTGATCGGCGAGAAGGTCACGCTTACCACCGCCTTCGGCCGCGACCTGTGGCCGGTGAAGGCGGACCTGTCGCAGTTCGAGCAGGTCATCGTCAATCTGGCGGTCAATGCGCGCGACGCCATGCCGGACGGCGGCACGCTCACCGTGCGCACCGCCAATGTACCGGCGGCGGAAAGCGGCGCGTCCGCCTACAAGGGCATGCCGAGCGCCGACTATGTGCTGGTCGAGGTGAGCGACACCGGCACCGGCATTCCGCCCGACATCGTCGACAAGATCTTCGAGCCTTTCTTCTCCACCAAGGAGGTCGGCAAGGGCACCGGGCTTGGTCTCTCTACCGTTTACGGCATCGTCAAGCAGACCGGCGGCTTCATCTATGTCAATTCGGTGCCGGGCAACACCGCGTTCCGCATCTTCCTGCCGCGCTACGTGGCGAGCGCCGAGGAGACGCTGCCGCCGGCTTCCGAGGCACCGGCGATCGCGCCAACCGCCGCTCCCGCGCGCGCGGCGAGCGCCGATCTCACCGGGCAGGGCACCATCCTCTTGGTCGAGGACGAGGAGGGTTTGCGCGCGCTCAACGCGCGCGGGCTTGCCTCGCGCGGCTACACCGTGCTCGAGGCGAGCAACGGCGCGGACGCCATCGAAGTGTTCGACCGCGAGGGCAGCGTCGATCTGGTGGTGTCGGACGTGGTGATGCCGGAAATGGACGGGCCGACGCTGCTCAAGCAATTGCGCCGGCGCAATCCGCAGGTGAAGGTGATCTTCGTATCGGGCTATGCCGAGGAAGCGTTCAGTAAGAACCTGCCCGAACAGGAGCAGTACGAATTCCTCGCCAAGCCGTTCACGCTCAAGCAGTTGGTCGCCAAGGTCAAGGAGACGATGACGGGCTGAACGCTCAGGCGGTCTTGACCGGCTCTGCCGGTTCGGCCGGCGCCGCTTGCGTCTCGCCCTTGGCCGCCCGGGCCGCGTTCACCGCCTCGGCGAAGCTGCGCTCGAATTTCACGCCGATCTGCTGCGGTTTGCGCCAGACCACGCGGCAGAAGCGGCGGGCGGCGCCGTTGCTCGACAAGAGCAAGACGAACGTGTCCGGCACTTCTTTGGCATCGCTCATGTCGATGCGCGCGCCCGTTTGCGATACGTCGGACACCAGGCAGCCAAAGCGATGTTTCGGTGTCGGCGCAACCCAGGCCGAATAGCGCATGGGTTGGCGGCGCGCGCTGCGTTTTTCCTTCATCACGACACCTCGTCGCTGCGGGCTGTGATTGATGATCCGTTAACGCCCGGCTTTTGCACTCGGCAACAATACCGCTTGCCGCCTTACCAATTGATAAAGCGCGTTTGCGCTCCGTGCTTTGCCGGATAACGCTCGTCGGGCCGTTGACCTTGCGGCGATTTTTGTCTATGTCGCCGCCCGCAACATGGTTTTCGGCTTCATCTTGCTGACACGCTGCCGAATTGGGGCTGCGACTCAAGTGATCTCCCAAAACTCGGATTGTTGCCGCCGGTGCGATGGGCGCGCGGGCGTTCAACAGAAAGCGTGAAAGGAACTCTAATGCCTGTAGGAACTGTGAAGTTCTTCAACACCCAGAAGGGCTACGGCTTTATCCAGCCGGAAGACGGCTCCAAGGATGTGTTCGTGCACATCACCGCGGTCGAGCGCGCCGGGATGCGGACGCTCAACGAGGGTCAGCGCGTGAGCTACGAGATTGTCACCGAGCGCGGCAAGCAGGCCGCCGGCAATCTGCAGCCGGCCTGAACTCGTCAGCAAGACTGAAGAGCTTCTCTACGATGAAAGCCCGGCGGTCACGCCGGGCTTTTTGCATGCGCGCCCTTGTGCAAAAATGTCGCAGGCAAAACGCGGCAGGGAGGACAACAGCCATGGACATCATCGCTTGCGGATCGCGACCCTCGCGCCGGGGCCCGGCAACGAGCTTCACCGGCACGGTGTGGCAGGATCCGATCATCGAGGCGCCCGATCCGGCGCTGTTGCGCGCCGGCCGGGTGCGCTTCGAGCCGGGCGCGCGCACCTTCTGGCACACCCATCCGCTCGGGCAGACGCTGCACATCACCTTCGGCACCGGCTACGTGCAGGCCTGGGGCGGGCCGCTCCGTCAGGTGCGCGCCGGCGACACGGTGTGGATCCCTCCCAGCGAGAAGCACTGGCATGGCGCCACCCCCGATAACAGCATGGAGCACATCGCCATGCAGGAAGCGAAGGGCGGCGAGCACGTCACCTGGCTGGAGGCGGTGAGCGAGGAGCACTACCAGGCTAAGCCGGCAACCTGAGCGGACGAAGACTGTCGTTCTCGCGATTTGGCGCTGATTTCGCCGGGCCCCGCGGCGGTCTGCAACGGAATTCTTAACCGTTGCCTCTTTATACATCTGCCGCAAAAGGGCCAGCATGCCGCAATTTGACAACATTCTGCTGCTCGGCGGCGACGCGCTGCTATATTTCACGGCGCTCGCTGCGCTTTTGCGCGCGCGCGCGCGCATCGGCCTCGGCGCCTTTTTCTGCGCGCTCGGGGTGATGCATTTCCTCGAGACCTATCTCGCCAGCATCTTCTACGTCTCGCTGCCGCTCGGCATCGTCACCTCGCCCGGCTCGACCGTGCTGTTCACCGGCAAGCTGATGATGTTGCTGCTGCTCTATATCCGCGAGGACGCCAAGGTGGTGCGGCAGCCGATCTACGGCCTCTTGTTTGGCAACGTGTTGTTGTTCGCGCTCGCCTTCGTCATGCGCCACCACACGCTGATTGCGCTCGCGCCCGGCCGCGTCGCCGATTTCGGCTTCCTCAACGAGATGGGCGCGCTGATGGTGTGGGGCACTGCGATCCTGTTCTTCGACTGCATCCTCATCATTTTGCTCTACGAGCGCTCGCGCGGCTGGTTCGGCGATCACGTGTTTCCGCGGCTGGCGCTCGCCGGTGCGCTGGTGCTCTCGTTCGACCAGGCGGCGTTCTTCACCGGCCTGCACATGCTCACCGGCGCCGGCCTGCCGGTGCTGATCGGCGGCTGGGTCGCCAAGATGGGCGCGGTCGTCTTCTACAGCGTCCTCGCCGCGATCTACCTGATCTATTTCGAGCGCCCGCTCGCCCGCCGCGGGTACGCGCCGCGCATTGCCGACGTGTTCGACATGCTCACCTACCGCGAGCGCTACGAGAACCTGTTGGCGCGCACCGGCTGCGACGCCTTGACCGGCGCGCTCGACCGCCATTCGCTGCAGGCCGACGGCTGCCGCGCGGTCGAGCAGGCCGCCGGCGCCGGCCGTTCGCTGGCGCTGTTGTTGACCGACGTCGACCACTTCAAGGAATTCAACGACCGCTACGGCCACGTCGCCGGCGACGGCATGCTCCGGCGCATCACCGGCGAGATCATGGCGGCGGCGCGCATGTCCGATTCGACCTACCGCTATGGCGGCGAAGAATTCGTGGTGATCGCCGACGGCGTTGCCGGCGACGACGCGCTGGCGCTCGGCGAGCGCATCCGCCAGCGCATTGCCGCGATCAGCATGCGCGGCGCGAACGCGCAGGTGACCGCCAGCATCGGCGTCGCCGTCTGTCCGCGCGACGCCACCGATTACGACGCGCTGTTCGAGGTCGCCGACAAGCGGCTGTACCAGGCCAAGGCCGCCGGCCGCAATTGCGTGTGCGGCGAGTGCCGGCTCGGCGCGGCCGATGGCGATTCGCCGAGCCTGGTGCCGGCGAACTGACTTGACCCCCTTGCGACCGGGCGCCGCGCGCGCAAAGCTAGCGCATGCGCTACCAGCTCTATTACTGGCCGGGCATTCAGGGCCGCGGCGAGTTCGTGCGCCTGGCGCTGGAGGATGCCGGCGCGGCCTATGACGACGTTGCCCGCGGCAAGGGCGGCATGAACAAGATGATGGCGATGATGGGCGGCGAGAAGCGTCCGCCGTTCGCGCCGCCCTTCCTCAAGGCGGGCCGGCTGGTGATCGCGCAGACCGCCGAAATTCTGTTTTATCTCGGGCCGCGCCTGAAGCTTGCCCCGCGCGACGAAGCCGGGAAGCTTTGGCTACACCAGTTGCAGCTCACCGTCACCGATTTCGTCAAGGAGATCCACGACACGCATCATCCGCTCGGCGGCGAGTTGTACTATGAGGACGCCAAGCCGGAGGCCAAGCGTTACGCCGAGAATTTCCTCAAGCACCGCGCGCCGAAATATCTCGGCTATTTCGAAACCGTGCTGACGAAGAGCGGCGGCCCTTATCTGCTTGGCCGCCGGTTCAGCTATATCGACCTGCCGATGTTCCAGCTCATCGAGGGTCTGCGCTACGCCTTTCCCACGGCGATGAAGCGCATCGAGCGCAAGATCCCGCGCCTGGTCGCGCTGCACGACAAGGTGGCGGCGCGGCCGCGCATTGCCGCCTATCTCGCCTCCAAGCGTCGCCTTCCATTCAACGAGTCGGGCATTTTCCGGCACTATCCCGAGCTGGATGATTAGGCCGTCGTCCCCGCGAAGGCGGGAACCCATACGCCGTTCCCGATCGATAGACTGCGGAGTATGGGTCCCGGCTCGCGCTCGCTGACGCTCGCTTGGCCGGGACGACCGGAAAGCGCTCACCCATGTGCGGGCAGCGTTTTGCCGCCAGCGGTGACGGGCTTCGAGGCGATCAGGCTGAAGGCGATGATGCAGGGCTCGGTGCCCTTGTTCACCCAGTTGTGGATGGTGCCGCGCTGCACCACCACGTCGCCGGCCTTCAAATGCACCGTGCCGACGTCGAGCTCCATGTCGATCTCGCCGGAGATGACCACAGCATAGTCGATCGAGTCAGTGCGGTGGTTGCGCGGCGCGACGCCCGGCCCGTAATAGACGATGCGGAACACGGTGCCGTTGTCGATGGTGGTGGCAATGTCCTTGTGTGAGGGGTCGTGTTCGCCGTCATTATCGACCGGGAAACCGACGCTCGACCAGATCACCGCCGACTGCGCGCCCGGCCGGGTCGAAATCACGTTCGTGACCGTCTCGTCGATCAACGCCTTGGAGCGGCCTTGATTGTCGTGCCCGGTGACGACGCGCCGGATCTTCAAGCTCATGCTTCATCCTCCCATTGAATTTTTGTGCCGCGATGTCTGCTAAGCGGACGGCTTCTTGCCGGTCTCATGCCAGAGCAGGAACAGTCCGGAGCCGACCACGATCGCCGAGCCGCCGATGAGCGGCGCGGTCGGAATCTCGCCCCAGAACAGGAAGCCGAGGCCGATCGCCCAGACCAGCGAAAAATAATAGAACGGGCCGACCGCCGAGGGCGGCGCAAGCGCGAGCGACCGCGTCCACCAATATTGGCCGAGCCCGTTGAACAGGCCGTTCACCAGCATGGCGGACAGATCGCGGCCGCCCGGCGAGGCGAAGCCGAAGATCGCCATGCCGATGGCGAAGAACAGGGTGAGGATCACCATCTGGTACATGGTCAGCGTTTCTGCCGACTCGGTGGTGGTCATGCCGCGCACCGCCGCGGTGACGCTGCCGAATAGCACCGCATTGCCGATGGCAAACAGCGCGCCGATGCGGAAGCTGTCGGCGCCGGGCGCCGCCACGATCAGCACGCCGAGGAAGCCGGCGACGAGCGCCAGGCCGCGCGCCAAACCGACCCCCTCCTTGAGCCAGAAGGCGGCGAACAGTGTGGCGAACAGCGGCGCGGAGAAATTGATGGCGATGGCGCCGCCGAGCGGCATCATCGAGAAGGCGATGACCAGGAAGCTTTGCGCCACGGTCTGTGTGCCGCTGCGGCCGAGATGGTCGCGCAGCCGCGCGGTGCGGAACACGGTGAGCCCGGTGCGCGGCAGGATCAGCACGCAGCAGGCGAGCAGCGAGGTGACAGCGCGGAAGAACAGCACCTCGGCGAAGGAATAGCTGCCCACCTGCCATTTGGTGATAGCGCTGGAGATCGCGAACAGCAAGGTGGCGCCCAGCATATAGGCGATGCCACGCGGCACGCGGTCGGCGCGCGCGGCGGGCAGGGGCTGCTCGATGCTGTCGGAGGTCACGGGGAGGCCTCAGGCGGGATGGCAGGTTCCGCCTAGCACGGCCGTCCGTCAGCGGGCAGGGGTAAAATGGAATGGCGGCTTTGCACCGCTCGGCCGGGATGGCCGGATTATTTCGCCTTGCGCTTCTGCCGACGCAGGCGGGTGAGCCGCGCCGCCTGGCGCTTGAGCCGCGCGCGCCGTTTGCGCGCCTTTTTTGCCCGCCGCCGCCGGCAGCGGCTGCACTTGCACTTGGAGCGGCCGATCACGTTCTTCAGGTAGTCGATGCCGTAGTCGTAGACGAGTTCCTCGCCCGGCTTGATGTTGCGCAGCGTGCGCACGAACACGCGGTGGCCGATGTTGTAGCTTTCCGTGTTCGGATTGCAGGAGTGGTTGAAATAGCGGGCGATATTCTTGCGGTCGGTGCCGTCGATGGTCCAGCGGCTGTTGACCTCGTAGAGATAGCGGTTGCCGCGATTCTCCAGGATCTCGGCTTCCTTGGTGGTAATCAGCCGGCCCTTGTATTCGGCGATCCGGGTACGCTTCTTGATCGGCCTTGTGGCGAACAGGCCAAGCCCGGTGCGGGAGCGGCCGAGGCGGAACGGTCTTCTGGGCATTGCTCGAAGATTCGATTGCAACGGAATAGCTTTGCGGATGCCAGACGGCTAAGCGCGCGTCAACGCCAAAAAAGGTTTTGGCCCGGGCGAGCCGGGCCAAAATCATTTTTGTGTAAAAGGCCGGCGCAAGGGAAGCGGCGGCTATGACCGCGTCAGGGCAGTTCGGCGACCATTTTGAAGACTTCGTCGCTGGTCCAGGCGCGCGCGGTGCGCGTGTGCAGGTTGCCCTGCATGCCGAGCGCCAGCGCGAATTTGGCTATGTTGTCGCCGTTCGGCGCGTCGATGATCATGATGAGATCGGTCTCGCCGGCGGTGAGATAAATTTGCTTGACCTCGACGCCCAGTTTGGCAGCGAGCTCGCGCACGCCTTGCGCGCGCTTGGGCGCATCCTTGATGCCGCGGATGCCCTGATCGGTGAAAGTCCCAAACAGAAAGAATTGCATGATCGTTCTCCTCTGGTGGCGGGCGTGAGCCCGGCGCGGGAATCATCGGGCAGCGATAAGACGGCGGCAAGACAGCGGATGGGCGCCAGCGCCCGTATTCTTTGCGGCCCCGGGTAGGCCATCGTCTCGCCCCGTAGAGTGGGGCGGCCTTAGTACCCCCGGCGGAATACCGAGGGGATGGAGCGCCAAGCGCGCGCGCCAGTCTTCCGTTGAGCCGCGCTCTCTCGTCGAAAGCGCGGGCGCCTCTTGGCGCTCCATGGCGGCGATTTCTGCCCCGGGGCCGTAACTTCCGGGCGCGAACGGAGCCCTCTTGGGCCCCGATCCCGCAGGCCTTCGCCCGCCTTCGTCCACGCCGCGTGCAGCCATTGAAGGCAGCCCCTCGTAGTGAGAGCGGACGGCTACCCCGGGGCCTCCCGAGTGCGAGGTCACGAACCCGCCCGCGGGCGCCGCACCAACCGTCGGTTTCCTGCCGGTCCGCTCGAGGCGCGGCGCCGCATCTCCGGCGCCGTTTCCTCGGCGTGGCTCCATCGTCGGACGTCTCGCGACGATACCCTCGGCCGAGCCAGGCGAGGGGAGATGTGCGAGGTCAATGTGACGGAAATATAGAATATATTCCCAGATGTGCATTTTTTTTGCATTACACTGTGGCTGATGGAAAGGGAGGGACGATGAGCCAGAAGGCCGAATTCCACAATCTGGACAAGCCGGACGATGGTTTGCTGCGCGAACTCGCCGCCGGCGTGACGACGCGCATCTTCGCCGGCGAGCAGGCGATGCTGTCGGTGGTGACGATCGCGCCGAACGCGGAAGGCGTCATGCATCATCACCCGGAAGAGCAATGGGGCGTCTTGCTGGAAGGCTCCGCCGTGCGGTTTCAGGGCGGCGAGGAAATCCGGGTCAAGAAGGGCGATTTCTGGCGCACGCCCGGCAACGTGCCGCACACAATGCGCGCGGGGCCGGACGGCGCGCGCGTGCTCGACATCTTCAGCCCGCCGCGGCCGGAATATCGGAAGGCAGGCAAGGGGTTTGGGGCGGCGTGAATCCAATCCGTCTCGTCCTGAGGATCGTCGCGTTAGCGACGCGTCTCGAAAGATGGGGCGGCCAGGCTTGTCGGCGCAGCAAAAGCAAGAGTTGTGGACGCAATGGAAAGCAGGACGGTCGCTAAGCGATAATCGGCCGCAGCCTAGGCAAGCATGCCGGATCAATTTTTGGTGTGCTGTCCTCAAGGGGTGGCATAGTGCCCCTGCCGAGAACGCGGTCGCGACGCTCTCTGTCTATTCATGAGCGCGAAGAGATATCCCGCGGATTGGTCGCTTGCCTTTCGTTACGACAGATTGCCACGCAGCTCGGCCGCGCACCGTCAATGATCAGTCGAGAGGTCGGCCGAAATAGCGACCGTAGCAAATATCGGGCTGCCAATGCCGATGAGCGAGCTTGGCGATCGGCCTGTCGCCCACGTGGACGAATAGTCGACGCGGTATCGATCAGAGAGCGACCTGCCGAGGTAAAGGACCGAGCGATCCCCGGGCATTGGGAGGGCGACCTACTCGCTGGTGGAAAAAATAGCCACATCGCAACCTTGGTCGAGCGTCAGTCCAGGTTCGTCATGCTCGTCAAAGTGCCAGGCAAGGATACCGGTAGTGTCGTGACCGCTCTCGTTAGGCAAGTAAAGCATCTACCGGCTGGATTGATGTCCTCCTTGACCTGGGATCGCGGAACCGAACGTGCCGACCATAAGCGCTTCAGCATCGCTACGGACGTGTCCGTCTATTTCTGTGATCCTCAAAGTCCATGGCAGCATGGTAGCAATGAAAATACCAATGGCCTGCTGCGCCAGTACTTCCCAAAGGGCACAGGCCTATTTGGCTATAGCCAGAAAGATTTAGATGCTGTCGCGCGTCAACTAAACACCCGTCGAAGAAAAACTCTTGGCTTCACAACCCAGCGGCTAAGCTCGCACAGACCGTTGCGGCGACCGCTTGAACACACTGCGGCCTACTTCGCGAAGGAATCGACGTGAAGTTCTCCTTCATTGCGAAGCTACCCAAGGGATCTGGCCGGCGGACTGGATGTGCGGGGCGCTCGGTGTCTCGCGCGGCGGGTTCTATGCCTGGCTGAAGCGACCGCGCAGCCGGCGCAGCCGAAGTGACGAGGAGTTGGAAGCCAAGGTGCGGGCAAGCTTCCTCGCCAGTGACCGGACCTACGGGACGAGACGTGTGTAGCATGATCTAAGAGCTGATGGGTGTGTCTGCGGCCTACACCGGATCGAACGATTGATGCGCAGCCAAGGGCTTAAAGCATGCCCGCCCCGGCGTCGGCTGCCGCCCGACTTGGGTGAGCGGCAGGCCTCCGCCGTCGCTCCGAACGTGCTCGATCGCACCTTCGCTGCGCCCGCTCCCAACCGTCCATGGATTGCAGACTTTACGTATGTCTGGACCGCGGAAGGCTGGCTTTATGTGGCCGCAGTGATCGATCTGTTCTCACGCCGGGTGGTGGGCTGGTCGATGAGCGCGGCGATGACGGCTCAGCTCGTCACGACGCGCTGGTGATGGCGATCTGGCGGCGAGGCAAACCCAACGCGCTATTGCATCATTCAGATCGCGGAAGCCAATACACCAGCGAACAGTTCCAGCGGCTGATGGCCGATCAGGGCGTCGTCTGCTCGATGAGCGGCTCGGGCAACGTATGGGACAATGCGGCGATGGAGAGCTTCTTCTTGTCGCTCAAAACCGAGCGCATTGACCGCGAGACGTACAGAACGAGAGATGAGGCTAAGGCAGATATGTTCGACTACATTGACCGCTTCTATAATCCGAAACGCCGGCACTCGACGATCAGCTATCTAAGCCCTATGGAGTTCGAGCGACAGGCCGGATTCGCTTAAGTCGGTGTTATCCAAACCGCGTGCAGGCCACTGGAGGTTCATTACAACATAACTCTCTACCCTGCGGAGTTATCGGTACCGGGTCCCGACGCCAACATTCGCGCTGCTAATGAACAACAATTGAACACTGCTCTGCGCTCGATCCTAGGTTCGGATCGTGTCAAGAACATAGTGGCTGGGCTGCTGGCACAGATTCGAGCGGGCTGAGGCTAGCTAGTGCAGTGCTGCGGATTCATTCATACGGAGGCCGCTCCTGACCTTTCCTTGTGGCCCAGGAGTGATATGGAGAGCGCTACTTTGCTATCAGCGCGAGACAGCCCATGAACGCCCCCATATCCCCGCCCACCGTACCGCCCTACCTCCATACGCCCGTGTTTCCGCTCGGACCCGACACCACGTCCTATCGCAAGCTCGATGTCGGCGGTGTGCGCGTCGAGAAGGCCATGGGGCGCGACGTGCTGGTGGTCCCGCATGAGGCGCTGCGCGCGCTGGCGGAGGCCGCCTTCACTGACATCAATCACCTGCTGCGGCCCGCGCACTTGAAGCAGCTGCGCGCCATCCTCGACGACCCGGAGGCCTCGGCCAACGACAAGTTCGTCGCCTACGACTTCCTCAAGAACGCCAATATCGCCGCCGGCGGCGTTCTGCCGATGTGCCAGGATACCGGCACCGCCATCATCATGGGCAAGCGCGGCCGCCTGGTGTTTACCGACGGCACCGACGAGGCGGCGCTCGCCGAGGGCGCGCGCGACGCTTACTTGAAGAAGAACCTGCGCTATTCGCAGCTCGCGCCGCTCTCCATGTTCGAGGAGAAGAACACGCGCAACAACATGCCGGCGCAGGTCGAGATCTATGCCGAGGGCGAGGACGCCTACAAGTTCCTGTTCATCGCCAAGGGAGGCGGCTCGGCCAACAAGTCGTTCCTGTTCCAGGCGACGCCGTCGATTCTGACGCACGACCGCATGCTCGCCTTCCTCAAGGAGAAGATCCTCACCCTCGGCACCGCCGCCTGTCCGCCCTATCACCTGGCGATCGTGATCGGCGGCACCTCGGTCGAGCTGACCATGAAGACAGTAAAGCTCGCCTCGACGCATTATTACGACGCGCTGCCGACCCAGGGTTCGGAGGACGGCCACGCCTTCCGCGATCTCGCCATGGAGCAGGAAGTGCTGAAGATGACGCAGTCGACCGGCGTCGGCGCGCAGTTCGGCGGGAAGTATTTCTGCCATGACGTGCGCGTGATCCGGCTGCCGCGGCACGGCGCCTCGCTGCCGATCGGCATCGGCGTGTCCTGCTCGGCCGACCGCCAGGCGCTCGCCAAGATCACGCGCGACGGCGTGTTCCTCGAGGAGCTCGAGCATCATCCGGCGCAGTATCTGCCCGAGGTCGACC
>Ga0187771_10002206_pt1 | contig 13374 bp, 12 predicted proteins | sample 0116_SJ02_MP15_1_FD_133139 | JGI IMG/M metagenome (GOLD analysis project Ga0187771, IMG submission 133139) | Tropical peat soil microbial communities from peatlands in Department of Meta, Colombia - 0116_SJ02_MP15_10_MG | ecosystem: Environmental > Terrestrial > Soil > Wetlands > Peat | place... | reverse complement strand
TCATTCCCTTGAAAGCGGGAATCTAGTAAAACACTGGATTCCGGGTCAAGCCCGGAATGACAAACTGGGTGTCCGCTTCTTCCACGAAACACCAGCAGCTATCGAGCGTATTAGGCTTATGCCAGAAGCATGGACAAAAGTAGGCTAGCGGACCCTGCGTTGCATATTAAAGGTTTTCCCTATTCCCTTCTTTAGGTCTCCAACCGAAAGAACCGAGAATCTGAGCCAGTCATTTGGCCAGATTATCCAGGATAGATTCATCCGGTTTCTTGCCCGCTCTGATCTCTCTTCTCACGCAGTCCAGAAGCTCCTTGTCATAATTTCCCAGGAGAGTCAAGAGCTTTTTTGGCAAGTGTTTTATTGTGCAAAATGTAATCACCCCCTTTCTTCAGTCAATGAAAAGAGTTATACTGTTGCATAATCTATTGAGGGCGTACCACCATGATCGAAAACGAAATGGAAGAAAAAGAAAGTTTTGCCGAGCTTTTTGAAGCGAGCCAAGAGAAGATGGGTCGAAAGTTTTTCCCTGGAGAGAAGGTCTCAGGGAAAGTATTGAAAGTCAGTAGGGATACGATCTTTGTTGATTTGGGGGGAAAGAGTGAGGGAATTGCGGATTCTTCAGAATTCCTTGACAAGGATGGAAAGCTTAACCTTAAGGAGGGAGATTGGGTTGAGATGAGGGTTGCTTCAATCAGGGATGGAATCCACCTCACGAAAGGAATGAAGATCCAAGGGCCTGATGCCCTCCAGATCATCCGTGAGGCAAAACAAGACCTCATTCCCATAGAAGGAAGAGTTTCAGGTGTCGTGAAGGGAGGTTTTGAGATCGACCTTTCAGGGATTCGTGCCTTTTGCCCTCTAAGCCAGATCGACCTTCAGTTCTGTGAAAAACCTGAGGAGCATGTTGGAGCGAGATATCCATTTCGAATCATGGAGATCAAAGAAAAAGGGAAGAATATCATTGTTTCCAGACGTTTGCTCTTAGAAGAGGAACAGGAGAGAAGGTCAAAAGAGACCTTAGCAAGACTCGAGCCTGACCTTGTGTGTCAAGGGAAGGTGACAAAGCTGACCGACTTCGGTGCATTTGTCGATATTGGGGGAATCGAAGGGATGGTTCATATCTCTGAGATCTCCCATGGAAGGATAAATCATCCTGCAGAAATGCTTAAGCCTGGTCAGGATGTAAAAGTGAAAGTCATGAAGATCGAAGCGGACAAGGAGGGCCGGCCTAAAATCTCCCTCTCTATCAGAGCCTTGGAACCTGACACATGGGAAAAAGGCCTTGGGTTTGAGGAAGGAGATATCATCCGAGGTAAGATCTCAAGGCTAACAGACTTCGGGGCCTTTGTTGAGGTCGCGCCAGGTGTAGATGGCCTTGTTCACATTTCTGAGATAAGTTATGAACGCATTCACCATCCCAGCAAGCTTCTTCATGAAGGGGATATGGTTGATGTGCTGGTGATGGGAATAGATCACGAAGCTCACCGCGTTTCTCTATCGATCAAAGAGGCGGTTATCAAACAAAGGATGGAGATAGAGGGATCGGATAAGGTGAGCCTTGAAGTAGGGCAGATCCTGAGAGGGATCGTTGAAGACATTAAGGCCTACGGCCTTTTCATCCGGCTTCCGCAGTTCGGAATGAAGGTGAGAGGTCTGCTTCCCGTGGAGGAATTGAGAGGTTCTGAAAAAGGAGATCTAAAAAAGAAGTTCCCTAAAGGTCAGGAGATTCAGGTAGAGATCATCTCCATAGACGAAAAGGGGAGAATACGACTGTCACAGAGGGTAATGGAAGAGAGAGAAGACCAGAAAGAATACAAAAAGTTTCTGGAGAAGGAGGAGCAAAGCGGGAAGCTGGGCACATTGGGAGACATTTTAAGGGATTTGAAGCTGAGGTAAGTTCGTAATGGCATACGGCCCGCGTGCCATAGAATGTGTTCAGCGGGCAGGCATAGAGCATCGCGTCGGCCCTTCATCCCAGCAAGACCGGGACTATGGAGGATGCAGAGTTTCTCCATGAAAAAGACGAATGCGGCAAGGTACTTAGACGGGTTAAGGATTGATTACAAATTTATTGAATATGAGGTCGATGAATTAGACCTCAGCGCGGAAAGTGTGGCACGAAAGGTGAACCTCCCTTTAGAACAGGTGTTTAAAACATTGGTTGCCCGTGGTGACAAAAGAGGAATATTGATGGCATGCATTCCGGGAAATGCTGAGCTCGATTTGAAGGCAATGGCTACGGTCAGCGGAGATAAGAAGGTTGAAATGGTCCATGTAAAAGAGATTCAGCAATTAACGGGGTATATCCGGGGTGGGGTCTCACCCATCGGAATAAAAAAACATTATCCAATTTTTCTGGATGAGAGTGCGATGAGGTTTCCATTTATATCGATCAGCGCTGGAGCACGGGGTTCCCAAATTTTTGTTTCGCCAGGTGATTTGATTAAGGCGCTGCATATTACTGTATGCAAAATTGCAAGAGGGTAGAGCTAAATGGAAGATGAGAGGATAAAAAAAGAGCGAGCCGATCTTTGAAGGGAAATGAAGAAAGGTTAGCGTCCAAGGGTTATTCTGGGTTACGATGTTTTATATGAGATGGGTCTGCATAAACAAAATAAATAAAAAGAAAGGAGTTCAAATGAAGTTACAAATCGTCTTTGCTTTAAGTGTTTTGTTTTTGGTGAGCCAGGTGGATGCACAAGAAAATCTGGTGCTGAAAAATCAGAGGGAAAAGATAAGCTATATCATCGGCATGGATATTGGGAATAACCTAAAAAAACAGTCAGTCGATGTTGACCCGAATGTTCTTGCCAAGGGGATCAAGGACGCTCTTGCCGGCGGAAAGCCTTTGTTGACCGAACAGGAAATTCGAGAAACGATGACCGCTTTTCAGAAGGAGATGATGGCAAAGCGAGAGGTGGTTGCCAAGAAAAACAAGGAACTGGGAGACGCCTTTCTCGCTGAGAATAAGAAGAAGGAAGGGGTTAAAACATTACCGAGCGGTTTACAGTATAAGGTGATTAAGGCTGGAACCGGTAAGAAACCCAAATTAAGCGATACCGTGACGACCCAATATCGAGGGAGCCTGATTGATGGAACTGAGTTTGACAGCTCTTATAAGCGTGGCCAACCTGCAACCTTTCAAGTCTCTGGTGTGATTCCTGCTTGGGCCGAAGCGCTGCAGCTCATGGAAGAGGGGGCGAAATGGCAGCTCTTTGTTCCTCCGAATCTCGCCTATGGTGAACGGGGTGCAGGGGAGGTTATCGGGCCAAATGCGACGCTGGTTTTCGAAATTGAGCTGATCTCGATTCAGGAGAAAAAATAAGATCATTCGGCAAAGCCCGCAGCAAAGCGATGAAAAATCAATTCAAAGGGATCATGACCATTCTTCTCTTCTTTATCTTTTTATTACCGGCATCCTCTGCGGTGTCCGCTGAAATCTATAAATGGAAAGATAAGGATGGGAACGTTATTTTCTCAGATACTCCTCCACCTGGGGTGGAGGAGATAGAGATCAAGAAATTCAAAGAAGAGACAATAGAAAGGCCAAAGACGAACGGAGATACTTCAAGGGTTAAAGGTGAGAGTTTCAGGGAGAAGAGATCTTATGGGAATATCGATGTCATCATGTATATGACCTCTTGGTGTCCTTATTGCCTTAAGGCGAGGGAGTATATCCGATCCCTGAACGTCAATTTAATGGAATACGATGTTGAAAAAGATAAAAGCAAGGGAGAAGAGATGCTGCGAAAGAGCGGTGGCTCGAAAGGAGTGCCCCTAATCGATGTTGAAGGGATTATCATAAAGGGTTATAGTCCCAGTGCAATTAAGGAAGCCGTCGAGAGGAGAAGAAGTCTATAATTTTCCCCCCCATTTCCATTTTTGATCCACCAAAAACCCACCAGCCCTGGAAAGGGCGGCCCGCCATAGACAGGATAATACCGAGAACTTGGATGTTTGAGGTAAGGAATGATTAAGTTTCTCACATCATTGACAAGAGGGGAGATGAGATCTTACATCATCCGCAGCTGGTCGGTCAGCTGGCCTTTGACATTGATCATGTTCTTTGATTTTTTAATCGGTCTAACAGATGTTTATATTGCAGGAAGGGTGAGTAAAGAGGTTCAGGCCGCTTATGGATTTGTGATTCAACTCTATTTCATTTTCATTGTCATAGCCAATGCCCTGACAGTAGGTACAGTCTCGGTGGTTTCAAGACTATTTACGTCGGGTGACCAAGATGAGTTGACGGAGGCCGTCTATTCGTCAATGATCACAGGAGGGGCTGCTGGGATGGTCGTTGCTGCGGGCGGGATATTTTTCACTCCAGAGGTCATCCATATTTTGAACATTCCTGAGGAACTCAAACCTCTTGCTCTTGGATTCACACAAATTTACGCTGCAGGATTATTGTTTCATTATGTTCTCATTAATGGGAATGGTATTCTACGGTCCTGCAACATGGTCAAAGACTCTTTAAAAACGATGGCTCTTGTATGCCTGATCAATATCACGCTCAATTTCTTCCTGGTGTTTTATACCCCCATCGGCTTCAGAGGAATTGCACTGGCAACGGCTTCGAGTGTCTTGGTTGGAAGCATTTTAAACCTGACCTATGTCAGAAAGATGATGATGGGCAGGAAGAGATTTTCTCTCCTGGTTGTCAAGAAGATGATTGGGATTGGTTGGCCAATAGGATTGTTACAAGTTTTGTGGCAGTTTGCTTCAATGGTACTCTTCTTGATTTTGAGTGCTTTGCCTGAACATAAAGTCGAGATTCTTGCCGCCCTGACGACTGGACTGAGAATCGAGTCCATGATCTATCTTCCAGCCTTCGCATTTAATATGGCCAATGCAGTCATCGTCGGCAATTTATTGGGTGAGAAGAAGCCAGAAGAGGCTTATCGGAGCGGAATGGTGACTGCGACGATTGGTGTTGGGATCGTTGCCACGATGGTCATCACCGTGATCCTAAATGCCCAATGGATCGTCTCGTTCTTATCGAATAATGAGATCGTCATCAGGGAGAGCACCAAGTATATCTATATCAGCATGATCAGTGAGCCCTTTATGGCATGGGGTGTTATTCTCGGCGGGGGGCTAAATGGCGCGGGAGATACTAAGAGTGTTTTGATAAGGATTGCCTTCAGCTTGTGGTTAGTGAGAATCCCTTTGAGTTATCTCTTTGTCATTCTGTTCGGGTTTGGAGCTGCCTCGGTCTGGTGGTCTATGAATCTGTCACAGTTTGTCCAGGCTTTTTTAATCTCTAAAAGATACTTCAACAAGGGATGGTGGTGAGATGACATAACGGGTTATTTCGGGTCACCTCTATTAACTACTTAATTTTCTTGAAAAAGAATGAAGTTCGTGTTAGCTTTGTTTTAATATGATTCAGATGACCCAAGTTTTTAAAACCTATCCGACCCAGATCCCTGCCCTCTCAGATATCACCCTGGAGATTTCGCCAGGGGAATTCACATTCATCGCTGGCCCCAGTGGTTCTGGGAAAACCACTCTTCTCCGTATCCTTTTCTGTGCTGAAAGGCCGAGCCGTGGAGAGGTGATCATCAATGGGATCCACATCACCCAACCCCGTTTCAGGAAGATCTACCAGTTGAGAAGGGCGATGGGAATCGTTTCACAGGATTTCAAATTGTTACGGGATCGGTCTGTAAGCGACAATATTGCCTTCGTCTTAGAGGTGACCGGTCATGTTCGGAGGGAAGCAAAGAGGAAAGTCGAAGAGATCTTGAGACGGGTTGAGCTTCAAGAGAGGGAAGGGGATTCAATCCTCTCCCTCTCGGCGGGGGAGTTACAGCGGGTGGCCATTGCCCGAGCTCTGGTCAATGACCCCCCACTTCTTCTTGCAGATGAGCCAACGGGAGATCTGGATGCACAAACGACCACCGATGTGATGCAGATTTTCACTGACCTCCACGCCAAGGGGACCACCGTGGTTTTCGCCACCCATGACATGGATTTAATCCAACGTTATCCATATCGGGTGATCCATATCCTGAACGGGAGAATGGTGAAGGATGAGATGGCCGATGGAGGGGGAGCCGAGGCATGATCTTCTTTCTCCGTTATTTTATCATCCGGGCTCTTCACAACATGAAGGGAAACCTATTTCCGAATCTGACGACCATTGGCATTATTGCCGTCTCCATGCTCATCTTTTCTACCTTCTCCTTGATCGCTTTCAATCTCACCTCCTTCCTCAAGATTTGGGAGGATAAAATCGGGGTGATTGCCTATATGAAGAAAGGGACCCTTGCACGGGAGGTGGAACCCCTTCTGCAGGAAACTCGGCAGATGGAAGGGGTCGAAGCGGTGAGATATGTCTCCCCTTCCGATGCGATGAACTTTATGGAAGCAAAATTGGGCGGTCAAAAAAATCTTCTCGAAGGGATTCAACCTGGGGTCCTTCCCTCTTCTTTCGAAATTCAATTAAAAAAGGATTATAGGAACCCTGTAAAAATCAAAGAGTTGGTTTCCCTGTTGAGAAAATTTCCTCAGATCGAGGAGATCCAATACGGCCAGGAGTGGGTGGGGACGTTCTCTGTCCTCGTCCATCTCATGCGCCTCATCCAATGGGTTTTAGGAGGCCTACTGCTTGCTGCGATGATTTTCATCATCTCCAATACCCTCCAGCTGACGGTTTCCACCCGGCGAGAGGAGATTGAGATCATGCATTTAGTGGGGGCCAGCCCTGCCTTTATCGAAATCCCATTCTATATTGAAGGCCTCATCCAAGGTCTCTTGGGTGCAGGAATGGCGATTCTTCTCCTCCTTCTTTTATATAAATCCTTTTCCCTTTACATTCCCTTTTCAATAAGAGAATGGGTGGGAGGAATTTCAATCCGGTTCTTACCACCAGAGACCATCGCATGGATTTTATTAGGAGGGATGATCCTTGGTCTTTTTGGTAGCTTCGTCGCTTCGATGAAGTTCTTAAAATATAGTGAGTGAATCCTCGATGGGGAGATGGGAGCAAATTTTATTCAGAGGGATCGTGATCGGATGCATCCTTAGCCTGGGGACCATCGACCCTTGGGCAGGCACCGATCCAATTGAGAAAGACATCACCCAGAAGAAGAAGGATCTCCGAGAGATCAAGAAAGAACTCTCTCAGACGAAGGAGAAAGAAAAAGAGATCCTGGGGAAAGAGTCTTCTATACTCGACAGCCTCCATCTTATCGAGACGGAGCTTCAGCAGAAGGGGAAAGAATTAAAAAAGATGGAGGCCCAATTGTCCCAGACCCAAGAGAGGCTTGGCCAGGCAGAAAACCAGATTGCTGTGCTCAACAAGGGGATGGAACAAACCAAGGAAGAATTCTTTTTTAGGCTGACAGCCCTTTACAAAATGGGGAGGCTTTCTCCGGAGATTCTTCTCCTTACCTCTCAATCCTACCTCGATCTACTGAGGATCGATAAATATCTAAGGGTCATCATCGATTTTGACGCCGACCTGGTTGACACTTATCGTCAACAAGTGGCCTTGAAAGAGAGATATCAGGAGGAATTGATTCAAGACCAGTCTCAATGGCAGCGAAATATCTCCGAGGTGGAGAAGAAGAGGGGAGAAATCAAAAAGGTCATGGAGACGAAACGGGCTCTGCTCAGGGCGATTCAGAATCAAAAAGTGGTCTATCATAAACTGATTGGGGAGTTAGAAGAGAGAGCGAAGGAACTCCAAACATTCATTGATAGATTGGACCGGGAGAAAAGCCTTTTTGCTTATGGGCCACCGAAATATGATTCTCTCAAGGGAAAGTTGATCCCGCCTGTCCAGGGAAAGGTGATCAGTTTTTTTAAAGAAAAAGGCCAGAACGGGATTGAGATCAAGGCCCCCATGGGCACTGAGATTCGAGCGGTCCTCTCTGGGAAAGTCCTCTATGCCGATTGGTTCAAAGGGTTTGGAAATCTCGTGATCATCGACCATGGAGATCACATCTTCACGGTGTCGGGTTACTGTTCTGAATTACTGAAGAAGGCAGGGGAGACTGTTTCGAAAGGAGATGCGATCGCGCTGGTAGGGAGTGCCGGATCGCTGAAAGGTCCCTGCCTTTACTTCGAAATTCGCTATCATGGAAAGCCTCAAGATCCCATGCATTGGATCTCACCATTGGATAAAGTCGTCTTCCTCCCAGAGGTCAATGACCAGGGAAGGAAGTGATGATCAAGGAGGAGCATATGGCTCAACAGAAAGGATTTGGAAATTTTAAAATTGTTTTTGTGATCCTAATGGTTTTTATTTTAGGGCTTACGATCGGCCTGGAACGATCCCATAAGGTTTTGGCCCTCCCCAATAGTATCTACGAAGACCTGAAAGTATTCACAGAGGTTCTCGGTCTCGTTCAGAAGGAGTATGTCGAAGAGACGAACTCAAAGGACTTGGTTTATGGGGCGATCAAAGGGATGTTGGAGACCTTGGACCCCCATTCCGCCTTCATGACACCTGCCATGTATAAGGAGATGCAGGAAGAGACCCGGGGTCGGTTTGAGGGAATAGGGATCGAGATCACCGTTAGAGAGGGTGTGCTCACAGTCGTCTCGGCCATCGAGGATACTCCGGCCTTCAAGGCTGGGATCTTGGCGGGAGATCAGATCCTTAAGATCGAAGGAGAACCGACAAAGAATCTCACTTTGATGGATAGCGTCAAACGACTCCGGGGCCCAAAAGGAACTAAAGTCACCATTACCATCATGAGGGAGGGTTTTGCCAAGCCTCGTGATTTCACTTTGGTTCGTGAGATCATCCCCGTCCGAAGCGTTCGCTATGAATTGTTAGAGAAACATTATGGGTATATTCGACTCTCCCAATTTCAAGAGAAGACGGATAGCGAATTTGAAAAAGCGATGAAGGCATTGGAGGAAGAAAACAAAGGAGCTCTGAAGGGGTTGATCCTCGATCTCCGGAACAACCCAGGGGGCCTCTTGGATCAAGCCGTCAAGGTGGCAAACCACTTCATCGAATCGGGTCTCATCGTTTCCGTGCGAGGGAAAAGAGAAGATCAGAGGATGAAATTTCAGGCCCACCCCGAAGGTACTATTAACCACTCTCCTCTGGTCGTTTTGGTGAACGGCGGGAGTGCCAGCGGTTCAGAAATTGTCGCAGGAGCCATTCAGGATCATGGTCGGGGGATCCTCATCGGAACTCAGACATTTGGAAAAGGATCGGTTCAAACGATATTCCCTTTAAAGGATGGATCAGGACTCCGATTGACTACCGCAAGATACTACACCCCCAACGGCCGTTCCATCCAGGCCAAAGGGATTGTGCCTGACATCGTTGTCAGACCCCTCCAACCTGAGGAGGAGAAGGCCGCACCTCTGGCGAAACAACCCACAGAGAAGGATTTGGAGCGGCATCTGATCGAAGTGGACAAAGAGCCAGCCAAAGAAAAACCGGTGAAGGAAGAGGTGAAGGAGACAAAACCTGCTGATCGTCAATTAGAACGGGCTCTCGAGCTTTTGAAAAGTTGGGAGATTTTCAAAAATATCGCTAAAGAGAATAAGTAGTAGGGAACGCCTGCCGCACGCAGGGAGTTCGGAGGAAAAGGGACTCAAGAGCAGGAGCCCGAAACTCATCCAAGGGTTTTACAAGGTTGAATGGCTAAACAACCACAGAGGCGAGGAAAATTCAGGGTGTGGATGGGTTATTTCCTCTCTTTCTTCCTCGGTGCCCTTCTCGCCCTCGGCGGAGTGACCTATCTAAAACGAGAGAAACCTTTCTCCTCAGAGGATTTCTCTCAAAAAGTTTTTCTGGTCGACCAGATCGTCCAAAGTCAACTTTACGAGATCGGCATCCCGAAAAAGGATATCCTCCTTCACCAGTCTAACCTAAAAAAGGAGAAGGGCCTCGTCTGGGAACAGTCTCTCATGAAGATCCAGGTCTCCCGATCTCTTCCTTTCTCCTTGATCGAAGGAAATTTCAGGCGAAGCCTTTCCACCCTCGGCGAACCCGTTTCCGTACAATCCTCTCTAATATCTGAGACCCTCCAATTGGAGGTGAAGGTTCAGGATCGAATCACCCATCAGCTCTCCTTCATCCTCCCGAAGGCCTCGATCATTCGACCTGGAATCCGTCCAAAGGTCGCCATTGTGATTGACGATCTTGGAGGAGAAAACAAGCTTTCTCAAGAATTTCTTCATTTAGACCTTCCGCTCACTCTTTCGATCTTACCCTTCACACCGTATTCCAAAACTATTGCCGCGGAGGCCCATCGAAGGGGTAAGGAAATCATCCTCCATCTTCCCATGGAGCCCTATGGTTATCCAAAAATCAAACCGGGTGAGGGAGCTCTCCTTCAAGAGATGGATGAAGAGACACTCCTCAGCCAACTCTCCAAAGATATCGAGGCAGTGCCTTACATCAAAGGGGTGAGTAATCACATGGGATCTCGATTGATGGAGGATCATGAAAAGATGAGAATCGTCTTTTCTGAGTTGAAAAGAAGGGGTCTTTTCTTCTTGGACAGTCGGACCACCCCTCAAACCGTTGGTCTCCAAACAGCTATTTCCCTTGGTCTGAGGGCTACGGAGAGAAGCCTTTTCATTGATCATTCCCCGGACGAAGAGGATATCCAACAGAACCTGGAGAGGTTGGCCCAATTTTCCCTTTCGACAGGGAAGGCCATTGGGATCGGTCACCCCCACCCCTCCACGCTCAGGACCCTTAAAGAGATGATCCCAAAGATGAGGGAAAAAGGAATTGAGATTGTTCCTCTCTCTGCCCTAATGGAATAGAAACCGTCACCCCCAATCTCACTCTCCCCTCTGCGGGGGGAGGTGCGTGGGGGATACAACGAATATTGCCTTTGTGTTAATTATTGCCTAACTGCCTCAAATAAGATCCAGAAAGGATTGCGGAGGTGTTATATGACAGAGACGGCTGAAAATTTGTATAGAGAGCGGCAGAACCGATTCGATGACATCGTTGCCCTGCGTGTCCCGGACCGCGTCCCCATCATGGTCTCCTGGGGTTTTTTGCCGGCGCTCCTTGCAGGCATGACCGTTCAGGAGGTGATGTACGACCCTGAGAAGCTCTGGTCATCGCAGTGGGAGCTCACACGCCGGTTTCAACCGGACATGGAACAGAACCCCTATGGCCTGCGGTTTATCGGTCCTGTGCTTGAAGCCCTTGATTTCAAGCAGTTGAGATGGGCTGGTCACGGTCTTGGGCCAAATACGACCTACCAGTTCGTTGAAGAAGAATACATGAAGGCAGAGGAGTATGGTTGGTTTCTTGATGATCCTTCTGATTTCATCATAAGACGCCACCTCCCCCGAATCTGTGGCGGGCTGAAGGGCCTCGAGACACTTCCGACCCTTCACACCTTTATCACCTACTACATGGGCATACCCTTCGGACTGATCCCCTTTACGTCGCCGGAAGTCGCCGAAGCCTTCACAACCTTGCGGGAAGCTGGAAATGAAGCGATACGCCTTGCTTCCTATTCTCGCCGATTTGCTGAGAAGGCAAGAGAGGAGGGCTTCCCGCTCCAATTCGGCAGCATGACGCAGGCCCCTTTTGACACGCTCGGGGACTTCTTGAGGGGTACCAAGGGGCTCATGCTCGATATGTACCGGAGGCCTGACACGGTCGTTAAGGCGTGTGAGAAGCTCTTGCCCTATATGTTCGATCTCGCTGTTGGCCCTGCGAAAGCCTCAGGCAACCCTCGCGTCTTTATACCGCTCCACAAGGGTTTGGATGGCTTCATGTCGCTCGACCAGTTCAAGAAATTCTTCTGGCCGACGCTTCGAGAACTGATGGTTGCCCTGATTAACGAAGGTCTTGTGCCCGTGCCCTTCTGGGAGGGTAACTGTGAGTCCAGGCTCCAGACGATCAAAGACATCCCTCCTGGAAAGGCCTGCTACAAGTTTGAGGCGACCGATATGATCAAAGCCAAGGAAGTACTTCGAGAGAAGGTTTGCATCAGGGGGAATGTACCGCTCTCCATCCTTGTCGCAGGAACACCCGATGACGTACGTCTGTATTGCAAGAAGCTCATCGACACAGCCGGCAGAGGGGGTGGGTTTATTATGGATGCGGCGACAGGCCTCGATGATGCGAAGATAGAGAATGTCCAGGCTCTATTCGAGTTTACCAGGGAGTATGGGGTGTACTGAGCAGGGTGCCACGGACAGAGGAGAACAGGACCGGTAAATAAGTTAGGTCGTTACATGAGTTGAATAAGAAGAAGCCTATGAGGTTGTTTGAAAACAATTGAGGGAGGTATCACATGGCGGCTAACTTGGTAGAACTGATAGCAGACTTGAAGGAGAAGGAGGTTCTTACACTCGTCAAAGAAAAAATCGAGCAGGGTGCTGATCCCATAAGTATTCTGGATGATTCGCGGGCAGCCATGGAGGTTGTAGGCAAACGATTCGAGAGTTGCCAGTATTTCATACCCGATCTGATGATGGCCGGGGAGATACTGAGGCAGATTTCGGAGATAGTGAAGCCTCTTCTTACGAAAACAAGCGGGCCACAAAAACTGGGTAAGGTGATCATCGGGACTGTGTCAGGGGATATTCACGACATCGGTAAGAATATCGTCACGTTCATGCTCGATGTGAGCGGGTACAATGTCCTCGATCTTGGGATAGACGTTCCAACCGGTGTCTTTGTAGAGAAGATTAAGGAATTCCAGCCCCAGGTGGTTGGTTTGAGTGGGTTCCTCACGCTCGCATTCGACTCCATGAAGAAGACAGTCGAAGCTATTGAGCAGGCGGGGCTCAGGAAGAGAATCAAAATCATGATCGGCGGTGGGCAGATTGACGAAGAAGTGAGAAAGTACGTAGGGGCAGACGCATATGGAAAGGATGCCGTGGCCGGGGTCGATCTGTGCAGAAAATGGATTGGAGGATAGAAGTTCAGGCGTTACGGTCTTTCTTTGAGCTTACCAGTGATCCAATGACTTAATTGAAGTCCGCACTCCCTGCCTACCGACAGGCACGCGCATTTGGAATGGCCAGTTTTTATGGATACCCTTAAAATTCTTTCAAAGGTTACTTTTTTAGCGCCGCAGGTTTTTAAAAATTTTTCGAGAACCTCACTCTCCAAAGCCGCCTATGGCAAGGGAAGAAGCGGCTTCTGATTTGGGGCCAATTGCATATCAAAAGCGCAGAGCTCCGCAGCCGTCGCAGAATAGGAAGCCATCAAAGCAACCAGGTCTACTAATTCCTTTGGACCAAAGATCTTCAAGGCGCGAGCGAAAGTCTCCGAACTCACTTTCCTTTGCTCGAACATCTCTCGGCCGAACTGGATGATGACCGATTCTGTCTCACGTAACCCCGCCAGGCTCTTTCGGTACTTAACGACATCGATGATCTCCTGCGGGATCCCTTCCTTGACCGCTACTGGTT
>Ga0187771_10002205_pt1 | contig 13375 bp, 8 predicted proteins | sample 0116_SJ02_MP15_1_FD_133139 | JGI IMG/M metagenome (GOLD analysis project Ga0187771, IMG submission 133139) | Tropical peat soil microbial communities from peatlands in Department of Meta, Colombia - 0116_SJ02_MP15_10_MG | ecosystem: Environmental > Terrestrial > Soil > Wetlands > Peat | place... | reverse complement strand
GACGCCGCGATAAAAAGTGTTTGGCGCGGGGATGTAGCGGAAGCCGAAAAAATCGTAGACCGACTGCGGCTCAACCTCGAGCGGCTGCTTCCCCAGTTCGCGAAGCGCGCGCAATTCTGAAGCGAAACCCAGGCACCCCGATTCGCACCGGTAGAGGAGAGGCTTCACGCCCAGGCGGTCGCGGGCCAGCAGCAGCCTCCGCTTACGGCTGTCCCAGAGCGCGAATGCGAACATGCCGCGCAGGTAGTCGAGGCAGCCGACGTCGTATTGCTCGTAGAGGTGGACGACCGTTTCCGTATCGCTGGAGGTTCGCAACTGGTGCCCATGGGAGATCAAATCCGCGCGCAGGTCCCGGTAGTTGTAGATCTCGCCGTTGAAGGTGATCCATATCGTCTGGTCTTCGTTCGCGAGGGGTTGGTGCCCGCCGGGGAGGTCAATGATGCTCAAGCGGCGGTTCCCGAGGCCCAACTCGCCGTCGAGATGAAAGCCTGCGTCGTCTGGGCCGCGATGCGCCATCGCTTCCGCGGCACGGTTCAAAGCGGCCGTATCGGCTGGCGCCTTCGTCCCGAAGTTGAAGATCCCGCAGATTCCGCACATCGGAGTGGAGCAGTTGTTAGTCGACGGTCAACAGTTGAAAGAAAGATCCGCTTCTGACGGCTAACTCCGAACTCTGAATTATCGACCTCAGAGAATTGCACAGCGTCACCTTCTGCGCAAGTGTGGTAGAGTTTTGGGTTCTGGGCATTTCAGATGCGTCGTCGTTCGTTAATCCTCACGCTGGCTCTCCTTGCACTCCTCACTCCTTTCTGCCGTGCGCAACACTCCTACCAGAGGGAAGCCGACCGCTTGGCTGTGTTGTTGAATTGGCAGCCGGGCAGTGTCGTTGCGGAAATCGGCGCCGGCAAGGGCGAATTAACCCTCGCGGCCGCTGAGCGTGTTGGTGGGGCCGGACACGTCTACAGCACCGAGCTTGACGCGACAAAGCTTGCCCAGCTTCGGAAGGTGGCGCAGAAGAAGCGGAACATCACCGTTCTTCAGGCCGCGGAGGGCGACACAAATCTTCCCCACGAATGCTGCGAATCCGTCTTTATGCGGCTGGTGTACCACCACCTCACCAAACCGGCAGAAATCGACGCCAGCCTCTTTCAGTCGCTCAAGACGGGGGGACTGTTGGCAGTGATTGACGAGGAGCCAAAGCCCGGATCCTCAAGAGTCGAGGGCGTGCCCGAAAACCGGGGCGGGCACGGCGTTCCGCAGAAAATCATGATCGAGGAACTTACCTCTGCGGGCTTTCAAGTCCAGAAGGTCTAGGACGATTGGCCCGACGATCACTACTGCGTTGTCTTCCGCAAGCCCGGCCCCTGAGGCGCCGCGAAGGTCACGAAGTCCGCAGATTGCCCGGATGACGCAAACTCCAGTGGCGGTGCTGAGGCCCTATCATCTGCGAATCTGCGCAATCTGCGGATTGACCTGTAAATTCGTGCTTCCCTTTCGGCCGCCACGCTGAGCTGCGCTCTTCCTCCTTCAACGGCCGGCTGCGCCCTTTCCGTGCGCGGCGCGGATTTGGCGGGCCTCTTCTCGGATTTCATACAGGTCCCGCTTCATTTCCGCCCAGCCGTACCAGTGCTGGTAGTCCGGATTCATGTGGAACGCCCCCTGGAAGCTGCGCATGCGGTGCTCGAGGAACATCACATAGAGCTTCTCCTCGATGGGATACTTGACTTCATAGAAGCGCAGCAAGTCGGGAACCGGTGGGCGGTCCTGGGGCCGCTCAAGGATGCCGTCTTTGTACAAGCCTTCAACCTCGTCGATGGCGTCTGCCATGAGCTTGTCGGATTCTTTGATGATGGAGTCGGCGGCGGCGAGGTTTTGCTCGGCGAAGCTGCGGGCGTGGCAGTTGGCGCAGACGTTAACCATCCGGTCTCGCTCGGCCTGCCAATCTTCCGCGGAAAGCCGCGCCAGTTTGCCTACCTTCACGACATCCAGGCGGGGGGTGGGCTGGCCCTCGGGCGTGAGCACTCCCAGCGCCACCAGGATTTTCTGCCGATAGCCAAGCCACTCCGCATCTTTTTCCGGGAGCCGCAAGGCCAGGAACCCCCAAGCCGTGCGCACCGTGTGATTGCCCTTGGGCATGTGGCACGTCGAGCACACGGGCGCGCGCGGGCGATTCGGCGAAGCATGGTCCGGGCTCTTGAACCAGTCCGCAAGATCCAGTTTCCAATCCCAATGCGCTCCTTCTACAGCGTAGATCGCACCGTGCTTGGAGGTGGAATACATTTCCCATTGCGGGTGGTCGAAGCCCATGTGGCAGGTCATGCAGGCTTCCGGGCGGCGCGCTTCGGCGGCGGCGAACAGGTGTCGCGTGTGGCAGGAATCGCATTTGCCTTCGTCGCGCCCGATGCGGTGGCAGCCCCCGCAGCCCTTCTCCCCTTCAATGATGGCGTGAGGCTGCTGGGCGGTGGTGGGCATGGCGGTCATCGCCACCCACGCCGCAGCGTGCTTGCCCTCGGAGAATTGCGAGAATTGCTCGGGGTGGCAGGTGGCGCAGTTGCGCGGGGAAACGGCCCGTCGCACGCGCTTGTCCTCGCATGCCGAAACGGAGCCGGTGATGGCGGCTGCCGCATCTTTGGCGGGCAGGTGGCAGTCCGCGCAACCGACCGACATGGCGAAATGCTTGCTGAGCTGCCAGTCGCGAATGGCGCTCCCGGTGATCCCTTTTCCGGCGTGGCATTTCAGGCAGGCTTGGCTTTCCTTGGGGACTTTCGCCCAAGGGAATTGACCCGCGGCCCTTTGGGTTTTCTCGGGCGGCTTGGTATCGGTGGGGCCCCCAGGCGCTGGAACTCCCGTCGCCGCACGCGGCGATAGAAGGACAAAGGCCACGAGGAAGGCAATCGTTGTTCCCAGCCGTAACTGTCGCATGGCCACACTCCGAGGAGGAAGATTCGGACGTTGCGAGGGCCTTCCTCCCGCGAGGCGGGATGCGCGGCATTCTACATCTTTGGGAGGGATTTGAGTAGCAAGGGCATACGCGTCGAAAGAATCGTTCGCCGTGCCGCGGGCCGCGACAATCGTTTCACCGACCCGACATCGACGCGACGATTTCTAGACGACCTCGAGGCCCGCGACCAGGACAAGCCCCGCACGCTCAGTGAAGACTTGCGGATCTTGCAGGAGGCTGGACTTGAGAATGCCTCGGCGTTTTGGGTGGAATACCGCGAGGCTGTAACCGGAGCGTTCATATAAATCGGAAATCAGGACCGCCGCTCGTTCCTTCTCGCCGTGGTGATAGTACGCGGGCCCAGATGCCATATCCCGACATTATCGGGTGGAATCCCCGGTGCGATGCTCGCGGATCTGGTAGCGAAGAAAATCATGGACGGCTGCGATGGCGGCGGGGTTCTTGCTCCGAATCACCACACGGCCCCCGTTTGGCACCGATTCGAATGAGTAATTCAGGCTGGAGCGCATGGCCTTCATCTTCTCGGCCCCCGGCGGAGTTTCGTCGTGAACGGCCATGGGGATGGAGAAGTCTCCCTCGGCGAACGCCTTAGCGATGTGACGGAGGTGAGCGCGGACGTGCTCGATTGTGTCCTGGTCGTTCGGGTTGTTGGCCGAGACGACAATCGCTCCGCCATCCGCCGCTAGGAGAAAATGATGCGTCGTTTTTAGTTGGGAGAATCCCATCGCCGTATCGCCGCGCTTATTCATTGCGTCATGCTTCGCATCACTCGACATCATCGGACAGTCCGCATGCGAGGATGAAGAGGGCTGCGCCTTTTGCTCGTCCATGGCTGCCGAGTCGTGTTGCGCCAGCAAGGACGTGGTCGCGAGCAGAAATGACGCGAAAAAAGCGATGACCTTCATTTGTGCCTCCCGCCGAAGCTTTTTGTTTGAGGGTGCAAGCGATCGCGGGTTCGGGCGGGCGGCGCGGGCAGCGTTTCGAGCAAAAGGGCGCGCTCGCCGCGGCCGCGCTTCAGCTTTTGGTCCCACTCGGCCAATAGCCGTCGAAGATCCGCGCGGATTCTTTGCAGGTCTCGCAGCTGTTCTTCGACAGCCACCAGCTTCTGTCCAGCCAGGTCGCGCACCCGACGGCAGGGGGCACCCCCACGGTCACGGACGCCCAGGACCTCCGCCAGTTCCTCCAGGCTGAAGCCCACGGCCAGCGCGCGCTGTACCAACTGCACACGCGCCAGCGCGTCGAGCCCGTACACCCGGTATCCGTTGGCCGCCCGCTGCGGCTTCGGGAGTACTCCCTTTTGCTCGTAGTGCCGCAGCGTGTCGCTGCTTAGCCCGGCTTGCCGCGCCAATTCTCCGGATCGCAACGCTTTCCTCGTTTTACCCCAGCGGTAAGATTATTGACCCCGGAGCCGGTTCGGGAGTCAAGCGTTTTCTTTGGCATATCGGCACAGTTTCACCTATGGCCCACGGTGTGGCCGGGATGGGCCAGTGGCTGCCCTCTCGCGGCTGAGGAAACCACACGGATTTGAACGCCCCAACCTGGAATACCCGCCCTGCGCCCGTTTCCTGTTGACATACGGCTGACCACTGCTCATACTATGCATAGTATGCGTACTACGAACCAAAAAACGAGGAGACAGCCATGAGCAAGGTAAGCATGAGAACCGTGGAGACAATTACGTATGGCGAGTGTCAGTGGGACGGCCCGGAAAATGCTGCAAGGATCGAGAGGGCCAGGGTCCTCTTTTCTGACCAAAACAAAGTGACGGAATTGCTCAAGTTCTGCTATCTAACTAATGGCCGGCACGCGCGAACCCACTTGACAATTGAGCAAGAAGATTTCGTTGAGCTTTTCGGTGACGCGGTCGAGAATAACGTCTTCACACCAGAGGTGCTTAAGGCCATTTTCAAGATTCTGAAGAAAAGGTTTGAGTAACTGAGCGCAAACAGCGAGCCGTGTGGTGTGGTATCCACGCAGCAGTTGAGATCGTGCACGGCAAACAGGCGTGGTGATCAGGTTCGCCGGGCCGGAGGTGCCGTCGGGAAATCGCCAGGCAGGGAGGGTGCCACCGCCGCCAGGACCCTAAGTCCTGGACCCGTGCTAAGATTGTGATAGACGGATAGGAACCCCTCGACGGTGACTTGGCACCGAAAGGGATCTCGTGGCAATCATAGACATTTTTTCAAAGCGCAAAAAGCGGGAGGCTAATGCCGGAAAACCCGACGTATACCAATACGACGACCTGCCCGAGCCATTCCGCGTGCAGGTGGTCCATATCTGGAGGTCCGCGCTGGGTCCATATGGCACGGATGAGTTCGGGCGAGCCTTCCCGTCCAACAAGTTTTGGGGGACCATTCGGGATCTCCTCTGCAGGGAACTTGGGGTGTTTTGCCTAGTGCAAGAGGCGGCAGGGGCCGCAGACGAATGTATCAAGCATCTCTTGACTGCGTCGACCGATGGTGCACTCGACATAATTCAGCTTTCGTTCCAGGTGTTAAACCGAGTCGCCCGGGACGACTACGGATCAAGGCAGTACAGGAAAGAGACCGCGGACGGCGCAATCGAAGAGCTTAATTTTCGGTTTAAGGAGCACGGCATTGGCTACCAGTTCGTGGGCAATCAGCTTATTCGGGTCGACAGCCAATATATCCACGCCGAGACAGTGAAGCCCGCATTGGAATTGCTTTCGGAAGCCGGGTTCGAGGGGGCGTGCGAAGAGTTCATTAAAGCACACGACCACTACCGGCACGGAAGGGCGAAAGAAGCCGTCGCGGAGGCCCTGAAGGCTTTCGAAAGCACGATGAAGTCAATTTGCAAGGCTCGAAGCTGGCCTTCCCAACCGAGCGACACAGCGAAGCCCCTAACGGATATCCTTTTCAAGAACGGGCTGATTCCACCCGACCTCCAGCCGCATTTCGGCACATTCCGCGCTGCGATGGAGCAGGGGTTGCCCACGCTGAGCAATAGGACGAGTCGCCACGGTCAGGGTCCTGAGCCCAAATCGATTCCCCCGTATTTCGCTGCCTACGCACTGCACCTCGCTGCCTGTAACATAGTTTTCCTCGTCGAGGCGCACAAAGCCACTGGCTGAGGCCATCCCGTCCTCCGGCGGATCCGGAGAACCCTGATCTCATTGTGCGAGACGGCCGACGGAAGGGTGGCTTCAATAAATCTGGGCGCCATCGCATTCATGGTCAGCTCTGCTGCTCGGCGAACCTATAAGACGGCCCGTGTCGAAAAGGACACCTTCGCAACATGGCCCCGCGGCCTCGCCTCGGGCGTATAATGCCCCGGCAATCCCAGGAGGCTTCTCCGATGCGGCGCCATTACCTTCGCGCGCTCGCCAAGAGCGGCGCGTTATTCGTTCTCGCATTCTCGACCTTCCTGCCCGTGGCGGAATGGGCCCAATCCAGCAGTCCCGCTCTCGACCCACGGCATTGGACGCACTTTGTGCGCATTGGCGGATACGGCCTGAGCCTGGACCGCGTCGACGCCATCATCAAAGACGCCACGGATTCCCATGTCTTTGGAATTGAGACAGACAATGATATCCCGGGCCGCTACGAAAGTTTTCTCGACCCCGCGGAAAAGCTGCGGGCTATCCAAGCGGTTGCGCAGAAGGCCCATGCCGCGGGTAATTATGCTTATGTCTACATCGCCGGCCTGGAGTGTATCGCCGCCAACGCGGACCGAACGCCGCACACCCTTTTCAAGGACCATCCCGATTGGGTTCAGCGGAAGCTGACAGGCGAGCCGGCAGTCTTCGGCGGCGGCACGGCGTTCTGGATTGCCCCCGGCGACGAAGACGTTTGGATCAGCCCCTATGCTTCCGAGTGGCGCAAAATCTACATGGAGCGCGTGCGTCAAATCGCTGCAACCGGAATTGACGGGGTTTACGTGGACATCCCTTACTGGATGACGCATTTCGATGGCTGGGAGAAAAGTTGGGCCAGCTTCGATGATCACACGGTCGCGGCCTTCAAGAAGAAAACGGGCCTCGACGCCAAGACCGATATCAAGCTGGGTGACTATAACGATCCGGGCTTTATTGAGTGGATAGATTTCCGCGTGGAGACGATCACCGACTTCATGAGGGAGATCAATCAAAACGTGAAAGCGGTGAACCCTCAGTGCATGACCATCGCCGAAATCTACCCGGGCATCGAGGAGGGAGCTCCCAGGGTGGGATCCGACGTCTACCAGCTTTACCCGGTGCTGGACGTCATCGCGCACGAATATGAGTATGGGAGGGGCGATCACATGGCGGCCTCTCGGACCCCTCTCGACTGGTTCGGATATATGACCGGTATGTATGCCTTCAGGTCCTTTGCCGCCGGGAGAGCGTCTTGGATGCTCAATTACTCCTGGGACGGCAATAAGCACGTGGACCGTCGGGAGGCGATGAAAAACCTGGCGATGGCGGAACTCATGGCGGGCGCAAACGTTTGGGATGCCCGAGGACATGTGATGTCGGGCTCGAACGACCTGGACACTCGCAAAACGATTTTCAAATGGATCGCCGGCCACGAGAAGACCTTCTATTCGCCCCGCAATCCGGTTCGACCCATCGGAGTCTACTTCTCACCCAAGACTCGGGATTATTTTCCCGAGGAGTTCATCGAGTCTTTTCGCGGAGTGATGTATCTGCTCTTGCAGTCGCACCTGGAGTTCCAAATCGTGACGCCGCGCGACATGCAAAGTTTCGGCGGCGAGGAGCTTATTCTGCCCGACGTGAGGTGCCTGAGCGGGCCTGAATTGGATTGGCTGCAAGGCCTGGTGCGGAACGGGAAAGCCCTCCTGGTTACCGGCGAAACCGGAAAATACGACGAAAAACGCCGGCCCCGGATGGAGAATCCATTGCACAAGTTGCTGGGAATCACCGACCCCGCGCGGGAACAAACCTCCGCTGCGCCGCCGCGGTTTGTCTACGCTCCGCAATGTCCCGGCAAGGCTTACTATGCCGAAGTCGAAGCGGAATTCAGTGACTACGCGGTTCAAGGAGATTACCGGGCTGCCAGCTTTGAGAAACTGCGTGAACGGCTGTCGGCGCAAATCACGCGGCTGGCCAGTTCGGAACCCGCGGTCGAAATCGACGCCTCGCCTTTCCTCTCCACCCAGATTGCCGAGGTCGATGGCAAGGTCCATGTCTTCTTGGCAAACTTCCGGGGATTGAAAAGGAACGAAGTGGCGCAACAAACGCCGGAGCGGAACATCAGGATCGTATTCCCCGCGCGGCAAAACTCGAAGCTGTACGTGCTTCCCTTCCTGGGAGAGATTCATACGCTCACCGGTAAATGGAGTTCCGGAAAGATCACCTTCATAATTCCCGAGGTTGCGAAGGGAATGGTTGCCTGGTGTGGCGATTAATCAGGGTTGAGCTATCTGAGAAGCGGGCCAGCGCGTCGCCTACGCGACACCGTGCTCCGCTCTTCTCAGGAGCTGTTCCCTCCCGTTGCTTCCCGCCTGGCGTATAATGCCCCCGCCCGACGTCCCCAGGAGGCAGTTTCGATGCCGCGCCTTATTATCCGCGCGCTTTACTCGACGAGCACCACGATACTCTTTGTTCTGCTCTCATCCCTCTTGCCCCTGGCAGTATGGGCGCAATCTCCCGTAAGCCTCTCCGAGGAGCCGCTCGAAATCCCCACTTACCGCATTGGCCCGCCGGACCCGGATCCCATTTTCTATTCCGCCCGAGGTTATCAAGGCGCCAAGGGAACCGTGTACCCCTACCCGATTCTCGACAAGATCACGGACGATCGCGAACCTCGCTCCTACCAGGCCGCTTATCTTGAAAACCAGTACCTCAAGCTATGCGTGCTGCCGGAGCTCGGCGGCCGCATCCTATTCGCCCAGGACAAGACCGACGGCTACGACTTCTTCTATCACCAGCACGTCATCAAGCCCGCGCTGATCGGCATGCTGGGGGCTTGGATTTCCGGCGGCGTGGAATGGAACATTCCTCATCATCACCGGGCGACAACGTTTATGCCGGTGGACCACGTGCTGACGCGCAACCCTGACGGCAGCGCGACGATCTGGGTGGGAGAGATGGAGCTCCGCCACCGCATGAAATGGATCGTCGGCCTGACTCTCTATCCCGGCAAGTCGTATATCGAAGCCAGCGTCAAGCTTTTCAATCGCACCCCTTACGCGCACTCGTTCCTGTATTTTGCCAACGTAGCGGTGCAAGCCAACGAGAACTACCAGGTCATTTTCCCGCCGCGCACCGAGATTGCGACCTTCCACGGCAAGAACCAGTTCCTGCCCTGGCCGCTCTCCGACCGGGACTTCAGCGGGGTTGAGTTCGGCAAGCCGGTCGACGTGAGCTGGTGGAAAAATCACCCCTCGCCGACCTCCTGGTTCGCGTTCGATTCCTCGGAAGAATTTTTCGCCGGCTACGACCACGGACGGGAGACCGGCGTCGTGCACGTGGCGGACCACCACGTGGTGCCGGGAAAGAAATTCTGGACCTGGGGCAACGGCCCGGAAGGCCAGATGTGGGACAAGATTCTGACGGACTCCGATGGTCCCTATATCGAATTGATGGCCGGCGCCTACTCGGACAATCAACCGGACTACAGTTGGGTGCAGCCCTACGAGGTCAAGTCGTTCAAGCAATACTGGTATCCGATTCGCCAGATGGGCGGCGTGAAAAACGCCAACCTGGACGCCGCCGTGAACCTGGAGGTGGACGCCAAGGGCGTCGCGCATATCGCCTTCAATACAACCTCTGAATTCCCGAAGGCCCGAGCCGTGTTAGCGGCGGGCCAGCGGGTGCTCTTCCAGCAGGACGTGGATATCAGTCCGGAGAAACCGTTTAGCCAGGGCGTTTCACTTCCCGCGGGCGTCCAGGAGTCCGAGCTGAAGGCTTCCTTGTTCGCACCGGACGGACGTGAGCTGGTTTCGTACACACCCGTGAAGCCACTGCATCCGCGCCTTCCCGAGCCCGTGAAGCCGCCCCCGGATCCTAAAAGTATCAAGACGGTGGAGGAGTTGTACCTCACCGGCCTGAGGCTGGTGCAGTTCTACAACCCTTCTCTGGAGCCCGAGCCTTACTTCGAGGAAGCCTTAAGGCGGGATCCCAGCAACGCCCGCGTGAACACCGAGCTCGCCATCCTGGATTGCCAGCACATGAAGTTTAAGGAGGCGGAAGAGCGGCTGCGGACGGCGATTGCCCGGCTGACCCACGACTACACCAGTCCCGAATACGGCGCGCCTTTTTATTACCTCGGCACGGCGCTCGCGGCGCAGGGCAAATACGACGAGGCGTACGACGCCTTCTACAAGGCCACGTGGAGCTGGGCCTGGAACGGCGCCGCCTACTACCGGCTCGCCCAGCTCGCCTGCCGCAAAGGGGACTTCGCGCGCGCCCTCGGATTCGCCGAGCGTGCTCTGGCCGCGAATGCTCTCCATACCCAGGCGCGCGACCTCAAGACCGCCATCGAGCGCCACCTAGGCGGGAAAACCGACCGCCGCCTCTACGCTTCTGAGACATTCCGCATTGACCCGCTGGATTTCTGGGCGGGGAACGAATACAGGCTTGCCCTCCTGCAGGCGCCCGCCGACGACCCCGGTAGGAATGACATCGACGCGCTGGCGGCCCGCATGCGCGACAACCCGCAGTCGTATCTCGAACTCGCCACCGACTATGCCGGCGCCGGCCTTTGGGATGACGCCATCGACGTGCTTTCGCGATTGGGCAAGCCGGAGCTTGCGGGCGGGAACTATCCATTGATTTATTATTATCTCGGATATTTCTGGGAGATGAAGGGCAATGCCGCGCAGGCGGAGAAGTTCTACCGCTTAGGGAGCAAAATGCCTCCCGATTACTGTTTCCCTTTCCGCTGGGAATCGCTCGAGGTCCTTCGGCACGCCCTGAACAGCAATCCCCAGGACGCCTCCGCCGCGTATTACCTGGGCAACCTGCTCTACGATCACCAGCCGCGGGAGGCCATCCGCGCCTGGGAAACTTCCCGGGCGCTGGATCGAAAGTTCGCGCTGGTGCATCGCGACCTGGCCCTGGCTTATGCGCAAGTTGAATCGGACATCCTGAGAGCCATTCGCAGCCAGGAGAGGGCAGTGGCGCTCGACGCGGACGACCCGCGCTTCCTCCTGGAACTCGACGAGCTCTATCAACGGGGCGCGGTGGCGCCGGAAAAAAGACTGGCGACCCTGGAGGCTCACGAGCAAACCATCCAGCAGCGCGACGACGCTGTGGAGCGCGAGATCGCTCTCTGCCTGGAAGTGGGCAAACTCGATAAGGCGCTGAGCCTCTTAAGCCAGCACCACTTTCACGTCTGGGAAGGGGGCGGCGACATCCACGACACGTACATCAGCGCCAACTTACTCGAGGGCCAGCGGCGCTTCCGGGCGGGCCAGTATGACCAGGCATTAAAGGCTTATCAGGCCGCCCTCGAGTACCCGGAGAATCTGCAGGTGGGAAGGCCGTATTTCGCCCCTCGCGACCCGGAGGCCAATTACTTTATCGGGACGGCGTACGAAGCTCTGGGTGACCGCGCGCGGGCGAAGGAGTTCTATCAGAAGTCTGTTGCCACCACGGGCGGGCCGGCCGAGGTTGACTACTCTCGGGGGCTGGCATGGAAGAAGCTCGGCGCTCCAGGGCGTGCGGGCGATCTTTTTGCGAAGCTCATCCGAACCGGCCGCAGCCGCATTAGCGGCACTCCCGACAGCGACTACTTCGCGAAATTCGGCATGCGGCGCCCGGCGGCGACAAGGCTCGCGCAGGCCCATTACCTCATTGGCCTCGGCCTCCTGGGCCAGGGCAAGGCGGCGGAAGCCCAAGCGGAGTTCAAGCGGGCCGTGGCGCAGGATATCGACCATCTGGGTGCGCGCACCCAACTCGCCGCACTGGAGCACCCGGCCGGAAAAACTGTGACGAGTGACAAGTGACGAGTCGGGTTGGAAGTCAACAGTCGACAGTCAAAAGTCGAAAGTACGAGGTCTTGCGGAGCCCTTACTTTGAACTTTCAGCTGCAGACTGTGGACTGTCGTTCTGACTCGTCACTCTTCACTGCTCCTGGGAGGTTGCCATGCCCATCACGAAAATCGGCTTCACATCGCTTCTGCTCTTGCACTTCGCCACCGCGTCCCTGGGTGGGATGACGCTTCGCGCGGGCGCGGCTAAGGCGACCGTCACGCCCGACGTCAAGGCGGGGAAGGTTTACCTCGCCGGCTTCGGCAACAACCGGGTTGCTACCGGCGTCCACGATGACCTCTACGCGCGCTGCCTGGCGCTTGGCGTGGGGAACCAGACGCTGGTGCTGTGCGAAGCCGACCTCATCGGGCTTTTTTATGACGATGTGGTCGCCATCCGCGCCAAGGTCGAAGCCCAAGCCCCGGAGGTCTCGCACCTGATTGTCGCCTCCAGCCACGACCACGAGGGCCCCGACACGATGGGGCTGTGGGGTCCCACGCCTTTTCAGACCGGCATCGACGAGAAATACATGGCTTGGCTCCAGGACCGCATTGCCGCGACGGCTGTGGAGGCGGTCCGGTCGATGCAGGAGGCCCGCCTGACGTTCGCGCGCGACGACCACCCGTTGCTCGGGCTGCTCCAGGATGACTCGCGCCCGCCTTACGTGAAGGACCCGCACCTCTTTATCCTGCGCGTTGATCCGGCGGGTGGCGGGACGGGGCCTATCGCCACCCTGGTGAATTGGAGCGATCACCCCGAGACCCTGGGCGGCAGGAACACGGAAATCACCGCGGACTATCCTCATTGGCTCTGCCAGTACGTCGAGGAGCATGGAGGCGGGACAGCAATCTTCTTCGACGGTTCCATCGGCGGGTTACTTTCCACGCTTGGCGACCAGGTGGCCCTGCAGGACCCGGACACCGGCGAAATCGCCAAAGACAATACCTGGCTCAAAGCGGAGCTGTTCGGCAACACGCTGGGCATGCTGGCCGAGCGCGCCCTGAAGGACGGCACTCCCTTGCCTGTGGACTCGCTAGTGATCCGCCAAACGGTGATTTTTGCGCCCATGCATAACGACCGCTTCCGCGTGGGAGGAGCGGCCGGCATCTTCGCCGGGCGCAAGCCTCTCTATACCGATGGCAAGCTCGACCCGGGCCTGGCGGAAAAGGAGTTCCCGGGCTTCGGAAAGCTCAAGTACGCCACGGGCCAAGACACGAAGACCGAGGTCGATTACATTGCCCTGATGCAATCAGGGCGGATTATCGCTGAAATAGTTACTGTTCCTGGAGAGATTTACCCTGAACTGGTCAACGGCGGGATCACGCGCTATCCGGGAGCCGACTTTGCCGACGCGCCCTTCGAGCCGGCGATCCGCGAGCACCTGAAGAGCCGCTACCAGTTCATTTTCGGCCTCGCCAACGACGAGCTGGGTTACATCATCCCCAAAGCCGAGTGGGACGATGAGCCGCCCTGGCTGAAAG
>Ga0187771_10002204_pt1 | contig 13382 bp, 20 predicted proteins | sample 0116_SJ02_MP15_1_FD_133139 | JGI IMG/M metagenome (GOLD analysis project Ga0187771, IMG submission 133139) | Tropical peat soil microbial communities from peatlands in Department of Meta, Colombia - 0116_SJ02_MP15_10_MG | ecosystem: Environmental > Terrestrial > Soil > Wetlands > Peat | place... | reverse complement strand
GATGGTTTGAGAAATAGCGTGGGACTTTTCGGTATCTTAGCTCCAAGTTCGCGGGCGTGTTCAACGTAATTCAAGCCAACGCCGACGACCTTCGAGGGGCAGACCGGCGCAAGCACGTGCAGCTCAGACACGTCGAAGGTGTGCCCATCGTGTTGCACCCGCGTTCCGTCTAAAGTCCCGGAAAATGACTTGCCGCAGTGCTTGAACCGACCGATCACAAATTCACCCTTCTGCCCGCCGCATCTCGCTTATGTGTGCCAAAATCTGCGTCTTGTAGCTGCACTCCCTTAAAAACAGGACCATCTGAGCAGACACGAAGACCTGACGGATCGATACAGCAGGACCCGCACAAGCCTACACCGCACTTAATGAACCGGTGCAAGCTAAACTGACTTGAAGCTCCCACAGCCGTCGCGTAGTCCAGCACTTTCCGCATCATCTTTTCCGGGCCGCACGATACGATTTCGTGATACCCTTGGATCTTGTCCAGCACATCAACGGTCGCTCCTTTGTAACCAGCGGAGCCATTATCAGTGGTTATCCAAAGGGGTCCAGCGCTCTTGAACCGCTCAGTAAACAGCAGCTCATCCTTGGTTTTAGCACCGAGGAGGGTCATTACGTTATTTCGGAGCGCCTCAGCAAGCGGCGCCAGCGGGGCGGCCCCAACACCCCCAGCGACTAACAATGCCGGAGGTTTAGTCACGGAGAATCCGTTTCCGAAAGGACCTCTGACGCCTAGCGTGTCACCGACGCGCAAAGCGCACATCGCTGCTGTCGCACTCCCGACTTCTCTAACGGTAACGCCGTTTGCGTAGGATAAACTCATCGGTATCTCATCGATGCCCCGAATCCAGATCATCACGTACTGCCCTGGGACAAAGTCAAAAGCGTGGTCGAAAAAGAAGGTCTTGACGTCTTTCGATTCAATTTTGACGTCGATAATTTCCACATTTCTGACATACATTGTCCATAAAGAGGACGCAATCCATATTTTAAGCTTCTGACGATGTGGCGGCTTGTGTGCCAATTACGGTGTAACTACGCCCAGGTAATCATCGGACGCGCACGGCTTAGACAGTATATGCGAGCCTCAACCGAGAGCTAACATCTGCGCGCAAATGCAAGCGCAAACGGCTGACGGTCGCGTGATAAAATGAATACGCAGACAATACAATTAAGTGTGCTAGATACGTCGATCATGCAAACAGGAGCCGCAAGATGAAGCGCAACGCCGAGGTCATCGGCTTCGGAGCGTTAAACTGTGACCGGATTTGCCGAGTCGATGATTTAGCATTGCCAGGACGCGAGATCGGCGTAGTTTCGGCTACTAGACAACCAGGAGGCTCTGCGGCGAATACGATCGTCGCACTCGCTCGACTTGGCGTCAGAACTGGATTTATCGGAACCGTCGGTAATGACAGAGAGGGATCACAATTGCTAGACGACTTGCAGCGTGAAGGCGTTGACGTGACCGGCGTTACGATATCTGAGGGAGACACGGGCTCATCCCTGATATTCATCGACTCGCACGGGGAAAGAGCCATCTATGTTTTTCCAAGCGTAAACGATACATTTTGCACGAAAAACCACGTGTACGCTCAGCACGCCAAATTTTTACACGTGAGCTCTTTCATGGGCGTTGAGCAGCTTGAAATGCAAATGTCATATGTGCGTCATCTGTCTAAAGCTCGGCCGAGGATATCATTCAGCCCGGGCGACATTTATGCAAAGCTCGGCCTTGAGCAACTAAAACCACTCATTAAGCGCACATTCGTCCTTTTCCTCAATAAAGAGGAGGCTCAATGTTTGACCGGGTCAACGCGCGTCGAAGATGCGGCGAACTTACTCGACTTCGGAGCAAAGATCATCGCCGTCACGCTTGGCGCTGCGGGTGCTTATGTCGTGACGCGAAGCGAGAGCCTCCATGTCGCGCCCTACAACTCGAAGATAGCTGACACCGTTGGAGCCGGAGACGCATTCGCAGCTGGTTTCCTTTATGGGCAGTTGACGGGCAAGGACTTGCACACGTCCGGCCTTCACGGCGCCTTTATGGCCACCAAATCTCTTGCGCAGTTGGGCGGAAGGAAAGGCCTTCCGCGCGATTTTGAAGAGATAAACGGCTAAAACACTAAATGACTTAGGCGCCGAAACCTGAACAGTGCGAGCGTCGCCGAGAATCAGAGCGCCTTGTAAACTTCTCGCTTTTAAAAAACTAGTACGGGTCCGCTACTTTCCCACAGTTATTTCGATCGCCGAGACATTGGTGTTCCCTGTCTCAGTGCTGAGACTCTCAGTGGAGATCGCTATGTCCTTCACGTTGACTTCGGTGAGAAACCTCTTTCTTGCTATTTCTGCTACGTCAACTGCCCGTGAAATTGCCCTCCCCCGAGCTTTGATCAAGACCTCGTCGGCTCCGTTGTTAAACTGCGTCACTACGGCCAGCACGTAATTCATCACGGGTTTGTTGCCTACGTAAATAATGTTGTCGTCTGTCATACTGTGCCTCCCTTGAGGATCTAACAACAAGAACGCATTATTATAGATAAAACTTTCTAACTAAATATGATGCGCTACAACCAAACAATGCTTAAATTGGGCACTATTCGACAAGAGGCTTCATTTTTAAGGCGTCTTGTTCGAGGAGTGGTGATTCACATATTATGGTGGCGTCGCACGCGTTTTCCTTTAGCGCTCTGACCAGCAATTTAAACTGGGAGAGATCGACGGGGAGATGCCGCCGTTCGTTTCCCTTTGAAAACTCAATCCCCGAGAAGTGGCTGTGTAAATGACTGTGATCACCGAAGAGGGTCTGGACGACGCGGGCATAATCTTCAACCGTGCGCAAGCACCCGTCGCACCTGGCTTGTAAATGTGCGAAGTCAATGACGGGGCGAACTTCGGGAAGCTCCTTATGCAGTCTTTGCAGCTCTTCGACTGTCCCAAACTGACTTTGCCTTCCTAATAGTTCAACGCCGAGCTGCGTCTGCGTAATGCCGTGGTCATGCATGTAATCAAGCAAATGAATGCAGGCGCGCGTGACGAGCTCATATGTCTCATCTTTAGTGTATTTTTTCGAATAGTATGCCGAATGAAAAACTACAATACGCGCTCCAAGCGCGTGCCCCCTGTCAACCGAGAGCTTTACCCGATTGAGGCTGTCTTCAATGATCCGTGGATTTTCTGAGGCTAGGTTTATCATATACGGGGCGTGAACTGACAGATCGATCTTGGCTTTCCGCGCTACCTCGCCTACCGCTACTGCAGTTTCCTCTTTCATCGACACGCGCCTTACAAATTCAACTTCAAGAGCATCAAGTCCAATCCGGGAAAGATATTCGACGCCCTCTGCGGTACTCTTGCCTTTAAGCGCTAGAGGCACGCCCGCGATCCCGACCTTGATCATCGACGTAACCACGTGCTGATCGACTATAACGGTGACGATACGTGGAAAGCTTTTAACTAGCCGCCTATTAGTCGAACGAAAGTTAGAAGTTCGAAGAGCTCTGTGTGTCTCTAGATAACATGGAAGAAATTGATACGGCGGCCGAAAAAGCCTTGCAGTTTAAAAAAATAAACGAGGTTTCCATGAGTATTGGAACCATAATAATCAGCGTGCGAAGCACTGACGAATCTCTCGACAAGGTGCGAGACACTACGTTCGAAATCTTAGGAAAGGTGCAAGGGAAGAGCTCAGTGGAACATAACTACTGATATTAGACCGCAAGGCTCTATAATCCCGCGGCCACTCATTTTGTAACGAGTCAGATAAAGGCTTGATGGGATGGAATCAAGAAGGAAAGCGGAGCTAGAAAAGTTGCTGCGCCGAGTAAATGAGTTGCACGCGACGCTCGAAAGCGTCTTAGATCAATCGCTCACTAATCCCTATGTCGATGCGAATCGTTACATCAAACAATACAACCAATACCGTAACGAAACGTTTTCGCTTGTGTCAGACGAATATATCGCTGAGATTCTACCCGAAATGCCTCTCTACGTATATAGCGGCGATGATGCAATAGACGTCAAAAACGTGAAGCAACAACTAGTTGACGTCTATCTCAAAACTTCGCAGCTAGTCGCCTACCTGCAAAACCAACTCGAATTTAATTAGATCGAGTTGCGAAATCACGATCCTAGAAATCGACGCCGGGGTTGGGATTTGAACCCAAGCGATGCGTCCTCTATAAAAGCCGCGCAGGCTTCTTCATGCGAGGCATCAACAGGTCTCGAGCCTGCCGCGTTTGGACTCTTAACCGATTAGTCCGCTCTGCCACCCCGGCACGTGCCGACACGCCTGTTTCTTATATCAAAACTCCTATAAAACTTATTTGATGCCAAAAAAGGACGCCAGCGTCACTGTTTGTATGAACGGACGGGAAAACGTCATCAAGCTGTCCTCCGGGACCAACTATGAGCAACTGCTGCTTGAACTCAATCTAAATCCGGAAGAAGTGCTGGTTTTCGTAGATAATGAACCAGTCCCGTTTGACGAGCAAGTGCGACCCGGAACCGTTAAGGTAATTAAGGTTGTCTCCGGTGGCTAGTTAACTTTGCTCGCTTCCATGTTTTGCTTTACATAATTCGACGGTGATGGTGCCGTTACTCGCAACAAGCTTGCCTTGAAAACGGCGTGAGCGGCGCGTCACACGATCTTCGACGGCGGGATACGGTCAAGTTCTACAGATCGATCAGATTGCGAGAAAAAGGGTAAAGCGGCGATCGCACCGATTATACCCCGTCCCTGCACACGAACCTCCACGCCGGCAGCATCCGCGGCTTCAAGGGCATCAGAGAGCGATACTTCGCCTGAGCGAGCAGCGTCGCCGTAATGCAAGAGACTTTCCGCGTCAAACGAATTCAAAACAGCCATGCCTGTTTGGTCTGACAACGTGTGACTCTGCAAAAGTTCTTGAAACTTCTTAATCGATTTGTCGCCACTTAAGCCCGCAAATTCGACGACTGTTGCTACACAGTTTTTCGTCTTCGCTTTTACGGGATAAAGCTGAACGATCGCGTGAGAGACATAACGAAGTGCCTTGTTGTCGACCATTGCGGCTATGTTGTTCACGAGCGACCAGGTTGCACCTTCTTCTTTGGTGTCAGTATCGTCTACTCCGACAATGATGCGGGACCTCTTGGGCAATGTGAGCGTACCGCGACTCATTTTGCTGCCCCCGGCGGGTGTCAAATCATAGTCAACTACGTCGCGGGCAAGTGCTCGGCACATGGTGGCCCCCACGCCGCCCCCTCCGAGACCCGCGTATGTGACTTTCACGGTATTATTGGAGAGTGTCACGGACTCAATCCCGCCGGCAGACACAGAGGCTTGGAGATCCAAGCTGGAAGTGCCAACGGTCAATAGATATCGTGTTGTACTCCCGACACTGCGACTTGAGATGATTAGGGGGCTCGTTCTAGTGTAATGGTAGCGCGCCCAGGCCGCACCCCCGTAACAGTTCGTCACTTCGAGCAGCTCAACGCAGTCGGGTCCCGCTATCGCAAGTATATCTTGATACGGAATGATCCACGGCAGCTGACTAAAATCAGGGGCAGCCATCAAGAGCGCCTCAATCCCTCTTAGTGCCACACTGATTTAAAGCTGTTCGTAACGCGTCCACAACTTGAACACTCGCCCTGTTTGCGGTCCGGCTCAGGCCTTCCCCATATTCCTGACTTGCAGGCTGAATCCCTATGACAAAGACGTCAGCCGCAGTCTCTGCTCGAAGGTACTCCCCGAGCACGGCGAGCGAAGGCCGATGCGTGGTGAGCGCGAGGTTTTCGAGCTCCTCTAGTTCAAAAATGTGAGTTTGACCTGGAAAGCCCCCGAAATCAGCCGCGTCTATGATGATGATACAGGTTGGCTCTAAACGTTTGACGTGGCCTGTGAAGCGCTCCGGGGCATCATGACATTTTATTAGAATAACTGAAGGATCGTGAACGAACGCGGCTAACTTGTCTATGACAGTGAGGCCTATGGCGTCATCGCGCCGGAACTCGTTTCCAATGCCCAGCAGAATGATCTTGGTGCGGCCGCACCTCATCAGCCGCTGCTTCACCTCAGACTCAAAATCCATCACGATTGCACTATTCCGGCCGATTGTACCTTCTACTGACCTCGTTGACGACGAGCTTCGCGTCTAGCTTCTTCAGGTCGTAGTCCTGACCAGCAAGGAACGCCTCGATCGCAGTTCTCCCGTCATTCGTTATAAGCGCCCGGCGTTCTGCGCTCACCAGCAGCGCCGGAAAGCTTCGTTCGACGTAGAAGATGCTGCGCGCGAGACCCACGAGAGCATCGCTCGTGTCGGTATTGACAATGCCCTGCTTCACGAGCAAGTGCAACGCGTACCTGATGTTCACTAGCGGATCGGATACCGGCGCGAGTGTGACCGGATTGTACGCAACGGCCACTTCGTCATCCGCTTCAATGCGACCCTCCTTAAAGCAAGAGTAAATGGCACCGACGCCGATCATTCCGAAACCGTCTAGCTCGGACGCCCGCAGTGCGCCCATGCTGGATCCGCCAATTACGATGGCGCCTGACTTCACGGCATCGATGATCTCGCGGTGCGAAACTGCCGCGCGATTATAAAAAACTCCGTCTATCAAGCCGATAAGCCGAGCCCCCGCCGCGACCGCGCGGGATACGTCCCCTCGGACCGCAGGCGCACAACAGCGCGGACGCTTGTCGATCAACGTCACTTCAGACCACGACAAGCTGGGCCCTGTGAAGATTACGCAGTAGTGCTTCGCCATCCTCGTGCGCGCTTCCCCTTTCGCTCGCGATCCAAGAAATAGACCTCAAAGCCTGGAATGATGACGCGAACTGCGGGAACACCGATCTCGCCGACCGTAATATCGGCAACGATAACGCGGTCTGCGACATCGCCTAGCCGCGCAAGCGTGGCCCTGACATCTTCGTCTATAGAGTCAGAACTTGACGCTTCAACCGCGTCAAGCTCAATTGTGTTGCGCGGCTCTGCTAGCCAGTGCTTGTTAAGTCGTTTTATCCTCTCATAGCCGATCGATCGAGCCACAGATTCTCTGCTCGTGTCTTCGCGGGCGCCGTGAATTTGTGTCGCCCTGGACTGAGCGACTTCGGTTAGAGCGCGAAGAGCTGCGATTCGCGGATCGGTGTGACTTCCTGCGCCCATGACCAGCAACGCCGCATCGCGCAGCTTTTCATCATCAGAGGCAGCTATGACCGTTGGAGTGGTGGTGTCCGTGGGCACCCACCACAACTGGACACGAATTCCTTGTGATTCGAACTTTCTCACGATGTCGCCGACTATCCCGGTTCCCCCATCAAGGCCTATACCAGGGCTCCTGTTGATCTCGGCGATGCTCATCGCATCCCTCTCGATGACCTCCATGAGGCCGTGAAAGATGGCCTCCTCGATGACGTTGCCTGACGCAAGGCCGTTGGTGTTGCTGCGAAACAGCTGCCACTGACCTTGCAGCGGCCTGTACGGGTGAAAAACAGCGTTTGCGGGAACGAGAACTCGCTCGTCGTTGAGGAGATCCCAGGCCGGGTACCACTCTATTTTGGTTGCGGAGGAAAGACGGCCAGGAAGTATAAGATCGGCCGGGTTTAGTGTGCTGTTACCAGCTGAGACGTGCTCATATGAATCGAAAATGAGTTGTTGTTTGAAGTGCTCGACTTCAGCAGAAAATCGCTCAACGGCCTCCATGATCACTGATACACGTGCCTCCGCTTCCGTAGTGCCTTTGCCGGCATAGACCGATATCGCACCGTCGGCCGCAGAAGGTCGAATTGCAGAAAAAACTGGCAGGCCAACGCGGTCAAGTCCAGAGATATCTGCCACGCGCGTAATTCCAACGTCGGGTATCAACGATTTTATACGCCGAAGCGTCTCTTCAGGCGGCATCACCCGGTGGGTATCGGCACGATACTTCTTAGGAGCAGAATGCAGTTCGATCTTGCCTTTCATGTGCGTCTATTCATCGTCATCGAGGTTTCCCTTGAACGTTCCTGTATTTCGCAGTATGTTGTACCAGCGCCGAGAGATCGAGTACGCAAAATCCTCAAACACGATATCGTTTATCTCTTTGAGGCTCTCGTTCTCTGCGATTGTGACAAACGCGTAATCAAACTCCGAGGAATAGATCTTGAAGATATCCCCCAGGAATCCTGCTATCTCGTGTGCACCCTCCTCGTCATCTTCCGTCACGCGCATCCAAGTCGGACCAAAACGAGGATGAATGCCTAACAATTTCCAGACGCTTTTTGGACCCTCAATTATGAAGGTAAGTTTTTCCTTTGGATTAGACGCTGTGTTCATCACTTACTCTCTCGCGACGCGTCGCGCAGATGCGAGTTTTCGTCGTAAGTACTTGGATTTGACTGTGAAAAACTTTCGGGTATGGCCGGTCACGAACAAAGGATTCTTATGGCGGGGTAGGCTACGTCAGGAAGGTCGATAGGTAGAAGTAGCAAGAGGTAGCACTATGGTCGATGCCTTCAGAAGCAGAAAAAGGCGCTACCGAACAAAACGAGGACGTTTACGAGCTTGTATTGCCACCGGGCATTCCAAGTAAGGTGATAATCGCCGCGTGTAAGAAATTTGATACGGACGTCGTTACCGCGTACGCTGATGTGGAGACTGGACTTGCGGACGTAACCTCTCGGGATCTTCTGGCATTCAGAGCGGACAAAGAGACGATAGAAAAGATCCGACAGTTCGTGATCGAAGAGACTCAGAAGTTTATCAACGAGTGACTGGACCGAACGCGAAAGCCTTCCGGCGCGTAACAGGAGTCAACCGCCGGGCTCATCGAAGCCTTCCATAGTCGCGCGAAGCAATTCTCTTTTTTCATCGAGGCGGCTACGGAACTCATCGAGTGATTGCGCTTCCTTATCTGTGGATTCCTTTTCTTTGCTCACAAGCTCGAGATGCTTCGGGTCATAATAGAGATTCGTCGAATCCACAAGAACCCAAACTGAATCGCCCCGGTTGGAAATCTCCTTGACTTCTCCGCGCGTATGCGTGCCCGCGTATTTGACGTGCGCACCCACAGCAATCGCACGATTCTTTATGTCGTAAGCAACTGCATCGCTCATTTTGTTTATCCTCTAATGTTTATGTCGTTTGAACCTGTATTAATGCTTATGGCGCGACCATATGCAAGCAAAGTTCCGATGAGCCAGCGGACGAGTACGCTCGAGAGGAGGGACGTTGCGACATGATGTCATAAACTGTTCGGCCCCCCACTGCATAGTCCCGCGCTTGCAAAGCTCACGCTCATCGTGGCGTGGACTCAAAAAAATAAAAAAAGGAAGCTGGTGTTAAGCCAGCTTACTCAGCGCTGTAACTTCTAGCTGTGGTTCGACTCCTAGCTCTGTGGTGCTCTCCTGGCATATAATGTCGATCATCGCCATCGCTGGGAAGATTATCGGTGCTAAGTCGATCGGGCCATACAAGAGGTAGTCGGCGCCGACGATGCCACTGATCATGTTTGCGCCGATACTGCACGGCTCCCATACCTCCGGGACGGGCCGGTTCAGTTCGTGGCCAGTCTTCCTGTATCTCCGCAACCACGTCCACGCATCAGGAATGTTGTGTGGTCCACCTCCGGTCGGCAACCCAAGAACGCCCTTGAACCCGACCATCGATCGGATTGACTGTCCCGCGCCGGCACCGAGTGAGAGCGAAGCGACGTCGAGCAGCGGCCTAGTGATTCCAGCCTCTTCGCTGGACTGCAGGAGTCCCTTTTCTTGTCCTGTGCCGCCAATAGTGAGCATCTCAATGCGGCCTTTAACGCTCACGTCCGTCGGATTGAACGCTAAAACGATGGCTGAGTTGACATCTGACTGACCAATCACTTCCCACTCTTCGTCCAACGCACTTGCGTTGACAGAGTTGTAAACGGCGAGGTCGGCCGCGCCGATTTCAGTCACGTATTTTGCCGCGAACATGCGCACCTGCGGCACGCTCGAATCGACTAGGAAGGCGATGCCGGGGGCGATCTCTAAGTGCCAGTCGATGTACTTCTTCATCGCCTCTTCGGTCTCGGCGATCACCTGGTTCCAGTAGCTGCAGCACGTCATGTCCGACAGCGTGACTTGTACGTTCCATTGTTCTTCGGCCATGGCCTTGTCGAACTCGCCTTTTTCAGCGTCTAAGACCACTTTGTGCTTGTCATAGAACATCGAGCTGCCGAGCACCGTCGGGTACTCACCGGGCTGTCCACCAACCTTGAAGCCGCCTATGTCAAAAACGGTTTGCTTTTTGTCATACCTAAACATGCTATGTGAACCTCCTCACGTCGGATTCATCCAAACAGCCTGAACAAGACCGAAAGTTGCGTGAGCGAATTGAGCACGAGGAATAGGATGATACCTCCGATGAGGCCATAGGCGATGCCTATGTCTCTGCCCACGCGCTGCCCGTACCGCTGCGCGACTTCGGCCATGGCAAACTCCAGTCTCTCTTCGATCGTGTCGAGTTTCTTTTGGAGCTCGCGGTAGTCTGTTTGATCTACCATTACCTGTGGGAATTGCTTTGGCATATTCTCGCACCTCACTTCAGGAAGTAGTACAGTAATGGCAGTCCTGCGATAAGGCACGCACCCGCGAACCCAAGCGCGAACCCGAGTATCGAAGCGGTGCCGTACCCGGAGTCAAGCTTCAGCGTTCGCGTCGTAAGTAGCGCGCGATACCTTATGTCGTTCATCAAAGCGTCTAACGAAGCCATGCTCGGGTCCAGGGGTTTAGCTATGCCCTGGTCGAACTCCATAGCTTCTGTGGGAGCTGCCGCTTCGCCGGCTGGTGCCTGTTCAGCGCCGCCCCCGCCAAAACGTTCTGCTGCCATTTTTACCTCACGCTAGGGCTAGCAACCCCAGGATTCCTATCGAAATGAGCAGCCCAATGACGATCCCTTCGATCTTCCCGGCGTACACGCCGGCGGCGTACTTGTTGTAGTTCCCGATGGTTTTCATGTGAAACTGCAAGTGTTGCACGCGGGACTGCAAGGCCGCTAACTCCGCTGCCATAGGGGCCTCGACGATGGCCTCCTCGGCTTCTTTTTCCTTGATCTCTACGACGACCGGAGGTTCTGGATAGGCTCCCGGATCGCGTCCGATCAGCTCCTTGACTTTGGCGGTTATCGCACTGACATCCTCATTGCCAATGATGCTGATGAACTCGACCTGTTTTTGGAACCTCTCGAGGTGTTCCTCGCTTAGATTCTCTATGAACGGGATTGCTCCCTTTGCATCGACGATGCGTCCTTCCTTCACGCCGTTGTGGTACAACGCCTCAAGCGATTGACCGGTCACATGGCCCATGATTTCCGAGCCGCAGAGGATCAGAAATCGAATGTTCGGGTTTGATATGATGTTCACGATCACCTTCTCGAGGCCTATATTCTCTGTCTTCGCTGTGCCTTCAATCGCTGCTCCGATGTCTGTGAACACTTTGCCGAAGTGTGACCCTAAGGTCACTACCGCGACCGGGCTCTCTGGATCGCCAAAGAAAAAATCTCCTTTGGTCACTGGCCAGTTGGCTGCTGGTGCAACTTTTTCTGCCACGGCTACATCCCCCCTCTGACGCGAAGGATGATGGTTACGAGGGCGAGGAAGATCATGGCGACGGTGAACCCGTAAAATGTGTTGGTCCACAGGCCGGCCCAATAATGTGCCCGCTCTCTCCCAGGATAGGCGTCGATGAGCGGCTTGTTCGCGACAAGCGAGTTTACTACCCCGTCCGCTATTACCTCATATTCCTCGATTTGAGCTGCAACGGGTTCTAAGGAATAGAAGACGAGGTCTTCCCGCTCCTTCGCTATGACAAACTCATCGACATCCATCCGCAGGCCGACGTCAGAAGACATGTCAACGAATTTCATGCGACTTCCTCCTCTGATGGTATCAGACCTGTCGACAGCAGCACCGCCGCATCCTCTTTGGTGTCCCCAAAGAACCGCAGGTAGTAGATGATCCATCCGAAGATCGCGATGATCAACGTAGGCACTGCGGCCTGCACGCCGTTAATCGCGCCTGCAGCGATTCCTGACACGAGCATGGCGATGAATCCCGTCGACAGCGCGAGATTGAGCGTGCGCTTTTGCCTCTCGTCAGGTCCAAGACAGGCGTTAAACGGATGGAGCATTGCCATCCCGCCGACAATGAACACGGCGATTATGAATCCCGATGCGACTACGTAACTCAGAATCTTGTCGAACGTAAAACTGCCAGCGATCACTGTGCTGAATCCCAGAATTATCAGGGATGCTGCCATCGCGATTTCCGTCATCGACCTTTCCATTATGGCGATGTTCATCCTTATGACGCGTCGCGCCATCACACCGTTGACGATGCCTATAATCGCGGCTAGAATCAGCGCGAATATGGGGGCTACGTATTCCACGCCGTAGTACTTTGCCGCTGCCAAGCCGAGCAACACGGCTACTTGACCGGCACCGATCGATAGCATACCGATCGAGGGCACGCCGGTTCCTAGACCGTAACTTGCCACGCGTCTTACGGCGTCTGCGCCCCAGAAGACGGCCAAAACGGCCCCCAGTCCGGCAAAGAACGAAAACCACGCGGTGCTGGTCCAGCTGTTCAGGTAGTTCGCGAGGTAAATGCCTATGAGAGCGCCGACGACGCCGATAGCAAGAAGCTGTCGCGGTGATCTTTCACCTTCAGCCATCTCAGATCCCCCCTGGGAGCATCACAGCTATAAGCAGCGCAAATAGCCCTCCGACAAGCGATACGAAGAGGCTAGCGACGATCGACCTCGGGATGCGCTTGAACTTCGGATCATGGAATCCCTCGATCGTTCCGCCGATGTTGTAAGAGGCCATCACGCAGTTGAGGAAGAATATGCCAATGGCAAATGCGGCGGCCAGCGACACGTAATACGGGGCAGGATAAGTGCCAAAAGTCGCTGAGAATCCTGGAATCGCTTTGTACGTTTCTACCAGACCGAAGTATACCAAGGCACCGCCCATCCCGGCAAGGAATGCACCTATGATACCGCTTATAAAGCTGACCATTGGTGATCCGTGACCCTCCGTACCGCGTGATACGTACAGGTCTTGCCGCCATCTTGTAATGGGGTCATATTTGACCTTGGCTGACGCAAGCGGCACGCCTGCACCGTACACGTACATGACGTTCGCGATAAAGGCCAAAACCGAGATCATCAGCGCCGCACTCACCCCTCCGAGAACGATCGTGAACGCGAAGTCCCCAGGGTGCAATGCGTAGGCCGAGCCTGCCCCGATGAGCCCTGTAAGCCCTGAAGCGGCTGCAAGCATCGTTGTGCCGGTTCCTACCCCCGTGGCCTGCGACATGGCCGCGGGCGCACCGCCGACAGGAATAAAGTGAACGCCTGCTCCGATTAGAATGCCGCCGATTAT
>Ga0187771_10002203_pt1 | contig 13382 bp, 11 predicted proteins | sample 0116_SJ02_MP15_1_FD_133139 | JGI IMG/M metagenome (GOLD analysis project Ga0187771, IMG submission 133139) | Tropical peat soil microbial communities from peatlands in Department of Meta, Colombia - 0116_SJ02_MP15_10_MG | ecosystem: Environmental > Terrestrial > Soil > Wetlands > Peat | place... | reverse complement strand
GAGCTGGTGCAGCAAGAGCTGGTGCAACAAGATAAAGACCGGCAGGCAGGCGGCGCCTGCCGCATCGCGCGCATCGTGGAAGTCGAAGCCTACCGGGGAGAAAAAGATCCCGCCGCCCATGCTGCCGCAGGCCGCACGGCGCGAAATGCCGTGCTGTTTGGCCCTCCCGGCCACGCCTACGTTTACTTCATTTACGGAAATCACTACTGCCTGAATGTCTCCTGCGAAACTGAAGGAAAGGCCGGATGCGTTCTGTTCCGTGCGCTGGAGCCGTTGTCTGGCGTCGAAGACATGGCGCGCGCTCGCGGCATCGCAATCCACGGCTCCAAGGACTGGCCCAAACTGACCAGTGGTCCCGGCCGACTGGCACAAGCTTTCCGCATCACTCGCGCTCGCGACAATGGCTGCGACCTCACCTCGGCAGCCAGTAGCTTATGGATCGGGAATGACGGCCACAAGCCTCGTGGTATTCGCGTAACACGACGGATCGGCATCACTAAGGCGCAAGGCAAGCTTCTGCGGTATATCCTCGACGGCAATCCGTTTGTTTCCCGGAAATGAAGGCAGGAGCCCGCGAACCGGATTGAAGATCTCTCAAGCTTTTAGTGGGTGTAGACTCTGTACAGGCGAAAACGAGCGAAAAGCCTGGCTGAACAAGGCGTTTCGCGTGCCCTGATGGGGACGAACAGGGCACGGCAAACGAGGCTACGCACCTGATTCAGTCGCATCCTGGAGATCACTCCGGTCATCTCATGGGGAGTGGAATATGCTTAGCTCGGCGCGAGCTCGGGTTCTGGCTACGATCCTGACAACGGCCGCAGTCCCGGCCGCGCTTGCCGGAGCCGACGGATCCGGAATCGCCCCGCCGAAGGAGACTCCGGCGTCCATCGTCGTCGGTTTTGTGGGCGGCTTCGTGCGCCACGACAATGCGCGCCACGGGCCGGTTCAGTTGGCCGCGCATCTCCGTGGTTCCGCGCCGAAGGGCACGCATATTCAGGTATTCGAGAATCGGCGCAGAAAGAATGCCTACCAGACGATCTTGGCCCTGCTTGACCGCAATCACGACGGCCTCCTCAGCAACGAGGAGAAGGCCGACGCTCGCATTATTCTCTTTGGCCAGAGTTGGGGAGCGGCCGCGGCGGTCCTGCTGGCTCGCGACCTGAATCGCGCCGGCATACCCGTGTTGCTGACCGTGCAGGTGGATAGCATCCCGAAATTCTGGCAGAACGATAAGGTCATTCCCGAAAACGTCGCCGCGGCGGTCAACTTCTATCAGCCGCATGGTATTGTCCACGGCCAGCCGGAGATCACCGCCGCTGACCCTTCCAGAACTCAGATTCTGGGCAACTACCGCTTCGACTACAAGAAGGAGCCGGTGCGTTGTGAAGACGTGTCCTGGTCTGATCGGTTCTTTACCCCCGGACATGCCCAGAGCGAATGCGATCCCCGCCTCTGGGCGCAGATCGAAGCCCTGGTGCGCCAGCGTCTGGAGTCACAGCCGAGCACTGGCGGCGAGGCCCAACGGTAGGGGCAGGATATCCGTTCACGATCCAATGTGAAACGTCCCGGCCGCCGCCAGATCACTAGTAGCCGAAGAGTTACCGACATAGACGGTATAGTCTCCATCCGGCGTCACCCAGCCGCCGGAACTTGTGCCCCAGATAGATAACGGATGCGATGAATCGCTCGCGTCCACAGTTATCGTCACCTGCTGCTGCGCTCCGGGTTGCAGCTGCACCTTCTGCCATCCAACTAGACGTTTGGGAGGTTCTCCCGTCCCGGCAGGGAATCCCAAATAGACCTGCGCGACCTCGGCACCGGCCACGTTGCCGGTGTTTTGCAGATTAAAGCTCACCTGGAAACCATCCGTGGGCGGATTGTCAGGAGTCAATTGGAGGCTCGAAATTGAGAAGGTCGTGTAGGACAGCCCAAAGCCAAACGGGAACAGCGGCTGCTTTCCGTTTACGTCGAACCATTTGTAACCGACGTTGACTCCGTCGATCGTGTAGTCCACATCGAAAGGAGCGGTCGAATCGGGAGGGTCGGGAATGGGAATTGTGGGACGCGGGAGATCAGCCACGCTGGCGGGAAACGAGATGGGGAGCTTCCCCGATGGGTTCACGGTCCCGAACAGGATGTTGGCGATGGCATCGGCTCCCTTCTGACCTGGATACCACGCCTCGAGTACGGCGCTGACGTTGCCCAGCCACGGCATGAGCTGCGGGCCGCCGTTCTCCAGCACCACGACCGTGTGCGGGTTTTTCGCCGCGATTGCACTGACGAGAGCGTCCTGGTCGTCCGCAAGGGTGAGGTCGACAAGATCCATCCCTTCGCTTTCCCACTGGCTCACGAAGACGATCGCAACATCGGAAGAAGCCGCCAGACCAGCGGCGGCAGTGAGATCCGTACCGTCGTTGAAGGCCACGTTGGCGGCGGGCGCCTTGGCCTGAATCGCCAAGAGCGGAGAGGAAGGATCATAAATCTGCGACGCAGCAGTACAGGCGAGGCCTCCCGGTGGCGGAGTATATGGAGGGCAGGCTGGCGGAAGCGTGAGCGCGGCTCCGCCAACAGGAAACACCTGGGCGGAACCTCCTCCCGAAAGGACGCCGACATCGGCGTGCGAGCCAATCACCGCAATGGATTTCACACTCGCAGCACTCAGGGGAAGCTGTGCACCGGCGTTCTTCAGTAAGACCGCGCCTTGCTCTTCGGCTTCCTGAGCAATCGCCGCATCGCCGGGGGCATCGATGGGGCGGACTGAGGCCGGATGGTCAATAACTCCAGCGGCATACATGGCGCGAAGAATTCGGTGCACCATATTGTCGAGGCGGGAGGCAGGCATGTCGCCGTTTTGTATAGCCGTTTTCAGACTCTCGGAGGACCAGATCCCGTCAAACATGTAATCTCCGATTTGTTCTTGGTCCAAACCGGCGACAGCGGAAGGGAACGAGCTGGGCGTGGCGAATGCATCAGAGAGAACAAAGCCAGGGAATTCGAAGTCCCCTTTCAAGATGTCATTCAGGAGATGGCTGTTCCCGCACGAGAAAGTGCCATTCATCAGGTCGTAGGCGCACATCACCATCTGCGCATTGGATTCCTTGAGGGCGATCTCGAATGCCAGCAGGTCGCTCTCCCGCGCTGAGCGCTCATCGATGACGGCATTCGCCTGAGTACGGGCGGTTTCTTGATCGTTCATGGCGAAATGCTTTACCCCGGCGATCACATATTGATCCTGGACTGCGCGAAGGTGCGCCGCTGTAATCTTCCCTGCCAAGAGGGGATCCTCGCCCTTGGTCTCAAACGTACGGCCATCGCGAGGCTCGCGGGCCGTGAGATTTACGTTGCCTCCAAAGTTGAGGTTTAGCCCGTAGGCACTCAACTCCTTGCCGATCACCTGGCCGTACTTGTAGGCCTCATCGAGATCCCAACTTGAGGCGCTTGCCAGGGAAGACGGAAGCGCGGTGGCCGGGCCTACCGCGTTTCCCACTCCCACACTCCCGTCCCCGCACAGAATGTCGGGAATTCCGAGACGTGGCACCCCCACAACCCAGCAGCCCGCGCCTCGCGGGCCAATGCCGTTCTGAGTGGTGAGATTGCCGTGGACAAGTTGGAGCTTCTCATCCAACGTCATTTGCGCGAGGAGAAGATCAGCGCGCTGATCGGGGTCGGTTGGAGGTGGCGGCGGTGGGGAACTAAAGCCGCTTCCGCCGCCGCATCCTGCCCCTGCAAGTAAAAGCACGAAGAAGCATCCGAATAGTGGTTGTTTCAAGCGCCCTCAAGAAAGAGGAGATTATCCCCCGGCAACACTGGCCAGATAGCTCGCACCGTTCTCGCGCCCATACCACAGCGAGCACATGGTTGGCAGCACGGGGCAAGCATTTTATTGGACATCACCGAATCTGATCAATGTGCGAGATCACAAGTGTTTGCTGCTCGAAAGGCTGATTGACCGCTCTACCAAGAGTAGACAAACCTCCAGACAGTTGGTAATACGGAAACGCTTTCTCATTTGTTCCCATGGCACTCGTCGAATGGAACCTTAACTCTGTCTGCAGGTTAAGGCGGTCCCCCTCCTCGCCTAAAGCTCCTGACCCCGCCTGCCGATAACACTTGAAAAACCATGAACCCTCCAGGGAAAGCAGCGGCCGCAGCTCCCGCCAAGCAACCGAGTCCTTGCCTGGCCCGGCAGCCGATTCTGACCGAAGACGAGAAGGTGATAGGGTATGAGCTGCTATTTCGCGAGAGCGCTGAAGACAAACATTTTTCTTCTGATCTGGACAGCGCGACTTCGAGCACCATCGACACGTTGAATGTCATGGGGCTCGATATGGTGTGCGATGGGCGGCTGGCCTTTATCAACTGCACTCATCAGATGTTGCTTAAAGAGTATTTCCTCCTGCTGCCTCCCGGCAAAGTTGTGGTTGAGATTCAGGAGAACGTTCCAGCGGATGACAGCGTCCTTGCCGCGTGCCTGCGGCTAAGGCAGAAAAGCTACCTGATCGCCTTGGATAACTTTGTGCCGGGCGACGCCAGGGAAGTCCTGGCGCCTCATGCCGATTTCCTCAAAGTTGACATCAGAAGAGTCCCGTCCGGCGAGTGCGCTGCCCTAGCTGCACGCTACGGCAACAAGCAATGCCGGATGCTGGCGCAAAGAGTGGAGACCCGGGTGCAATTTCTAACCGCGGTGAAAGACGGCTTCACGGTGTTCCAGGGATATTTCTTCCGCTATCCCGAGCGCATGCGCGCGCGGCACATTCCCGCCAACCAGGCCATGCAGTTGCGGTTGCTGCAAGCGATTTCGGCGCCGGAGGTCGACCTTGCCGACGTAGAAGACCTCATCAAGCACGACGCCTCGCTTTGCTACCGTCTGCTGCGTTATCTGAACTCTCCTCTACTGGGTGTATCGGCGGCGGTTCAGTCCGTTCGGCATGCTATGACGCTGCTGGGAGAACGGGAGTTGGTCCGGTGGATACGCATGGCTACGACGGTGGCCATGGGCCACGAAAAATGTTCCGACTTGGTTCTTTCGTCGCTGGTCCGGGCTCGATTCTGCGAGCTAATTGCCCCCAAGGTGGACCACGGCAGATCGGATCTCTTTTTGTTGGGCATGCTTTCCCTGATGGATGCGATCCTGGAAGTGCCGATGGGAATGGTGGTCGAAGGGCTGGCTTTAGATCCCGACACCAAGGCAGGACTGCTGGGCTCCAAGACCGGTGAAAAGACGCCTCTCTCAGCCGTCTACGATCTCCTGGTGGCGCGAGAGGCGGGCGACTGGGAAAAAGTTACGGAGCAGGCGAAGAAGCTCAATCTGTCTTTGCCCTTTATCAACCGCTCCTATAACGAAGCGATGAGCTGGGCCCACCAAATGACGGCCGCGGCTCCGGCCCCCGGGCAGTGATCTGCCGCACGCTGCATCACTTTCCCTGAACCTTCGCCAGCGATCGTTCGGCAGCGTCGAGCAAAGCCTCCGCACCCACTGGCTTGCCCGTGGCATTGATCATCCACATGTCGGGCGTGACCGAGCCTTCTTTGGCCATGCGCTCGAATTCATCTCCCACCTTACCCGCTTTCCGCATTTGCTCCTCGATCTGGAAACCGATCATGTGGCCAATCGGGTAGTCGGGCAGGTAAAGAAAGTAATCAATCATGTGGGAGTAGATGCCGAGCAGCACGACGTCTTTCTTGCCGAAAACCGGCGCGCAGTAACGGTTCCATGTGTCCTTCGCGATTTGCACTGTGGCGTCGCGAAGCTGAGCCGGCGCGGCATCGGGGTGGTCGTACATCCAGTGCCAGACCGCCATGTCCACCAGCGAGACTGCGCTGATCTCATAGGTAGCCCAGAAGTCATTAAGCGTCCGGTAAGCCTCGCTCGTCTCATCCGGAGACGAAAGCCCGAGGACTTCGAGGTCGTGCCCCTGCAGCAACATGGCGAGAGCTTCGGTGAAAGCGCTATTCGGGACGCCGGCAAGGAGCGTGTGGTCAATCTCGTTGAGCGAGAAGGTCTGTTCAACGTTGTGCCCCATCTCGTGCACGGCGATATTGAACCCCTTGTAGTTCATGCCGCTGGCTTCGACGCGGGTGCGCAGGTGAGCCTTCTCGGAACGCATCTCCGCACCCATGGCGTGTCCGGAACCGCGCGCCGGATCGACGATGATGTTGTCGGCAACGTATTTCGCCTTTTCGGGCGAGAAGCCGAGCTTGACCAGGATGTTCGGAATATCCTTTTGATAGGCCTCAGCGGTCGGGTAGCGTTTCGAGACGATCGCGTCCAGCTCGGCCGGCGAGTACTTCGCGCGCGGCAGAAAACCGTCATACCAGATGTCGAAAGGTTCGAGCGGCCGTCCCAAACGCGTCTGAATGAGTTGGGCCACTTTTGATACCAGAGGCGATGAGAGTACCTGAACCAGCATTTCCTCGACGCGCTTTTCGGGAATCTCACGATCCTCGTCGAAGCGGCGGGCGATCAGCGTAGGCGCGGTGGGCGAATAGGGGTCCGCTTTCTTCGCGGCGAGGAAAGTTCCCAGCAGCATCTTGTAGCGCGTGGCAGGCTCGGGCGCATTGCTGATTCTCTGGTCGGTTGGCGCCGGCGTATCCGAATCCTGCACGGCGGCGGGCTTGACTTCGTTGGAAAACGGATTCCAGTCTACGCCGGGATTGTCTACTACCGACTGCGGAATAGTCTGCGTGACGATGCGCTCCATCACTTGCTGGATCGTGCGCTGTTTGGCGAGGCCGTTCTGCTTGTCCGCGTAGTCTGCTTTGATCTCGTCGCGCAGATTCCAGTGGCTCAACAAGCGCAGTTTGGCGGGGAACAGGCGCTGGCCCTTGTCGTCGACAAGGTGATGCATCCAGATGTTGTATTGCGCAATGTACTGCTCGCCGTCGGCGGCAGCTTGCGCGATTGCAAGGTTCACATCCGCCGGTATGCGCTTGGAAAATCTCTCCGCCAGGCGCGCCTCTGCCCACTGGCGCCGCGTCCACCGCGGCCCTTCGCGAAGGCGCTTATCCAGGGTGGTTAGAGGAAAATTCAGCAGAACGACAAACGCCAGCTTGTTTTCGAAAAAGTCATCGAGCACGTGCGCAGAAGGATCGTAGCCGGCGAAGATTCGGTCCAGCGGCAGAAGCGGCCCGCGATCCAGATCGGCCTGGTCGCGGAAGGAGCGGCTGATCTCGTGCAAGTGGCCGTCAAGCTGCTCCAGCAACACCTCGAATCGGCCAAAGGTTTTGTCCAGCGTGGCTTGGTCGCCGGCGAAGTTGGCGCGTACGAAGTCTTCGAAAGCAGCCGCGTCGCCGTCTTGGACGCGCCAATATATCATCACTTGATGAAGGCCGCGCTTGATCCGCTCGTGCTGCGCCTCACCGTACTTGGCGGTCAGTTCCTGATCGAGTTTGACCATTGAGGCCTTCATCCAGTCGAGATTGTTAGCGGGGGACGTGAGGTGCTCCTGGGCAGATGTGAATACGGCAGCGAGTGCTGGAATAAGAAACACGAACAATAGCGCGCGCATGTGGACCTTCTTTCAAAAGGAGACTGATCCGACAGTATAGCGCCCGGATTGTGCCTCGAACGTCGCTTAACCGGTGATCTGCTGAAGCACGATGTTGTCAATCAGCCGCGTCGTTCCCACAAACGCTGCCACCGCAACCAGTGCGCCGCGCGAGACATCGTCGACGGAATCGAGCGTCTCCGGATCCACGATTTCGAAGTAGTCCAGCCGCACTGACGGTTCAGCCGCGATTTCCTCCCTCCCCGCCGCAGCGAGTCGGACAGCACTGCGCTCGCCCGATTCCGCCAATTGCTTTACTCGCATCAGCGAACGATATAGCGCCAATGCCTGCTTGCGCCGCTCGGGATCAAGATAGGCATTCCGCGAACTCATGGCCAACCCGTCCGGCTCACGGACGATGGGGCAAACCACAATCTCCACCGGTAGATTCAAATCCTGCACCATGTGCCGGATGATCGCGACCTGGGCCGCGTCTTTTTGCCCGAAGAAAGCCACATCCGGCTCGACGATGTGAAACAGTTTGGCTACTACGGTGGTGACGCCGCGAAAATGTCCCGGGCGCGAGCGCCCGTCCAGCTTGCCGCTGAGTTCCTTGACCGTCACCCACGTCACCGCGCCCGCCCGATACATCTCTTCGACCGCGGGCGCGAACAGCAAGTCCACCCCTTCGCGCTCCAGCAGCTCCTGGTCGCGCTCGAACGAGCGCGGATATTTCGCCAGATCCTCCTTCGGCCCGAACTGTGTAGGATTTACGAAAATTGAAACCGCCACCACGTCGCAAGCAGCTCGAGCCGCCCGCACCAGCGATAAGTGTCCCTCGTGCACCGCTCCCATGGTAGGAACCAACCCGAGCCGCTGGCCGGCTCGGCGCACAACGCGGCAAGCCGCCCGCATTTCGTCAATCGTCGTGCAGATCTTCATGAGTCATGAGTGGGTCTTGCATGCCCTGAGTGTTAAGCCTTAGGTGTTAGGATTTCAGATTCCGGCGGCTCCTGAGCTAACATCCTCAGGCCCAGCACCCAAAGCCCAAGACCAGATTCTTCTCACGCCCCCGGCACCCACTTCACGGCAACGTGCGCGCCAGCGAGAATTCCGCCAAGAATGCCTTTGTTGCGCCGAATCGCCACTGCCTCCTGCTCGGAAGCCCGGGTTGCACTTTCCGATACTGCGACCACCCGGCCGTAAGGCCAGTTCGAAGCCGGCAGGCGCGCCAGCGCCGGAAGCACTTCCTCTGTCTTCAAGATGATCTCGGCACTGTCGGCGGAGTCGAGCAGCGCCACACCGTCCACCCGAACAATCAGGTAAGGATTGCGCCACTTGCGCATGTCTTGAACGTGGTCGTATTGCGTAGGATCTGCTGCAGGAATGGCCTGTAGAACGGTCTCAGGATCGGGCGGCTTCGGTGCACCCTGCTCGCCGGAACACGCGGCCAGGATACCCAAGAACAGGATCAATACCGCCCGCATTCGTCGCAGGATCACGGGCCGAGGCTACCTCGCCACCGCCGGAACGTCTTGCTTGACTGCCCAGACCAGCGCGACGATCCATCCAACGCCGGTCCATCCCAAGAAGAGGTTAAGCAGGAAGATTGCCAAGGTATCCCGCTTGCTGCGAGCCAGAGCAACAATCGACGGCAGAAAGTACATCACGAAACCAAAACCGAAGAACGGGAAGAAGAAAAACCCCACGGGATGCATGCTCATAGCTCCCTCGCCTCATATCAGGTTAGCATCAACCAAGTGCTGATCGCGAATGGGGTAAACTCCCCCTCTAAACAGTACGCGATTCCCGGAGGCACGGTTCCCCAGCGCGAAATGACCTAGCATTCCGCGTTGATCCGCGTGAATCCGCGCGGCGATGGAGTTTACCGCCTCATCTCCCGCTTCCGCGCCAGCACCGCATCCAAGCCCGCTTTCGTTTCTTTGGGGAGATGATAGGACTCATCATCCGCCGGATACTGGCGCGACTTCACGTCCGCGCGAAACGTCTCGACCGCCTGCCGGATCAGCGCTGCGCCATCGCCATAGCGCCGGACGAACTTCGCCGGAGTCCCAAACGTCAGGTTCAGAATGTCATGGAACACCAGCACTTGCCCGTCGCAATCGGGGCCTGCGCCAATTCCGATGGTTGGCGTGCTCACTTCGGATGTAATCATTGCCGCCACTTCCCTCGGAATTCCCTCCAGATACACGCAAGCCACGCCAGCACGATCCAGAGCCACGGCATCGCGCATCAATTGCTCGATCCCGCTGAGGCTCTTTCCCTGAACCTTGTAGCCGCCCATCACGTTGACCGACTGCGGCGTAAGCCCGATGTGTCCGGCGACGGGGATCTCGGCGTCAATAATGCGGCGAATCAGGTCTGCGCGCCGCTCTCCGCCCTCCAGCTTCACCATCTCAGCGCCTCCTTCTTTCACGAAGCATGCCGCGTTGCGGACCGCTTCTTTGGCATCGACCTGATAGGACCCGTACGGCATATCGGCCACCAGCAGCGCGTTTTTCACGCCACGCCGGACAGCTTTTACGTGGTGCAGCATCTCGTCCATGGTGACCGAGAGCGTGTTCTCGTAGCCCAGCATGGCCTGGGCTAGGGAATCGCCCACCAGAACGATGTCAATCCCCGCTTCGTCCACCAAGCGCGCCGTGGCGTAGTCGTACGCAGTAAGGCAGGTGATTGGTTCATGGCGGAGTTTCTGTTCGCGGAGAGACGCGGTCGTGACTTTCGGGTGGGATTCGTCGAGGCGACGAACCCCGATTGGGGTCAAACTCATGATGTCCTCCAGTGCCCCTCCGGCCCAGCCGGATAGAGCCTGTACACGTCTTCGCTACATCGTTAGATGGTGCTCGGGGTATTGTAGCGGCAATAGTCCCACTTTTGTTCTTAATTTGTGAGGTCAAGTGCCCCATTAACTGCCTTCATCCGCTGGGACATTCGTATCACTATTCCGAACATATTTCGGAGCATATTATAGGGCTTGATAGAAAGCATCTAGAGCATAATAATTAGCCGAGAGGGCCGGATTCATGGCATATGAAACGTTCGAGCGGAAGTCAGTAAGAGTCGAGGCTCCGGCTATCACCGTGAGGCCGGAAGGGCGTATCGCCTGCAATGCAGCCGCCTCGCGGCTACTCGAAAATGCCGGAGTCAAAACGGTGAAAATCCTCTGGGACAGAGATGCTTGCGGTCTTGCTCTTCAGGCCACAGATAAGGGCGATGATAACTCCTATACGATTGTCTTCAGTCCTTCGCGGTCGGCCACTGTTACTGCGAAGCTGTTTTTGCGGTATATCGGCTGGTCTTCGAACCGTCGTCAGACTCTTCGCGCAACTTGGGACGCGCAACGGAGGATGTTGGAGGCCAAGCTTCCGGCTCGGTTTGTAGGAAGTCCTGCCCGCGCAACGGCTGAGGTTGAAGAACCTGTTCGGGAGCAGGCGAGGAACGCCAAGCTTCGGAGCCCAGGCGCAAGCGGAAATATTCGGAATTGGATGGCGCTGAATGAAATTGTCCCGCAGAAGTGAACGTGGCGTTGCATACGGGAGCTAGGGCGCGAGACGCATAAGTAAGTAGGAGTTAGCATGGCGGGAAGAAGCAACCGCGATTTGGAGCGCCGCATCGATGGGTTCTATTCCACCTGCGAGAAGATCCTGCTGCGGACCCTGATATTCGCTTGCTTCGTCTATGAGCTTGGGAGATTCGCTATATGGTTGTGGCATTAGGCAAACAGTGGAATGGAAGGCTCCAAAGTTCCTTCACCACCAGAGGTCGAATCACTATTCCAGCCGAACTCCGTCGAAGGTTCCGACTAAAACCGGGCAGCATTCTACTCGTGAGTAGCAGAGGAAACTCGCTTGTCTTTACTCCAGTCCGAGGGAAGCCTGCGAGGAAAGTCGGGCAGCCGCGCCGCCGTGCGACTGACCCCTGACCCCCGGCCGGAACGCATCCTCGGCAAGAAGGTCTGTGTGGTGCGTTCCCGTTTTGGACCATAATTTTTCGTCCGACGACCCGTGGTCGGCAGCTTGAACCGGCCACTTTCTCCTACTCGGCCGCCAGACCCGCGGCCCGCGGCTAAAAGTCATTGCCATCCGTGCCCGCACCCGTAGCGGCCCGTTCGCACGCGCGTGCATACGTTTGCGCCAGTCCACATTGCCATACCCGGCGCCTTGTCCGGCACGATTTGTGAGTGAAATCACACCCTTCTCCGAGGCGGTTGGTGGGCAAACGGCGGCCCGCGATCTAGGTATGCTGTGCCATGCCGAGAATGCAGAAGAGTCGGCAGAGACTCAAGTTGTATAGGTTCTTGCCGATCTTGCACTTACAGGTGCTCCTTCGAAACCCACAGTCACCTTCCGACGTCTTGCGGTCGCTTGTGATTCATATCACGTAGATGCGTGTTTGTAATTCTAGCCGGGCTCGGAAAGGACTCGTTATGTTTCAGAGGAAGAGATTCTGCGGGAAAGGAATGCGATGTCCACAACTTTGGAAGTGCACCTCCCAACCGATGAACAAGCTTTCATTGACAAGCTGGTGGCTGAAAGCATAGGGCGTCCGGGGGCGCTGCTGGGGATTCTCGAAGCGGTTCAGGAAAGAAATCCGCACCGCTACCTGCCGCTGGAGACGCTGCGCTATATCGCCATAAAGACCAGGACGCCGTTTTCGCAAATCTATAGCGTGGCTACGTTTTACGCGCTTTTCAACCTGCAGCCGCAGGGCGAAAACACCATCTGCATCTGCCGTGGTACAGCCTGCCACACCCGCGGCTCCCGCAATCTACTGCAGGGAGCGCGGTTCGATCTTGGCCTTGGGGTGGAAGACACCGAAAGCGACGGCAACGAGGCGGACAAGCTGGTGCTGACCACTTCGGACGGCAAGTTCACAGTGCGCACGGTGGCCTGCTTCGGCCAGTGCGCGATGGCGCCGGTGGTCGAGGTGAATCACCGCATCTGCGGGCACGCTACGGAACGAACGGTGCAGCGCGAGATTGCCACGATTCGAGGGGGAGAGTGAGCGATGCCTCGGATTCAGGATATTGGAGCATTCAACACAGTAAGAGAGGCCGGACTGTCCAAACTGGTGCCCTCAACGCCGCGGCTAACCGTGGGCATGGGAACCTGCGGGCGAGGCAACGGCGCCGAAGGTCTCTATCAGGCGTTCGCGACGGCCATCGAGCGCAGCGGCGCCGACGTCATGCTCGCGCCCGTCGGCTGTTTTGGCGCATGTTTCCAGGAACCACTGGTCAGCATACGTTTGCCGGGTAAGCCCTTGGTGATTCTCCGCAAGGTGCAAGCCAATGACGCCATCCGCATTCTCGAAGACATCTCCGAGAACAATCTGACTCCCGATCTTCTCTACTGCAAGATCGAAGAGTGGGATCACCTGACCGGGCACGTGCGCTATGGCGAAGGCTTTCCGGAAGTGCCGGCGTGGAATGAAGTGCCGTTCTTCAAGGGCCAGAAGAAAATCGTGCTGCGCAACTGCGGGATCATCAATCCCGACGACATCGAGGAATACATCGCCGTCGGCGGATACCAGGCCCTGTACAAAGTGCTGATTGACGCGCGTCCCGAGACGGTGATCGAGCAGGTCAAAGCCGCCAAGCTGCGCGGGCGGGGCGGAGCAGGGTATCTCACGGGAAACAAGTGGGAGTTTCTCGCCAAAGCGAAGGCGGAGCCGAAGTACATCATCTGCAACGCCGATGAAGGCGATCCCGGCGCGTACATGAACCGCAACGAGATCGAAAGCGATCCCCACGCCTTGCTCGAGGGCATGATCATCGGCGCTTATGTGACGGGAGCGGCTGAGGGCATCATTTACGTCCGGGCGGAGTATCCACTGGCCGTACATCGGTTGAACCGGGCGATCGAGCAGGCGCGCGAG
>Ga0187771_10002202_pt1 | contig 13383 bp, 15 predicted proteins | sample 0116_SJ02_MP15_1_FD_133139 | JGI IMG/M metagenome (GOLD analysis project Ga0187771, IMG submission 133139) | Tropical peat soil microbial communities from peatlands in Department of Meta, Colombia - 0116_SJ02_MP15_10_MG | ecosystem: Environmental > Terrestrial > Soil > Wetlands > Peat | place... | reverse complement strand
CCAACTGAAGGCCCCTTCTCTTATCTTTGTTAGCATCATAGAATGTCAAATCTATCCGACTATCATGAGTCTTAAGGTTTGGCCGCGAAGGGAAATCACGAAGGTGATTCAACACCATACGCACGTTGTCCAATCACCACCCAACATGTAGGGCAGGACTCCCACCCCCCGCACATTAGTTGCACGGAACCCGTTGTCATGGAATCACTTTTACCGGATGATTGGGGGAAAGTGTTCGTCGTGGAATCAGCATCAAAACAATCCAGCCTCAGCGTTACGAGTCTAAACCGAGTTGGAGAAGAAGGGCTCAGTCGTAATAAGCCCCACAATGATATGCGCTCGAATCCCCCGCATCCAAAAGGACCTCACGATGTAGGCACGCATGACGACCAATTTCATTCCACGGTTTTCCAAGTACGAGGCTTGCCTTGACGCCTAGTCTATATTCTGTCAGAATAGAACCCGTTCCTGATGCACAGAGAGAGAACCAACCTTTCCGACCATGTGCGAAGGAATCGTCTAGCGTGGGACCGGCTTGCAAAAGAGTACGTCGAGCCAGCCCGTCGGGGCTGGAGACAGAAAGAACCGATTTGGGGACTATGGAATATTCCGGAAAGCGAGGTGCACCTTCTACCCAAGAAACTACGGGGACTTGACGTCATCGAATTAGGATGTGGCACAGCTTACGTCTCGGCTTGGCTTGCCCGGCGGGGCGCGAGGGTCACGGGAATTGACAACTCTGAGGAGCAACTCAAGACGGCACGAGCCATGCAGAGGGAGCATCGGCTCTTCTTCCCCCTCATTCATGGCAACGCCGAGAACGTGCCCCTGCCCGATGCTTCCTTCTTCGATTTTATTCTTGTGACACGTGCCCCCACTAGCTGAATCGACCTGTCGAAATAGGGAGAGGTTATGTGGGTCCCAGTTCCAGCTCCCAACATACGATGGAGACTCTGATCGTCGGCCACGATTCTGCAAGACAGCTTCTGCCGATGTCAGAGTGCATAGATGTCATTGAGGACCTCTTCAAGACTCTGGCTCGGGGAGAAACGGTTCTCCCGCTCAGGCAGATTATCGTGCAGCCGGACAAGAAGGGTATGTTCGGCGTGATGCCAGCATATCTCGGCAGCCCAAAGTCAGTTGGGGGTAAGTTCATCACAGTCTTCAACGGCAATCAAGACACCCGGTTCGAATCCCACCAAGGCGCAATTCTACTCTTCGAATGCGAGAACGGGCGGCTCCTTGCCGTTGTTGACGCGACCACCGTTACCAACATTAGGACCGCCGCAGCGAGCGGTGCAGCCACTAGGGCTCTTGCGAGGAAGGATGCCCACGCACTCGCGATCCTCGGATCTGGGACCCAGGCTTCGACTCACCTAGCAGCGATGCGCGCGGTTCGCGATGTCACGTCGGTGAGAGTTTGGAGTAGGAACCCGGAGCACGCTCGGCGATTCGCGGAAGCGGAAGCAAGTGAAAAACTACCAGTTGCGGCGACGCCCTCAGTTGAGGAAGCGGTCTCAAAGGCTGACCTCATCTGCACCACTACGGCGGCTACCAGTCCTATCCTGATGGGGGAGTGGATCTCTCCAGGTGCTCACATTAATGCGGTAGGCGCATCAATCCCTGGCTATCGCGAACTCGACTCGCGGGTAGTGGCTATGAGCACGCTCTATACGGACAGGCGGGAGTCACTCTTCAACGAAGCAGACGAGTACAGAGTGCCATTAAAGGAAGGCGCAATCTCAGAGGGCCATCTTCGGGGAGAGGTGGGCGAAGTGTTAGTTGGGAAGATTGAAGGCCGGACCTCTGATGCTGAGGTCACGCTTTTCAAGTCGCACGGTCTTGCTGTGGAGGACCTTGCGGCGGCCTGCCATATCTACGCGAAGGCGGGGGAGAAACATCTTGGGACATGGGTAGATTTCACTGGAGAGCGAGAACTCCGAAGCCAGTAACCATGTCCTCTAGGTGTTCGACGGCGAACGACAATGGCTTCCTCCACGGTTCCGGGTATGCAGCCAGGTTGAAGCAGGTTCGCTGGGCTACGTCGTGGTGCAGTTGTCAGGGAGGGACCCAACGAGCTGGTAGCCTTCTAGGAAATCATGCTCGTACTGGACCTTGTCGCCCACACTTAGCTGGATGCACGACATACTATAGGTGAAGCCTCCATTTGGCGTAGCGATCGCCCCCACGAAATTAGTCAGATTACCGCTATGGCCCGCGACACTCACGCTCGCGACAACGCCGTCTCCGCTTGAAGAGGCAGCAACATCGGCTCCAAGGATTAGACCGGAAGCGATTGCTATGAGATATATGGCAAACAGTGGCCAAAGCTCCTTTGCTTTGAGCAATTCCTTTACGGCACTCATACCAGCTTAGCACCCATCTGGAAGGTCCATGATACTAATCTTTCTATCACCTCACCACGCGTGTGACTGCTCCAACCATAGAAAGCCCTGACAAATGAGCCCGTAGAGCGCGACGTTCCTTCCGCTGTAGTGGGCACGGAGAGATAGTTTCGGTAATCCCCCCGTTGTCTCAGCACGTCGCTTCTTGTTCCTCCTTAAATTGCGAAGTTCAACCGCCAGTCAATGAAGAGGTTGAATCCATTGTGAAGGACACTACCACGAGCTATGATGCAGTCAAGGAATTTGAGGGCAGAAAATACACAGGAATGAGAGTCGGCGGTAGCCACAACTGGTGCTATCGTTCTGGAGAATGGAAGGAGACAAAGACCGCTCCTGACAAGTGGGAATTCACATACCTCGTGAACAAACGGAGGAAATGGGATGCGCCTGAAGGATCGGGAGCCCCTACGGGGACCGAATACCACTGGTACGTCCTTGCTCACCAGAAGGTTAGGAAACTCAATGCCAACGAATACACCACCTCTATGGCTGGCGTGAAATACAAACTGGCTCATCGGCGACCCGGCAGTGAAGACTGGAGTGAGAACGGGAGGGCTCAGCTCAGACATTTGATTGGGATACTTGAAGAGAACATGATCCAATTGAGGCATGAGTTAGGTGAGGTGGGCGAGGACTCGGGGGCTGCCCATCGAGGAGTGGATTACCTCTCGTCGACAATCAAGCCACGCAGGGAAATGACGAGTGGCCGGAGAATGACGTCAAATGGTTTGGCTCTTGCCATGCTTGGGCAGCTACCGCTTGAGACGTACACCCTTCAGAGCGGGGCTGGAGTTACCGGAAGCGCCGGGCCTTCGGTAGGCTCAGGTTCGTCAACTTCCTCGAAGAGTGAGTTCTTCCCGAAAAACAACAGGTAGCTGATCACAGCGAAATCAATCAGTATGGCCGCATGCATTATGGTGCAATACACGCAGATTGCGTGAAGGAGGAAGAGCTCAACGAATATCAGGTATGGGACGAGGGCCACGCCGAGGAAGCGCCAGACGAACAGGAGGTTCACTGTGAGCTTGGCCGCCCGATCAGAAGCGAAGGCTATGACGAACACCATCCCGACGTTCACCAGAAAGTACACCAGTGCGGCGAGCTCAAGAGGGATGCCGAAAACCACGCTATAGGAACTCGAAAGGACTTCCCCGCAATCAAGGTGGATGTAGAAGCCGAAGATGTTGTAGGTCCCAGTGGGACAAAGAGGGAGCTGCTGGCCGAGGGTATAGTAGATAATCAGCACAGTGGCAGATGCCCAGATGCCTATGGCGGACATCACAAGCAAGATGAAGAGCTTGAGTTTGGAAATTCTCAATCGGTAACCCTCCCTGACTTCGTTCCTCGCGCTGGGTAGCCCTCTAAGGTGAACAATTCGACGACCTATCCGTATCGCTTGGCAGACGGGAGCGAAGTAATCGCTGAGACGACGTACGGGGAGGATGGCTCAGGGATTACTGCAAGCTTCGCCGCAACAGGGCCAGCGATTGATGAGGTCGACGTGGAGATGGGTGAAGCGCTGCAGACCGCCGCGGGCGAGTCTTGGGTGATCTTGCAGATGACGCCCGTTATCAGGTTGGCCGCTTCTCTAATCTGAAGGCCGACGCTGTCCGAAGTCGAAATGTCGTTGAGAATAGCAGTCCAGTTCTTGCCTCCGATAATATCAGGGAAGGGCAGCACTGAGACCCTGATGACGTACGTATTTCCGAAGTCGAGGAAGGGGAAGCCGCTTCCGAAGCTCGACCATACTGCAGAATAATTGGCCGGGACAGTTTGAAGTGGATTCAGAGACCTGTCCTCATCCTCGTACCCCCTGAACGCAATGTAGTTGCTGGTGTAGGAGCTCCCCACGAATGTGAAGGTAGCGTAATCCCCTTCGTCGTTTGCGGATGTGGTGTAATGGAGGTTGGTAAAGTTGCCGAAGCGTTCAAGAGCCATTATCAGGGCCCATCGTTCGACTGCACAGTAGGGGCAGAACTCCGCACCTACGTAAACTACAACGGGCTTGCCGTTTGAAATGAAATGGGCACCACTGTAGTTGTCGACCTGTGTCTGCATTGCGGACGTGGCAGCAGGACCATAGGGCTGGTCGCTCACCGTCTGTAGGGAGGTGAGGTCCTGGGGGGAAACCAACACCCCATCGTACTTGTCGAGTCCCGTGCTGCCGTTCGCAGTCGAAACGAAGTATATTCCGACGGCAATCGATATGGCGATGATGACCACGGTTATGATAATCGTTAGTCTTCGGGTCTGCTGTCGCTTCTTCTGGCGCGCTCTCAATCTGGACGCCTCCCTTGGCGCCTTAAGACCCCCGTTTAAGCGACTCGGACGCGCATCGAGGCAAGGCTTTTAGTCGAATCATTCGTCGGAACATTGTCTTGCTATCTGCAGATTTCGAAGCAAGAGAGTATCAGAAGCGCATCTCCGAGGTCGCCGCTTCGACAAACACTCTGGTGGTTCTTCCGACTGGCCTCGGGAAGACGATAATTGCAATTATGGTAGCGGCGCGGTTGCTTGAGGAGCACTCGGGGTCGAAGGTGATGGTCCTCGCACCTACCAAGCCGCTCGTCCTTCAGCACCTGAGGGCATTCCAGACCGAGCTGAGGCTCCCTGCGGGGTCGATGGTCGCCCTCACGGGGACTGTGGACCCCGGGGAAAGGGAACTTCTCTGGATGAAGGCTAGGGTGGTGTTCGCGACCCCCCAGACGGTGTACAATGACGTTCGCCACGGTCGCGTCTCACTCCAAGACGTGGCGCTCGCCGTTTTTGACGAGGCCCACAGAAGTGTGAAGGACTACACCTATACAAAGCTCGCCATTGCGTACAGGGAGACCGCCCTCAGACCAAGGATAATGGGATTGACCGCTTCGCCGGGTGCGTCAAAGGAGAAAGTCAACGAGATCAAGCGGAATCTGTTCATCGAAGCGGTAGAGGCGCGCAGCGAAGAGAGCGAAGACGTCAAGGGTTATGTGGAGAAGACGAACATAGAAACGATCAAGGTCCGGGTGCCAGGCGAGTACTACGAAACCACTCTGAGGCTGAGAGAGCTCTACAATGACAAGGTGAAGAAGCTTCTCAGTGGTGGTTTCCTCAGGAGCAACAGAGTCTCAAAGAAGGCGCTCCTGGAAGCAAGGATAGCCATCTCTGCCAGGCTGAAGTCCGCTCAGGCGAGTGGCGGGCAGAAGGGATACATTTTCGGAGCCATTATCAATCAAGCCCAGGCGGTGGCGATTCTTCACGCCCTCGAGATGATCGAGACGCAGGGCGCGCCACCGCTTCTAAGGTATCTCCAAAAGATGCGCGACCGGCCGGACAAGGGGAAAGCAATCTCGTCCTTGGTCCGCGATCCCAAATGGCTCAAGATGGAAGAAGAAGCCGCAAGAATCGCGTCTATCCCCCATCCAAAGGTATCGGTGGTGCTCGACGTTGTGAGGCAACAACTTCTGAACAAGCCTGACTCGAGGGTCATAGTCTTCACGCAGTACAGGGACACCATCGAGGATATTGTGAAGGCGCTCGAAGGGCAAGGCCAGAACGCCAGACGGTTCGTGGGGCAGTCGGACAGGGAGGGGAGCAGGGGTATGGACCAGCAGCTCCAGACGCAGACCCTGGACTCGTTTCGCAAGGGTGAGTTCCAGGTCCTTGTGAGCAGCAGCATAGGAGAGGAGGGGCTCCACGTCCCCGATGTCGACCTGGTCGTCTTCTACGAAGCGGTCCCATCGGAAATCAGGTACATTCAGAGGCGCGGAAGAACAGGCCGCACCACCGAGGGCAGGGTGGTGATCTTGCTGGCCGAAGGGACCGTAGACGAACCTTACTACTACAGCACACTTCTGAAGGAAAACAGGATGAAAGAGCTGGTAAAGCAAACGAGCAAGGGCCAGCATAGACGGGCACGGGATCCAACGCTCATGGACTTCGTGAACGGTTAGGCGGGACTTCCCACCACCGACACCTTGATCAGGTTCGTTGTCCCTTTCATTCCGGGCATCCCTGACGTGACCACGATGCGGTCTCCCTTCTCCGCGATCCCGAGCTCTTCAGCGGCCGAGTCCGCACGCTCGAAAAGCCAGTCAATCGTCTTCGCACTCCTCGAGAGTACGGGGATGACCCCCCAGTATAGCTTCAACTCCCGCGCCACGCGATTGTCCGTGCAGATGGCCACAATCGGCTGCCGTGGATGGTACATCGAGACCCTGCGGGCCGTGGAACCGGTCTTGGTAGGCGCAACGATCGCCTTTGCCTTCACATAGTCGGCCAGGCGGCAGGCGGCGCGAGCTATGGCTGACCCCGTGTCCTCCGTCTCTGTCTCCGAGGGAGCGGGGCCGTATGACGGGAGGGACCGCTCAGTGAAGCGGGCTATCCTGTCGAGCATCCTCACGGCCTCCACCGGGTACCTTCCCACAGTCGTCTCTTCGGAAAGCATCACGGCGTCGGTGCCGTCGAGAATCGCGGTCGAGACATCGGTCACCTCTGCCCTGCTGGGAACGGGGGAGTTCACCATGCTCAGGAGCATCTGTGTCGCCACTATGACGGGTTTCCCTGCACTGCTACACCTCCTGATTATCTCCTTTTGAATCGCGGGTACCGTTTCGATAGGCACCTCGATTCCCAAGTCCCCCCTGGCGACCATGGCTCCATCGGACTCGTCGAGGATCTCTTGGAGATTCTGGACCGCTTCCTTCTTCTCTATCTTGGCAATGAGTTTTGGGCCGCAAGGGGGCAGGAGCTTCCTGACCGCCCTTACGTCGGAGGGAGTGCGGACGAAGGACATGGCCACGTAGTCGAAGCCCAGGCGGAGCCCGAGTCTAAGGTGCTCGACGTCCTTCTCGGTGGGGTATCGTATCTTCAGCTTTACGCCGGGAGCGTTCACCCCTTTCCCTGAGCTGAGTACACCTCCTGCAAGGACGGTGCAACGGACGCCTGCTGCAACCGTCTCCTCCACTCTCAAGCGGATGATTCCATCAGCGATGTACAGAATATTCCCCCTCGCCACCGACGTCAGGAGATCGGGATTTCCTATCGGGACAAGCGAAGCGCTCCCTTCGACAGGTGCAGAGGTAAGGACAACCTGGGACCCTGTCGGCAGATTTGCGACTCCGCCGGACATCCTCCCGACCCTGATCTTTGGTCCGGGAAGGTCCTGAAGTATCGCAATGGTCTTGCCTCCCCGCCTCGCCTCCGCGCGGATGGTCGCTACCTCGTGTATGTGGCTCCCCCTGTCGCCGTGCGAGAAGTTGATCCGGAAGACATCCACCAGTGGGACCAACCTCCTGACCACCCCTGGGGGGCTACTTGCTGGGCCTATGGTGCAAACAATCTTAGTCTTTCGCATCTGCCTGGGACGCCCTACTCAACAGGCACACGATAAAGCTAGAGCCAGACAATAAGTTCAGTCATTTTCATGTTCTGAATAGTAGGTTTTATAGCCACACCGAATGTGGCCTTTTCGACTACCTCAGCGGGCTAGTTGAGATCAAATGGCGCCATCACTTGAAGCAATCAACCTGACAAAGAAGTTTGGGAGTTTCACCGCGGTCAGCGAGTTGAACCTGAAAATCCAGGGGACGAAGTGCGTAGGTTTCCTGGGGCCGAACGGCGCGGGCAAGACGACGACGATGAAGATGTTCACGGACCTCATCTCATCGACCAGTGGTAACGCCCTCATAAACGGGGTAGACATCAGGAAGGACAAGAAAGCGGCACTGGCGTCCTGCGCGACCCTCATCGAAACGCCGGAAATCTATCCAGCCCTCACTCCGAAGGAGGCGATGACGATGCTCTGCGAGATCAGGGGAGTCAGCCCGGAGGAACGCAACAAGAGGATTGACGAGGCACTGGCGAGCGTGAAGATGCAGGAATGGGAGAACAAGAAGGTGGGGAGCTTCTCGAAAGGGATGAAACAGCGTGTAAACGTAGCATCGACCCTGCTCAGCGACCCGCAGGTCATAATTCTTGACGAACCATCTACGGGGTTGGATCCAAGGGGCATGAGCGAGGTGAGGGACATAGTGAGGTCGTTGGGGAACAGATTGGTTTTCATGAGTTCCCATCTGCTCGCGGAGGTCACGGAAGTCTGCCAGGAGGTGGCACTCATCGACCATGGGAAGCTGCTCGTATACGACACCATTGACAACGTGACCGCAAAGTTCGCGGGGGGGACGGGCGAGGTTCATGTCGGCTTCGCCGGCCCAGTCACCTTGGAGGCGGGGACGGCGATATCAAAGATTGATGGAGTTCTGTCGTTCTCTAGGTTGAATGACAGGACAATCGAGGTAAAGTTCAACTCTGGCGTGATAACCCAAGCGAAGTTGTTCGAGGCCATAGCTGGATTGAAAGCGGGGGCGCAAAGCTTCGAGTCAGCGACGGGGCTCGAAGACGCCTATCTCAGCCTCATCAAGGAGACACTGTAAGACATGACCGAGAACCAGATGACTCACGCCAGGGTCGGCACCCTCACGCAGATTGGGACCATCACGGAGTACAACTTCCTGAATTATTTCAGGGCACGAAGGTTCTACGTGATGCTTGCCATCATAGTGATTATTTCTGGTCTTATCACGGGACTCGTCGCCTACTTCCAGCCCCCCAGTTTCATAGACTTCGGTGCCCTCGGATTCTATGGTGCTGGCTGGGGGAGCTTCGCCACTTTCGTGATCGTATTGTCCGCCGCCTTTTTCGGTGGCGACGCAATCTCAGGCGAGTTCCAGAACAGGACCGGCTACTTCCTCGTCCCCAATCCAATAAGGCGATCGGCCATTTATGTGGGCAAGTACCTCGCGGCGCTGGCTGCGTCATCGATCATTCTCGGGATATTCGCGCTGATCATGATAGCCAATGGCTTGTACTATTTCCCAGGCTCCTTCCCCTGGGAGTTCGCTCAGTCAATCATGTTCTCTTGGGTCTACCTTATCGCAGCACTGTCGCTGACTTTTGCCTTCAGCTCTCTCTTCAAGAGCAGCTCCATCTCAATACTTATGAGCGTAATACTGCTCCTTTTCGTCTTTAACGTGGTGGACGAAGTCGCAGTGATCGTAGCTGGGATTGAGCCCTGGTTCTCGATAACCTACGGAGCCGGAATCATTGCCAACATTCTTACGGTCCCCTATCCCGTGCACTACAATCCGAACACCCTTGGCGCGGCTACCGGCCCCGCGTCGAGGTTCAGGATTCCCGCATACAACTCCACCGTCCCGGAGGGGTTGGTCATACTAGGGATCTACTTCTTTGTAATGGCCGTGATAGGGCTCTGGCTGTTCCAGAAGAAGGAATTCACTTCTTAGGTTATATCCCACCAGCAACATTGTTGCAGGTTTGAAGACGAATATCTCACCGATGTGGCTAACCTACTTCATGATGAAGTGGAACGAGGTCGAGCAAGAGGAATCTGATGAGAGATGCACCGTCTGCGGGAGGCCATTGATGAAGACAGAGGTCGTTGTAGATGACAAAGGGCGGAAGTACGAAGGCTTCGTTTGCCACTCTGACAAGCAGGTTACTTGGGTGAAGTTAAGCTAGGTCGAAGATTTCCTGGCTCGGAACCCTTCACCGTATTGAAATCCCCTGTTCATGTTCTTCGCCCACTTCCTCTCGAAAACTTCGTCCATGTTCGCACCGGGTTTGATCAATCTCGACGCATCCAAGACGTAGAATATCACGTCGACCAGCTCCTCTATCGTCTCGTCCGCAGGCCTCCCCTTCTTCCAAGAATCACCGGCCTCCCCAAGCTCGATGAACGCGAAAAGAAGTTTGTTTGCGATTTCTTCAGGTGAATTCCCGAATCCCTTTGCGAGGACTAACTCCTCTACCTTCTTCTTGGCTTCTTCCAGAGATGGCACGGGAACACGCGTCCTAGGTGGGACTAAGAAGGTTTGTGCTTGGGGGCATAGACCGTCCTGTAGTACACGCAGGATTCAGCAAGGGTGCAAGACCAGCAATGTGGACCTATCGGCTTGCATGTTGTCTGGCCGAACCTAACGAAGAGATCGTTCAGCTCTAGCCAGTACCGCTTTGGGACGGTCTTCACGAGCGCGGCCTCGGTCTCCTCTGGCTTCTTGGTATTCACCAGTCCAAGCCTGTTTGAAATCCTGTGAACGTGCGTGTCTACAGGTATGGCGGGCTCGTTGAAGGCGTACACAAGGACACAGTTGGCCGTCTTCCTCCCAACGGAATGGAGCTTTAGGAGGTCCTCTTCGTTGTCAGGCACCCTCCCTCCGAACCCGTCAACCAGCTGTTTCGAGACCCTCACGATATTGCGGGCTTTCATATTGTAGAAGCCGGAGGGCCTTATGAGCCGTCGGACGACGTTCAGATCAGCGTTGGCAAGCTGTGCAGGCGTCTTGTACACTGAAAACAGGTTTTCAGTTGCCCTGGTTGTGTTTTCGTCCCTCGTCCTGTGCGATAGGATCGTGCTTATGAGGATCCGGAAAGGGTCGGTACCCTCGGCGGCCTGGAGCTCGGCCAGTGCTGTCGCTCGCTTGTCCGTAGAGCCGTAGACCATCTTACGGATCTCCCTGAGCATCGTGGGGAGACCTACGCACTTTCTGAGACCCACGGCTCCTTTTTGTACCAGCTCGCAATCTCCTCGCATGTTCTCATCAGGTCGTACTCCGGAGCATACTGGAGCTCCTTCCAGCTTTGCTGAGCATCGATGCGTATGGAAGCCTTGACTTGTTCCGAGGTGTACTTCGGATATGGAGAACCTGAGAACATTCCCTGTCTTTTGAATTCGACTGTGCGCCCCACGGCCGAGGCGATACCTCGGGCCAGCTCCTCTGGCGCGGCGTCGAATGACTTCACCAGGTAAGAGCTGCCCCCAGCGGACTGCGCCAGGGCCGACTTGTACATCGCCTGAGCGATGTCTCGGGGGTGGGAGTAGGACATATGCCCTCCTTCTGGGAGAGTCACCTTTCCAGTCTCCATCATTCGCAGCAGAGGGACGACGAGGGATTCGTCTCGAGAACCGACGGCCTTTGCTGACCTTATGATCGTCACCCTCGGCTGAGAGCTCCTCTTGGAGAACTCCTGGAGAAGACGTTCGGCTTCCGCCTTCGCCCTTTGGTATTCGTTGACAGGCTTGAAGGAATCTTGCGGCGAAACGAGTTTCACGCCGAACCCGTAGACATCAAGGGTGCTCAATTGTACGAAGGTCTTGGCTTTTGCTTCCGCTGCGACCTCGAGTAGGTTAAGAAGACCCTCCGTGTTGGCGGAGAGAAACTCACTGTCTGAATCTGGCATGGGCGAAGCCAGGTTGTAAACGGCGTCGACCCCTTCCATCGCTTCGTGCAAGCTGTGGTGATCGTTAAGGTCTGCTTCGACCCCCATCACCCCGCTAGCGTCCATTATCTTGAGGTGCGCCCCTTTTCGGAAAATGCCCTTCGAAATCTCTCCCTGCTGGTAGAGGTACTCCACCAGGTGGCCCCCCACGAACCCGGTGGCGCCGACCAGAAGGTTCAACGCGTCTCCGTCCCTTGGCCCAGGTGGTGATGGTGGTGGTGCTCCTCCTTCGGAGGTTTGGCCTCGAATTCCCCGCGTACCAGCCGGAGCTGCATGTCCTCCTCTAATTTGGCGAAGTCGCCGGTCAACGACTGAATGCGTGCCTTGGCCGCCCTTGAGAACTGCGGGGAGAAGTTCTGACCTCCAAACCGGCCGTAAGCCACCCCCGAGAATCGCACTTTGGCACCCTTGAGTTCGATGTAGCCCCGGATCAGGTTGGCCACTTCGCCTTCGCTAACATAGTCGACCACTATGGCGTACGGTGGAAGACTCAAAGTCAGAGGCACCCTGTCAGGAGGTGCTTTAAGCCAGTTTCCGATGAAACGGCCGGGTAGTCCAGGGGTGCCCTACATTTGGAAGTCGGGAGGCCGATAGCGTGCCTGCACCATCTCTTTCAGCGACGTCACTAGGGCAAAGCTCGAGTTCACGATGTCCGTCTGGGTGAGGATACCCACCAGTTTCCCCCCTTCGAGCACGGGGAGTTTCTTGACCCCCGCCTCAGCCATAGTCTTGGCCGCGACCTCGATGCGCTCCTCAGGCGATACTGTGACCAGCTTTTTCCTGCCTGTCGTGACAGGTGTGGTGCGGGGGTCAAGTCCCTTTGCCACCAGTCGCGAGACGTCCCCTTCGGTCAGCATGCCCGTCGGCTTGTCACCCTCGACGATGACCAGGGCGCCTATCTTCCGCTTCGCCATCATCTTTGCCGCCTCCGAGATGGTCGTCTTTTCCCCTATTGTCCGGACGTTTCTTGTCATCACGTCCTTCACGTAGATCATATGGTCATCTCGCGATGATCACCGGACAGTGCGCATGGTTAACGAGACCGGAGGATACGCTCCCCAGTATGAGCTTCTTGAAACCTGTCATCCCCCTCGTTCCAGTCACTATAAGGTCAGCCTTCTTGTGGGCCGCGAATTCCACGAGCGCCTCGACCACGGATGATGCCTCAATCAACTCCCCCTTTGCCCCAACTCCGTGTTGAGCAGCGAGTTTCAGCCCCTTCGAGAGGACTTCCTTCGCCGCTGCTTTCTTTGCGTCTTCAAGCAACTTGTAGTCCGGAATCGGCATTCCGGAAGTCGCTCCGTAGCCGATCGATGGGGAGGAGAATACGTGGACGACGGTGAGCTCTGACCCGAACTTCATTGCGAGTGAGCACGCGAGACCCATCGCCTTCTCTGAATCTTTCGAACCATCGAAGGCAACGAGTATCGTTCCAAACCCGGCTTCGGTTGGCATGTTTCTCCGCGTCCAAGACGTTGGTGTCGCTATTTAATGCGGTTTTCCTTTCCCAACCGTGAGAACTACTGTGGCGAATGCCAAAGTCGCCTCGGGAACCTCGGTGCAAGACCTTCTTCTTCCCGCCTGACCTAAAGTGTGAGGGAGTCCCGTGGGGACGGGGGCACGTCACCCGAAACGGGTGCACGGCCTGATCCGCGCTCCCTAATTCTGATTATCAGAATCGATAATCGACTCCAGGCGTTAT
>Ga0187771_10002201_pt1 | contig 13386 bp, 12 predicted proteins | sample 0116_SJ02_MP15_1_FD_133139 | JGI IMG/M metagenome (GOLD analysis project Ga0187771, IMG submission 133139) | Tropical peat soil microbial communities from peatlands in Department of Meta, Colombia - 0116_SJ02_MP15_10_MG | ecosystem: Environmental > Terrestrial > Soil > Wetlands > Peat | place... | reverse complement strand
TTTTGATAATCAATGATCGCCTGAAACAAGTCCTTTTGGGTGAAGTCGGGCCAGAGCGTTTCCGTCACCCAAATCTCGGAATAAGCCACTTGCCACAACAGAAAATTACTCAGCCTCATTTCACCACTGGTGCGGATTAGCAAGTCGGGGTCGGGCAACTCGCGGGTATAGAGGTGCCGGCTCAAAGTGGCCTCGTCGATCTTCATGCTCCCGTTGCGATTCAGGTGCTGCGCCAGGGTTCGGACCGCGTCCACCAGCTCGGTGCGGGCGCCGTAGTTGAGTGCCAGGGTCAGCCTCATGCCGGTGTTCCGCCGGGTTTTCTCTATGGCGTTTTGCAAATCGCGCTGCACCGGGCTGGGAAGCTTGCTGATCCTTCCGATCACTCCCAAGCTGATGTTTTGCTTGTTGAGCTCGCCAATCTCTTTCTTCAGATACTCCCGGAGTAAAGCCATCAAGAGCTTCACTTCCGTGTGCGGACGCTTCCAATTTTCGACGGAGAAGGCGTACAGCGTCAGGTAAGGAACGCCCAGCCGCGCGCACGCCTCCACGGCCTGGCGCACGGCGCCAATGCCGGCGCGGTGCCCCGCGATGCGCGGTAAACGGCGCTTCTTCGCCCAGCGACCGTTGCCGTCCATGATCACCGCAATGTGCTGCGGCAGACGGTCGAGATCAATCTGGGCCAGAAGGTGCGCTTCGGTAAGGTCGGTTTTCACGATGACCTAAGGCGAGCCGGAATCGGTCCTATTTCGAAAGGTTAAACTAACACAGCGTTCAGGCCACTGCAAGTCCTCGGAGTGACGGAGTGCGGGCGCACGGACGACCCGGGCGAAGCGGCTGCGAAAATGCTACGGAGCACGCGACGTGCCGCCATCTTCCCCCGCGCTGCGGCGCCTAAGAACCCCCGGGGCAATCGCCGGGCTGTACCAACGCGCGGCTAACCTGCTCCCCCTACGGCTACGACCAGATTCAGAATACTCAGAAACAGGGCTACCCGGGCCGCACGGCTATTCGAGTCCCTATCCATTGCAATCGAAGCGCAGATCATCGATGCCACGCTCCCGGCAACACCGAGGCGAGCGAGCGGCACAACCCATGCGAGCGGCAAGGGAGTTCCGGTCCTCCGAAGGATAGCGTCCCAAGCCCATATCGCAGCGAACAGCAAAGGTCCGCAGGTGATTGAGAACGCGCTCCAGGTCGCAGCCGAAAGGCGTTTCATCTGAGTTTCCGGGCGCCCCCTGCTTTCTCCGCCATTGTTAAGACAGAACGGCCTCGAAGTCATGGCGACTAACTTTCAGACAGGCCATTCTTCCGGGAAGAATTCTCTGCACCCGGTTGTGCAGCACAAGGGAAAATGGCGTCCGCCACGCCCCATGGAGCGGCTCACGACTCGCGGTGCTGAGCTTGCGCGGGCGAAGCTTGCGGAGACGCGACAGAAGCGCCCGCTCGAGCAAACGCTGCGGCGCTTGATCCGCAAGGAGTTGCGCGCATCCCTTCCCCTCGGTCAGGGCAGGCTCTCAGCGCCGTGGCGCGGCTCTGCATTTTTGCAGCTTCTCGCCCCTACAACAGCTGAGATCAAAAGTGGCAGACGCGAAATCTTGGGTCTGCGCCACGCTTGCTCAGTAACCCCTCAGGGGCCGCCCCAGGCTCCGATTTCAAGTCCAACCGGGGGTTTGTAGCACACCAGCAAGTTGTTGAGGCCAAACTCGAAGGTGCGGTGCCGAGATCCCGTGAAACCAATTTCGCCCAACATGGAATGCAGTAACGGCAGGGGGATGCGGGGCTGGTGCTCGTGGCCCCCCAATTCATTGCTCACGATCCCGACACGGTCCAGAATGTGGATGAACGGATCGATCGCGGCAGCCGGCCACGTCATGATGAGTGATCCTCCCGGCGTCAGGATGCGAAATACTTCGGCGAGAAGCGACTCGGGTTGGTTCAGATGTTCCAGAACAGCCAGCAGGATTGCATGGTCGAAGCAACCGCTCCGGAAAGGCAATCCCTGGGTAATATCCCCGCGGATCAGGACTCTACGCGTGGAGGCAGTCGCGGCGACCTGATCGTCAATGCCCACACCAAAGCTGATCCTCATGCGCGCATAATGCAGGAAAGGCGCGTCCGGACCACAGCCAATGTCACAGACACGCGCCCGTGGGCGAACGTGCGGGAGCGCTACTCGGAAGCGGCACCAAGCTACGAAACGATCGAAGGCGGTATAAGCCATTTCTTAAGAGTCGTTATCTCCGATCGATAGGCCTCGGCTTGTTCCCAACATGCTCAGAAAGTTTGTTTCAACTTTTCTCGCAGAGCGCCAAAAAGTGTAACCCCCGGCCGAAAAGTAAACTGAAAGGTGGTGGATAAAGCGGGAGAACCTCGTTCCAGCTAACGGGGCGCAAGCCGCAGGCTGAAAGCATCCGATTCCACTGAGCCTTGCTCCGATAGTTGTACGCCAGGACAACGCCGTGGGGACAGTTGCCTACCCAGTCCATGAAGCTCAATACCGCGTGGTCGAACCTGCTTTCACAAAGGTGATCCTTAATCAGTACGTAACGGCGCGCCACCCTTCGGGCCTCTCTCAACAGCTCCTCGCTGTGATCGGTATGGTGAAGAACGTCAACGAATAGGCACATATCAACAGCGGATTCGGGAAGCGGGATCGTTGTGCCGTCGAACTCCCTGCACTCGATCAGGCACGACGGCCTGGGCATCACCTCGAGTCCCTGAATCGAGACCGTTGGCTTAGTTTGACCAATGAGGTATGCGATGGTGCCGTCCCCGCAGCCTACATCCAGCAGGTTCGTCCCGGCAGGAACCAAGTCGGCCAGGATCGCTGCCAGAACTCGCGTCCTCCGGCGAAATGCCAGCCGCTCGTGAAGTTGCTTCACGAGCCGTAAGGCGCGGTCCGGTTTAGCTCGCATCGTCTCTGCCCATGAAGGTGTCTCGGTTGATTCCCAACATACTCAGGAAAAACGAAGAAAAGATGACCTGTATTCCTATCAAGAACCATAGCGAGAAGAAGATGACGAGCCGCACGTCGTTCATGGGTCCGAATCCGCTGGCCACCCATTTCCACAGCACCCAAAGGGCCCCGGAGCCGCCCAAGAAAGTCAGCATTGCACCGGCGACAAGTCCTTGTTCCAACCTCGCCCTCTTCAGCCAGCGCTCCAGGCTGTGTTGACTCCTGGAAAACCTTTCGGTAAAGCTGAAAACTTTGGCGAACAATCCAAGGGAAATAATCTGCACGCCCGTCAGCGCGAACACCATCCCAAACAGCATGGTGTGAAGGTCCACCCCAACCCGACCCAGGTGGCGAGGCCCGGGCAGCAGCCAGCACAGGATTCCGACCCCCAAGAAGAAGAGTGAGCTCCCCGGAACAAGAAACAACCAGTTGGGCGCATAAAGAAGCATAAAGCGCAAGTGACGCCAGCCGTCCCGGAAACTGTGCAGGTGGGGCGGACGCCCGCGCTTATCGGACCAGAGCTTAATAGGAATCTCGGCCACACGGGCGCCGATTCTGGCCGCCTTGATCACGAACTCCGAGGCGAATTCCATCCCCGTGGTGTGCAGGTCGAGACGCCGGTAAAGGTCTTTCGTGAACCCGCGCATACCACAGTTTATGTCGCCGATGCCGGACCCGAAAAACAGGTTCGCCATGAGGGACATCACCGGGGTGCCCAGGTAACGGTGATGCCAGGGCATAGCACCCGCTTGGATGCCTCCACGGAACCGGTTGCCCATCACCAGATCGTACCCTTCTCCCCACTTCGCGACAAACCGCGGGACCTCGGAAAAGTCATAGCTGTCGTCGCCATCTCCCATCACGATGAACCGACCGCGCGCTTCTTCAATCCCCCTGCGCAAAGCGCTCCCATAACCAGGGCGCGGCACGGGCACGACGCGCGCACCGTGTTCCTGGGCGATTTCAGCCGACCCGTCGGAGGAGCCATTGTCAGCCACCACCACCTCACCTCGGAGACCGGCCTTGCGAAGGGCTGCCAGCGCCTTGTCAATACACACGGCAATCGATCGAGCTTCGTTGAGGCAAGGAATTACGACGGAGACGTCCAAAGGATCAGAGGGCAGCGATTGGGACGAGGCGCACAAATCAGTTTTCAACCCCTGGAGGTCGATCTGGCCCATACCGGTGACGCATTCATCTCCCTCAGGTATTTGCTTTCGTATTTTAACATGCAGGGCGATGCAAGCAAGTCAACATCGCCGCGCCATTCCCAGCCCGTCGGCACAGCAAAGTTCTCCCCGGCGCAGAGCGGGATGACGCCGACGCGGCGGGCACGTCCGCAGTGAAACTCACGGCCGAATTCCGAGTACCGACCAGCTGTAACCATGCCGATGATACGTCTTGATATTTGTAAATCCGGGTCTGGATAACAGATCCTTGGCTTCCGCCTCTGTGTAATATTTGGCATAGGTGGGATTGAGTTGGTCATAGATAGTGAGGTACCGCTTTCCCCGTGGTAAGCGACCGATAACGTTTAGAGCGTAATCGCGCATGGGGAGCGTCAATAGCCGACACAGCCCAACATAGATATCAAGACAAACGTTTAGCGCATGACATATGAGGGCCAGGGCAAAATGAGGCAGGGCCACGGTGATCTTTCTCAGGGGGAGGAGTATTCTCAAGTAAGTTTCGTTCCCTTCTCTGCCATATAACCAGAGGAAGCACTTACCGCCACTCTTGAGAGCTTTGAATGCAGCGCTCAGGGTCGACTCGGGGTTCGGGATAAACTGAATGACGCCGATTGCGAACACGTAATCCAAATTCAAATTGTCTGACAGTTCGTCACCGCGAAGATTCAGACATTCGACCCTAGAACCATGAGCGGCCGAGCTCTTCCTAAGAACTGAGAATGCGGCCGAAGAGGGTTCAAGAGCGTAGACCTTTCGCACTCCAGTTCTGCAGAGCATGTTGACAACTCTACCCGCTCCACTCCCGATCTCCGCGACAACCTTGCCCTCCAGCTCGCTCTCGCACATCAAGGGTTCAACAAGATCCCGAAATAGTTCCTGCGAACCCCAGTATCCGGAGCTATCCGGATATCTTGAAAACTGGTCGCCAAAATCTCTGATCGTTCGATGAGCGATATCCGACGCCATATTCCCTTCCCCTGGTCCTACAAATCTCGTACACCTTGGCGATTCTGCCGTTTGGAGTAACCTCGGGTGGTAAGTCCGACCTCGGAGAAGTCACGGCTATCGTCGGCGTCGGCCATGATGATGAGCCGTCCACGGGCTTCCTCGAAGCCTCCCTGCAAGGTGTTCCCGTAACGCTTCGCGTCCACCCGCACCACCCGTGCGCCGTGTTCCTGGGCGATTTCAATCGGCCCGTCAGTCGAGCCGTTGTCAGCCACCACGACTTCGCCGGTCTCCACCGCGGGTCGAAAGGCAGACTGCGCCTTCTGGATACATACTCCGAGGGTACGTTCCTCATTGAGACAACAGATAACCACCGACACCTCGACTTGACCGGGCTGGGCGCGCTCCGAAGCAGCAGGGGAGAGTCCCGATTCCAAATCGGTTTGTGACACGCGGTCGGACCCCGAGGGCATCGATCTCAACTCCTCGCTGAGATTATTCCGCAACCCCATAACTCCGTCTGCCGCGGTGATGGCGGAGCTATCCACAGCAACCTGAATGAGTGCGCCTTCCCCTGTGGCGGCGGTCTACGACTGAGGTTCGGCGCCTGCCGTGCCCAGCGGAGAGCGTCGAGGGAGCGCCAAAGGGGCGGCCGGAGACCGCCGCACCCGGAGCCTTTATCTTCCATCCGGGCGGACCCCCGGAGCGGTACAAACGTAAACGTTGGTCTTCTCGTTGCCCTGCCATCCGGTTTCACAGCCGGATTCATACGGGCGGCGTGACACAATCGCTTTAACACCCGTCCCGAAAAGTTTGTGAAGGACTTTCGATTTCACCTCATCGCCAGCGGCATCGAAATCTCTTTCAGATGCGCGAGGGATCTCCGCGGTAATTTGAACCCGAGCCAGCCTGGCCCAGCCCCAATCATAACTCATGCCGATTTCCGCGACTCTGTCTGCCGGCCGAATGCCCACCCGGTAAAGATAATCGGCCACCTGCCATTCTTCTGGAACGACTCTATGGCTGGTTATCAGATCCGTCGCGGTCGATGTCAGGACGATGGCCAGAGTGACGGACACCACCGGGACCGTGATGGACATCAGGAGCCGGCGAAACTCCAGCAAATCCGGTAGGCACAATCCGGAGATCAAGCCCACGCTAAAAACTGTAAAATACGCGCCCAAGTATCGACTCGCCACCAAAACCACGAAGTACATCATAAAGGCAGCGAGAGATGGCAAATAAAGAAACCACTGCCCCGCCACGTGGCGCAGGACCAGCCGCCTCGAGCCACCGAACAGATACAGCACTAAGATGCCCGCGACCACGCCTCCCTCAAACCTGCCGAAAAACAGATCAAACAGGTTGACCCCATTGCCCACCATTGCGATTGTCTCCTGCCGTAGATCGAAGTGAGGCGTGACACCTTCATTCCAATAAACAGGATCGCGCCAGGGCGGATATGATCCGGGCACCGGGCTCCCAAATTCAAAAGCGTCGGGATGGTCATTGATCTTCCGGGTTGGGTGTTTGGGGTAGCCAAAGCCAGGCGGCCCACCCTGCCAATGAACTTGTGGAAGAAGGTTCACCATACTGGCATAAGCCAATCTCGGCGTCTCGCTGAATGTCAGGTGGCCCTGCTGCTTCGAGAGCGCGAGGATCGAGGGTCCTGCGATGAGGGCCAAGCCCGCCAGAGTGACGGAGGCACGGCGTAGCGCTTTGCGGAGACTGGTGCCCGGCGAGAAGCTGGCCACGATGAAAATAAAGGAGACAGGCAGCATGGCCGCTTTCGCGAGATAACCGAACCCGAGACAAATGCCCAGAACAAAGTAAATGCCTCGGGCCTGTTTTCCGCTGTGTATCCGAACAACTATCCCCGACGCCAAATACACGAAGGCCGCCACGCACATGTCCGGCGTGACAGCGGAGAGAGTGATCATTTCCAGTGACGAGAGCAGGAAGAGTGCGTATCCGAAGCCGAGCCAGACCAATTTCGGAATCGCCGCCACGCGTAACTCGCGGCGCTCGTCACGCAGACTTTCTTGGTATCGTACCAGGCCGGCCAGGAAAAAGTGGAAGCAGCCTAACGCGACTAAGTAGATAACGAAGTTGACCAGATGAACGACCGGGAATTCCCAGTAGGCGGAGGGACGGAACACCGCCAGCCCCGCCCCCAACAACCAGGTGTATAAAGGACTCCAATAAGCGCTTAGCGCCGCATGCCAGTCTCTCCGCAGGTACGCCTCGCCAATTTCGATATACGAAATGCCATCGGGAGCCATTTGAAATCTGCCCGCCCAGGCACGGCATGCGCCCAGCAGGATGGCGAAAACGGGGAGGGCAATGTTCAACATCCTCTCGGGTAAGAGCGCGTCGCCGATCGCGATCGATTGGGCCTGAATCGACTCGCTGGCCGTCGGCAACGATACATCGCTATTCCGGGCACGCATAAATGTTGGTCAGGATTTTCACTCGGGAATTCCCCGAAGCCGAAAGTGTACACCATAAAGCAATGGTCTGAGGACGAGACGGCCTGGCGCGTATGGTCTTAGGTTCCCATGTAGCGCCGGGCTCCAGCCTTCCGCCGGCCCGTCCCGATCGCCACGCACCGGTCGACCGATTGACAAAAGGCCAGTCAAGAGTTCAGAGTCGGCCCATTGAGTGATTGGGTGATTGCCGGAATTCGATGCTGGAAACTCGAAATTCGAAACTAGAAACTCGAATATGGAAACTCGGCGAAGGGAATTCCTAAAGGCCTCCGCAGCCATCCTCGGATCAGACAGGATTATGTCCGTGGCAGCGCAAACGAAATCTGTCGCCTTGCCTGGCGCCTCGCGAGAGGACTTTGACGCATTTCAGGCAAAACGACGCAAGGAACTCTGGTCGCTTCTGGGTGACCTGCCCTGGGAACATCGGCCCGGCCCTGTCCCGCTGGGCGGGCCCAAGACTGAACAGCACGAAGGGTACACCCTGGAGCGCCTGGTGTTGGACCTGAACGGACTCGAACCCGTGCCCGCCCTGCTCCTGATTCCCGAGAAGCGGCAGGCGCCTGCCCCTGGGCTGCTTTTCATTCACTGGCACGGCGGCATGTACGACCTCGGAAAGGAGCAACTCTGGCGCGGTGTGGACGTGCAGCCGGCGTACGCTCCGGTCTGCGCGGAAAAAGGTCTGGTGACGCTGGCCATCGATAGCTGGTGCTTCGGCGAGCGCAAGCATGAGGCGGACGGCCATACCGGAGAAGAAGACGCTTTTAAATTGATGCTCTGGAGAGGGCAGGTCCTCTACGGGATGATGCTGTTTGACGAGCTCCGCGCTCTCGACTACCTGGCTAGCCGGCCGGAGGTGGATCCCCATCGCCTCGGCGTGATGGGGATGTCCATGGGGGCGACCAAGGCGTGGTGGCTGGCGGCGCTTGACCCGCGCCTGCGGCTCACGATCGACGTCTGCTGCCTGACCGACTATGAGGAATTGATTAAGGCGAACGGTCTGAAAGAGCATGGGATTTATTATTACGTACCTTCGCTGCTCAAGCATTTTGACACGGCGCAAATCAACGAACTGATCGTGCCGCGGCCACGCCTGAGCGTGAATGGCCGCCGCGACACCCTCACCCCGCCCGCCGGTGTGGAGAAAGTCCGCGACCATCTGCTGCCGCTTTACCAGGAATATGGCCAGCGGGAAGACTGTGACATCGAGCTCTTCGATTGCGGGCATGAGGAATTGCCCGAAATGCGGCGCCTGGTGCTCGAGGGGATGGACCGGTACTTGATCCGCGGCAGTTGAAATGGTAGGCGGTAGCTCGTAGGTGGCATGTGGGAACGATGAGTGCAGAACTTTGAATGATGAATTCCCTTCTGTTGGTTCATCATTTAGCGCCCATCATTCATCGTTTCCGTCGTCACCCGTCGATGTGACGAATATCACTGTGAAGGAGCGACGGTTGCCGCATACTTATCGCATAGAAGTCGGGGGTGTCGGAATGACACTTCAAGCTCACGATTGAGGAGGCTGCCATGTCTGTCTCTCAACGTATCCGCGATTACCTGGATTCCCAGCATGTGAGTTACGAGTGCGTGCCCCACGCGCAGGCTTTTGCGGCACAGGAGGTTGCGCAATCCCTCCACGTGCCCGGAAGGCGCTTCGCGAAGCCGATTGTGCTCGAGGCTGACGGCCGGCTGCTGATGGCCGTTTTGCCCGCCACCCATCGCTTGGACCTGCGCGAGCTCAAAGAGAAACTGGGCGTCGACGACCTGGCACTGGTCCCGGAGGGGGAGCTGGCCAAGTTCTGCCCGGACTGCGAGCTCGGGGCACTTCCTCCCTTTGGGCACCTTTACGGCATGGACGTGTGGGTGGATAAGACGCTCGGCGAGTCGGAAGAGATCATCTTCAACGCGGGCAGCCACACGGACGCGATTCGCATGAAGTATGCGGATTTCGCCCGAATCGCTACGCCCCACCTGGCGAGGTTCGCAGAGCGGGTTGCCGCCTAAGCAGCGGGCGCGCCGAATCCTTCCGTCGTAAACCGAATTCTTGCCTCTGCCGGAGCCGAAAGTCCTTGGGGGGAGAACTCGCCCCCAAAAGACAGAAGTCAGAATGTCTGGATTTCGACTTCCCTTGGGCGCGATGATAGAAACTGGGAATAATGAGGCATCCCACAAGCTAAGAAACTACATCCAGACAGCAATGCGCCAGGCAAAATACGAAATACTGCCAGAGGATCGTTCCTTCTACGGGGAGATACCCAGCTTCCTCGGGGTTTACGCTCATGCCGATAACCTGGAATAGTGCCGGGAAGAACTGGAGGAGGTTCTCGAGGAATGGATTCTGATGCAAGTTTCCCGCCATCTGCCGTTGCCCGTTGTGGAAGGAATTGAGTCGGTCATTAAAGAAACCGCCTAAGGCCTCACTTGGGTCCCATCAAGCGACAGGATTTGATCCGCCATTGGAAACAGCCTGGATTCAACGGCCCTTCTTGGGGTGGGAGGCACCAGTTTATGATCAAAGGTGGCCTGACCCCAGCCCTTCCTAACCCGCACACAGGAGACACAGGAATCGGCCTAATTGCTCGCATTCTTCGACAAGCACAAATGGACAAGGACGAGTGAGAAAAGCTGTAGCCTAGCGCGAGCAGGCGAGAAACCTCTGACTGCCTCATCCAGTCGGCAGGGTTCCCGGGAGAAATGAACTGACCGCCCATATGAAGGTGAGAGCGATCATCACCACGCAGGTGACCCAGGCAATGATGTTGAAGGTGCGATTATTCCGGTACTCGCCCATGAGGTCCTTGCGGTTGATCAGTCGCAGCATGAAAATCAGCACGAAGGGCAGAAGAATGCCGTTGACCACCTGGGACAGCAGGATGATGGGGACCTGCTTCGACTCGCTCAACAAGATCACCGCCAGCGCGCCCACCACGATCAGACTGGTATAGAGCGTGTAAAAGGCCGGCGCCTCGCGCAGCCGTTTGTTGACGCCCGATTCGACACCCAAGCCTTCGCAGACGTAATACGCGGTAGCGAGCGGGAGGATGGACGCCGAGAACAACGAGGCGTTGCAAAGTCCGAAGGCGAAGAGGGCGCTGGCGGCGCGCCCGGCCAAAGGACGAAGAGCGACGGCGGCTTCACCGGCGTCGTGGATTTCTCGATGGCCGCTCACATAGATGGTTGCGGCGCAGGCCACGATAATGAAGAAGGCCACGACGTCGGTAATGATGCAGCCCACGATGACATCCCAGCGCGAGTACTTGTAGTCTTTCAACCGGACGCCCTTCTCCACCACCGCCGACTGCAGATAGAACTGCATCCACGGGGCGATCGTGGTCCCGACCACGCCGATCAGCATATACAGGTAAGTGGGCTGTAGATGGAACGTAGGTTTCACGGTGCTCAACAACGCCTCTGACCAGTTGGGGTGAGCGAGCCAGCAGGAGAGCGGGTAAGCGATGTAGAACGCGCAGGCCACCAGAAAAACATTCTCGACAAGCCGGTACGTCCCCTTCACCACCAGTCCCCAAACGACCAGGGCGCCGAGAGGAACAGCGACGTAACGAGTGACCCCAAGCACCTCCATGCCGGAAGCCAGCCCGGCGAACTCGGAAATGGTGTTGCCCAAGTCAGCGACCAGCAACATGATCATCAGGATGAAGGTCGTCCGGAATCCGTATTCTTCGCGGATGAGGTCGGCGAGCCCTTTGCCCGTGACCACGCCCATCCGAGCCACCATTTCCTGCACCACGATCAAGGCGACAGTGATGGGCAACAGCGTCCAGAGGAGAGAAAAGCCATACGTCGCGCCGGCCTGCGAGTAAGTGAGAATCCCGCCGGCGTCGTTGTCCACGTTGGCGGTGATGATGCCCGGGCCCACCACGGCCAGAAAGATGAAAAGTTGGGTGCGATACCGCCGAAGTGTTTTCCGCGTCACAGAAGTTGATTCCCAGATCCCAGGACTACCTGCGATTGACGACCAACTCCAACACGTCGTCGGCCGTCACGACGCCCTCAAGGTTGCCGGCTTCGCTCACCACTGGTAACACCACGAGATTGTATTTGTGAAAGAGGTCCACGACGGCTTTATCGTCCGCGTGCGCGTCGATGCTGATCACCGGCTCGCTCACCAGTTGCTTGAGCGGGGTACTCACCTCAGCCAATAGAAGGCGCGCCAGGCTCACGGCCCCCGTCAGGACACCCTCGCCATTCACCAGGAAAACGGCGTGGACCGATTCCAGCGAGCCTTCATAATTCTTCACGGCGGCGATCGCGCCCTCCACGGCAGCCGACTCGCTCACCACGATGTAGTCCGTGGTCATCACCGCGCCCGCGGTATTCTGTTCAAAACCTAAGAGCTCGCGCACCTCTTTCGCTTCATCCTTTTCCATGTCAGCCAGCAGCACGGCGGAGGTTTCCGGGGGCAGTTCTTGCAAAACGTCCGCGGCCTCGTCGGGGGGCATCTCATCGAGGACATCGGCCGCCCTTTCCGCCGGCATACTTTCGATCAAATCCGCTTGCATGCGCGTTGGAATTTCAGAAATGGCTTGGGCCGCGGTCTCTTCGTCGAGCGACTCAATCACCGCTTTCTGCTCGTCGCGACTCATTTCCTCCAGAATGTCGGCAATATCCGCGGGGTGGAGTTTGGCCAAACGGTCAAACGAAATCCGCAGTTTCACCCGCCGAGCCGGGTCGGGTTCGATCAGATTCACAAAGGCCCAGGGAATGATCTTGGTGGGGAAGAGTCCCGCGACCTCTCGGATGACGTGCTTGGCCAGAATCCCTTGAAGCAGGCGCCGCACCGCCGCTCCTAACCCCACGTTGACCGCCAGAATGCGCAGTTCCGTGTGCCCGTCGGTCGGCTCAATATCGAAATCCACGTCGTTCACTCGCACCACCTTTCGGTGGTTGACGTCGATGATCTGCTGGTCCAGGACGTCCTTCTTCACATGCATCAGCGCCTCATCCGGAGCGTAGCAGCGGACCGCATCCACCGCCACTGTGGTCTGGCCGGCGCGCACGGATACCGACTGCATCTGCTCGTAGGTGATGCACACGACGTTCTTCCCAGGCGTCTTCACCAGATAGGCTGCTACCCGAAGCGCATCCTGGCTGGGGTCGACCGCGAGGTCTTTCAGAATCCCGACATATTCGCCTTTGACGTCGTAAACCGGTAAGTTCTCAAGCTCAGTAAAGTAAATCATGGTGTGTCTCTACGCCTCCAAAGAGTGGCGAGCAAGAAAAACGCCCATCGAAAATCCAGCGGTTGCAGGCAGGACACATCCGGCCTTCGAACCAGCCCCATAAAGAAAAAGCCCCATAGATGCCGAAGCACCCACGGGGCAAACCGCTTGGGCGTCTGAGAACAGAACCGCTCAAGCATCCTCCTGGTGTGAGCTTTGGCTCCACACAACGTAGTTGTCCGCCATGGCGGGACAAAGCCACTTTAGGCAAAGCCTTAATCCGACCATGCCTGCTTTACCTGTTGGCCCGTCTCCGGGTTTCCAGGCAGTGGCGTTTTTTTGCGTGGTAACCTCGCCTAACGAGGCCGAAAGTGAGTTCGATATCTCCCTCAGCCCTCCTCAACTCTCTCCAATACTCAACTCACTTAATAAGGTCGGCTCAGTGCTTTGTCAAGAAAAAAGGGGGGATATTTCGGGGTTTTTTCGCGGCGCCCATGCAATAGACGACATCCAACTCCTGGGCCGAGTCTTTCTTCAATCGAAAATCGGCAATCGACAATCGAAAATCACTTGCCCATCGCCCACTTGATGCCGTTCAGCAGCAACTGCTGGTATCGCGGATCGGCCCA
>Ga0187771_10002200_pt1 | contig 13391 bp, 12 predicted proteins | sample 0116_SJ02_MP15_1_FD_133139 | JGI IMG/M metagenome (GOLD analysis project Ga0187771, IMG submission 133139) | Tropical peat soil microbial communities from peatlands in Department of Meta, Colombia - 0116_SJ02_MP15_10_MG | ecosystem: Environmental > Terrestrial > Soil > Wetlands > Peat | place... | reverse complement strand
GCAACCTGCCGACCACGCCGTGGGCGCGAAACGCCGAAGGGCGCGGGCCGGCCTGGTCGAATTCCTTGTTTGAAGACAACGCGGAGTTCGGCCTTGGCTTCCGGCTTTCTATCGACAAGCAGGCGGAGTTCGCCCGCGAATTGGTGAAGAAGTTCGCAGGCACGATCGGCGGCGAACTGGCCACGGCTCTCATCAGCTCGCCACAAAAAGATGAGGCCGACATTTATGAACAGCGGCAGCGAGTGGCTCTGCTCAAAGAGAAATTGGAGAAAGTCAGCACCAGCGAAGCCAAACAACTGCTCGCAGTGGCTGACATGCTGGTAAAGAAGAGCGTGTGGATCGTGGGTGGTGACGGCTGGGCGTACGACATTGGATACGGCGGGCTCGATCACGTCATCGCTAGCGGCAAGAATGTGAACCTGCTGGTGCTGGACACTGAGGTTTACTCCAACACTGGCGGACAAGCATCGAAGTCAACCCCGCGGGCGGCGGTGGCGAAGTTTGCGGCCGGGGGCAAGCCGGGGCCGAAGAAAGATCTCGGTCTCATCGCCATGGCTTACGGCAGCGTCTACGTGGCGAGTGTGGCGATGGGCGCAAAGGACGAACATACGTTAAAAGCTTTTCTTGAAGCGGAAGCGTATGACGGTCCCAGCCTGATCATCGCGTATTCGCACTGCATTGCGCACGGTATCGACATGGCAAAGGGTTTGAGCGACCAGAAAGCAGTGGTCGATTCGGGCGAGTGGCTGCTCTACCGCTACAATCCCGAGCGGGCGTTGCAGGGAGAGAATCCGCTGACGCTCGATTCGCGCGCCCCCACCCGGAAGGTACAGGATTTCATGTTGATGGAAACCCGCTTCAAGATGCTCACGCAGAGCAGTCCCGAAGCTGCCCGGCACCTCTGGGCGGAAGCGCAACAGGACGCCGAGACGCGGTACCGGATGTACGAGTATCTGGCACAGCGCAAGTTTGTCAAGGAGCCGGTGGCAGTCAAGTGAGAAGGGAAATCGCAAGCGCAAGGAGATCAATTTTATGGCCGACCTTACAACCAAATACCTGGGACTGAAGCTGCAAACGCCGCTGGTGGCCTCGGCTTCCCCGTTGTCATCGACCATCGATGGCATCTGCCAGTTGGAAGAAGCAGGCGCGTCTGCAGTGGTGTTGTATTCGCTGTTCGAGGAACAACTGCGCCAGGAAAGCGCCGAACTCGACCAGCGCCTGACTGCGGGCACGGAGAGCTTTGCCGAGTCGCTCACGTATCTGCCCGAGCTCGCCAATCTCAAGGTTGGTCCGGAGGAATATCTCAAGCACATTCGGAAGGCGAAGGAAGCGGTCGGCATCCCGGTTCTCGGAAGCCTCAATGGCACCTCCGTGGGCGGCTGGACAAAGTTTGCGAAGCAGATCGAACAGGCCGGTGCCGACGCCATTGAGTGCAACATTTATCGGATCGCCTGCGACAGTAGCGTACCGCCGGCCGAAGTTGAGCGGGACTATGTGGAGATCTTAAAAGCGGTCAAGTCGGTCGTGAAAATTCCGGTTGCGGTAAAGCTGAGTCCATTCTTCACCAACATGGCTTACATGTCGCAGCAGCTTGACCGGGCTGGCGCGGATGGACTTACGCTATTCAATCGCTTTTATCAGCCGGACATCAACCTGGAAACTCTCGAGATTGAACCCAATGTGCTGCTCAGCAACCCGCAAGCACTGCGGCTTCCTCTGACCTGGATCGGCATTCTGTTTGGCCGCATCAAGGCGAGCCTGGCGGCCACCAGCGGCGTGCAGGGCGCCAAGGATGTGATCAAGCTGATCATGGTAGGGGCTGACGTGACCGAAATGTGCTCGACTCTGATGCGTAACGGGGTGGGCCATATCCGAACCATCGAGCAGGGGCTGCGCGAATGGATGGACGAGCACGAATACGACTCAGTGCAACAAATGAAAGGCAGCATGAGCCAGTTGAAGTGCCCGAATCCAGGGGCGTTTGAACGCGCTCAGTACATGCGGGCGATAGGCAGCATGGATCACGTCCAGATGACCGGGCGCCAGGCGTGGAAACTCCTTGCCACCGAATGATCGGAGCTCTCAAGCACTGCGCGGTGTTGATAGCGACGCAGTTTGAAATTTCAAACTAAGGTAAGGTCTGATTAAGTCTGGCGCTGGCAAAAGCAGGTTTCCGTTCGGCTCCTCCTCGTCACTTCGTTCCTCGGAGTCGCTCAGGGCAGGTTCTCGACCTGCAGAAACGCCCGCAAACGGGCAATCCTGCCACGCGCGAAATGACAAAGCTGAAGTTATTCAGAGTTTCCCCAAGGCACTACCGCAGTCTTCTGCGAGTATCACTCGCACGTCCTGAGTATTTCAAAATCAAGTAGAATTCCCTTGCCACGGCGAGCTATGGAGAAGATCCAAGCCGCCTTGGCAAAATCCCTTTGCAGGAGAGAAGCATGTCCTTGACAAAGCGAGCTGTTGCTGAGTTCATTGGAACGTTCTGGCTGGTTTTCGGTGGTTGCGGCAGTGCCGTACTGGCTGCCGGCTTTCCCTCTCTTGGAATCGGGTTTGCCGGCGTGGCGCTGGCCTTTGGCCTGACGCTGTTGACCATGGCATTTGCCATTGGGCACATTTCCGGTTGCCATCTCAACCCGGCCGTGTCGCTAGGACTCGTGGTTGGGAAACGGTTTCCAGCTTCCGATCTGATTCCCTATGTGGTTGCGCAAGTGCTTGGCGGCATCGCGGGAGCGGGCGTGCTGTACGTGATTGCCAGCGGAAAAGCGGCATTCGACGTGAGTTCCGGGTTTGCTGCCAACGGGTACGGAGTTCATTCTCCCGATGGATACTCGATGACTGCGGGCTTGGTCGCCGAAATTGTTCTGACGTTGTTTTTCTTGCTGATCATTATGGGTGCAACGGACAAGCGTGCCCCCCAAGGCTTCGCCCCGATCGCCATTGGATTTGGGCTAACGCTAATTCACCTGATCGGCATTCCGGTAACGAATGTTTCTGTGAATCCAGCGCGCAGCACTGGTCCTGCGCTGTTCGTCGGCGGATGGGCCCTCGCCCAGCTTTGGCTTTTCTGGGTTGCTCCAGCGATTGGCGGAGCCATTGGCGGGGGACTTTACCGGGCAGTGTTTGAGAAAGACTGAGCTTCAAGGAGAGAAGCTGGGTGGCGCATGCCACGCCGCCCGTTTGCACTGGCTCGGAATTGCGTGCCCTGCATGCCTTGTCCAGCACGGCGTGCGGGAGACTTGCAGCTTTTGCGAAAAAATTTGCACAGTTTCCAAAAGAACCTTTCCTGCGTATAATTCGATCTAGGCCCACCCCCCAGAGAAGAGGCAAAGGTTCAATGCACTTTCTTAAGCTGGTAGCAATGATCTGGTTTTGCTTTGGCGTTCTAACCACCCTGGGATTTCTCTGGCTGGCTCGAAAAGGCGTACAAGCCCTCACCGAGCCCGATAGGAAAGAGTCTGCAGTTGACCGACGCCATAAACCGGCGGCGGTGATAAGCTCGAACGCGGCCTAGCCTTCAAGCGGTAGCGACGCTGCCGAAGATTCAACTATTCTCGCATTGCATCATTGCCCAAGCCTAGGGGGTCGAGGGACCGCGTTACTGCTTCGAGACTCCGGCTCGTCGCCTCGGTGTGGAGTGGAGGCCCCGTCCGGAATCGAACCGGAACCGCAGGTTTAGGAAACCGCCTGCCACGAATCCACGCATCGAGAATCCCCGCTGTTTATGCGGATACAACGCGATTACAAAAGTGACTTGTTCCCTTTCTGCCCCCTTGATAGCTGTGTTCCGAAGAAGGCAGACAGGATGCAAGAGGGCACAATCCGGCTCCGGGGAACCACGTGGCTCATCCTTTATAAAGAGCCGGTCATCATCGTCGGCAAAGTCATTCGGCGACGCGCCGCAAAAAAGTTGGCCACGTACTGCCGCGAGTATCGAACTGAGGAGTCGGTTCGCCCGCTGGCAGATTTGATTCTCGCGCCTGACCTGCCCCCCATTTTTAGTCCAGGGATAATGAGGCCTTTCCGCCCGCCGCCCTCGGGTTTGACACGAAAGAGAATCTCTACGGAACGACCAGCAATGGTGGTACTTTCAACGGCGGCACGTTGTTTGAGGCGACGCCATCGGGAAAAGTGACGATTCTCTATAGCTTTGGGAGCCGGGTCCATCCCAACGGTGGCCTACTCATTGACGCAAAGGGAAATCTCTATGGCACGACTTACTGTGGTGGCACTTACGGCCTCGGCACTGTGTATGAATTGACGCCATAGGGAGTGGTGAGTAGCGACTCAACGAGTGAAAAACCGCCACATCGCTCATTGGCCCTCTTCTTTCGCGATACCATGGCTGCGTGCTGAAAGGCTTTTGCCGGATGTTCCAGCGTCAATTCATCACGCAGTTTCGGGCCGAAGCGCCCCGCGCCTGATTATCTGCTTTAATGTTCCTTCTGGAGCATTTATGTCCAAGCAAAACCCCGAAGCATCCTTCCACATGACTCCCGACGAATTCCGCCGCCACGGTCACGCCGCCATCGACTGGATTGCCGACTACTACACGCGCATCGAGTCGTTCCCTGTGCTCTCGCAGGCGCAACCCGGCCAGATTCGCGCCTCGCTGCCTCCCAATCCTCCAAAACACGGAGAGCGCTTCGACGCCATTCTCGCCGACGTAGACAAGCTCATCCTCCCCGGGATCACGCATTGGCAGTCGCCGAATTTCTTTGCGTATTTTCCGGCGAACGCTTCCGGTCCAGCTATCTTGGGTGATCTGCTTTCCTCCGGACTGGGCGTCCAGGGCATGCTTTGGGCTACCAGCCCAGCGTGCACGGAACTCGAGACGCGCGTACTCGACTGGTTGGTCGGAATGCTCGATCTGCCGCAGAAGTTTCTCTCCAACAGCAGTGGCGGCGGCGTCATCCAGGACACGGCTTCCAGCGCGTCGCTGTGCGCACTGCTCGCGGCCCGCGAGCGCGCTACGAATTTTGCCAGCAATCGACGCGGTTGCGATGGCAAGCTGGTTGCCTACACATCCACCCAGGCACATTCATCAATCGAAAAAGACGTGCAGATTGCCGGACTGGGCCGCGACAACCTGCGCCTGATCGACGTCGACCAAAACTTCGCCTTGCGCGCCGAAGCCCTGGCACGACAGATCGCTGAAGACCGACGCGCCGGTCTGGTTCCCTGCTTCGTCTGCGCCACCGTCGGCACGACTTCTTCGAACGCGATCGATCCCGTCGCGGAAATCGGCCGAATCTGCCGCGAGAACCACATTTGGCTGCACGTGGATGCGGCCATGTCAGGAACGGCGGCGCTGTGCCCCGAGTTCCGCTACATTCAGAACGGTCTCGAATTCGCTGACAGCTACGCTTTTAATCCGCACAAGTGGATGTTCACCAACTTTGACTGCGATTGCTTCTGGGTGGCCGATCGCGCGGCCTTGATCAATACGCTGAGCGTGTTGCCCGAGTACCTTAAAAACCAGGCGACACAGTCGGGCGCGGTGTTTGACTATCGCGATTGGCACATCCCCCTGGGCTGACGCTTCCGCGCGTTAAAGCTCTGGTTTGTGATTCGCCACTACGGCATCGAGGGCCTGCAGCACCACGTGCGGCGGCACATTGAGCTGGCGCAGCAGTTCGTGGGCTGGGTAAAAGAAGATAGCCGGTTCGAGTTGGCAGCTCCCGCGCCGCTGAATCTAGTCTGCTTCCGCCACAAAGGCGGAGACGAAATCAATCAGCAGCTGATGGATCGGTTGAACCGCAGCGGTGACCTTTATCTCACTCACACCAAGCTCGACGGCAAGTTCACGTTGCGCCTGTGCGTGGGCCAGACCAACACCGAAGCGCGGCACGTGGAGCGGGCGTGGAAGAGGATTCAGGAGGAGGCAAAGAGCCTCAGTAGTTCCAAGTCCTAATGGGGCGGCTTTGCTGACTCGGCTGGCTTCGCAGCGGGCTCCGGTTTCAGCGCGCCTGCGTTGGCCGGGGCAGACGGGTTTACACCGAAATCCCAAACGAAAGTGTTCATCCCTTGCTGGCCAAGCAGTTCCACGAGAGCATATTCGCCGGGCGCTAAAGGTTCCATTGGCGTGACTTTCACCCAATTCCCGGTCAGACGTTGAGTGGTGGCGGGAACAAGGTTTTGCTCCTGGTGAGTTTTTCCCAGCGGATTGATTTTGATGTTTCCCACAATCCGCTTGCCGCTCTTCACTTGCGCCCGGACAATGTGAAACCGGTCCCAGGGCTGCTCTGGCTGGCGGGCCTGCTGGGGCTGCTGCGGCAGCGTTTGCCCTGATTGGCGCACACCCACAGGCGGCTGCGCGGGCTGGGTTATGTCCTGCTGTGTCTCAACATTGACGTAGATGGACGGCAGCGTAACGTGTGATTGCACGGTAGCGTGCGCCTGGGGAAGCTCGATGGTCTCCTTGCTGTTGGCGATGGGGATGGCCGCTGCCCGCAAGATGTTGTGCGTGCGGTTGCGATTCAACTCACCGGCGTTCTGTTGCAGTTCGATTAACTCTGGCTGGTTCTGGAAAGTGTCCAACAGCAGGACAGATCCCTCTTCAGGCAGATGCAAACCGGGCGCGACCAGCGGGGTTCTGGCCTGCTCCTCAGCCTCTTCGGCTTTGAGTTCTTTGTCGAGCTGCACGGCCTCGGCATCTGGTACGCCGGCGGCGCGGTCCTTGGCGAATTTGTCGGTCGCGTCCCAATCTACGAGGTCTTTGGGCAGTTCTTCCCACTCATTACGCTCCGCGCTCAGATACCGCACCCGGTCGCCCTTTACCTCCCACTGTGTGGCAAGCTGGTAGGAGCCATCTTTAAGGATGAGCCGCTTGGCAAGCTCCTGAGCGGGGGCGGGGGTGTCGAGGAAGGGCAGGCAGACAAGGAGAAGCCAACTCAGGGCAAACCGGCGAAGAATGTGCGGACGGTATGCCATGAGCTAATTATGAACCTAGTCCATGGCTGTTAGCGGACAACATGGATTCGCACACCCAGTTTCAGGTTCTTCCATGATCTGTCAGCCGTATAAATCGGGGCATTGAGCGCGATGCCAAGGGCCAAGCAAGCTCGATCTCCCAGGGACAGGCCTAGCGTGCGGGTTTGGGTGATCAGGCTGCCAGCAATCTTGGCTTGTTCCCTCGTGAATTCCGCCGCCTCGCGAATTGGGCTGAGAACGTTTTCCCACGCCTCATCGGGGTCAGCTCCCTCGCGTACCAGCTTGCTTTGAACCTCCGCGAGATTCACAGTGCTAACTACCGCCGCGTCGAGAAGTTGCGGAGTTAGCTTCTCACCGCCGGGCTCGCTGGTCAGAACAGCGAGCAGCGCGGAAGCGTCCAGCACGATACTACTCACGCCTAGCGGCCTCGCGCCGTTCCGCGATCAGCTCATCGACCAGCGACGCGCCAGGTTTCACATACCGCCGTACAAATCGCTGCGCTCGCTCAATGCGCCGCTTCAGAGTCGAGATCCGTAGCTCGTTGTCCTCGATTCGCAACAGCACTTCGTCGCCAGCGTCGATGCCCAGAATTTTGCGAAAGGAGGCCGGGATCACGATCCTGCCGTTTTCATTGACCCGCATTCGAGTTTCCAGTTCCATGTCATATCTCCTCTCGTATGCCACTATTATACCATAGTGACAGTATATCAGCAATATGACAATCAGACACTAGTGAAAGCCTTCCGCGTTTATCGAAGCTGTCATCCAGAAAACCGAATCGGCAGGATAGCGTCCTAAAAGCAGGACACTACCGATCGCCCAAAGCGCCATTTCTTTCCACAGCCCTTTCTGGCATAATTGATCGTGCACGCCAACCAACACCCCATCGCGCACGAAAAACATGCGCGCCGGGGACCCCGGTTGCACAAAGAAACTCCAAGACAATTCAGGGTGAGGAATCGATGTCGGCAAAGTATATCTTCGTAACCGGCGGAGTGGTTTCTTCTTTGGGCAAAGGGCTGGCAGCGGCCTCGATTGGCTGCTTGCTCGAAAGCCGCGGGCTGAAAGTCAACCTGATCAAGCTGGACCCATACCTCAACGTTGATCCAGGCACCATGTCTCCCTTTCAGCATGGCGAAGTCTTCGTCACCGACGACGGTGCGGAAACCGACCTCGACCTTGGTCACTACGAGCGCTTCACGCACGCCAAACTTTCGCGCGACAACAACTGGACCACCGGCAAAATCTACGAGCAGATCATCGCCAAGGAGCGTCGCGGCGACTATCTGGGCAAAACGGTGCAAGTCATCCCGCATGTGACCAACGAGATCAAAGCGGCCATGAAGAAGGTGGGGCAGGAAGTGGACGTTTGCATCGTCGAAATCGGTGGCACGGTCGGTGACATCGAATCGCTGCCATTTCTGGAGGCCATCCGCCAGATGCGCTTGGAGCTGGGCCGCGAGAACACGCTCTTCGTGCATGTGACGCTGGTGCCGTTCATCGCCGCCTCGCAGGAGCTTAAGACCAAGCCAACGCAACACTCGGTCAAAGAACTGCTTAGCATTGGAATTCAGCCCGACATTCTGTTGTGCCGCACCGACCGGTTTCTTACCAAGGAAATCAAATCGAAGATCGCATTGTTCTGTAACGTCGCAGAAGAAGCCGTCATCACCGCCAAAGATGTGGCTTCGATTTATGAGGTTCCTCTGGTGTTCTCCCGCGAAAATGTGGACACCCTGGTGCTCAAGCACCTGCATCTTGAGGGCAAGAGCCAGGACCTGAAGCAATGGGAAGAGATTGTCCACCGCGTATACAACCCCAAAGCGGAAGTCCTGATCGCCATCGTGGGCAAGTATGTGGAATATGAAGACTCCTATAAGTCGCTGAAGGAGGCGCTGGTTCACGGAGCGCTGGCCCACAATTTGAAATTGCAGGCGAACTGGGTGGAGGCCGAAGGCTTGGAGGCAGGTCAGAGCGCTTGCGAAGAGCAGCTTCGGGACTATGACGGGATCCTGGTTCCCGGTGGTTTTGGCAAGCGCGGCATTGAGGGAATGCTACAGGCGATCCGTTACGCACGCGAGAACAAAGTGCCATATTTCGGTATTTGTCTTGGCATGCAGACGGCGTGCATCGAGTTCGCGCGCAATGTTTGCGGGCTGGCCGAAGCCAATTCCAGCGAATTTGATCCCGCCACGCCTCATCGGGTCATCTACAAGTTGCGCGAATTGCGCGGGGTGGAAGAGCTAGGCGGCACCATGCGGCTGGGCGCATGGACTTGCAAAATCGAGCCGGGAACCCTGGCGCACAGAATCTATGGTCAGCTTGAGATCAGCGAGCGTCACCGGCACCGCTATGAATTCAACCGCGAATACGAGGAAACATTGACGGCAGCGGGAATGCGGATTTGCGGGTCCACGCCGGACGGAACCTACGTGGAGATGGTCGAGATTCCCGACCATCCGTACTTCATCGCCTGCCAGTTCCATCCCGAGTTCAAGTCCAAGCCGCTGGAGCCGCATCCGATTTTCCGGACATTCATCGGCGCGGCCTACGAGCACGGGTTGAAGCGGCGGGCGGAAAAAGAAGCGGCGGACGTGGAGATGTTCCACCGTCCAGAAAAAGTGGGCAGCAGGTAGAGATTCACTGCCGAGCGCGCCGAGACCACAGAGATAATAAAATAGGTTTTCTTGGCGTTCTTCGCGATCTCGGCGGTTAAATGGTCTTGGCCATTTCCTTCCAAGTCGAGGGCATTCGGATCGGCGATGGCGGCCTGTTCCTCATCGCTGGCCCGTGCGTAATTGAAAGCGAGAAGCACGCCATCTTCATGGCTGAAGTAATCAAGGGAGTGACCCGCTCCTTGAATGTTCCTTTCCTCTTCAAAGCTTCCTACGATAAGGCGAATCGCACCTCGGTGCGGAGCTTTCGCGGTCCCGGCATGGCGGAGGGTCTGCGCATCCTGAAGAAGGTCAAAGACGAAGTCCACGTGCCCGTGCTGACAGACGTTCACGAGACCGCCGACGTATCCAGAGTCGCCGAAGTGGCCGACGTTATTCAAATTCCTGCGTTTCTTTGTCGCCAAACCGACCTGGTTGTCGCCGCCGCCATGAGCGAACGCGTGGTGAATATCAAGAAAGGCCAGTTTGTTTCGCCCTGGGACATGAAACATGCGGTCGAGAAGTGCCGTACAGCCGGCAACGATCGCGTGTTCGTGACCGAACGTGGCTCCAGTTTCGGCTACAACAATCTGGTGGTCGATATGCGATCACTGGCGATCATGCGCAAGTTCGCGCCGGTGGTTTTTGATGCCACGCATTCAGTACAGTTGCCCTCGTCTTCACACGGAGACGAAGATCGACCCGCCGTCAGCGGCGGACAGTCCGAGTTCATCCCCGTCCTCGCCCGCGCCGCCGTCGCTGCGGGCGTCGATGGCGTGTTTATGGAAGTGCACGACAATCCCAGGGAAGCGAAGTCCGACGGCGCGAATGCCCTGGAGTCGACCCTGCTGCGCGGCGTGCTGAAAGAGCTGCTGGCCGTGCATAAGGCGCTCGGAGAGGCGCATTTGACGCCGTAGAAGGTACCTGGCGGCGGCGTTCGAACCGCCGGCGTGCTCAACGATCCAAAGACTTGCGAGACGCGAGTTCCGTAGAGCCCGCCCTGAGCAAGCGTAGCGAGTCGAAGGGGACGAGCCAGCTTAGCCCAGCGCGTCAGCGCTGGGTAACCGAAAAAACACCGAAGTTCAAAGTCCCGGAGGGACGACCCACTATCCCAAAACATGCGAGGGATCGTACACCCCACACTTCTTCAGGAAATCGAGAAATTCCTCCTCGTAGCTCCGCCTCGTGTGGTGGGCTGGCTGGTTCTCAATGTATCTAACAACGTCGTCGCTCTGCGAGGCGCTGACGCTGAAAGCGCCATAGCCCTCTTGCCACGCAAAATTCCTACCGGCAACTCCCGTGTCGTTGAGCCATTTCGAGGAGCATGCCTTCAAGACTTGGATTGCTTTCGCCAAAGGTATGGTTGGTGGCAGAAGCAAAAGAGCATGAACGTGGTCTTCGACGCCGCCGATCTTGATTGCTTCGAATCCATGATTACGCGCGATCCCGGCCATGTATGGCCAGAGTCTTGGCTGCAACTCTTCCGAGAGGCGTTTCTCGCGATTTTTTGTGCTGAAGATCAAATGAACGCGGTTACTGGAATATGAGTGGGACATGGGCCGTCCCTCCGGGGCTCAGTACTGATTTTCACTTCACTCCCAGCGCTGCCGCGCTGGGCTAACGCTGGCTCGCCGCTGCGCGGTTCTATTCAAAACACGGAGGCTCATGCTCATTAACGCGTTGGCCGTACGTCTTTCGCTGTGACACTTGTCACGCAAAAACGGCCGTCCTTCTGTGCAAAATCCGGGCAAATCTGAATCTGCTACCATTCCTGCACATCTGATTGCCATGCACCTCGTCTCTGTCATCGCGGGAGCCCTCTTGATTCTGAGCGTGCTTTTGGACGCTTTTGAATCAGTGGTGTTGCCGCGCCGGGTGCAGCGCAGCTTCCGCTTGTCGAATTGGTTCTATCGCCGTTCCTGGCGCCGTTGGTCCTTTGTTGCCCGCCGCATCAAGTCGGTGTCACGGCGAGAGGGGTTCCTCGGGTATTTCGGTCCTCTGTCTTTGCTTGTGCTTCTTGGATTGTGGGCGGCGGGTCTGATCCTCGGCTTCGCTCTGCTGCAATACGGCGCGGGAGAGCACGTGGCATTCGGCAACCAGCCCATTACGTTCGGCCTTCTGCTCTATCACAGCGGCGAAACCTTCTACACGCTGGGCTACGGTGACGTGACTCCGAACTCCGGTTTCTCTCGCGTCCTCTCGGTGGTGGAAGCCGGCATGGGCTTTGCATTCCTGGCTGTAGTCATCGGCTATTTGCCGACCATTTACTCGGCCTTTTCCGATCGCGAGATCGAAATTTCTCTGCTCGACGCCCGCGCCGGCTCGCCTCCCACGGCGTTTGAGCTGCTTGCCCGCTTTGGCAAAGCCCGCAGCCAGATTGCGCTGGACGGAGTATTGAGAGACTGGGAGCGCTGGTCAGCGCAGTTGCTCGAAAGTCATCTCTCCTATCCGGCACTCGGATTTTTCCGGTCGCAGCACAATAATCAATCCTGGCTCGGCGCGCTGACGGCAATGCTGGACACAACGTCCCTCATCATTGCAGGCATCGACGGCGTAAACAGCGAGCAGGCAAAACTGACGTTTGCTATGGCGCGCCACGCGATAGTTGACTTGGCGCAGGTGGTGAATGCTCGTTTCGATCCGCATGCCCCGGACCGTTTGCCGGAGTCAGGATCGGTACACCTTCGCCAAAGCCTGCTGGAGCGCGGGCTCGAGCTTCGCGACGGGGAGGAGGCTGCGACCAAGCTGCAATCCCTGCGCGCCATGTACGAACCCTATGCCCAGGCGCTGGCCAACAATCTGCTAATCACTCTCCCGCCCTGGATGCACTCGGAGAAAAAGCGTGACAATTGGCAAGCCGGACCGTGGGATCGCGCGATTCAGGCCAAAGGCCTTGCCGCGCTGAGCCAGGCAAAGCCTGACCGGCATCGTGCCGAAGACCATTTCTGAGCCGTGCTATAGGCCTTCTCACCTGTTAACATTCTTCTTCGTGAAAGACCCAGGCGAAAACGTGGTCCGCATCGAGGCCGAGGCGCTGCGCGAACTGGCTGAACGGCTCGCCGGTCCCATGGCCAACGCTTTCCGCCGCGCCGTGGAGTTGATCTACGGCTGCTCTGGCCGAGTAGTGGTAACCGGCATGGGCAAGAGCGGCATCATCGCGCGCAAAATCGCCGCGACTCTGAACTCCACCGGTACTCCAGCGCTCTTTCTTCATCCAGTAGAAGCGGTGCACGGCGACTTGGGAATGGTGGTGCAGGGAGACGTGGTGGTCGCGTTGTCGGCCAGCGGCGAAACCGAGGAGATCCTACGATTGCTCGCAACCCTCAAACGGCTGCAGGTTCCGTTGATTTCGCTGACCTGCGACGAACTTTATGGCAACGCGGGTAAGAACGCCCGCGCCACACGGGCCAAGCCGTCCACTTTGGCGGCAGCGGCCGATGTAGCGCTGGATTGCTCGGTCGCCAAAGAAGCCTGCTCGCTGGGCCTCGCGCCCACAGCTTCCACTACCGCGATGCTGGCGCTGGGCGACGCGTTGGCGGTGGCGATCTCAGAGAAACGCGGCTTCAAAGAGGAGGATTTCGCCAATCTGCATCCCGGGGGCAAGTTGGGAAAAAGGCTGGCTCGCGTGGAATCGCTCATGCACACCGGCGACGCTGTTCCCCGCGTCGCACCGCAAACCAAAATGCCCGATGTGATTTACGAGATGTCGTGCAAGAAGCTGGGCGTGACCACGGTAGTGGATGGTGAGAAGCTTGTGGGCGTCATCAGCGACGGCGATCTGCGGCGTCTGCTGGAAAAACGCGG
>Ga0187771_10002199_pt1 | contig 13396 bp, 10 predicted proteins | sample 0116_SJ02_MP15_1_FD_133139 | JGI IMG/M metagenome (GOLD analysis project Ga0187771, IMG submission 133139) | Tropical peat soil microbial communities from peatlands in Department of Meta, Colombia - 0116_SJ02_MP15_10_MG | ecosystem: Environmental > Terrestrial > Soil > Wetlands > Peat | place... | reverse complement strand
GCCCATGCTTTCGATCGCAGCGGCAAGAGAGCTAAACTGTACGGGCTTACCGTTTCGCAGAGTAAAGCCCTGGAAAGTGCACGTACAATTCCTGATCGAGACTACCGTCCCCCGACCTTTTGCGTCAATTATAGTTACCCCTGGCCCTGTGCTGCTTGCAACCGTTATTGTTCCTTTGTCGTCAATAATAATGCACTCATTGTAAGTCCCCGGTCCAACCAGCACAGTATCGCCGTCCTGCGCCGCATCGATCCCTGCCTGGATGGTGGGATAGTCCTGTGGAACCTTTATCGTGGCGGCATCGGCAGTTAACGCGCTGAGCAGTGCGGCCAGGATGAAGGCTGTTACACTCGACAGGAGGGTACGGCCAGGCCCTGCGATAATATGCTGGTTTTTATCAGGTCTCATATCTATCCACCCATTTTGATATAGGCAAAAGTCTCCTGACGGATAATGATTATTATCTGAGTAATAGTCATTGCCGTTTACTGTCCATCAATGATCGAGTGCAGACACAGATGTGACATCATCCAAAGGGCTGATGGATTTTCGTATTTTAAGTCTTAAAAGATGAAAATATCTTAGGATAAATCGATTCAATGTCAAGAAATTTCAGTGAGGAGAAATTCAAAAGGGCATATGCGTATCGATATTCAAGGCAAGAAACTCGAGCCTTGTATCGGCATGACCTCGAGGATAAGGCGGGAAGCCCGGCCCTGGCTTTCATTATTTGTCTGCGCCGCTGCCTCTATGTTCCTTCGCGCCTTGGCGTCCTGGCGAAAGATAGTTCCTGAACAGCGCCGAGCCGAGTCTTTCCTTTTTGGAGTCGAACAGCCGGTAGTTTCTCCTGCGGGCCTCTTTAGCTTCTGCAACAAAATATTCCATTATGCGCAAATCCTCTTTTGCGAGCTCGCCTGCCTCCTGTTTCCTGCCCGCCTCTGAGAGCAGGGCAAGAAGTCCGAATGTATAAAGAGAAAGCGCCGAAATGCGGCGAAGCAGAAACTCCCTGTCTGCCGTACCGCCCCTGGCGATGCTTCCGCCGTAGAGCAGCAGGCCGCTCAGCAGCAGTACCCTGGCTGCTTTGGCGTTTCTTCTTGCCTCCCGAAGCGCCTTGAGCATCTGTTTGTTTTTGAAGCGGACATGCCATTGTTCCCCCTTTACCAGGAGCTTCAGCAGATCTAAAAGAAGTGCAATCCGTGGGCGGCCCGATTCTCTTAGTGCTTTCATTATTTGACGAATCCCCAAAAGAGCGGGGTAAAACGAGTGGACCTCTGTTGTGCCTTCAAAAACCGTCGTCACTCGGCAATCGCGCATCCGCTTCTCATAGGGCAGGGTCTTCAGGTACCCCGCGCCTCCCGCTACCTGGAGCGCATCATATACGGCGTCCCAAGCGCGCGTGGTGCCAAAGAGCTTGCAGTGGGAAGTCTCAACGGCCGCTGGAAGCAGCGGCTGATTGTGCAAAATCGCCGCCACCAGGCGATTCATTGCCGAAGCGACTGATGCGCCCACTTCGGCTCGCACGATCTTTTCCTGGATCAACTGAAAGCTGGCGATCGGGACCTGAAACTGCTTCCTCGACGATGCCCGCTCAAGCATGTCCTTTACCGATATGCTCATAACAGAGGACGAAGCGACGCCGAGTCCCAGCCTGCCGTAGTTGAGCACCGACATGGCTATTTTGAAGCCCTCGCCTGGTCTGCCGATCAGGTTTCCCCTCGGAACGCGCACGTTCTTGAATTGGATGGGGGCAGTAGAACTGGCCCTGAGGCCCATTTTGGGCATCTCCTTGCCGACCCGCACGCCCTCCCACCCGCTCTCGACAATAAAGGCCCCCATGAACCCCGGCTGCTCCGGATCAAGCTGAGCGAAAACGGTCAGCCCCCCGGCATAATTAGCGTTCGTAATGTAGGTCTTCTGACCGTTAAGCAGATAGTGAGCATCGTCGCTGCTTCTCAGAGCCGTCGTTTCGATGTGCTGAGCGTCGGACCCAACGTGCGGTTCGGTCAAAGCATAGGCAAAAATCATCTCACCGGATGCCGCCCTGGTCAGGTATTTGCGTTTTTGCTCTTCAGTCCCGAGAAGCTGGATCGCTTTTATTCCGATGGAAAGGTGCGCTACAAAAGTGAAAGCCACCGAGAGGTCGAGCCTGACCATCTCGTCGATCACTTTCAAATATTCATGCAGATTAAGACCCCGGCCTCCATACTCCGTTTCGATAGTCAGACCGAAAAACCCCCTCGCGCCCATTTCCCGTAAAAGATCGGGAGGCAGGGATCCCTGTGCCTCGAGCCTGCCTGGCGGGTAATCTTTGAGCAGGTCCCGGTAGCGCTCTACGAACATGCTCACCTTCGCCTCGTCCACCCTCGGGAGGCCAACCCGCATAAGTTCAGGGCCAAACTCGCCCCTGTAAATTCTCTCCATCAGCATGGCGTCACTCACTCACAGTCAGAATCAACTTCTACCACGAAGCTTTCGAAGTCAAGTGGGCAAGGTGGTTGCTCACTGCCCTTCCGGGGCGGCGAAGCGAAGGGTCCCACCCGCATCCGTCACGCTATGGACCTTTCCTTCGCGAAAAAGTACAGAGGCGAACTCAAAAGACCAACGATTCCCGTGGATTGCGGTCGGCGTTCCCTGGACGGCAAGCACTTCATCAGGCGATGAACCGATTCTGAAGACATCTTTTGACCGCTCGGAACCGGATCGAGAAGGAATAATGCGCATTTTCAGGGTGCCGAAATAATTGTCGTATTCAGCTATCCGCCCATTCTTGAACACGATCTCGGCAAAGCCGTAAAACCATTTGTTGCCTTCAACCCGCGTAGGGGTCCCCTGGAGGGCCAGCACTTCCTGCTCACTGGATCCGATCGTTATGTGATCGGGCTGGGCGCGGCCCTCGGCAACCTCAGGCTGCATGCGCACCCGCAAAGACCCGTCGAAATTATTGAATTGCCATACGCGTCCGTTTCTGAATTGTACTTCACAGAGGCCGTAAGTCCAGGTCTGACCCTGGACACGGGATGGAGTCCCCTGGACGGCAAGCACTTCGGAACTGGTCGATCCCAGAGTGAAAAAAGAACTCGGCGCCGCCGGCCGGGGATTGAACAGATCGGGAGGCAAACTCAAGAGACGATCAGCGGCCCAGCCCTGGCCGGACCTCTCATCAGAGAAAAGCCCTTTCCGAGCGTTTGTGCCTGCACCGGTGGTATGCAATCGGGGACCCGGCAACTGAAGACCGTTATTGGAGCGGTTGTCGGCGGCCCCGTTCCGGCGTGGCTGGTCGTCAGAAAGAAGCCCTGTCCGACCGCCTGGTCCTGCCCCGGAAGCCTGCCCCGGAAATGTTGACTCCGGCGTGTTTAATTCAGGGACCGGCGGCTGAAGACTGTCTTTATTCTCCGTATCGACGGCTCTGTGCGGAGAAAACGGGGGAAGCCGGGTTAAAATGAAGGCTGCCGCCGCCAACAGGAGTAGGACAGTCAAGACGATCTTGGCCCTTGAAAGCAATTTAAGGTCGATCTTCACTCTGCTCCTGGCGGCGGAATCAGTGCGCGGTTTTGCGCCAGGTCGTTGCGAGCCTTGAAAAGACTTGGTTGCCAGGCCTGCGGCTTTCCTGGAAAATCCCGTGGGACGAGCAGTCTCTTTCCATCTCCCGGAAATGCGCCTGTAGGCTTCGTCGATTTCCCTGAACTTTTCCTCGGCAAGAGCCCTACTTTCGTACGATTCCAAATGATGGCGGTCCGGGTGCCATTTCTTTACAAGCGTCCGATACGCCCGTCTTACCTCGGAGGGATTTGATCCCGGTTCCAGCCCGAGTGTTCGGAAATCGGCTTCTGTTACGACTTCGGGAGCCATGATTCGTAGGTCTTTAGTCCCGCTGAGCGCGGGATTGCCATCGAATTCTTAGTTAACTCCAAACGAGCGGCCAGCTTTCAAATAAGCCCTAAATATATATCATTTGCGATAGAAATTACCACTGTCCTATGTTGGGCAGAGGAACTATAATCCACAGGGCGCTGATCGGCAGAGTTTTTGCCGCTCTATGATTTGCCGAATCAATTTAAGCGTCTGCTCCTGGGGACCGATATTAAGTGAGAGGCGGAAATCCGGATGCTCATACTGACGAGAAAAACGGGTGAATCGATTCTGATCGGTGATGATATCGAGGTTACCATCACTTCGATCGATCAAAACAAGGTGAGAGTGGGAATCAAGAGCCCTTCTCACATTCCTATTTACAGGGAAGAGATTTACAGAAAGATCCAGAACGAAAACAGGGCCGCGGCGCTTATTGGCAAAGATGAGTTCGAAAGTCTGCTCGACATCTATGCCGGCGGTCGCCCAGGCGGCGCACACACGGACCATGATTCCGGCAAATCGTAATTCGAGGTGTCTTCATGCAGGTTAATACGACCCGTTTCGGAACAATAGAGGTAGAAGAAAAAGAACTGATCAGCTTCCCGTGGGGGCTTCCCGGTTTTGAACATCTCAAGAGCTACATCCTGCTGGAATATAAGAACGGCCCCTTCCAGTGGCTCCAATCGGTGGAAGAGCCTTCCGTGGCCTTTGTGGTTTGCGCTCCTGGCTTCCTGGATATGTCGTATTCCGCCCCGGATGCAAAAAAGAAATTGATTAAACTTGAACATGATGACGACCTCGTTGTTCTCAACATAGTCTCATTCAACAGGGAAAAACGCGCCATACGCTTTCATGTAAAAAGTCCGCTCCTGTTCAACGTTGCAGCCAGGATCGGCTACCAGTGGACCATGGAAGCCGATGAACTAAAAAGCCATCTCTCAATGCCCGAAGGCGATTATTCCCATACAGAGAGATAGATGTTCTATTCCAGGACCTTTCTTTGCATGGCGGCCGCCAACCTTGCGTGCCTCTCCAGCTTCGGCGCCTTTTTTCTTTTCCCTCTCTTCGTTACGGCGCATGGCGGAGACCAGGTAGACATCGGCATCACTATGGGAGCTTTCACATTGTCGTCCGTTCTGTGCCGCCCATGGATTTCCGACATGATAGACAGGATGGGAAGAAAGAGAAGCTACGCGGCAGGCGCTACGATCATGACACTGGCGCCGCTCGCATATCTATTTTTCAGAGGCGCTCTCGACAGCTTTTATCTTCCTCTTATCGCAGTGCGGGTTGCCCACGGAGTTGGATTCGCAATTTGCATCACCTCCGTATTCACATATATAGCCGACATAATCCCTCATGAGCGCCTCAACAATGGACTGGGAATGTTCGGAATATCGGGGCTCATAGGGATTGCTCTGGGCCCGTTTATAGCGGAGATCGTCATCGACAGGGCTGGATTTGACGTTCTTTTTGTCGTTGCCGCCGCCTTGTCCGGGGTGGGTCTGATAATCCAGTATCCACTCCAGGAGACCTACGTTCATGTGGCCAGGCCTGCTGAGTCCTCCTTTTTTCTGGTCCTGCAGAAGAAACGGGTTTTCCTGGTAGCCTCCATAGCTGTGCTCTTCGGGTTCGGACTGGCTGCCGTAAACGGCTTCGTAGCGCCCTATGCGAGCGAAAAACGCATTGCTTTCATATCGCTCTATTACATTGCATACTCTTCCGCAGCGATCTTGACCCGGGTTTTTGGAGGCGGTTTCGTAGACAGGCTGAGCGAAGAGAAAATCATTCCCTATGCGCTTGCGATCATGGGCGGAGGACTGTTGATGCTGGTGTTGTTGAAAGGATGGGGAATTCTCTTCTTTTCGGGTTTCACTACCGGATGCGGTCACGGTTTGCTCTACCCCGCTCTCAATACCTATGCTATCAGGGGTGAGCCCCAGGGTATCAGGGGCAAGATCACGGGAGCCTATACAGGGAGCATAGACGCAGGGACGTTCGCCGGATCGGTGCTCCTCGGCTATGTGGGAGAACTAGTCGGGCTCCAGGCGTTATTCCTTGTGGCCGGCATGGCGGTCCTTTGCGCCGTACTTATCTTTCGGCGCGCCTCCAGCAATGGCGAGTCGAAATAAGCGCGCCTCGGAAATCGAATATCAGATGCCGGGGATGGGAAAAAACCTTGGGGCGAACAACATCCGACCCCTGACATCCTACACCCGACTTCCGTCGGTGCCGACTCGCCCGCTCGATTAGGTCGGCTGCCTCTCCGATGCTGCCTGTCTTAACCGCCCCCTGCCTGAATTCCTTCGCGCCCGGTGCCTGTTGACGGATAACTCACGCGGCCCGGTGCGTTTCCAACCGGACCTGGAGAGTTTTTAGTTCAAAACTATTCCAGAGCTGCCGCTGACGACCTTGCCGATCATGGACGCGGAATTTAGTCCGGCGCCTCTGAGTTCGCTCAGAAGGTCCCCGGCCCTCGGTCCCGAAACGGATAAGAGCAGGCCGCCGGAAGTCTGAGGATCGAAGAGCCACTGAAACTGCGCTTCCGAGAGGTGGGCAGAGATATTGAGAAAATCCTCCACAAGTTGCCGGTTCCCCTTGTTGCTGCCCGTTGTTTCGCCTTTGCTGTACATATCGATGGAATACGGATAGGAGGGCAGCGCACTGAAATCGATTTCGATCCTGACCGAACTGGCCTTGGCCATCTCCAGTGCGTGACCCAGGATCCCAAAGCCCGTTATATCCGTGCAGGAATGTGCGTCGAATTTAAGGGCATGTTCCATTGCAATGCGATTCAATGCCGCCACCTGGGGCAATATTGGCTCAAGATCGCTCCAGGGAAGCTTTCCCGATCTGCATGCATTAAAGAGGACCCCCGTTCCAAGAGGCTTAGTGAGAATCAACCGGTCGCCGGGCCTGGCGCCCGAGTTGGTAAGGACCCTTCTTGGGGAAATTATGCCGGTTACGGCAAGGCCGTATTTTGGCTCGTCGTCTTCAACTGAATGACCTCCTGCAAGCGATGCTCCAGCTTCAGCAACCTTTTCGCTGCCGCCTTGCATGATGCCCTTGAGCGTCTCCATGCCGAGTTTTTTCGATGGGAACATGATAAGGTTTAATGCAGTGATGGGATGCCCGCCCATTGCGTATATGTCGGAAAGAGAATTGGCGGCGGCAATCCGGCCGAACCATATGGGATCGTCAACCGGCGGGGTTATAAAATCAACCGTGGATATGACGGCAATTTCATCCGACACGCGATAGACCGCTGCATCATCACCGGTCTCGAAACCCACAAGAAGATTCGGGTCCGACGAAGCCGGCAATCCTTTCAGCGCTTCCAACAAGACTGTTGGAGCTATTTTAGCCGCTCACCCGCAAGTCCTGGCCAAACCGGTGAGGGTGTTTCTTTTTGCGAAACGAAACATTCAAATCCCACCTTCACTCGATTATAAGATCCCGACTTGATAATAATTACAATTAGATGTGCGTGCAAGAATTTTATAGCGCAAATGCATTGCTGGCCGCAATCCGATGCGCTATCATTTCTTTATCGTAACATAAACGGTGCAAAACGAACGTGAAGAAATCAATCGAACACAAGATCCCTGATCTGCACAAATGCCTCAACCTTGTAAGCGCCCTCGTTCTGCTGGCCGGCCTGGGCAGTGCCGTATTGATTTATCATTCCTTCCGCGATTATTCGAGAAGCGCCCAGATGTATGAAGATGATTATCCGGTTTCGCCTGAAGATACCAAACAGTACTTGCGGGGTCTACAACTCTACGGCGGAACGGCAAACATGCTTGCCGACGAGTTCAGACGCTGGTTTGCCGATTTATGGTATGGGGAATCGCTCGCTAAAACAGTAGCCTGCATTAGCATTCTTATCTCCGCAGGGTTGTTCTATCTCAGTTATCGTCTCCGGGAACGCTGATGACTCGAGGATACGTATCCATTTTCATCTGACCCCTGATATCGGTGCGCTCAAGTCCCTCCCCGCCACTATCGGGCCTCAGCAATTCTCTCTCTTTGTCGGCTATCCTTTTTTCAGCTTTGTCGAGATCGAGATGTTTGCCAATATAGATAGAATGCACTCTGCCTCCAATCTTCCGATAAAGCCGGTAATAGCCGTCCCTGGAACGTTGCGCATTCCACCTGCCTATCTTCTTTAACGGGATCTTCGACTCGGTGTTCTGTATAACCTCCTGGCTGCCGCCTTGCCGGCTCCAGTGTATAACTGCCTGCACAGGTCCTTTCCTTCTTTCCTCTTTCCCAACCAGAATCGGCCGTCGATTTCCAATGTCATCAACGATTTCTTGTATAACCCGCTCAAATTGTCCGTCCTGTTCCCCCACTTCCTTTATTAGTGCCGCCAAACCCTCGCCAAGGCTCGTCGCCTGCCTTTCCAGACATGTTTCCTGGTCCTTGAGAATTAGAGTATTTTGTTTGTGATGCAGACTAAAATCCGCTAAGGCCCTGTCTGTTTGGTCAATAGTTTCCTGAAGGGTTTGTATAACTGTATCTAACCCGCTCCCAGGACTTTGTTCCTGCCGATCTGTACTCGCGGGTTTACCCTGCTCGGCCTTCTCAACCAAACCGCCTTGAGCCGCACCCTCGTTCCATTCCGACAGAAAGAGACTAAAAAGCAAGATTTGCTCGAACACTGCGAATTGCAGCCTCTGCTCCACTCCTGGTATAGCGTCCCTGAAAGCTTTCCATGTCTTCCTGACCGTCTTATGCTTGTCGTAGAGGTCAGAGATGAGCCCTTGGTAAGCCTTCACCCACTCAACATAGGGGGCAAGGGCCGGGATAAAATAATCCTCTTCCTTGTACATTGACTTGATTTCCGTGTGAAGACAGGCGGCGGGCATAAATAAAAGCACTCGGACCTTTACCGAGTCCTTAATTTTTTCCTGGTAGCGGGGCTTGGATTTGAACCAAGGACCTTCGGGTTATGAGCCCGACGAGCTACCTGACTGCTCCACCCCGCGATAGCACTTTGAACTATACTCCTGGAATACCTTCGTGTCAACTGAAGAGCTGAGCTTCCACGTTGAATCGTCACACGGAGATTGACAGTTTGCATGTTGAAGGAGTCTAATACTTTATTTTATGAAAAATACTGGATTTCCAAACATACAACACAGAATGGAGGATGGGGGGGCAAATTGAAGTTCTTTCGGGGTTTTCTCGAGTTTCCGCTGGAAGGCGGATCCCCACGGATTTACCGCCTGCTGCGCAGACGCATCATCGCCCTGATGATAGTGGTCACAGTTATTCCACTCTTTTCAATGGCGATGATAAACTTAAGCCAGTACCGGAAAACGCTCAGGCAGGAGATCGTTAACCCCCTGCTGGCCCTGGCGAACAAAAGCAAGCACTCAGTGGAACTGTTCCTGGTCGAGCGTCTTTCAGCGGTCAGTTTTATCGGCTCGGAGCATGCCTTCGAGGAGTTGGCCGACGAAGAGAGCCTGAAGCGCATTTTCGATGTTATGAAACAGGAGTTCGGGGGCTTTGTGGACCTTGGCCTGATAGATGAACAGGGCCTGCAGGTTAACTATGTGGGGCCCTACGATCTCAAGGGCCGCAACTACAGCGGGCAGCCCTGGTTTCATGAGGTTCGCACAAAGGGCGCCTACATAAGCGACGTCTTCATGGGGTTCCGCAGATCTCCGCATATCGCGCTTGCCGTGCAGAGAGAAATCAAGGGCGGCAGACCCTGGTTTCTGCGGGCTACAATCGATACCCACACGATAGATGAGTTGATTGCGTCGATGCGGCTGGATGAGAAAAGCGATGGGTTTCTTTTAAACAGACAAGGAACGCTGCAGACCACTACCAGGAATTATGGTTCCGTCCTGGACCATTTTGGAATCGGCCTGCCGCCATTTTCGAGCGAGCCCCGGTGCATAGAAACTTCGGATTCACTCGGTCGTGAAATTCTGATGGCATACGCATATTTTCAGAGTTCTCCCTTCATCCTCGCGATAGTCAAACCGAGAGGGGAACTTTTCATGTCCTGGTACAGGCTTGAGAGCCAAATATTCTATGTCTTTCTCGCAGGTGTACTGATGGTCCTGCTTGTTATATTCAAACTGACTGATTTTCTCGTGCGCAAACTCCAGGAAAGCGATGATAGACGTGAAGCTGCTTTGCGCGAGATCGAGCACACCCACAGACTCTCTTCTATCGGAAGACTCGCTGCAGGGGTGGCGCATGAAATTAATAATCCTATGGCGATCATTAACGAGAAAGCCGGCCTGATAAAGGACCTGATCGAGCTGGACAATGAGTTTAAAAACAAGAATAAATTTGTGGCCTTGACCGATGCGATTATATATTCTGTTCAACGCTGCCGTTCGATCACCCACAGGCTGCTCGGATTCGCGCGCAGGATGGAGCCTCATATCGAAAATCTGGATCTCAATGAGGTGGTTCGCGAAACCCTCGGTTTTGTCGAAAAGGAAGCTCGCTACCGAAATCTTGACCTTCGTCTGGAACTCGATGAACGTCTTCCTCAAATCGCCTCGGATCGAGGCCAGCTTCAGCAGGTCCTTCTCAACCTGCTGAGCAATGCTTTTGCTGCCGTGGGGGATGGAGGAGTCATTACCCTCCGCTCACGACAATGCGGTGAAACTGTTTCGGTTTCAGTTGAGGACAATGGCTGCGGCATGTCGGAGGAAACCCTGCGTCGCATTTGGGAGCCTTTTTTTTCCACCAAGGAAAAAGGGCGCGGGACCGGGTTGGGCTTGTTCATTACCTACGGAATCATTAAGAAGCTCGGCGGGAGGATCGAGGCTGAAAGCAGGGAAGGGCAGGGCACTACCATGACAGTTTTTTTTCAGCAAACAGGGTGACCCCCAAGGGAGAGAATCAGCAATACGCTTATGGTTCGCAAGCTTTTTCCATTTATTGAATGGTTAAAGATCTCAAGTCTATCGACATTCAAGCTGGACGTCGTTTCCGGTTTGACCGTCGCCCTTGTTCTCATTCCCCAATCGATGGCTTATGCACAGCTTGCCGGAATGCCGGTCATCTATGGGCTCTACGCTTCTTTTCTTCCGCCGATGGCTGCCGCCTTGTTCGGCTCAAGCAGGCAACTTGCAACGGGACCGGTAGCTATCGTATCCTTGATGACCTCGGCAGCCCTTTCGCCCTATGCTACCGCCGGAAGTGAGGGTTTTATATCCTATGCGGTTTTGCTTGCTCTCATTGTGGGCGTCTTCCAGCTTGCTTTGGGAATTCTGAGACTGGGCCTGGTCGTGAATTTTCTTTCACATCCGGTGGTAAACGGATTTACCAATGCAGGCGCAATCATCATTGCCACTTCCCAGCTCTCGAAGATGTTCAACGTGAATGTGGACGATGCCGAGCATCACTATGAAACCGTATACAGGGTGATCAAGGCTGCCCTGGCCTACACTCATTGGCCGACCCTCGCGCTGGGGGCAGCCGCTTTCGTGATAATGTACGGCCTCAGGCAGATCGACAGGCGTATTCCGTATGTTCTTGTCGCCGTGGCCCTCACCACGGTGATCTCCTGGGCAATAGGGTATGAAAATAACGTCAGAGCGCCTGTGGGTATGATCGCTTCAAGTGAGTGCCGGGATCTTATAGCCAGGTTTAACTCCGCCGAAGGTGAGTCGAAGCATCTGGCGCTGGACAGGGCCTATCTGACTTCTCGTCTGACAGAGGCGGAGAAAGAATACGGGAGCCACTCCAAGGAAGCCCTGGCGGTCAAACATGAATGCGACATGGCGGACCTCAGACTCTCCGAGCTCAAGGAGATCATGGCTCGAAGGCGCGCGGCGATCAGGTCCTATCTATTTAAAGTTGGAACGGACGCTGCAGGCAATAAGCTCTACTTTCCAGCCGAAAAAGTTGATTCCACCTCCTCGAAAAAAGACGGACCGACCTGGAGAGTCCGGGTCGGCAACTCGCCCATTGATGAAAAAGCTGTTGTGCTCGTTGGCGGAGGCAGCGTCGTAGGTGCTATTCCACGCGGGTTGCCCCGCTTAGAGGTCCCAAAACTCGATTTCAACATCCTGCTCAAGCTGTTCCCAATAGCGGCTATCATCTCTCTTCTCGGATTTATGGAAGCAATCTCGATCGCCAAGGCCATGGCCGGCAAAACCGGACAGAGGCTGGACCCCAATCAGGAGCTGATCGGTCAGGGTATCGCCAACGTTATGGGGTCTTTAACGATGAGTTTCACGGTATCAGGCTCTTTCTCCAGGTCGGCGGTAAATTTTCAGGCGGGAGCGGTAACGGGGTTTTCAAGCGTGGTTACCACCATTACCGTTGCAATAGTGCTTCTTTTCTTTACTCCGCTTCTCTACCACCTGCCTCAATCGGTCCTCGCCGCAGTTATCATGATGGCGGTCATGGGTCTGATAAATGTCTCGGGCTTCATTCATGCCTGGAAAGCGCAATGGTACGACGGGCTTTTTTCGATCGTCACTTTTGTGGCTACCCTTTTCACTGCGCCGCATCTTGACAAGGGAATTATGATCGGCGTTTTGCTGTCGCTTGGAATGTTTCTTTACAAAAGCATGCGCCCAAAGGTCACCACCCTTTCGATGTATGCGGACGCCTCCTTTCAGAGCGCCCTCCATCACGGGCTCGAAGAGTGCAGGCACATTGCAATGATCCGCTTCGACGGGGCCCTGTTTTATGCGAATGCGAGCTATCTGGAAGAAAAGGTTACGGAGCGCATGCGTGAAATGCCGGAACTAAAACACATTGTCATTGTCTCCAACGGTATCAACGATATGGACGCCTCGGGGGAGGAAATGCTCTCGCTAATTGTGGACCGCGTCAGGGCCGCCGGCTGTGGGATATCCTTTGCCGGTCTGAATGAAAAGGTGCTTGGAGTTATGGAACGCACCCATCTGCTGGCCAAAATCGAAGAGGAGAATATTTACTCGACCATCTCTCATGCCGTCGAGGCAATACACGCCAGCGGACAAACGCAGTGCAAGGAAAGCTGCCCGCTGCTTTCAGTCCATTTTGCCTGAGACATGCCATATCTTCAAGGGAGGGAACAAGCGAATATGCCGGTTGTCAATGTTTTAAGCGGTTCTTACTGTGGGGCCGAAGAAGTGGTTCGCAGCGTTATTGAGAAAACAGGTTACCGGTATCTTGACGATGCGGCTGTGGTGGCTGCGACGAGCAAACGGTTCAGTATCGAAGAAAGCCGGATCTGGAAAGCCCTCCAGGGACGGGCCTCGATTTTCAATAAGTTCACTCACGAAAAGGAGCGAAGCCTTGCTTGCCTGCAGCAGGTAGTCGCCGATCTATTCAAAGGCGATGATTTCCTGCTCTTCGGGCTTTGCAGTCTGATGGTCCCCAGGCGAATAACTCACGCGCTCAATGTCTTAATAATTGCCGACACCGCATATCGTTCCAGCCTCGCCTGCCTCAGCGGGAAAATCTCGGCAAAGGAGGCAGCCAAAAAGATACACAGGGACGACGAGTCTCTTGTTCTCTGGGTTGAACATCTCTATCGGCAGAAAGACCCTTGGGCCCCTGCGCTCTATGATAT
>Ga0187771_10002198_pt1 | contig 13398 bp, 15 predicted proteins | sample 0116_SJ02_MP15_1_FD_133139 | JGI IMG/M metagenome (GOLD analysis project Ga0187771, IMG submission 133139) | Tropical peat soil microbial communities from peatlands in Department of Meta, Colombia - 0116_SJ02_MP15_10_MG | ecosystem: Environmental > Terrestrial > Soil > Wetlands > Peat | place... | reverse complement strand
GCCGACACCCAGTTCCGGCGTACCTGCATAAATACCCACACGGCTACACCGATAACCGTCCTCGAACAGGAACAGTACTGCGAGTGTTCATTGTCTGAATACAGGACGAGCAACTCCCTCAAGTATGCGACCGCTGTATGTTCACAAAGACTGGCATACAACACACTCGGTGCAGTTGACGAACGTACACAGGCTCTATACGCGAACCTGATTGGCAACGACGCCCCATCAAGCACTGCGGAGAGGGAGCCGCCGCCATTGGGCAACGTCCCCGCTTTGTTCCACGTCATCGGTGGCACATTCGCAATCGCCCTCGGGGTTGCCTCCTTCGTTGGCGGGCTGCTCGGCTGGCTGCTCGTGATGAAGAAACGTGTGCTCCAATGCTCGGTCTGCGGTGCAACCGTAAGCGCATCTTAGGAGCCACGAACTTGTGCTTTTCAATTGCAGAGATGTCCGAGCCGGATACGAGGAACAACTTGAAGAACTTCGGCAAAACGCGGTGAGTATGTGGACGCTTAACGACGCTCTTCCGCTTATTAGAGAGATTTCAGCGATAGCGTTGCGACACGGATTCTCGGTGGCTCTTTATGGGAGCCTATTGGATCGGGGGGAAAGTGAAAAAGACTTAGACCTGTTCTTTGTTGAACAAGACCCGGAGATTTGTCACGTGCAGGGTTGCTTGGATGAAATCAGAGAATTGCCCGAAATACACCACTACACAACGCATGATTGTCCGAGTGAGACAATCGCTGTGATATGGCTACAAGATCACAAGCATCATATCGATGTCCAATTTCGTAGGCTCTCGACACGGTGACTTCGTAAATAGTCTCAGCGAATCAAACCTTGTTGGGTGGCATCAGCATGCCTCGTCGTTGCCTTCGCTTCTTTCGGATAGACAACCTACTTTCGGGTCTGCTGAGCTTTCAACTCCTCTACGGTCTCGGGCAAGCCTTGGCTCACACCGAACCGCAAGTAGCATTCGATTCCTGTGCCATCTTCTAGAGAGATTTCCTTCCATCCCGGCAGTTCGCCACTTATGATTCGGTCTGGGTCGATGAAATCGGTCTTCAATTCCTGCGCTGAGAGGGAGCCGTCCTGCCCGTCTCGAAACCCCACCATCTTGATCGATAGAGGCCCCAGATAATGGTGCTCACGCACTTGCAGCATGATATTGATCTTGGCGTGATGGCGGCCGCTCGCCGATTCCAACAAAACATCTTCAGCCAGCACAAATGAGTGATCGCCCGGCTTGTGAAGTGTCGTGTCGTGGTTCCAGCGTCTACCGAGCATCGTGATTATTGGCCCGAGTGGTGTCCCGTCCACCGAGAACGCCTCGATGAGAGCAGGATGGACGTTGGTTGGAACCGCCATCGGCTGAAAGGGCACTCCGGAGAATTGGGTGCCGATATTCTCGATCTTCGTGTAGCTCAGAAGAACTGGAATTGTAACTTCCGTCTTCCAGTCGATGTTCTCTGTATCCAGATAGGTTCTTGTCGTGATGCCGTGGGTGCGTGCCATCTCGATTGCGGAAGAGGTGAATCCTGATGTGGAGATCATCACCCCTTTGTTTGCTCTGACATCCCGAACAACGCTGGCGAACGCATCCATTTCACCAACATCGATTGGTCGAGCCTCATCACGGCACTCGACAATGATCAGAATGGGGTATTGATTGATGACGCCCCGAATGACCACATCTATTTGGCGTAACGTCTTCGAGTCATGACCCTTCAACTTCTCGTCCAGCGCAACAGTGTCTTTGCCAAACTGGGCGTGAATCTGGTGAATCAGCTTTTCGAACCGCTTCCACTTCGGCTCAATCATTTGGCTGTGCTCGCCGGGCTAACATTTCATGCCGCCGTCCCTTCGCTGGCTCACCAAACAAATATCGGATACGGGATCATCGGAAGCAAGTTAAGGAATTGGAAGAGCCGTTTTCGCAATTCCTGCCAGATAGTGCGACTGTTCCTGTCTGAGTGACTCAAATTGCGACCGCATGCGGTCAAGCTCTGGGTCGAGCTTGAGTCGTAATTGGAAGCAGTCATAAAAGGCTTCCTCCATGTGGGCGGACACTTGCAGCAATGCACTCAGAAAGGCAGCGAGCCGCTGAGGATTCGTCTCGAAATAGCAAAACTCCCACTTGACTCTTCCCGACTCCGACCTATCCTTGAAGCTCTTGCCTATCGATGTTACCGAGGTGTGGGTAGCCAGTTCACAGAACTGCCCGTAATACACGTACAGGCGTTTCAGGCTGGGAACGTCGTCTGGGAACAAGTTCTTCTTCTTGTCCCACTTGAAAATCCTGTCGTGAGCCTGAAGTTCAGCTTCGCCCTTATGTTTATCCGTCCAAGCGACAGCCGAGGCGGGGTCTCTGTATATTCTATGCGCATGTGCAACCGCTTCTATTCCGTCACGGAGGACACTGTAGGCATCGCCTATGCAGCAAGAAAACCCAAGTTCAATCGCTGTTAAGAACCTCACATGTGCAGAGGAGAAGATCGTCTTAGGCAAAAGGTGAAATTGGTCGGTCAGGTGTTCTAGGTCGGAATCCTCTCGCATCCAAATGTCGTTAAGTAGCTGGAGGCAGTCCCATAACCGTCTGAACGACTTTAGGGAGAGGAAGAAGTTTTGACGTTTGCCTTTGAAATATCTCTGAAACTCATCGTGAAAACACTCGGCTTCTACCGGAAAGAGTTCTGCGACCGGGACATTCGGCTTGTCTGCCATCAATCCGCTGCTCCTTTCTGTGCAAGTATAGTGGCTTTACCGTGACCTTATGCGACACGGTTGTTCCTATTCAGCTTTTTGCGGATCATCTCGTGAACTAGATGGCCTTGACGCACGCTGCAATGAGAAAAGAAGGCATCCGGAGTCGCATCGGGGTCGCCACTTGCTTTCTTTCGACCCTATGCGGTTCCCTTGGTTCCGTTTTGCTGTACCCTTATTCTTAATGGATTGTCGGGAAACCACTCTAAGGTGAACTGAGCCTTGTCCCTGCTAAACGACAACATTCCAGTGAAATCTTGCTCTCTTTTTTCCTTAAAACAGTCTCGAAAGTCAGTAATCCCGTAAACAATAAAAGCGAGTGTTCCACCAGACTGGTATGCGTTTGCCTCCTGCTCGTGTAACACGACGTTCGACAACTTGACGGTACACTGCGAATCCGGAGCAAGCAAGATGTTGTGGATTCTCCACGATTCATGTCGCTGTGCCAAGCGCACTCCGGTGCTCAACATCGTGAGGGGCAATTTCGTTGGGTTTACAATCTCAAAGCCTATCTCTATCGCAAAATGCCCTTTAGGGTCGCCTAAATCCTGCCGTGTGCACCAGTTCTGGAAAATTATCCATTGTTGCATGGCTGCCTGCTGCGCCGATGCACTGGTCTCGGCCGCTTTGGTCGCCGTCTCGGTCGCAAGCATCTGCCGCTCCATGATCTTCATTTGAGCTTGCGTTTCCTTGTGCTGCTCGTCTCTGTCCTTTCCTTGTCTGCGGTATTCCCGGTAATCGAAGACAAAAATCAGCACGAGTGCGACTGCCTCAACCCAAATCCCGATGGTGTCCCACATTTTCCCTCCGTCTTTGGCTCATGAATAGCAGCGCCCTTGGACTCTCTCGGTAGTGAGCGGCATCCATTCCACGCCGGAGCGTACGATGCTGGCCATTAGCCAAGCTGATCCTAAGTCACCTAAGGCGAAAGATGCTTTTTAGCTCGCGATCGATGTCCTTCGTCGCGTCGCAGATGGGGCATTTCTTTGTGTATTTGCCGATTGCAGGCCAGTTTTCGTTCTCGGTCGGATCAAACAAATGCATTGCCAGACACTCCGTCTTGGGTACCACTGATGGCTGGTTAACAGAATAGATGTCTATGCGCGAAACGGGCTGAAACCAATACCTGTCGAACCACCCTGCTGGTCGGTCATGTCCTCTGCGTGTTCTCCCAACATACACGCAACGCCTTTTCGCCCAAAAGACATACACGCAGTTTGTGTTTCCCATACGTTTCTCGTACCAAGCTTTGAAACTGTCTCGTTTTGCGTCTATGCCGTGTCCCTTGCCTCGCTTGACCTGCCACTGACGCTTTACATCGTACGAATCTCGAAATTCCTTTCGTGCTCTTCGCTTCACGAGAATCTCTGCCGCAAGCTCCCCGAGGTCATGAAGTGTCGGACTCACCTGCTTGCGATTAAATTCATGCGGGCGTCCGGGTCGCTGTTTACCTATGGCCTTTCGCAGCCAAGCCGTGCGCCGGAAGAAGAGTCTGTTCAGCTTCTTTTCAAATTCTTTGGTGAGCGCCATGTTGGATGCCCCTCTACGCCCAGCTTAACAAGGTCACGTCGGTAGGGAGTGTAAACGTGTCTAAGTCCTAAACCATGCTAACCCACCGCCGTGACGATTGATGCGCTATTCTAGTGCCATGACGGAGAAGCCTAACTTACCGACACTTAGCGACATAAAATCACGCCACAAAGAGCTTCAGAGGATGTGGAGTCCGGTTGGTTTGACTATCTCGGTCCTTTTGGGACTTGGGGCGCTCTGGAACTTCCGCAGTCGCAGCGGTCCTCTTTTCTTCGGCAGCGTAGGACTGGCGGTTCTGGCTATCGTTCTTCTCTACACAGTGTCATTCAAGGGTGTACGACTCCTCGCAAAAAGGCTGATCGCTTTCTCGATAGATTTTCTTCTGTTTGGCTTGACGACAATCGGACTTATGACAGTTCTGTTCGAGACATGGGCCGTGAGGCCCAGTGCCCTCACTGCCATGGCAATCTTATGGATTTGGATTCTCTCGCTGGTGCTGCTTGACTGGCGTTTTGCTGGCACTCCGGGGAAAAGGATAATGGGCCTTCGATTGAAGACGACGGGCTACAAACGTCCTTCTTTCTTGGGCTGTCTTGCCCGGAACCTACTTACCTTCGTTGTCCCGCTTTGTCTTTCAGGCTACATCCTCTCAATCCTGACATTCTCAAGGTGGAAGCAGTCCGTCGAATGGTCAGTTGCTATTGCCCTTCTGTCGCTCGTTCCCCTATCTATCGCTTTTTCCGGTGGCCAATCGCTGCCCGACCTTATCCTTCGACTAACCGTATTGCCTGAACGGGCTGCCGCAGCGCAGTTCTCAGCCGTGCTCGATAAACGAAGATGGCTGTTTCTCACGCTTGCCTCTGTTTTGATGGGAGTCATATATGGTTTTATGCCGGGTCTGCTGGAGGCCGTGGTAAAGGGAAATCTTCCCGGCCAGCAAATTTACGCCGGGGAACGCGAAGCGCGCATCTCAAGTACCTTATGGCCTCACATGGCAGGTGGCGTTCTGGGGCCAGAGTTCATACAAGACGTAGCTGTCTATTCGACTTTTGGCGACTTGCCCGCCAGACCCGGTGAGGGCAGGGAAAAGGCGGCCAGCGCGTGCTTGGCTTCTTTCGAGCAAAGCTATCTAACTGTCCGTGTGCAAATTGATCCCGGCGCTCCCGCAATCAGCGCGGATTCTATATTCGCAAGCATGTTGAACATCATGGATCATTTCGTGGGGAGACCAGCATTCGTGGCATTAGAGGTGTCGAAGAGAAAGAGTCTCGGCGTGTTTGATATGGACTTCCCCGAGGACTACGTATTCTGCTTAACAGGCTCGGATAAATCCCCGGAGAATAACCTCGTCTCCATGAGGCGCTCGATTTACGCTGGGAGTTCATTCAATGCCATAGCTTGGCTTTTTCTCGGAGACTTGGGCAAGTACTCATACGCCGAAAAGTGTCCAGTGTATCCGTGGTAGCGACGGGGTTAGCCTCCAGTTTTGGCAAGCTCGCCAGACTGAGGGCCGTCATGAGTGTCATCGCTATAATCGGTTGGGGCTTACTCATCTGGTGCTCCGGAACACTTCGGATCAAGTCTCGCTGGCACACCGATGGGGCTGAAGCGATATGATGCACCTCAGGTAAAACGAAAATGGCTGAGGAAGACGTCAGGAAGCTCCTAGAAACATTTGTCGTAGATAATGCCGACCTTGAGCGGCTCGAATCTTTGGCAAATCAGTTCAATATTTTTGAAGCCGTAGGCCCTGTTGGCCAAGAGCTAAGGCATTCATATTTCTTGGCCTATCTGCTCAATCCACAACAAAATCATGGGTTGAAAGATGTTTTTGTAAAGAGGTTGCTCCAAAGGACTGTTGCAGCAACCAAGAAAACCAATCTCCCAGTCACGCCCATTGAATTAGACATCTGGAATCTCGAAGGCTTGGAGGTCTCAAGAGAATGGCAAAACATAGACATTCTTTTGTTAGACGAAGCGAACAACCTCGTTGTCGTTGTTGAGAACAAGATTGGGACAGGCGAGCACTCTGACCAGTTAGAGAGATACTGGCAAATCCTTCGGCAGCATCATCCCACGAAACGGATTCTGGGAATCTACCTCACACCTGACGGCGAAGAGCCGTCTCATGAAAGCTTCCTGTCATTAGACTATGGACAAATTGCCACTCTCATTGAGGATTTGGTCGTAAACAGGACATCTATTTTGAATCCTGAGGTACGCACTCTCTTGCTGCACTATGCACAGATGCTTAGGAGGCACATTGTGAGCGAATCGGAGATTGCCGAACTCTGTCGGCTTATCTATAAGAAGCACCAACAGGCACTCGACCTGATCTTCGACCACCGACCAGACGAACTTGCATCAAGAGGCGAGTTCCTGAGGTCGCTGATAGCGTCCCGACCTGATTTAGTTGAAGATTTTTCTACCAAAAACTATGTCCGCTTCACCTTAAAGAAGTTGGATAGCCAAAAACTCAAGTCCGGGCAGGGCTGGACACGGTCTGGTAGGGTGCTCCTATTCGAATTTCAAAATTTTGAAGATTCTCTGAAACTGAAACTCCAGATTGGACCCGGACCTCACGAAGTGCGAGAGAAGGTGTTTCAACTAGCACTGAATAACCAACCGCTTTTTAAGCCGCAATCAAAATCCTTAAACAAACAATGGAACGAGGTTTTCAATCGAGACTTTTTGTCATCCAAATCCTTCCATGATCTAAGCGAGGAGGACATCGAAGCAAAGATTCGAGAGCAGTGGGAACAATTCCTCAGCAATGAAATGCAAGCAATTGCCAAGTTAATTGAAGGAGTGAAGTGGCTATTTGAGGGTTGAGAGGGCGATGAATGGGCCCCCATCCGTCCATTCGACGGGCAACCAGTTCAAGGCTCCTCGTGCATGGCAATAAGCGCCCTGACTTCCGCGCCCCGCTCCATTTCGTCTGCATGGTCGGCACATAGCCACATCCCGAAGGCACGAATTCTAGCGGGGCGACCGCAAACGAAGGCTTCCATACCCGCAGGCGTGATGATGCCGTCAACGTCGGGCAGGGCCATGTAGTCTTCGATGGTCACGGGAACAGAGTGTTCGCAGAAGTGCATCGGCGTCACCATTCGACCTTTTCGAGATTGTCGGGAATCCTATAGCTTTGGGCAGCGGCTTGTTCGTGGTGACGGATGCAGAACCAGACTGCGATCCTCACGCCCTGCTTGTTCGTGGTTATGACCTGACGGACCGCAGGTTCGTAGCAATCGATTTTCGCGCATTTCTTGTTCATCTGTTTTCCGGGTATGGAGACGTTGTGGTCGAAGCACATGTATGATGCCCAGAAAAATCGCGGTGGTCGCGGTGGCTCATGGCTTGCCTCCGTATGCGATTGCCAGCCTTTCCAGTGCAGACTGTTTGAGTGTCTGGGGAGCACCGGGGCAATCTTGTGCGAGGTGCTGCGCTTCAAGCTGGCTGTTGTAGGTCTCATAGATATGAGTGCACAATACGCAGAATCCGACCACGTGCTTCAATTCGGCCTCGGCACATCCACATCCGCAGTGAGGTCGGTTCCGCCACTGTTGGATGGACGCAGGGTCAGGTTCGGAAGCCACCGCTTCCGCGATGCTTCGTGCCGCCTCAGCTTCATGGCCAGGGCAAGCTCGGAGTTCGATCCTGCATGTGCTGTGGTCGCCATCCTCCATGGACACCCCGTGATCAAAGCACTCGCAGTCGGGATTGCTGCATTCCCAGCGATGCCCAGCGAAATCGCAGTAGTGTCTGTGGCTCATCGTTTTTTACAGCGCATAGATTTGAGGCACCGTAATTTCCAATTTTTGGGCGATTTCTGGATGTCGAGATACTAAGCGCAGCAAATTTCGACGCGCCCGCACAGGCCGACATTTTGCGTCAATGATGGGGCAGCGAAGGATCGACAACCACCTTTTCATTCGCTTCTCAATTAGGATAGGCATCACTTCCGCCCGGCAATGCATATTGAATGTGTCCACCCCTGTCTCTTTTTCCAATCCTATTGGGTTTTTTCGCCGAGCCTCGCACAGAGCGTTGTTACGAAAAGCATCTGATTTGGCTCCCAATGAAATGATTTAAAAAGTCCGGAAATATCAGGGAAAGCTGCTGGAAAATGGCCCCAAAGGAAAAACGGGAGCAATAATGCCGGGAATTTTTGAATAAAGAGTCTGCCCCTGCATGCAGACTATTCAGGAATTCATTTTCTGGTGCATGAAACCATGAACTTCTGGACTCCTGAACTCCTGAATGAGCAGGAATCCATCTATACATACATTTCATTAAAATCCTTAATAAGGGTTCTTGGTTCAGGAATTCAGAAGTTCAGGAATTCAGGACTTCATGCAGCAAGTGTTGAACTCCTGCCTTACATCCCCTGCTCCATCACCTCAGCGGGAATGAAAGATTCCTCCTGAGGTAGACTCCAGTAGTAATCATTGCCCCGTTTCACCCAAGATAGCTCAAGCTCTTTCTTGGCACGCCAGAGGGAGGACTTTGAAATACCCTCAAGCTTGGCCCGCTCGATCAGACCATCATCCCCACTGGACTTAGCCTCGCCTTTTGCGAGATGAGTCTTTAAGAAGAGTTTGGCAGCAATGATTGCGGGAGCTTCCCGTTGCTCACGCCCCTTTTCCCGCTGACGGCCCAAAATATCGTCGGCGTTCTCTGTGGTCTCTTCTCCCCACTCCACATACGCACCCTTAATTCCGCCGATATCCTTGGTGCGAATCATGTACGTCATGCCACCCGGCTCCTCATCGATGTTCAGTTTGACTAAACTCATATGCCGTACATCCCTGTCGTCTGGATCACGGCTGAAGTCCCAGATGGCTCTCGCTGATCCCACGATGCTAGAGGAGCCCAAGATTTTCTCCAGTGCGCTCACGTCGCTGCGTTTGTTGTGATGGACGATGCTGATGAACGTCGCGTCTGTGCTGTCGAGTATCTTTGCGAGCTTGTCCATGAGGGGACGCACTTCTTCGTCCTTGTTGATGTTCACGCCGATGAAGGAGGTAAGCGGGTCAAGTACCACGAGGCCTACTCCCTTGGTTTGTTGCAGGGAAGCCTGCAAGAGCGTCAAGTGCTGCTTCAGGTTGATGAGCACCTGCTGCTTTTTGCCCGTTGCGCTGACTATCTTGGTCACGCCCTGAGGAAAGAACACTCTCTCGCAGTCTGCGCCCACGGCCATGAGCCGGGGCTTGAGCGTGTCGGTGATGCCGTCCTCGGTGGCGAAGTACAGCACGTTGCGAGGCCCGAGCGTGTTCTTTGTCCCGTCCGGCCAATTCCCGCCTACGCTCACCCTCGCGGCAATGTCCAGAGCAACCATGCTCTTGCCCCCGCCGGGTCGCCCGGCAAAGATCGTGTGCTTGCTGAGAGGAATCCGGTGCTCCCACAGCCATTCGACGTTTTCCGCTTTGACGTTTGACGCCCTGAGCCCGATCAAACTCCACGTGTCGCCAGCGGGGTCGGTAAGCTGGGCGAGCCGGGTGTACCTCAAAGCCTCCACTGGGTCGGGCTCGGGCTCCGGCATGACGATGACATTCGGCTTGCCGCTGATGTCCGCCTTGCACTCGTCGCACAACGTCTCCACGCTTCCTTTGGGAATGGCGTGGTCCCCGCAGATGCGGCATTCCTTTTTGTTTTGTTTGTTCCACTCCGTCCGGTAGCATTCCGCACACAGACCGAGTGCGATGATCTTCGATTCTTGATTCCCCCAGACATAGGGCTTGCCGCAGCGGCAACTGATTAGCGTGTATTCCGCTGGATCGTACTAATGCCCGTTGAACCGGATAACGGGTGTTGCCGCCGCGTTAGTTTCCATTTGCGGCCACCTTGGGCCTGCGCCCTCGCTTGCGCTTGATACCCCAACACCTGCACATCAGAGCGAGTTCGCTAGTGCTGTAATTCGACGCCCGGCTGATGTGCTTCAGGAGCATTCCGGACTCCAACAGGCGGCGGATGTCAATGAGTGACATCTCCTCTCGTTTGAACTTCTTTTTCATTGCAGCCCCTCAACTAGATACTCGCTAGCGAGAGAATTTCGCTGCCAAAAACTTCGCTGCTCTTTTTCCCAGTACCACTGGAAAAAACAAGCGTTCACCAGAATGGCAATGAAAATCGAGCCAATACGGAATTTCTTCTTTAGAGGCCCACATGGCACTAACTTTCTGCGAGATTTGCCAAAACGAGACTGAGGATTGCGTCCACCTCCGGCAGGAGAAACGGGGCCGGGAGCAGGCGAAGGACGAAATTCCCGCGAGCCGATTGGCTCAGTCGCGAAAACTCAGATCGGAGGGCACAGAAGATGAAATCTTCGCCGCCAACTGGTATCTGGACATCGGAGCTAGTGCGGAGGACATTCCCGCCGAGATCGAATACTTGCGTAACACTGGGTATCTCGTGGGTTTCCGCAAACGCCGTGAGGAAGGGGATCGCCGGGAGGCTAAATTGCGAGGCCTACCCGTGTGGAAAGTTCGTGCGGAGAACCTTGAGTCTGCTCGCTATATGTTCAAGTTTCTCACCGAGCCCCGTGACCCGAACATGATTATCGAGTGAACCCGACCTTCTGGTGCATCCTTGAGCGGGCCGTCAACCGCTGATTTTGGTGAAGCCTCGGGGTTCGGCCCCCCCGCAAAAGGTAATTCGAGGCGAACTCTTGTAAAGTTGGAGAAAAATGTAACCACTGGTCTAGTACGTTTCTGTCCTCTCTTCTTGCAGTGGCCTCCACCTCGCCTGCGAGACTTGTCGTGCAACAGTTCAATTTCAGGAGAGAGAAAAATATGAATCAGGATGAGATCGCACGGAGTCGCAGGCGAACTGAGATTCCCTTGCGCTAATTCGATAAGAGAAAAGCTCAAATTACGAACATGGTACTAGATCGAGTCCGCTATAGGAGTAACTGGGGTCGGCCTCCTCATACTGGAAGTGCAGACCCTTGGAGGCTGCGTCATGGCATATCGAAGGACATACAAACCCGACATCGATGCTGAGGTGCTACGCAATCTACCTGTGACCGACAAATCCGGTCCGTGGGATTCACACGTGGACATCTCTGATTGGAATTCAATTTCACACCTCTGGCAAAAGACCGGGCTCCGGGTCGGAACCCTCCGCAACAGCCTCAAGCGCCTATGTGAAGCTGGGAAGGTTCATCGGGCTTGGGACGGCAACGAACGGTACGGACGGTATGTGTATGCTCGGCATCAACCCTTGAACGAAAAGGAGCAGGCAAAGCAGTAGGGAATGTGTAAATGGTCGTAGTGCGAACCGGGCGAGGTTGACCCAGTAGCCCTCGTTAGTTGCAGGGCAGCGAGCATCGCCGCAGTGAATTTTGACCTATGTTGTCACGCAGGGTCGGAGGGAACGACCCTGTGTCTTCTCAGAAGCAAATCCGCTTGCCATTATCCGAACGGCGCACTACCTTGCCTTCCCCCGCCTCGCCGACTACACTCCCCACAGACATAGGGGCGGCTAATTCGATAGCGACACGGAGAAAATCCTTGTCACGTCGAGTTATCGTCTCAGTAGGAAACACAAAGCCGGAAATTCGGCAGCGTGGTTACGTATATCAGAAAGGCCAAAAGAAGACAGACCCGTGGCTTCCCGAAAAGCGTGCCTACGGTTTCTATCGAATTGACGTACCCGGACAAACCAAGCAGGACGAAGTGCGAGTTCCACTTGGCTTTCGACGGGACAAAAAGAGCGCCGAGCTTGAACTCCACCGAAAAATGCAAGAGGCGGGGGTGCTCGACCCGGAGAAGATTCGGGAGCGCATCACCCCAGCAACGTCGTTCCGCACGCAAGCGGAATGGTGGATCGGGGAGATAAAAGCAGAGCGCATTCTCAATAAGAAGACGAGGGAACCAATCGGGGAGCGCACCGTTGACTATTACTCTGACGCAATCGCCTACCTGAACGGGGTCGTCGGTGACAAGCCGTTGGCTGCGCTTGACAATCCCGAAGCTCGTGACTTGGTAGCCCGGATGAAGCGAGAGACCAAGCCGGACGGCTCAAAGAGGTTTGGGGACGCAGGAAAAACGATTGTGGAGTACTTCAGGGTGTTCCGGTGCGTAATTGCATCGGCTAGGGATGAAAAATTAAAGCCGCTTCATCCTCGGGAATGGAACTTCGAGTACATCGGCGTTCCGAGAGTCAACAAGCGGAAACAGCATAGACCAACACTTTCGGCGGATGAGATGACGTATGTCGTTGCCAATGCCAAAGGCAGGTACCAGATGGGGGCGGCCCTATTTGCTGCCAGCGATGTCCGTATTTCCGAGCTTCTCGCATTGCGGATCGAAAAACATATATCCTCCGACCGAAAGACTGTATTTATTAGACAAGAACTTAGTAAGAAAGGAAACATTGTTAAGTTTAAATTAAAGACCGATGCCGCCTATCGTGACATCGACCTTTGCTCTGCATTTGCCAAGATGCTCGACGACTATATCGGCGACCGCAAAGAAGGATTCCTATTTTAGACCCGAAGCGGCAAGATGCTCTCCCCCGAGAGTTTCTTTCGTGACGGCTTGAAGACCATCTTCAAGCGCATGGGAAGGACTCGTGTCCGTTTCAATGCGTTCCGCCGATTCCGTGAATCCGTACTGCTCAGATCGGAATGTCGGCAAGTCCTGATTGATTACTGGATGGGGCACGAAAATCCCGATATGAGCGCACGATACGGACGCCAGCTTCTTGAAGACGTGCAGTACCGGAAGGAATGGGCAGAAAAGGTGGGACTAGGCTTCGAGCTTCCGCAGGGGTCGAAGCCAGAGTCGAAAGAGTCAGAGCCGCCCGTAGACCTTAGTTGCGCTACGTGCGCTACAAATCCAGCAGAGCAGGCGTACAGTGCAAATGCGTAAGTCACTTAGTGAGAGGGTTTTAGTGGTCGGGGCGAGTGGATTTGAACCACCGACCTCCTGGTCCCGAACCGAGAAACGAAAAAACTCCTAAGTCGTTTCGGTGGTGTCGAATCGGGACTAGAATCGCTTTCCTCCAAACCTCTTTAACCGAACCTAAGTTGAGCCTAGCCGCAACTCGCTTTATTCAGACCGGCCACTCCTTACCACGTGGCCGTCCTTGTCGCGG
>Ga0187771_10002197_pt1 | contig 13398 bp, 8 predicted proteins | sample 0116_SJ02_MP15_1_FD_133139 | JGI IMG/M metagenome (GOLD analysis project Ga0187771, IMG submission 133139) | Tropical peat soil microbial communities from peatlands in Department of Meta, Colombia - 0116_SJ02_MP15_10_MG | ecosystem: Environmental > Terrestrial > Soil > Wetlands > Peat | place... | reverse complement strand
TTAAGAGGAGGGCTGCCGATAAAATAGAGACGGCCAGTGACATTGGGGTCCATCCCCGAGCCACTAATGTTTTTTCCGATTTCATCCAAAACCAGGATATCCATCTGTTTGAAGGGTAAGCGGGGCATAATTTCCTTGGCCCTTTTCAGGAGGTCCTTTTCGCCTTCGTAGAAGTTTTGCGGCTCCAGCAGGTGGAGGGAAGCGGTCTGGTCATACTGATTCTCAATGATACCCACGCCAAAGAAAAACGGCAGCGCTTTGCGGATCACGGGCAGAACCTCTTTGAAAATCGCCGGATAACCGTTTTTTATGGTCAGACGGTGGGCCATGAGGGCGCCTTTGTGCTTGCCCATGCCGATGATCATCATCTTGCTGATCCCGCTCTCCACCTCATGGTCAAAATCGGTATGGGGCTTGATCCGGTTGACCACGATGATCTTATCGGCCTGTTCGCAGATATTTTTATCCGTAAGCACGGGTGTGCCGAAACTGGTCCGCCCGATCTCTTTTACCTCCATGGAAGAGACGATGGGCGCGCCCACATACTCTTCCGTGATGCCCAGGTGGTGCAACATCTTCACCTGGCCCTCGGCCGTGGCCCCCCCGTGCGAGCCCATGCAGGGAACCAGGAAAGGCTTCGCGCCCAGGGCTTTCAAACGGGTAACGATGACCTTCAATACTTTGGCTTTATCGCGAATTCCCCTGCTGCCGGCGGTGAGGGCAATCCGCTCTCCGGGCTTTACTTTCTTGGATAAGCCAAACCCGTCGAGCAAGGTATTCATCTCCTTTTCCACATCAGCCAATCTCGGGGTCGCGATTTTCTGTCGGATTTTAAAGATTCGGGGTAGAGAACCCATAGAGTTCCTCCTTCCATGTGGTGCAGGAAGTATAGCACATTTTGGCTGCCTTTTGCCAATCAAGGGTTGCGGCTTGCCCGCCGCCAGTTTTTTCCCTTTTCGGAGATGGGCGGGGGGATTTTTCCCGCCTCTTCCAGGAAGAAATGATCGCCTTATGACGTCAAAGGAAGGCTTGGCCACGCGAGGATGAAGAGTCGGGAATGGGCCAGAGGAGCGAGGGACGCGAAATGGGGAGGGAAAAGGTTTCCGGTCTCAAACCGAATGCCGATGGCTTCAAACTCAGATTGCGGTTAACTTAGGCCTATTCCCTTGAGGCTCAGAACCCGCGCCCGAACCTCTTCAGCTTATCCCCACAAAGTCAACCCCAGGGAATATGGGTTGGCCAACAGGGGATGCGAAGGAAGCAGGCGAAGGCGGAATCCAAACCGTCCCACCTTCTGGCAGGGAATCTCTCCCCGGAAGATGGTCCGGTTGTCTTCCTGGGAAAAATCTTTGAGGGGAAGCGTTTCTCGATCCAGGAACTCAGCCTTAGAATCGACGCTTCCGTAATATATGTCGACCGCCAGGTCATGAGGGGAAAGCCGCCCTAACTGGAGAGAGACTTCCACTTTCAATTTCTGGCCAAACTGGATGGGACCTTTGATGTCCGCCTTCTTTTCCAAAATCCGCAGCTGGGACCAGTTCTGCCGGACATATTGAACCCATGCGGTGAGCTCGCGGGCTCCCTTGAAGTCTTCAGCTTCCATCTTCTTCCAGTTTAAAGCCGAGGGGAGGTAAAGCTGATGGACATAATCCTGGAGCATCCGGTGGGAGTTGAAACGCCCGACCAGATTGAGCAGAGAGTTCTTCATCATACCGATCCATCCCCGGGGCAGATTGTCCCGTCCCCGTTCATAGAAGAGGGGGATCGCGTACCTCTCCAGAAGGTCATAGATGGATTGGCTTTCTACAAAATTTTGATATTCCGGGTCTTGATATTCTTCCCCCGAACCAATCGCCCAACCCAGCCCGAGCTGGTAGCCTTCTGCCCACCAGCCATCCAGAATGCTCATATTCAAAGCCCCATTGGCTGCAGCTTTCATACCGCTGGTGCCGCAGGCCTCCAGAGGCCGACAGGGATTGTTCAGCCAGATATCGGATCCCTGCACCATGTAACGGGCCACATTCAGATCGTAGTCTTCGACAAATACGATGCGATCGCGAAATTCAGGCTGCCGCGCCAGATGAATGATGTGTTTAATGACCTCCTTGCCCTGAGTATCCTGAGGATGGGCTTTCCCGGCGAAGATGATCTGTACCGGCCGGCGGGGGTCGTTCAAAATCTTGGACAGACGAGCCGGGTCTTTCAGAATGAGGTCTCCCCGCTTGTAGGTGGCGAACCGTCGGGCGAAGCCGATGGTCAGGGCTTCGGGGTGTAAAACCTGCCCGGCGGCCAGGATTTCTTCCTTTTGCCCGCCGCGGCGGCGGATTTGTTCTTGCAGTCTCTGCCGGGTAAAAGCCACCAGTCTTTCCCGCCGACGCTCGTGGGTTCGCCAAAGCTCCGCATCCGGAATCCGATTTACCCGCATCCAGACCCCGGCATTATCCGGGTCCTCGGCCCATCGCCTTCCGAGGTAACGGTTATACAGCCCGGACATATCATCAGAGATATAGGAGGGGATATGGACTCCATTGGTGACACTATCGATGGGGATATCCTCCTGGGGCAGATAGGGCCAGATTTCTTGCCACATGCGCCGGGAAACCGTCCTATGCAGCTGGCTCACCCCGTTGGTGCGGCAAGAGCTCTTCAGCGCCATGATGGCCATGTTAAAGGAGGACTTGGGACCATACTCGTTCGCTGATCCCCAGGCCATGAAGGTTTCCATCGATAAACCCAGGGAGCGTAGGTAATTTCCCAGATAGGCACCCATGAGAGAGGCATCAAAAACGTCAATTCCTGCGGGAACAGGGGTATGAGTGGTAAATACGCTGCTGGCATAGGCAGATTCCCGCGCTTCGGCGAAAGAAAGATGTTGTTCCTCCATGAGGAGGCGGATTCTTTCCAAATTGGCCAGGGCCGAATGGCCCTCATTCATATGGAAAACCGTTGGTCGAATACCCAGGCGTTTTAGGGCTCGGACTCCACCGATTCCCAGGACGATTTCCTGCTTCAGGCGCATTTCCCGATCACCCCCGTAAAGGGCGCAGGTGATGTCCCGGTCTTCATCCTTATTATCCACTGTGTTGGTATCCAGCATGAAGAGGGGGATACGTCCGACCTGTATGCGCCAAATGCGCACCTTCACCGCCCGATCCCTGAGGGGGATATCAATCGTCAGAGGATTGTTCTTTTCATCCTTTTCCAGGATGACCGGAAGATTATGGAAGTTATTATCCGGGTAAGTTTCTTGCTGCCAGCCATCCGTGTTCAGGTATTGTCGGAAATACCCTTTCTGGTAGAGGAGACCTACGCCCACAACGGGGAACCGTAAATCGCTGGCGGATTTGAGGAAATCCCCCGCCAGGACCCCCAGTCCGCCCGAATAAATGGGCAAGCAATCCGTCAAACCGAATTCCGCTGAGAAGTAAGCCACCGTGAAGTCGACGGCGGTTTCCAGCCCAAAGTTGTACTTCTTCTGATCATCCCGGTAGCGGGTAAATTCAGCATAGATACGGTCCATTTCCAGCAAAAACCCTTCATCCCGGAGAAGCTCGTTGATGCGATCATGACCCAGTTGACCCAGCATAGCCAAGGGGTTGTGCCCGGTCTCCTCCCATAAATTCTGGTCGATCGAGCGGAAGAGGTCGATAACCGGCAGGCTCCAGCTAAACCAGATATTTTTTGCCATTTCCAAAAGAGGGCTGAGACGCGTAGGAAGGTGCGGGACGACGGTATAAAGGACAATATTTTTCATATTTAACTCCCCTTGACTTCAATCATCTGATTTTTTGGGTCACCCGTTCAGGAAATTCCCCTATTTAAACCTATCCGCCGGTCCTGGAGGGAAATGAGCTAACCTCTTCAGATTAAACTGGCCTGCAAAGATGTGAGAATACAGGCAAATATTGCTCTGATAATCTGTATTTCGGTAAAAGATACAAAAACCTTAATTAAATTCCGATCCCTTCCGTAACCTTTAAGGGTTTTTGCCTCTCCCCCTTCCGATCTTCTTTGAAAACCTCTTCGTGGTCGTCGAGTTGCTCACCCTCTTTCCCCGAATTCCAACCTATCTCCTCTCCATCTCTCCATGATGAAATAAAAACGGCTGGAAAGGTTTTGGGCAGTCTTTGTCCCCAGGCCACTACCCTCCTATCCGGATGCCGGAAAGGGCTCGGTTCCACCATTCTTTACTATTATGAGGGGGCGTGTTATTCTCCTACCAAAGCTCAATAGGGGGAATGAATCAGGAATAGAGATGATTCCCGATTTTGGATTTTGGGCCTTCGTGATTTGAATTTTTTTCGTCCCGGATTGCCGGGGGTCTTGATTCAGCATCCGGGGTTCACTAGGTTTTGAATTTCACCATGCGGGATCGGGCGGAGGGGTTCAGGAGGTTTTTGTGATACGGTTAGCACAGATCAATTTCGGGGCAGGGATTGCCCTTCTCCTGGTACTAATTGGAGCCGCCAGCGGAGTTATGCCCTCAGCGTTCGCCGCCGGAGACCCTTCCGCCGGTTTGGTAGGGGCAATTTTTTTGCTCGCGGCCCTTCTGTATTTCCCCTTGCGCCGGACCGGAATTCCATCTCTTTCCAAAAGGGTATGTTCAGACCTCCATGTCCTCCTGGGTGCCATTGGGATTGGCCTGATTCTAGCCCATTCAGGAGCGGTGTTTTTCGGCCCTGCTGGTCTGTCCACGCTTGCGCTGACCTTGGTTTTTTTCTTCGGTTTGAACCTGCGTTTCCTATCTGGCCGACAGGTCTATCGGAATCTGAGCTCCCGGGCCCACCTTTTTACTAACCCCTGCAAGGGAATGAGAAGGCTGGACCCTATTGTTCAGGCCAAAAAGGCGCTCCTCCAGCTGATGAACCCAGGGACGGCAGAGGGTACGTTCGGACTGCGGGTGAGGGACTGGATAGGTCACCCCTGGAAGGCGGGTCGATACCTCTGGCTGGTGCAGAAGGAAAGAAAATGGATTCGGCAGGTAGGGGAACTTCTCCTGGCTACCTGAGATTTAGCCAGGGCTGGGGCCGGGGCCTGCACATCGTGCTGGCCGCAGCGGTGATGATTGGGCTCCTGTTCCATTTATTTCGATCTTGTCCCTATTTTGTTTTTTGAATCTTCCATCGCGAGATCGCGGCGCGGCAGGACTGCAGGGAAGAGAGAAAACAAGAATCGACCAAAGCCGGGGATATTGGCGTAAGATATTCGCGAAAACCGGGAGAAACTCTCCACTGTGTCCCCCACGGCATATAGTCCTTGAAATTGAGTTCCTGATGAAACAGATGGCTTTGATATTTGACCCGGAGCGCTGCATAGGTTGTTTGACCTGCGTGACCGCCTGCAAGCTGGTCCATCACTTGATATGGCGGCAGAATCGCAACCAGGTCATCTGGGGCTACAACGGAGCGTCGGGAAAGCTCGAATTCACCTACCTCGTATGCCAGCAATGCGAGCGGCCGGCCTGTGTCCGGGCTTGCGGAACCAATCCCCGCGCCCTCTCCAAAAGAGAGAAGGACGGAATTATCGTAATCGATAAAAACATCTGTACGGGATGCCAGAATTGCGTCCAGGCTTGCCCCTATGGAGCGATGGGCTTTGACTATCGGCGGAACGTGGCAGACAAGTGCGACCTGTGCGTTGATTTTTCAGAGATGGGGCCGAATTGCGTGCGCCATTGCGTGGGAAATGCCCTGAGTTTCGGGGAGAAGGAAGAGCTCCTAGCGGCCGCAGAGAAGGAGGGAAGGCGGGCCAGAGATCTGAATTTAACGGGGAAGAAACCAGCAACGATATACCTGGAGCTTTTCAAGGAAAATGGCCGGGAGAGAACGGTGGAAATCATCCCTTTCCCGCGCTTGCGACAGGGCTGGGCATCCCGATGGAAATCGGAGCTGGCTTTTGCCGTAAAGGACGGGCTCAGCCTTTCCCCCGGCTGGGAAGACTTTCCCTACCGGCACGAGGTTGATCCTTTTTCAACCGATCAAATCCTCCGGGGTGGATGCAGCATGTGCTTCAATGTCTGCTCTGCCCTTTTTTACATTAAAAACGGAAAAGTTATCAACATCACTGGAAACCCCAACGACCCGACAACCCGGGGCAAGCTCTGTTCCAAGGGCCTGAATCACGTGATCATGTACAACAGCCGCCACCGCCTGGGGAAAGCTTTCAAGAGAGCCGGAGACAGGGGGGAAGGGAAATATGTAGAAACTGACTACGACCGGGGACTGGAGGAGTTTGCCGCAAAGCTGAAGAGGATTCGCGCCGCTTATGGCCCCGAAAGCCTGGCCATTTACACCCCCACGCGTTCCGGCTACCTCCAGCAAAGGGGGATGGCGCCATTTTTTGCGAAAGCCTACGGGACGCCGAATTTTGCGGGCTCCGCCCCGCTTTGTGACACCGCCCTGGATATATCCTTTTCCCTTTTCCAGGGAGGGAGGTCGGGAAACTCTTATCTGGAGGACGACCTGGGCTCTGCCACCTTTTACCTTATCGTAGGAGAGAATATGGCCGAGACCCGGCCGGTGAACTTTGGGCTTATCAACGACTGCCGGCTCAAGAATGGGGCGAAAATGGTGGTGATAGACCCCCGCCAAACAGTAACCGCCTCCAAAGCGGATCTTTGGTTACCCATCAGGCCGGGAACCGATATGGCGCTGGCCTTAGCTATGGCTTATCATATCATTGGCCGCGGCCTGGTGAATCAGGAATTCATCGAAAAGTGGGTGGAGGGATACAACCCGGTAAGGGATTTTATCCTCCAGAAAAAATACACTCCAGAATGGGCCGCTTCCATCACCGACATTCCGGCGGAGCGGATCAGACAAGTGGCCGAGGAATTTGCCCGGGCGGAAAGAGGCACCATTTTTGCCAGCCGGGGGTTGGCCCAGCATTCCAACGCCGTACAGTCGATCAGGGCCTTCATGATTCTTTCGGCCATCACCGGGCACTGGGGGAAGAAGGGGGCCACAATCCAGATGTCTTCGAGCGGCAAAATGCTCGGGACAAGCCTTGCAGAAGCCGATCTGGGGAAGACCAAACCGGGCCTCAGCAAGTCGCCCTTGGGCTGGATAGAATCCATGAGCGCGGGTAGACCCAATCCCATAAAAGCTATCATCTGGGCTGGAAATCCCTTCGGACTATGGCCGGGGTTGTCGAAACTCAAGGAGGGGTTGAAGCAGGTCGAGCTCATAGGACATCTGGAGCTCTGGAGAAATGATACCTCCTATGTTTCCGATTATATATTTCCTTCCGCCCATGGGGTGGAATACGGAGAAATCAACCGGTCCACAGAAGACCGGAGGGCCCTCTGGATCCGGAAGATGATCGATCCGCCGGGGGAAGCCCGGCCCGATCTTTACTTCTGGATTGAACTGGGAAAGAGATTTGGGCTGCAGGAGGTATTGAAAGAGGAATATAAGGACTCCGCAACCTTCTTTGATTCCGAGATGCGGGCCAGTTCTCTGGTCAAAGGGGTTACCGTAAAAAGGATGATGGAGAGCCCCAAAGGATTTTTGCGGATGCCCTTGCCGGACAGCCATTCCTCGGAGATCGATACCCTTTATCTGGAAGGCTCCGTTTATCCCGGTGATAAACAGGGAAGAAGAATCCCTACCCCGTCGGGCAAGCTGGAGCTCTGGACCCCGGATCTGGAAGAAAAATTCAACGAGCTGGGTTTGAGCGCCCTCCCTGAATTCTATTCTGAACCGGAACAGCTGATTTCCCTGCCCCACCTGCACCCGGTGGCCGGTTCGGAGGCGCAGCGGCTCTCTCCATTCTGGAACCAATCGTGTTATGCCCCGGTAGTGAAAATCGCTGCTGAGCCCTCTCCCTTATCCAGGGATTTGGATACCGAATTGATCACCGCTTGCCCGCCCGTGGCCCACTTTCATTCCTGGTGCAATTTTTTCTGGCAGGCCTGGGAGATGTGGCCGGACCTCTTTGTCCACCTGCATCCGAAGAAGGCCCAGGCCATTAGTGTGAAAACGGGAGAAAAGGTGGTCATTGAAAATCGACGGGGCAGGATCGAAGCTGTAGCCTGGGTTCATCCCGGCATCCGGGAGACCGCCGTTTACATTCCCATCGGCTGGGGGGAGAGAAATCCCTACGCTCCTTGGAAAAGCGTGAATTTCCTGCTGGCCGATAATCAGCGGGATCCCATCTCCGACCAGGCGAATACCAAAACAACGCTTTGCCGGGTAAGAAAGGCGCAGCCATAAAGGGCCATCTGAATGGATAGTAAAGAAACCGGGCCTGGATCACCTGCCCGGTGAAAGGCGGAAGTCCCAAAGCCTGAGGCGGGAGTGGTTCCCGCTTACGACTCATGTTACCCCATTACAATTTAGGAACGGAGAAAAGCCATGTTAATCGTCGGAGAGAGAATCAACACCAGCCGTAAAGGGGTGAATGAAGCGGTAGAGAAGCGCGGAGCCGCTTACATTACCGTTGATGTCCATAAGCAGGCCCAAGCGGGAGCGAACTATATCGACGTGAATGCCGGCTCGCGTATCGGTAGCGAAATGGAGGATATGAATTGGCTGGCCGAAGTGATAGAGGCAACCGTAGAGGTCCCCCTGTCTCTGGACAGTCCGGACCCGAATGTTTTGCTGGCCATGGCCAAAAGGGTGAAAAAGAAGCCGATGATCAATTCCACCACGGCGGAGAAGCCCCGCTTTGAGGCGATGAAGGCGGTTATGCAGCAGCGGGAATGCGAGGTCGTCGCTCTCTGCATGGACGAACGCGGTATCCCCAGCGAGGTGGATCAGGCTCTGGAAAATGCTTCTTTCCTGGTAAAGAATTTGACCCAGTTGGGGATCCCGATTCAGGACATTCACCTCGACCCCATGATCCAGCCGGTCAGCGTGAACAGCAAAAATGGCCCTCTGGCCTTGGAGACGATTCGGCGGATTCACCAGGAATTTCCCGGGGTGCGCACCATTTGTGGCCTCTCGAATGTTTCCTACGGATTACCCCATCGTTTCCTGGTCAACCGTACCTTTATGGTCCTGTGCATCGGGGCCGGACTGACCGGGGCGATCATCGACCCCCTGGACCATAAGATGATGAGCAACATCCTGGTAGCCGAGACTCTGGCGGGCCGGGACGATTACTGCATGAAGTATTTGAAGGCCAACCGGGCGGGAATTCTGGTGGATTAGGCCAGAGCGAAGCCCATACCATTTCCCATCTATTCGGATAGGAATTCAAAGACTATTCTATTAAATTCCTCCGATCGCTCAAAAAATGGTATATGTCCACAACCCTCCATAATTCTTAACTTTGCGTGCGGTAACCTTTCTTTGGCAAGGTACCCATGCTTAAGAGGAAGGACATTATCCTTTTCCCCCCAGATGACCAATACCGGTCGGGTAATTTTGAATAGGTTGGTCATAATGGGATTCAGGATTTCTTTGCGGGCGCCGCGTATATCGACGATTTGACGCAAAATCATCAGGAAGAATTTCTGGAGTTCCGCCCGGGAAAAAATATCGTAATAAAGGTCTATCAAATCTTTCGTTACCAGGGCCTGATTGCGCACAGCCAATTTAAAAAAGGTTTCTATCCATCTACGGCTGGGAGGGAAAAATAATTCACCGATCAGGGGGATGGACATCAGTTTCAGCGTCCAGATGACCTCCTTGCCCAGGCCCGCGCTGCCCACCAGGACTAACTGGTTCACCTTTTGGGGAAACTGAAGCGCATATTGAAGCGCAATTCCACCACCGAGGGATTGGCCGACAAGGCTCACTCTATCCGTGCTTAATGTATTTATGAAGTCATCCAGGAAGTTGGCATAATCGAAGGGTGAAAATGGAGGCCCCGGTATGTCGGATCGGCCGAAACCGACCAAGTCGGGAACATATACTCGCCATTGTTCCGCCAGAGCATCGACATTGTACCTCCATATATCCGCGGAAGCGCCAAGACCATGGATCAGAATGACCGGTGTTCCTTTATCCCCCAGGGCCCAGTACCGTGTTTTCAGATTGCCGACTTTAATATAATGGTCTTCCGGCATACTTGGAAGTGAATGGTCCCTTTGCTGACCATGTTTAGGATTTTCCATTCATTATGAAGACTTGACTTTGACATCTGATCTTCCCTTTTCATCTTACTCCATTCCTGCTCCGCAGGGAAGGGCCCTGGCCCGGTAATTGTCAGTGATCGGGTCATAAGGGGCGCTCTCCTCTCCCCCTGGAATTCTGGCAATCTCCTAGCGGTTAGGTTTCTTCGTAAAGCCCTTGCGAATCTGAGACCAATCTGGTAAAAAGAGCTTCACCTTGCCGAGATGTAAATGCTATGGCTGAAAAGAGGAGTCATTCATGGACGTGCGTATCGTCATCTGCGGAATGGGAAGGGTTGGACAGGCTTTCGTGGGCTTGTTGATCCAGAAAGATAGAGACCTTAGGAATCGATATGACCTGGGCCTGAAGGTGGTTGGTGCAGTCGATATCGGGGGAGCGGCGGTTTCATCCTCTGGCTTGCCCCTAGAGGAACTTATGGCCCATCTAAAAAAAGGCGGACGGGTGGAGGAAATGCCCCGGTTTGGAAAGAAGGGCCTTTCGGGAAAAGAAGCTCTTTCCTCGATACCGGCAGATCTGCTCGTGGAGACTACCCCCACCAACATCAAAGATGGGGAACCCGGAATGACCCACCTCCGGACTGCTTTGACCCTGGGCCGGCATGTGGTGACTGCCGCCAAAGGTCCGCTGGTCCTCCGTTATAACGAGCTCAAAGAACTGGCCAAAAAATCAAAGGTCAAACTAATGATCAGTGCTGCCACGGCCGCCGCCCTTCCAACCCTGGATGTCGGCCTTTCCTGCCTGGCGGGAACTGAGGTCCTGACTGCCGAGGGGATCCTCAATGGAACTACGAATTATATCCTCACCCGGATGTACGAGGATGGCTGTCCCTATGCCGAGGCCCTGGCCGAAGCGCAAAAAATGGGAGTGGCGGAACCTGATCCTTCTCTGGATGTGGAAGGGAGAGATACAGCCAATAAAATTCTTTTGATTGCCAATGAAGTTCTGCAAGCCGGATTATCGCTGGGGGAAATTCCCGTCGAGGGAATCACCCGGGTCACTCCGGAAGAAATTCAGCGGGCCAGGAAAGACAGAAAGGTGGTCAAGCTGATTGGCAAGGCTGAAAGAAAGAATGAAAAGGTCGCGGCTTCGGTAGCCCCTAGGGCTTTACCCTTGGATCATCCCTTGGCCAGTGTCCGGGGGACGGAGAAAGCCATCTCTTACCTCACCGATACCATGGATCGGGTAACCGTTTCCGGCGGAAAGTCCAATCCCCTAGGAGCCAGCGCAGCCATTCTGAAGGATATCATCCGGATTTATCAGGGCTGAGATAGCCTACCCCCCTAAAATTTTCTCCCCTTGATGAAAGGGCTAACAGAAGGTAGAATTAAAAAGTAATATCATCTGTCGGAGGAAACGTGAAAAAGAAAAAATTGATTCAAGATTTTTACGCGATGAAAGAAAAGAGAGAGCCCGTCACCTTCATCACCAGTTATGATTATCCTACCGCGACTTTCGCTGAGAAGGCCGGTATGGACATGATCCTGGTGGGAGATTCTTTGGGGATGTGCGTATATGGGTATGAGGGAACAATGCCGGTGACTATGGATCAGATGATCGTGCATAGCGAGGCCGTCCGCCGCGGAGCTCCGAATACCTTTGTCATCGGCGACATGCCCTTTCTATCTTATCAGACCAACGATGAGGCGGCCGTGGAAAACGCCGGCCGGTTTTTTAAAGAAGCAAAGGTGGATGCTGTCAAATTGGAGGGAGGGGTGCGCGTAGCCAGCCGGATCCGGGCGATCGTGGATGCGGGCATGCTGGTGATGGGCCATATCGGACTCACCCCCCAGAGCTCGTCCCAATTGGGTGGCTTTAAGGCCCAGGGGCGTACCCTGGACAGCGCCAAGGCCCAGGTAGATGACGCTCTGGCTGTTCAAGAGGCGGGTGCAGCTATGATCCTTCTGGAGGCCATTCCCCCTGAGGTGTCCGGATACATCCGTGACCTTCTGGCCATACCCGTGTTGAGCATCGGAGCCGGGCCCTATTGCGACGGACAGCTGCTTATCGTCAGCGACATGCTCGGGATCTTCGAGGCGTTCACTCCCAAATTTGTGAAGCGCTATGCCGAGGTGGCCAAGGTCTGCACGGAAGCCCTGACCGCTTATGTCCAGGATGTCCGGAACAAAGCTTTCCCCGAGCCCAAACACATTTATCCGATGATTCCGGATGAACTGGCCAAGTTTAAAGATTGGACGGCCGCACAAAAGAAGGGGAAAAAATAGGCCCAAGGTACGAAACGCAAGGATCGGAGAAAAGACGGGGCGAAAAGGGGAAGAAGCAAAAAGGCGGAAAATAAAGCCGGACGTTCGGAGAGCTAGGATGAAGGAAGATATAGCCTGCAATGACTTAGGATTTGTTCATCACCAATCAAATCATATGGAGGAGGATCAAAGGAATGGCTAAGAAAAGCGGGGTTTCCCGCCCGGTAAGGAAAACGAAGGCTCCGAAGAAAACCAAAGCTCCCAAGGCTTTAAAAACTTCCAAAGTTTCGAAAAAAAGAAAAGCTTCCCCCATGCCCAGAATCAAGGGGACCCCGTGGAGGACCGACCGATGGTTTGTCAGCCCCTGGAACTACGAGCCGGATGTGATGAAGCAATTCAAGTTTCCCCCGGCTAAGGATATTAAGATCCACGATATTACCCTGCGGGACGGAGAACAACAGGCAGGAATTGCCTACAGCCTGGAAGACAAGGTGAGGATCAGCCGCGCCCTGGCCGAAGCCGGGGTACACCGGATTGAGACAGGAATGCCAGCGGTGTCCAAAGTGGATGAGGCAGCCATCAAAGAAATCGTCCAGCTCAACCTGGGTCCGGAGATCTTTGCGTTCTCCCGCTGCATGGCTTCGGACGTGAAGCTAGCCAAGGAGTGCGGGGTCAAAGGGGTTGTGGTGGAGATTCCTTCGAGCGAACACATCATCAAACACGCCTACGGCTGGGAGTTGCGGAAAGCAATCGATCTCTCGATTGAGGCGACCCTGCTGGCCAAAGAGCTGGGGCTGTACACGGTCTGGTTCCCCATCGATGCCTCGCGGGCCGATTTGAACTGGTTCTTGGACATCATCGAGGAGATTTCCACCAAGGGGCATATGGACGCGTTAGCGGTAGTGGATACTTTCGGGGGGATTTCGCCGCATGCTGTTCCTTACCTGATTAAAAAGGTCCGCGAGCGGGTGAAGAAGCCGCTGGAACCCCATTTCCACGACGACTTCGGGATGGGGGTGGCCAACACGCTGATTGCTCTCGCCTGCGGCTGCACCGTGGCCCACACCACGGTGACCGGCATCGGGGAGCGGGCGGGCAACGCGGCCATGGAGGATTTA
>Ga0187771_10002196_pt1 | contig 13399 bp, 12 predicted proteins | sample 0116_SJ02_MP15_1_FD_133139 | JGI IMG/M metagenome (GOLD analysis project Ga0187771, IMG submission 133139) | Tropical peat soil microbial communities from peatlands in Department of Meta, Colombia - 0116_SJ02_MP15_10_MG | ecosystem: Environmental > Terrestrial > Soil > Wetlands > Peat | place... | reverse complement strand
CCGTAGGCAATGCCGGAATCAACGAACAAGAAATACTGTGCATAGAAGCAACCGGCCGCGGCAGTGATCGCTGCCGAGACGATCATGGCGCCGAGCTTGACCCGCGCGGCGTTGACGCCGAGCGCTTTCGCCGCTTCTTCGTTCTCGCGCACCGCGATTAGCCAGGCACCGAAGCGCGAACGCTCGATCGCCTGCGCGATCAGCAGCGAAATGGCGACCAGCGCAAGGATGATCCAGTAGAATACTGCGCGGCTTTGAAACTGGAACGCCGCCACGCGCAGGTCGAGTTTGATTAGGATGCCAACCCCGGCGCCGGTGATGGGCGCGACGCTAGCGATAATGCGCAGCACTTCGGCAAAGGCGAGCGTCACAAGCGCAAAATAGGAGCCGCGCAAGCCGACGCGGAATGTGAGTGCGCCGATGACGCCGCCGACCGCCGCGCCGCCGGCGATGCCCACGGCGAAGGCAAGCCACGCGTTGAAGCCGTAATGCACTTGCAGGATAGCAGTGACATAGGCACCGGTGCCGAAGAAGGCGGCGTGGCCGAACGAATACTGCCCGCCATAGCCTCCGAGCACGTTCCAGCCCTGCCCAGCCAGCGCGATCAGCAACGTCACCACCAGGAAATTGAGCGCAGTGTTGGATTGAACGACCAGCGGCACCGTTGCAAGTGCGGCGACCACGACGGCGAACGGCGCGAAGCCCTTCATGCCTTGGCTCCGAACAAGCCGGTCGGCTTGACCAGCAGCATCGCAATGAAGATCAAGAAGATGCCGAGCTGGCCAAGCGACTCGCCGAAGAACAGGCCGGACAGGCTCTCCACCACGCCGATCAGCAGCCCGCCGATCAGCGCGCCAGGCACCGAGCCCATGCCACCGAGCACGACGATGGTGAAGGCGACCAGCACGAAGGCCTCGCCCACCGTCGGGTTGACGTAAAAGGTCGGGATCAGCAGGCAGGCGGCGATAGCGACGCAGGCCGTGCCCAAGCCAAAGGTCATGGCGTAGACGTGCGCGACATCAATGCCAACGAGCTGAGCGCCAAGCTTCTCTTTCGCCACCGCACGGATCGCCTTGCCAACATCGGTGAAGCGCATGAGCGCCCATAGTGCGAGTGCAACCGCAAACACCGCGGCAAAACCGATCAGGCGCGGGATCGGCACGAAGGTGAAGCCGAGGTCGATGGTTTGGAACGCATAGGGCACATCGATGGTGCGCGTGTCGGCGCGGAATGCAAAGAGCAGTACGTTCTCGATCACCACCGACAGGCCGAGCGTGACCAGCAGCATATTGCGGTCGTTGCCATGTGAGACCGGGCCGATGACCAGCCGCTGCAGCGCATAACCGAAGACAAAGAAGGCCGGCGCCAGCAGTAGCGCGGCGAGATAGGGATCGAGGCTGAAGAGTCTGAACGCAAAGAAGGCGGCGAACAGCGCTACGCTTAGCAGCGCGCCGTGCGCGAAATTGATGATATGCAGCACGCCGTAGATCAGCGTCAGGCCGAGCGCGACCAGCGCGTAGACCGCCCCGGTCAACAGACCGTTGAGCACGGCGGTAATCAAGATGACTGGTGAGAACAAGGGGCGATGCGCCTAGCAAGGCGGTCGCGGGCGATAGGACCGCCCGCGACCGTGACCGATCGATCAGGCCGGCATCGGAAATACCGGCTTTGCCTGCGCAAAATTAGCCGGCAGCACGACTTTGATGTCGTTATCGAGCACCTGGGTGTTGACCGGCGCCGCGCCCTGATTCTGGCCATTGACGAATTTGGTCGGGCCATAGGGCATCACGTGGCCGGCGAAGGTCGAACTCTCCAGCGCAGCGGTAAGCTTGGCGCGATCTGGGGAGCCGGCGCGCTCGAGCGCGTCGGCAACCAGAAGCACGGCGCTGTAGTTCATGTAGACTTCGTAGGTGAAGAACTGGCCCTTGTCCTCGACTTTCTTCTTCAGCGCCAGCGCCTTCGGATTCTTCGGATCGAACCAGTGATTGCAGTCCATGATGTATTTGGCAGCATCGGGGAATTCCTTGACGAACTTGTAGGAGGAGGCCGCGCCGCCCAGAACTGAATAGATGCCCTTCGGCTTGACGCGCTGCTGCTGCATGGTGCGCGCCAGCAGTACGTACTCGTTGTAGTAGTTGGCCGGGATCACCAGATCGGGGTTCTGCGCTTTTATTTTGAGCACGACATTGTTGAAGTCGCGCGTCGGCGTCGGATGCGGAATGATCTCCAGAATCTGGAAACCATGCTGCGGTAGTTGCGCGTTCAAGAGCTTGGCGAGGCCGGAGCCAAACAGCGAATCCTCGTGCACAATCATCACGGTCTTGGCCGGCTTACCGGCTGTCTCGTTGATGGCGGCGAGATTGTCAAGCGCAGTCTTCGAAATCATGCCAAAACCGGGGCCAAAACGGAAAGTGTTTTTCAACCCGCGCGTAACGATGGCGTCGGCGACGCCGACGTCGACCACGTAAGGCAGGTCATAACGTGCTGTGGCTTGGCTCACCGCGAGGCAAACCGCGCTGGCATAGCCGCCGACGATAGCTGCAACGCTGGCCGCATTCATCTTCTCGACCTCGGCAGTGCCGCCCTCTGGCGTCGAAAGCGCGTCGCCCAATATGGGATCGATCTTGCCCAGGCCTTTGATGCCGCCGGCGGCGTTGATCTCCTCGACCGCCAGCGTCGCGCCGAGTCGTCCCTGCGTGCCGGAATAAGACAACGCGCCAGAGACAGGGTGCAGAATACCGAGTTTGACGCCCGCTGCTTGCGCGCTCAGCGACGATGGCATAGCGAGCCCGGCGGTACCGAGCACCGAGGCAGCGAGAAATCGTCGGCGATTCATTCTATTCGACATGATGCGTCTCCCTCCGTAGCCCGTTCAGTTGCTGTTGCACTTCGTGGCCTTGCCGGGTACCACCGGCGACCAAGCCTTGGCTTGGGCGGTGCCCGAGCGTTCAAGCTCGATTTCGATCGCGTAGCGATCCGGACGGTAAAGCGCATGCAGATGCTCGACGGCGCGCCCGCGCTGATCGAAATATACCCGCACGAGTTCGATCAGCGGCGATCCGATGCGCACATCAAGCGCCTCGGCGACCTCGGGCGTGGCAAGGCATGCACTCATGCGCTGACGCGCGGATTCGACCTTCACGCCGGCTCGCTCGAGCAGTTCGAGTAGCGGCCGCGAGCCGAGCTCCTGCTTAGTGAAAGTAACCGAGATGCTCTCTGGCACATGCGTGGTGAGATAGGAGAACGGCACACCGTCGACCGAACGCACGCGCACCGACCGCTGCAGCAAGTCTTCGGCGGACGCGCCGAGCGCCTGCGCCGCCGCGCCTTCCGCGGGTACATAGTTGAACGCCAGCAAACTGACCGCGGTTCGCCGACCCATCTCGGCAAGATTGGCCAGCACGCCGGAAATATCGGCGGACACCGGCGCCGGTGACGGACGGTAGATCACACGAGTACCGCTGGAACGCCGCCGTTCGATCAGCCGCTCGCGCGCGAGTTCGCCCAGCGCACGCCGTACCGTCACGCGCGAAACGCCGTGCAGTTCCGCCAATTCGTTTTCGGTCGGGAGCCTGGCGCCAAAGGCGGAGGCTCCGCTAAGGATGCGGTCACGCAAAACCAGATAGACTTGCTTCGCCTTCGCTTCGCCAAGCCAGTCGCGCAACTCGACCCCACCCGCGTGATGCCGCCCCATGAGCGGACCTTTACTTGGTATCTTTTAGAATACATTATTGCTGACCCGCGACAACCCCTTCATCGGGAGGAAATTCGAGCGAATGGGCGAGCCGCAAACTTTGCTCGATAAGTTGTGGTCGGCGCACGAGATCGCACGCCGCGAGGACGGCGCAGTGTTGCTATGGGTTGATCGCCACTATGTGCACGAGGGCTCATTCCACGCCTTCAGCCAGATGCTGGCGCGGGGCCGCAACGTTGCCGAGCCCGCCTTAACCTTTGGCGTAGCGGACCACTACGTGCCAACGCGCGGGCGCGATCGCGAGATTCCCAATCCGGAAATCGCGGCAATGGTGCGCAATCTCGAAAAGAACACGGCAGAATACGGCATCACACTGTTCGGATTGCGCGACCCGCGGCAGGGAATCGTCCACGTGGTCGGTCCCGAACAGGGTCTTACGCTTCCCGGCCTGCTGATCGTATGCGGCGACAGCCACACCTCCACGCACGGGGCGTTCGGCGCTTACGCGTTCGGCATCGGCGCATCGGAAGTGGCGCATGTGCTGATGACGCAGACGATCTGGCAAAAGAAGCCGAAAGCCATGCGCATTACCGTGAGCGGTACGGCCGCGCCGGGCGTTGCCGGCAAGGATATCGCGCTCGCCATTATCGCACATGTGCATGCGGACGGCGCGCAGGGGCATGCTATAGAATTCGCCGGTAGCGCAATCCGCGCACTCTCGATGGAGGGCCGGCTGACGCTATGTAACCTCTCGATCGAAGCCGGCGCACGCTGCGGCATGGTAGCACCGGACGCGACAACCTTCGCCTATCTCGAGAACCGGCCTTTTGTGCCGAAAGGCGCTGCTTTCGAGCGGGCGGTCGAAGCCTGGTCGGATCTCACTTCCGATCAAAACGCAGTCTTCGATCGTGAGGTTGCGCTTGATGCCGCCGCCATCGCGCCAACCGTCACGTGGGGCATCACGCCCGACGATGCGCTGCCGATCGATGCTTGCGTGCCAGATCCAGCCAGAGAGCCCGACCTCATGCGCGCACAATATCTGCGCGACGCGATCGGCTACATGGGCGTGACGGCCGGCAAGAAGTTGACCGAGATTGCGGTTGATCGCGTATTCATCGGCTCCTGCACCAATGCGCGCATCGAGGACCTGCGCGCTGCCGCGGCTGTGTTGGCTGGGCGCGTATCGAAGGTACCGGGGCTGGTTTCAGCCGGTTCCAGCATGGTGAAGCGGCAGGCCGAGCAAGAAGGACTCGACAAGATCTTCCGCGACGCCGGACTAGAATGGGCCGAATCCGGTTGTTCGATGTGCGTCGGTATCAATGGCGATCTGGTGCCGCCGGGCGAGCGTTGCGCCTCGACCACCAACCGCAATTTCCGTGGCCGGCAGGGTCCTGGCGCGCGCACGCACCTGATGTCGCCGGCGATGGTCGCTGCCGCAGCGGTCGCCGGGCATCTCGCCGACGTGCGGCCGATGCTCGCGGGGCGCAAAGTGGAAGGCAGCAATGAAGAAATTCATTGAAATCATTATTCGATCGATGATCGCCTGCGCGGCGCTGTTGCCTTCGCTCGCGCTGTCGGCAGATAACTATCCTTCGCATCCGATCAAACTCCTGGTCGGCGCGCCGCCGGGCGGCACCACCGACACGATCGCACGCGCGATTGCTGTGCCGATGGCGGCGGCGCTCAAGCAGCCGGTGCTAGTCGAGAACCGGCCCGGCGCCGGCGGCAACATCGCAGCGGAGACAATCGCGAAATCGGTGGCCGATGGGTATACCCTACTGGTGAGCTTCAGCAGCCATACCATCAACGCCTCGCTTTATCCCAATTTGCCCTACGATCCGGCGGCGGACTTCACGGCCATCACTAAGGTGGCGACGGTGCCGAGCCTGCTCGTCGGCAACCCGAAACTGCCGGCGTCCGATCTCAAGGCGCTGCTCGAAATGGCTAAGAGTAATCCCGATAAGCTTACGATCGCCATAGGTGGCATCGGCTCATCGCTGCATCTGGCCGGCGAGAAACTCAAGATGATGACTGGCATGCGCCTGCTCAACGTTCCTTACAAGGGGACGGCACCGGCGCTGACCGACGTGATCGCGGGCCACGTCGATCTTATGTTCATCAGCCTGATCACGGGCGGCGCCCAGGTGCGTGCCGGCAATCTGCGGGCATATGGCGTGACCAGTCCGCAGCGCCAGTCTTCGTTCCCGGATGTGCCAGCGATCAGCGAAACTGTTCCTGGATTTGAATCGAGCGCCTGGTTCGGCGTGTTTGGCCCGGCGAGGTTGCCTCCCGCTGTCACCGAGAAATTGAACGCGGTCATCGTCGCTGGACTCGCCGATCCAACCTTGCGCGAACGTCTGCAGAATGAAGGCGCCACGCCGGTGGGCGATACGCCGGCGGAATTCGCCGCCTTCGTCCGCCGGGACATTGAACATTGGGCTCCGATCGTGAAGGCCTCAGGCGCGAAGCCGAACGAATGAAATGGTAGCAACCCAATGGAGAAATTTGTCCACCTCACCGCCAAGGTCTGTCCGCTGCTGTTGCCCAGCCTCAATACCGACCAGATCCTGCCGGCGCGCTACCTCAAATGGCCGCGTTCGAGGGGGTTGGAAACGGTACTGTTTTACGACCTGCGTCGCGATGCCGACGGCAATGAGCGGGCCGACTTCCCGCTCAACCAGGCTATCTGCCGCGACGCCAAGATACTACTTGCCGGGCGCAATTTTGGCGGAGGCTCATCGCGCGAGGCGGCGGTTTATGCCATTTATGACGCCGGATTCCGCTGCGTCATTGCGCCGTCTTTTGGCGATATATTTGCCCAGAATGCTGTCAAGAATGGACTGCTGACGGCAACCGTGCCTGAAGAGGATATTTTGAAGCTCGCCGCCGTCCTGGCCGCAAATCCGGAGCAGCAGATAGAGGTCGACCTCCGGCAGCAAACGATCAGCTGTGGAGATTATGTGAGACTCGTGTTCACGATTGATCCTGTCAGCCGCAATCAACTGCTGAACGGTTGGGACGACGTCGATCTGACCGAGAGCTACCGCAGCGCGATTGAATCGTTCAGAATTAGCGACCGGCAGAACCGCCCTTGGGCAGTCCCTGCTAGATTATGAAATCCGGAGCTAATGCAAGGCGCTCTGATTTTCTTGCGTATTAGCGTTTAAAAATTCGAGGGAAAAGAAACAAATGTTATCTATGATTGAGTGCTTACAGGACTCTGATTCGCAAGTATTCGGGGCCGCCCGCATCCTTTGCATACCGAGGCGCGCCAACGACGAGGTCCGCTACACCTGCTCGGCGTTGAGATAGGCGAGCCGCGCGCCGCAGAAGGCGCAGATCACGCCGAGCGCGAGCGCGGTCAGTCCGGCGATTACGTCGACTGTGCCGCCGAGATTGCCGGTCTTGCTCATCACGCCGCCGGCGGTCGCTGCGGCGAATACCACCGCGATGAGGAAGCCGCGCGCCAGCCGGTAGACGAAATCGCGCTCGCGTGCGGCCGCGATCAGATAGGCGCCAGTCGCCCAGCCGCCAACGAAGCCGGCCGCGGCGATCGCCCACCAGGCGAGCGCCGAGGCGAGCTGCGGCCTGTTGCCGGCGGCACCCTCGCGCAGCACCGCATCGAGCCCGACACCGAACATCGTGAGCAGAATGTGTACCACCAGCGCCGCGAACACGCCGCAGGCGATGGCAGCGGCGTAATGCAGGCGGCGCAGGGTGTTGGTGTCCATCCTTCGGTCCACGAATCACGCAGGCGGCAGGCGCCGCCTATCACCATAGCCGAAGCGGCGCGCGGCACGAAACCCGGCCGAAACGCGCCGCTGCCACGCTCAAATCTCCGCCAACTCGCGCATGATCTCATAGAGCCGCGCCTGGCCCTCGAAGCCGATGCCGGGGCGGTCGGACAGCGAGATGAAGCCATCGGCGATCACCGCATCGTCGGCGAAGCCGCCGAAATCGCCGAACACGCCGGGATAGGATTCCGCGCCGCCGAGGCCGAAGCCGGCGGCGATCGCCAGCGACATCTGGTTGCCGCCGTGCGGGAACATGGCCGCGCGCGGCCAGCCGTGCCGCTTAAGCATAGCGAGCGTGCGCGCATATTGCGTGATGCCGTATGCCTGCGGCGGATCGATTTGGATCACGTCGTTGCGCTCGGGCTTGAGCCCGCCGAAGCGCACCAGGTTTTCCACGTCCTGCGTCGAGAACAGGTTCTCGCCGGTCGACAGCGGCGGTGGGTAAGCTGCGGTGATCTCCGCGAGCAGGGCGAAATCGAGCGGGTCGCACGGCTCCTCGAACCAGCGCAAGGCGAACGGCGCCAGCCCGCGCGCATAGGCAAGCGCGTCGGCGCGGTCGAATTTGGAATTGGCGTCGACGGCAAGTTGCGCACTCTTGGGGAGAATCGATTTCACTGCCTCGATACGGGCAAGATCGTCGGGGAGTGTCATGCCGCCGACCTTCATCTTCACCATGGTGTAGCCGGCGTCGAGATGGCGGCGCATCTCTTCCTGCAGGTCGCGCTTGGTCTTGCCCGGCGCGTACCAGCCGCCGCCGACGTAACAGAACACTTTGCTGGCGATCTGCCCGTTGTTGAACCGCTCGGCGAGCAGCACGTGCAGCGGCTTGTCCACGATCTTGGCGAGGGCGTCCCAGATCGCCACCTCGATAGTGCCGATGCCGACCGAGCGCTCGGAATGCCCGCCGGATTTCTCGTTCCGGATCATCGCAGCAAGGCATGTTTCCGGAGCGATAAGCCCGGCCTCGTCGAGCAGGGTCTCGGGCTTCGCTCTCAGAAGGCGCGGGATGAAGCGGGCGCGCATCTGCGCGCCGCAGGCGTAACGGCCGGTGGAATTGAAGGCGAAACCGCAGACGGGCTTGCCGTTGCGTTGCACGTCGGTGATTACGGCGACCACCGAAGTCGTCATCTCGCTGAAATTGAAGCTCGAATTGGCGAGCGTCGAATTGAGCGGGATCGCCGTCTCGCGGATGTCGACTATACGCACCTGCTGTCCTTGTCCCGGGCGCAGCGCAGTACGAAGTGATGCGCTTCAGACCCGGGAACCGTTACGGATTGACGATTCTGGAGCGGCCCCGGATCAGCGGCGCATCACTTCGCGTTCGTTTTCGTGCTGCGCCGCATCCGGAGCAGCCATCTTACTTGATCTGCGGGATCTTCGCGTCCCGGATCACCTTGCCCCACTTGTCGACTTCCGTCTTGATGTAGGCGGCGAACTGCGCGGGCGTGTCCGCGACGGGATCGAAGCCGAGCTGCGCGCATTTTGCTTTCACATCCGGCATGGCCATCGCCTTGGCGATCTCGGTGTTGAGCTTGTCGACAATTTCTTTCGGCGTCTTCGCCGGCACCAACACGCCCTGCATGGTTTCCGATTCCTGCTCGGGGATGCCGGCCTCCGCCAGTGTCGGCACGTCGGGCAACGCCGGCGAGCGCTTGGCCGAAGTCACGGCGAGCGCGCGCAGCTTGCCGGCGGTGACCTGCGGTGCGGCCGGCGGCATGGCGGCAAAGGCGATGGGCGTCTGATCGGCGACCGTCGACTGGATGGCGGGCGCCGCGCCGCCGAACGGCACGCTGGTGGCGTCAAGCTTGAGCGACAGCTTGAACAGCTCGGCGGCGAGTTGCGGCGTAGTGCCGATGCCGGGATTGGCGATGGAATATTTGGACGGATTGGCCTTCAAGAGGTCGACCAGCTCTTTCACCGTCTTCACCGGCAGCTCGGGGTTCACCACCAGGATATTGGGAGAAGCGGCAGCGAGCGTCACTGGCTCGAAATCCTTGAAAGCGTCGTAAGGGTTGTTGGCGTAAAGGCTCGGATTGACCACGAAGCTCGAGCTCGCCACCAGGATCGTGTAGCCGTCCGGGTTCGCGCGCGCCGCCATGGTCATGCCGATATTGCCGCCGGCGCCGCCGTGGTTCTCGACGTAGAATTGCTGCTTCAGGCTCTCCGATAGCTTCTGCGCGACTAGCCGCGCCATCACGTCGGTCGGCCCGCCGGCCGCGAATGGCACGATCACTTTCACTGGACGGCTCGGCCAGGCTTGCGCGTTCGCCTGTGGCATCGCCTGCAGCAGGCAAGCGCTGGCCAAGGCGGCCGTCAGCAATATGGCAACGCGGCGTGACAGCGTCATTTGGTAGTCCTCCCTTACGTTGATTTCTTGCCGCCAGTCTAAGCGAGGCAGGCAGCCATCGTCACGGCCGTAGGCCGAGGATCGCGCGCGCCTCCTTCGCGGTCGCAAGCTCGGCGCCCATGTCGTCGAGAATGCGCACGGCCTTCTCGCACAGCGCGGCATTGCTCGGCGTCAGCTTGCCTTTGCTGATGTAGACATTGTACTCCATGCCGACGCGCACATGGCCGCCGAGGAACCAGGCCATCGCCAGCATGGGGAATTCCCAGCGGCCGATGGCGAACGCCGCCCAATCGGCATCCGGCGGCAGCAGCGACTGCGCGTAGACCAGAGTCTGCGGTGTCGAGATGAAGCCGTAACGCACGCCCATGACGATCTGGAACAGGGGCGGGCGCTTGAGCACTCCCTGCTCGAGCAGCGCATGCGCGAGTTGGATGTCGCCGGAGTCGAACACTTCTAGCTCCGGCTTCGAGCCGGCCTCCTGGATCGCCTTCGCCATGATCGTCACGTTCTCCGGCGGGTTGATCACCGCGGCGCTGCCCGACCACATGGTGTTGAGGTCGAGCGTGGCGATGTCGGGCTTGAGTTCGACGATGTGCTCGACGCGCTTGAGCGGGTGGATCAGGGTAGAGCCCGGCCCGGCGACGCGCGGATCGTCCTTGCCCGGCACGAAGCGGCCGCCCGGGCCGGTGGTGAGATTGATGATCAACTCGGCATTCTTGTCGCGGATGCGGTTCACCACCTCGCGGTAGTGTGCAAGCTCCATGCTCGGCCGTCCGTCCGGATGGCGGACATGGATATGTGCGACTGAAGCGCCGATCTTGGCCGATTCCAGCGCAGCATCTGCAATCTGCTCCGGCGTACAAGGCAGCGCAGGATTCTGCTGCATGGTGGTAAGGTTGCCGGTCACGGCGACTGTGAGGATCGTCTTCTTCGTTGGCCCGGCCATATGCAAGTGTCCCATGTTGTGACTGTTGATTGACATTAAACAAACTCGGCACGATGTTCTACGCCCGTCGCAATCCTGGCGACGGCAAGCTCGCACCCGCATTGTCCGATGCCGCGCGTCCGCCGCGCGCCAACACAAAATTCGCGAACAGTAACCGAAGAGGAACGACCGATGACGGCCCGCAAGCTCACCCGCAAAGACCTCGCCGACGCGGCGGAGAAGTACAAGAACTGGGGCAAGTGGGGCCCGAACGACGAGATCGGCACGCTCAATTACACGAGTGCAGAGGACATTGTCGCCGCGACGCGCCTGGTAAAGAAGGGCAAGGTGATCTCGCTTGCGCTCAATTTCGATTACACCGGGCCGCAGGGCGCCAAGAGCAAATACCCGGCGATGGGTCGCACCAATCCCATCCACACCATGATCCGCACCGGCACCGACGCCTATTCTGGCGTGCTCGACAAGCGCGGCATCCGCGCCGCCGACGACATCGTCACCATGCCGCTGCAATGCGGCACTCAGTGGGACGGGCTCGGTCACGTGTTCTATGAGAACTCTATGTGGAACGGTTACGACTGCCGTGAGGTGACGAGCGCCGGCGCGCAGAAATGCGGCATCGAGAAGACCAAGAACAAGATGGTCGGGCGCGGCGTGCTGCTCGATGTGGCGCGCTACAAGGGCGTTGAATCGCTCGACGACGGCTACGGCATCAGCAACGAGGATCTCTACAACACCGCGAAGAAGCAGCACGTCGCCTTGAAGCGCGGCGACTACGTCATCGTGCGCACCGGCATGATGGAGCGCTGCCAGAAGGCGGGAAGCTGGGACGGCTATCCCGGCGGCGACGCGCCGGGCTTTGCCTTCGAGACGCTCGATTTCGTCAAGGACACCGAGCTTGCCGCGCTCGCCTCCGACACCTGGGGCTGCGAGGTGCGGCCGAATCCGGTGGCTGAGGGCGAGAACATCAATCAGCCCTGGCACTGGATCACCATCCCGATCATGGGCATGACCATGGGCGAGATTTTCCAGCTCAAGGAACTCGGCGACGATTGCGTCGCCGACGGCGTTTACGAATTCCTGTTCGTCGCGCCGGCGATCCCGATCACCGGAGCGGTCGGCTCGCCGGTCAACCCGCTGGCGATTAAATAGAGAGGTCGTCGCCCTGAGGTGCTCGGCGCGAAACGCGCCGAGCCTCGAAGGGCCTGGGCCGATCATCCTTCGAGGCTCGCTGCGCTCGCACCTCAGGATGACGGATCGAAGGGGAGTGCAGCATGCCCAAGCAATATCCCGTCACCCACAGCGACGCCGAGTGGCGCAAGATTCTCACGCCCGCACAGTACGCCATCATGCGCCAGCATGGCACCGAGATGCCGGGCAGCTGCGCGCTGCTCTACGAGAAGCGCGCCGGCACTTTCGAGTGCGCCGCCTGCGGTCAGCCGCTGTTCGCCTCCAAGCTCAAGTTCGAGAGCGGCACGGGCTGGCCGAGCTTTAACGATCCGATCCCCGGCGCGGTGGAAAGCGACATCGACACCAGCCACGGGATGGTGCGCGAGGAGGTGCACTGCAGCCGCTGCGGCAGTCATCTCGGCCATGTCTTTCCGGACGGACCGCCGCCGACCGGCTTGCGCTACTGCATCAACGGCGTCGCGCTGAACTTCAAGCCGGATTAGCTGTCATGTCCCGGACGCGGCGCAGCACGAAGCGAAGCGAAGTGGTGCGACGCTAAGCCGGGACCGTTCCACGCTCGGACCACGGAAAGGCCCCGGGTCTGCAGCGCACCACCTCGTGCTGCGCTGCGCCCGGGGCAAGCAGAAAGGCAAATGGAAATGAACATCGGCCACAATACCAAACGCACCGGCGCTGAAGTGCTCGCCGACATGCTTGCCGGCTACGGCGTGACCCACGTCTTCATGGTGCCCGCGGTGCTGCGACGCACTTTCGCCGAGATGGAGCGACGCACGAAGATCGCTCGCGTGCATTGCCACGGCGAGAAATCCGCGGCCTACATGGCCGACGGCTACGCGCGCGCCTCGGGCAAGCCGGGCATCTGCATGGCGCAGGTGATCGGCGCGCTCAACATCGCCGCCGGCCTGCGCGACGCTTACCTCGCGCATTCGCCGGTGATCGCCTTCACCGGCGGGCGTGATCCGAAGACCAAGTTTCGCAAGGTTTATCAGGAGGTCGACGACGTGCCGGCCTTCGAGCCGGTGACCAAGTTCAACGCCACGGTCGACGAGGTGGCGCGCATTCCCGACATGGTGCGGCAGGCCTTCCGCACCGCCACCTCCGGTACGCCCGGCCCGGTGCATCTGCAATTCCGCGGCAACGAAGGACAGGTCGACGTCGAGGAAGCCGAGATGGAGGCGCTGGTCGAAGCGCAATTCGCGCATGTGCCGCCGTTCCGGCCCGAGCCGCAGGCGGCGCACGTGAAAGCCGCGCTGGAATTGCTGCAGAAAGCCGAGCGTCCCATCTTCGTCGTGGGCGGCGGCGTGCGCGCCTCCGGCGCGGGTCCCGAGCTGGTCGCGCTGGCGGAGGCCTTGCAGATCCCGGTCGCCACCTCACTCAACGGCAAAGATTGCATCCCCGGCACGCATCCGCTGTCGATCGGCGTCGTCGGT
>Ga0187771_10002195_pt1 | contig 13399 bp, 9 predicted proteins | sample 0116_SJ02_MP15_1_FD_133139 | JGI IMG/M metagenome (GOLD analysis project Ga0187771, IMG submission 133139) | Tropical peat soil microbial communities from peatlands in Department of Meta, Colombia - 0116_SJ02_MP15_10_MG | ecosystem: Environmental > Terrestrial > Soil > Wetlands > Peat | place... | reverse complement strand
TATGATCCCCGTGATTGGCTGGCTGGTCGGTCTCCTGCTCATGCCTTTGCTGGGGCTGGGGATCTTCGTGCTGGTGCTCTTCACGATGTACAAGGCTTACAACAACCAGAAGTTCATGCTGCCGGTCATCGGCAAGCTGGCTGATCAACAAGCTTCCCGCTAAGGGGATGGGCCGTCCGTAAGATCATCGCAAGAAGCGGCAGGCGCAATCGCCTGCCGCTTCGCTTCCTGCCGTGTCATCGCGCGAGGCCGCAATTCCGCTTGACAATTTTGCGTCGGGAGGGCAATTTAGCAGGCTTCCCTTGCCAGCGCCGCCGCTCACTGTGTCCGGGGCGCAGCGCCAGTGGGTGGGCCCATGAGCGTTCTTGTCTGCTTCCATGATCGGTGTTTCGACGGGGCGTGTTCGGCGGCTGTCTTCACGCGGTTTTACGAACAGTGTATTGATCCCAAAGCCTCGTTCCGCTATCGTGGTCTGACGCATCGTGCCGGACAACTTTTTGACGAGAACTCGTTCGATGGCGACGTCAACGTGATCGTCGATTTCAAGTATTCGAGCTCGGATCGCCTGACGTGGTGGTTCGATCATCATCAAAGCGCCTTCCTCACCGAAGCGGATGCGGAGCATTTTCGCCGCGACCGGAGTGGAAAGAAGTTCTATGGGCCGGAATTCCGGTCCTGCACAAAATTGATTGCGCATACAGGCGCGGGCCGATTCGGCTTCCAGGCCGCCGAGGTGGAGGGATTGGTTTATTGGGCCGACCTGATCGACGGCGCGCAATATCCGGACACCCGGACCGCAGTGGAGATGGCGGACCCCGCCACCCAGCTCACCCTGGTGATCGAGGGGGCGCGCGAGGCCGATTTCTGTGTGCAACTGATTCCGGAACTCCTGGCGAAGCCGCTCAAGGAGATTATGACTCTTCCGCGCGTGCGGCAGATCTTCGACGAACTCTACGCCGCCCACCTGAGGTCTATCGAGGTCATCCGCTCCCGCGCCGAATTGAGCGACGGTGTGGTCTTCGTTGACTTGGCCGACCAAAACGTGGAAGGCTTCAACAAGTTCATCCCTTATTATCTGTTTCCGGCGGCGGTATATAGCGTGGCGCTTAGCCGTTCGCAGGAGCGCATTAAGATCGGGGTGGGTAGCAATCCCTGGAACGCCACGCCCAAGGCCGCCAATTTAGCAAGCATCTGTGAACGGTATGGGGGAGGCGGTCACGCCAAGGTGGCCGCGATCTCCCTTCCGCCTACGGAACTGACACGAGCCCGCGAAATAGGCAGGCAGATTACTCAGGAGCTGCGGTCGGGCTTGAGTGGGAAAGCTTGATATTTCGAGTGCATGGTCCTGTGGCTGCACCGACGACCCCGACGGAATTACAGGGAGTGAGAGCTGTGGGCCAGGCAAGCGGGACAAATCCCGAACCGATTGATGTGACGGTTTTCGGGATGACGGACGTGGGACGCGTCCGGAAGAATAATGAAGACAACTTCGCCGTGTGGGATCTCACCACGGGGGAAGTTGGGCTGCCCCCCTTTGTTCGCTGCCACCGTTTGGGCGCGCGGGGCGCCTTGTTCATGGTCGCAGACGGCATGGGCGGCGAGGCCTGCGGTGAAGTCGCCAGCCAAATTGCCACCACCACGGTGCCGATGCGGCTGTACGAGAATTTGAAGGCTCAGGAAACGGTCAGCGAAGCGCAGTTCGTCCTTCAACTTCGGGAAGCCATCGAATTCGCAAATCAGGTCATTTACCAGAAGGCGCTGGGTAACTCGGCCTACCGAGGCATGGGTACCACGACAACCGCTGCGGCGTTATTCGGCCCTTCCCTTTTTGTCGGCCAAGTAGGAGACTCCCGCGCCTACTTAATCCGCAACAGGCGGATCACCCAGTTGACCCGGGACCAAACGTTTCTTAACTACTTGAGGGACATCGGTGCGGAGCTCCCGCCCGACTCAGAGAAGGATAGTCGCAAGAGCATCTTAACCCAAGCCGTTGGCAGCAGTGAATCCCTTGATGTGAAAGTGACCTATACCACGGTCCGCCAGGGGGACGCCCTCCTGTTATGCAGCGATGGTTTGTACAACATGGTTTCCGAGGCCATGTTTGTGGAGTGCGCGGAGAGCCAGGCGCCTCTTGCGGACAGGTGCAAATGCCTGGTTGACAAGGCGAACGCGCAAGGGGGGACGGACAACATTACGGTGGTATGGGCCGAATTCGCCGGGCCCGGACTTCCTCTGGCGGACCCCGCAGCGCCCGTGGTGGCCAAAGAGTTCAACGAAGCGGATGTCAAGCCGCGCAATTAAGGGCGACGGGCAAGTGCCGGGCCGCTCCAACAGGGAGCGCCCCACCCCGGTCTGAAAGCTGCTCGAAAAGCCTCCCTCCACCCCGCGCTGATTCAATCGAAGGCCGCGCGAATCATTCAACAACCTTCACCGCGGCCTGGAAGATCTGTTCACCCAGGAAGAACTCGTCGCCCTCCAGCAGCTCGATTTCCTTGCGAATCCTGCGGTAGACTCCGTTCCGACTCTTCAAATCTTGCAGTATGAACCGGCCGGCTTGGGCTACGACACGGGCATGCTTTCCAGACATATAGGGGTCATCCTTGAAGACCAGGTCGCCAGTGGCGCGGCCGAGGGTCGTCTCGGGCTTCTCCAGCGGGAACTCCTGCATGATCTCACCCGTGATCTTGATGAGTTCGAGCTTGGCGGTCACGGGCCCGCGCCGAAGTTTGGGGGCCCCGGACCACACCACTGTCCCCTCGCCCCCGCCTTCCGCCTCTTCGCGGCTCTGAGTGGCAAAGCGGAAGAGCTTGCGGCCAAGCACAAACATATCGCCTGAAGCGAGCTCGCTGTCCTGGCGCTGCCGGACATAGACGCCATTCTGGCTGTCCAGATCCCGCAGAAAGAGCTTGCCCTCGCGGATCTCCAGGCAGGCGTGGCGCGGCGAAAGCAAGACGTCATCGGGGTAGTTGACGTCGCCTTGATTTCGGCCAATGACCGTTTCTTTGACAACTGAGATGGATTTTCCTGTGGAACCATCCGGGTTTTTCTCGGTGATGCTGGCTTCGATCTTAGGGATGTGGAACCCGGTGAAGAACACCGTGCCGTCCAGTGAGGCTGTGGGGGGAGCAGCCACCGGCATCCGCGCGGCGGGCGCTCGACCAGTGGCCGGGCTCCGTGTGTCTCGTCCGGCGGAATCCGGCTGAGACGCTTGGTGTGTGGCGGTTGGCGGCGCTGTGCCCGCGGAAGGTGGCAGGGGGACGGGCTTGGCGGGCGTTGAGGTCTGGGTGGCCCTCCTTTCAGCCGCCCCAGCCTTGGCTCGCGTATCTGGCGGGCCGACTTGGTGCGAAGGAGGTGTCCCCGCTTTATCATCTTGAAGGGTAATCTTCCCGGGGTAGGGTGGTGTCGAACCCGGCTTCGCCGTCGGCGTCGCGGGTTGCGGAGGTATCCCGATTTGGGCTGGCGGAGCCGGGATGGCGGTCTGCGTTGTGGGTTTGGGGCTTACCGCGGCCGAGGCAGGCAACGGACTGCCACAGTACCCGCAGAACTTGCTCCCTGGAGGGAAACTCTTCCGGCATTTCGGACACGTCACCTGAGCAGATTCGTTTGAGGGGGGAGATTCACGCTGCTCGGCTTTGGGAGCGACATGGCCTGATTGCAGGGACCGCCCACAACTCGGACACTGCAATAGAGTGGCTGGATTTGGAGTGCCACAGGACGGGCAGCGAACATAGCGAACCGTGCCTTGTTCATTGGGCTCAGTGGGCATATCGCTGCTCTCTCGCTAGGAAAGGCCGCCGCGGCGATGCTGGCGGGCAGGTTACCCGCCTGCAAACTGATTTAATACCTCAGAGCAGCCTATTCGGCAAGGGGCTCGTTCCAGGAAATCTCATAGATCGCGACCGGCGCCTGCTTGCCTTTGACCCGGATGGGCTCCAGGCGCCGGGCCGGGAAATCTCCGCTAACCTGCTGGAAGGTTGAGTCGGAAATCAGGATTTGGCCGCCGGCTGCGTTGGCACATAGCCGCGAGGCCAGGTTCACCGCGTCTCCGATGACGGTGTATTCCATGCGTTTGGAGGATCCCATGTTCCCCGCCGTGACCGGGCCGGTGTTCACGCCGATGCCCATCTGCAGCGGCGCTTGGCCGCGCGCCTCCCACTGCTGGTTAAGCTGGACAAGGGCGCGCTGCATCTCAGCCGCGGTCTTTACGGACCGCAGCGCGTCGCCGGGTTTGGGCAGGGGGGCCCCGAACAAGGCCATGATACCGTCGCCGAGATATTTGTCCAGCGTGCCCCCGTTGTCAAAGATCAATTCGGTCATTTCCGTAAAGTACTCGTTCAGAAGTTCTACGACGCGCTCCGGTTCCATGTGCTCCGACATGCGGGTGAAACCTCGAATGTCGGCGAAGAGGATGGTGGCAGTCTGATTTTCCCCGCCCAGGTGGACCTGGTCGGGGTTCACCAGCACCTTCTCCACGATCGCCGGGCTCAAAAAGCGTTCCAGGGCCTGGCGTTCCTTGCCCCGACGAAAGAGTTCTTCATGGGACCGCGCCCTGTCAAAACTGATGGCGGCTTCGGCGGCGACGATGGAAAAGATGTCGAGCGCTTCCTTGGAGAACGCGTAGGGCTTGGACTGGCAGTCCACGTAGAACAGCCCGAATACCCGGTCCCTGTAAGTCAGGGGTGCGCACATCGCGGAGCGGATGCCGGAAATGCGCAGGCTTTCGCTGGAGGCGAAGCGCTCGTCGCTTGACACATCGTGAATCAGCAAGGGCAGCCGCTCACTGAGGACCCGCTGGATCAACGTCTCCGAAAGCGCTACCCCGCGCGGGTCGGCTTTCTGTTCTTCGTCCTTGTAGAGCAGCACCGCGGGCTTGAACCGCTTCTTCTCATCGAGCAGCATCACGTAGCCGCGTTCCACGTTCTCCATTTGGAACACAATTTCCATCACGCGCTGCATGACCTCCCCGGGGGTGAGGAGAGAGGAAAGGGTTTTGCCCACTGCCAGCAGCAGTTTCAGGAGTTTGTTTTCCCCCTCCAGACTCTTCAGCCGTTCCTGGATAGCCAGGGCTGGGTGGACGCCCGTTGTGACCTTGAGGTGCAACGCTTTGCTCAGCGACTCCGGGCTGACCAGCCCGGTCACCTCCGCAGGGATGGCTCCCGCTTCCACGTGCAGGGCCTGGCTGGCAGCCGCCTCATACCGCAGTTCGTACATGCCGATGTTGACCCGGTCCTGATCGGCCAGGCGGTGCTCCTGGACCTGCTGGCCATTGACGAGTGTCCCATTCGTGCTGCCGAGGTCCTGGATATGTGTTGTGTCGTCGGGCAGGACGCTCACCCGGGAGTGATGGCGGGAAACGCTCGGGTGGGCCAAGACCAGATCGTTGGACTCGACGCGTCCGATGCTGACGGACGACCCAGTGAGCTCAAAGATCTGGGTTTGGTTGGACGGGTCGGTGATGACGAATCGCGCCATGCGGGGGCCTGAGCTTCATCCCCAGAAGAGCTTACGGCGCTCATCCTAGCCCAGTGATTCCGGCAAGTCAATGATCGGGATGCCAAAGGGAGCCTACCACGGTTGACCAAACCGCCTGCCTCAAGGTATGGTGGCATGTCTCCGGGCAGCATCGGCGGGCTGACGGACGCCAGGCGAACGCCGTGGCCAGTCGGTTTCCAATGGAGTGAAATGATGGCGACACCTTCGACGCTTCCATCCCCAGAGCAGCAGATAGCGCGAGGGAAAATCATCGAAGCGGAGGTCAAAGTCTCGGTGGACGCCACTCGGCCGCTGCCTCTCGTGTGCGCCCTTTACGCCATCGAGAGCGCGGAAGGCGTGTGGCTATGCGCCTATTACGGGGCCAACCGCAGCGTCTTCGATTTCCTGCCCCAAAAGGGCTCGGAGGTGGATGAATCCAAACTGGGGATCACCTTTCAGAACAGGCTGTTCATGCCCAAGGACCAGTACCAGCCCGAGCGCTGGGCCACTTTCAAGAAAGAAAAGTTTATGGCTTACGGCGGGCACGGCGATTGAGCGGCAAAGCCCTCACGCGAACTTCCATCCCCTCAACCTGAGCCCCGCGCCTCAACTGCGATACTCCCGCCCATTGTCAGGCATTGCAAAACCGACACGATACCCCCGCCGATAGGTGCCTGCGGGTGGAAAAACCTTTCGCCGCTCTTGCTTACCCCGGCGCGGAGTGGTATATTTATAAGCGGTCTGCATAAATTTGCATGGATAACCTCTACCGGCGAGCTCGGATCCTGGATATCCTGCGCGGCGAGGCGGTGGTGACGCAGGAGGCGCTGCGCCGCAAGCTGGCCCGGCGCGGCATCCACGTCACGCAGGCCACCATCTCGCGGGACATCGAGGAACTGGGCCTGCTCAAAACTCGGGAGGGTTATCGCGCCCCGGAGGCCCACGCCGAGCCCCCGCCGCCCCCTCAACCCAGCCTGGACGTTATCCTGAAAGAGTTCCTCCGTGATGCCCGCCAAGCCTCCAACCTGGTGATCCTAAAGACTCCTCCCGGCAATGCCCACTCCGTGGCGGTTGCCCTGGACACCGAGCAATGGCCGGAGGTAGTGGGCACGCTGGCGGGCGACGACACGGTTTTTGTGGCCACCACGGGGGCCCGGCAGGCGGCGCAGTTCCGCAAGAAGATCCTCGCGTTGGCGTCCCTGCCGCCGGCCGCAGCGTTGGCCTGACCCCGCGCGGGGGGCATTGGCCCGCGAACGCGGGACCAAGAAAGGATACTGACGTGTCAGAAACAATCCCTCATCCCCGTTCCGCCTCACCCGCCGTAAAGCGGGCGGTCCTGGCTTATTCGGGAGGTCTCGACACCTCCGTAATCATCCCCTGGCTGCGCGAGAATTACGCTTGCGAGGTGGTCGCCATGATCGGCGATGTCGGTCAGGGCGATGACTTCGGGGCCCTGCGCCGGAAGGCCCTGGCCAGCGGCGCCGCGAAGGTTTACGTCGAGGACCTGCGCGAGGAGTTCATAACGGGGTACCTTTGGAAGGCGCTCCAGGCGGGCGCCGTTTACGAGGGGAAGTACCTGCTGGGGACTTCTCTGGCGCGCCCTGTACTGGCCAAGCGCCAGGTGGCGGTCGCCCTGGAGTGCGGCGCGGACGCCCTTGCCCACGGCTGCACGGGCAAGGGGAATGACCAGGTTCGATTTGAGCTGGCGTACCAGGCCCTCGCCCCGCACCTGCGCGTCATCGCGCCCTGGCGGGAGTGGTCAATCAAGTCTCGCGAGGACGCGCTGGACTACGCGCGCCAGCACCACGTGCCCGTTCCGGTGACCAAGAAGGACCTCTACAGCCGGGATCAAAACCTCTGGCATTTGAGCCACGAGGGCGGCCCGCTGGAGACCCGCCTGGGGGAACCGCCCGCGGATGCCTGGAAGCTCACGCGCAGCGCCCGGACCGCGCCCGCTCGTGAAGCCGTCGTAACCGTCGAATTGGAGGCGGGGATTCCGGTGGCCGTGAACGGCGAGAAACTTCCCCCGGTCCGCCTGGTGGAGAAATTGAATAAACTGGCAGGGCTGCACGGCATCGGCCGCACCGACTTGGTGGAGAATCGCCTGGTAGGGATCAAGTCGCACGGCGCCTACGAGACGCCCGCGGGGACGGTGCTGCACACCGCCCATCAGGAACTCGAAGCGCTCTGCCTGGACCGCGAGACGTACCACTACAAGCAGGTCATAGCGCTGCGTTATGCGGAATTGGTTTACTACGGCCAGTGGTTCACGCCTCTGCGCGAGGCGCTCGACAGCTTCGTCGCCACCACCCAGCGCCAGGTGGCCGGGACCGTCACCCTGGGGCTTTATAAGGGCAACGTGCGCGTGCTCGATCGCTGCTCGCCCTACTCCCTCTATGATCACAGCATCGGCAGCTTCTCCATGAACTCGGACTACAATCAGAAAGACGCCGAGGGCTTCATTAACATCCTGGGCCTGCCTCTCCGCCTGGCGGCGGCGAAGAGGTCGCAGCGCGAAATGAAGAGCGGCCGAAGCCCCGCGCCCTTTGCTACAGGGCGGAGGAAAGCGGAATGAGGCTCTGGGGCGGACGCTTTCATTCTGCGGGGCGGGACCCGCTGTTCGAGCAATTCTCCGAGTCATTCTCTGTTGACAAGCGATTCATCGTCTATGACCTGCGCGTGAATCTGGCTTACGTGAAGGAGTTGGGGCGCGCGGGCGTGTTGAAGCCAGGGGAAGCTCGCCGTCTGGCGCGCGGTCTGGAGGCGTTGCGCCGCCGTCTGGAGCGCGACCCGCGCTGGGCGCGGGGCCAAGCGAGCGAGGACGTTCACACCTGGGTGGAGGAGCAGCTTGAGAGAATCGCGGGCGATGTGGCCCACAAGCTCCGCACCGGCCGCAGCCGGAACGACCTGGTCGCGACCGAAGCTCGGCTCTACTTGAAGCTCGCCGTTCGCAAACTGCAGGCTGCCCTGCGGCTCGGCATGAAGGCGTTGGCGGGCCAGGCGCGGCAGCACGCGCGAACGATCCTGCCCGGTTATACCCACCTTCAGCCGGCCCAGCCGGTGCTCTTCGCGCACTACCTCCTGGCGTACTTCGAGATGTTCTGGCGCGATTTCACGCGCCTGGAGGATTGCCTGAAGCGGGCCGACGAGCTCCCGCTCGGGACGGGGGCGCTGGCGGGAACAACCTTTCCCATCTCTCGGGCGCGGCTGGCCCGCGAACTGGGTTTTGCGCGCGTGGCTCGCAACAGCCTGGACGTCACTTCGGACCGCGATTTCGTGGCGGAACTCATCTTTGCCTGCGCCATGATCATGCTCCACCTCAGCCGCTGGGCCGAGGACTTGATTATCTATTCCTCGCCGGGGTTCGGTTACGTCGAGCTTGCCGACGCCTACGCGACCGGCAGCAGCCTGATGCCACAGAAAAAGAATCCCGATTCCTTGGAACTCATACGCGGAAAGGCGGCGACAGTGGTCGGGAAGCTGGCGGGGCTGCTGGCGCTGCTCAAGGGGCTGCCCCTCGCTTACGACCGCGACCTGCAGGAAGACAAAGCCGCGCTGTTTGGGGCCGTGGATACGACCCACCAGTCGCTCCTCCTGGCCGCGCGAGTGACGAGGACTCTAAGAATTCACCCCGAGCGTATGCAGGCGATGACCCACCAGGGCTTTCTCACCGCCACGGACTTGGCCGATGAGCTGGTCCGCCGAGGCGTGTCGTTTGCCCAGGCGCACGAGCAGGTGGGGAAGCTGGTGCGACACTGCTCTGACCATGCCAAGACCTTCAAAGATTTAAGCCCCTCCGAAGCCCGGCAAATTATCCCCACCTGGGACTCCAAACTGCGCGCCATCGCCAATTCCCCCGCGCTCTCCGTGGCCCGGCGAAAGGGAGTCGGCGGCACCGCGCCTTCCCAAGTTTTTCGCCAAATCGCCGCGGCCGAACGCCTGCTGGCCCAACTCGAACGCCGGCTCGCAAAGTAGCGCCGCCCCGAGCGCCCTGTCTCGATTTCACGCTCTGACTGGTTGCAGAGGTGCGGAACAAAAAGATCTCCTGAGAGATCGTCTCCAGCCCCTCAACGGCCAGGCGGCTGTGCTCTGTGTTTCTGACCCTTAAAACGTGGCTCCTTGTTCCAGAGAACCGACGCAATCCCGCTGGCTCCTACCGCTTCTGCCCAGACCCCATCGCCGAAGTTGTTTGTTCCCTGGCCGCTTCGGCGCGAACCTTGGGCCAGTTGTACACCGGGTACTTCGGCCGTTTGATCGGAGGAACTGGGTGCTCTTGCAGCAGTCTGAGCGCTGCTTCCACGCCCTTCTCCAATTGCGGGTCGCGGCCCTGACGCCACGACGCGGGATCGAGGTCCACTTCGATGTCCGGCGCGACACCTTTGTTCTCCACGTCGAACTTGCCGGTGTCGGGATTGAAGAGTCCCCAGCGCGGCGCGGTCACTGCGCCGCCATCCATTAAGGTCGGATAGCCGCCAATGCCAATGAGCCCGCCCCAGGTGCGCGTTCCGATCAAGGGACCTGTCCCCAGCTTCTTGAACATCCAAGGCAAAGCGTCCCCGCCGGACCCCGCGTGTTCGTTGATCAGCATCACCTTGGGTCCAAAGATCACCCGCGGGATGGGATCGTCTTTGCCCTCTCGCGTCATCGCCACCATTAGCAAGGGGCGCTTGAGCCAGTCGACGATGTAATCGGCAATCCAGCCGCCCCCGTTAAAGCGCTCATCGATCACCGCGCCCTGCTTTGAATTCTGCGCGAAGTAGTAGCGATTGAAGAAAGTGAAGCCGTTTACGGCGGTGTCCGGCACATACACATAGGCCAGCTTGCCGCCGCTCAGCTCATCTACTTTCTTTCGGTTGGCCTCCATCCATTCGCGCTGCCGCAGCGAACGCTCGTCCGCAATCGGCACCACAGTCACGGTGCGGGCGTCTTTGCCGTCCGGGTTGGGTCCGACTTTCAATTGCACGGCTTTGCCGGCGCGCTCCAGGAAGAAGCTGTAGATTTCGTCGCTTCCCCGCACCTCGCGGCCGTCCACGGCCAGGAGATATTCGCCTTCATGAACGTTGACGCCCGGCTCGGTCAGCGGTGCGCGCAAGCCCGGATTCCAGTTTTCACCGAAGTAGACCTTGGCGAACCGGTAGCGGTCATGATCGATTGTGTAATCCGCGCCCAGCAGACCCACGCTTACACCCTTCACTTCCGGCCGGTCGCCGCCAAACACGTAAATGTGCTGCGCGGTGATCTCCCCCAGCATGTCGGCAAAGATGTAGTTCAGGTCCGCGCGGCTCATGACGTTGTCCACGTAGGGTTGGTATGCGGCCATCAGCGCTTTCAGGTCCGCACCGTGCAAATTCGGATCGTAGAACCAGTCGCGCTCGATCCGCCCCATCTCGCGGAACATCTGTTGCCATTCCGTGCGCGGGTCGGTGTATACCTGCATGGACTCCAGGTGGAGCTTCCCGTCGGGCTTGCCGGGCTCGCTGGGTTTGCCCAAAGCGGCGACGGGTTTTATCGTCCAGGTGCCGTGAGGCGGTCCGCCTCTACCGGCCGGCGCCATGGGATTCCAGGGGGGCAACTCCTCATAAAGCGCCTTCTCGCCATTCGCGGAAATAACGAAACTGCCGACGTTGTCGAGCAGTTTGTCAGTCTTTCGCGTGCACACGTCGAACTTGTGCACAATGCGCCCGCTCGGCCCGCTATCGTCTACGACGGGGCCCTCGAGCAGGTAAAGCAGGTGGGTTTTTCCAGCCAGCAGTTCATCGTAATTTCGGGAAGGAATCGGCAGGGCGAGGATTCGCTGGCTGATGTTCTCGAAGTCGATCTTCACCTCGGGGATTTCTTTGCCTCCCTTGGCGCTCTTCTCGTCCTTCTTCTCGCCGGGTTTCTCATCTTTACTGGCTGCGGCTCCCTTGTCGTCACCTTTATCTGGCTTCCCTGCCGCAGCTTCGCCCGCGGCCTTGGCTTCGCCTTCAGGTTTGCATTCGTCCGCATCCGCGGGCGCCCCGGGTGCATTCGCGCCGGCGGAAGTGTCCGCGACGACCTTTTCTTCATCGCTCTGCGGGGCAAGCGGCGACTTCAGACTTTTCTGCAGAACCACTACGTAGGCGCTGCGGGTGACCGGGACCTTATACGCGCCCATGCTGCTGGCGATGACGGGTCCGTCGTCCGTGCTGGCAAGGAAGTACAGGTACTTTCCGTTTTTGTCGAAGGCTATGGAAGCCGTATCGCTCAAACCGTCGGTGATTTGATGCACGGTTTTGTCTTCCACGCCATAAATGAACACCGCGCGCAGAGAACTCTCGAGTTGGCGCGTGTAGGCGATCCAGCGGCTGTCTGGTGACCAGACGGGATGGAAGCGCGCGCCGTCATAGGGATTGGTGTCGATGTGGATCGGTTTTCCTGCCTCGATGTCCAGATACCAGAGGTCGAGCCGCTTGTCGCTGTAAGCGATCTTTTTGCTGTCGGGCGACCAAGTGGGCGAATAGTAGAACGAGGGTGGACCTCCAAGGTTTATTTTCTTGACCTCCCCCATGCCGTCCTGCTGGCGCAGGTGCAGGGCGTATTCTCCGGACTCATCGGAAAAATATGAGATCCATTTTCCATTCGGGGACCAGGCCGGATCGCGTTCCGCCACTGCTACCGTGTTGGTGAGGTTGCGGATGTCGCCGTGCTCGACGGGCACGGTCAGGATTTCGCCGTGGGTTTCAAAGACCGCGCGGGCACCCGTGGGCGAAATCTCGGCATTCACGATCTTGTCGCCGACATTCACGTAGTGCGCCCGCACCGCCGGGAAATCCCCGGTGACGCGAATATTGACGGCGTGCTGTCTCCCGGTGGCGGGTTCAAAGAGATGAATCGAGCCGAACTGTTCGTACACAATCGCGTCCGGGCCCGCCGATGCGGACTTGATATCCATGCCGTTGCTCGGCAAGGCTGCGCTGACCTGTTTCGATTTGGTGTCGTAGACATACAGGTTCACCGGTCCATCGCGGTCAGAAAGAAAATAAACCTTGTCGCCCATCCACATCGGGGTGGAGTCGTTGGAATCCTTGCGCGGCACCTTCTCCAAGGTCGAATCAGAAAGCCTGGCAATCCACACTGGAGAAGCGGTGCCGCCGCGGTAGTGCTTCAACCCGCGCTGGAACCGCCACGATTCCGCAAAATTCGTGAAGGGGACATAGGCCAGGTGCGAGCCGTCCGGCGAGTAGGAACCCTCGACCGCCATCGGCAGCGGGAGCAGCTCCGGCAGGCCGCCGTTCACCCCGACGGTGTACAACTGGGTGAACCCGGAATAGCTCCCTCGGGCGGAGCGGAACATGATGCGCTCACCGTCGCGCGTCCAGCCGACAGCTTGGTCGGCCCCGGGATGCGAGGTCAGCCGCTTGGGAATACCCCCGCCGGCGGGCATCACGTAGACGTCTTCGTTGCCGTCGTATTCACCGGTAAAGGCGATCATGGCGCCATCGGGGGAAAAGATGGGGTCAATCTCGATGCCGACATCACTGGTGAGGCGCTTGGCGTCTCCGCCACCCCGGTCAACGATCCACAGGTCCCCGCCGTAGCTAAAGGCAATCTGCGACTTGCTTACCGTCGGCTTGCGCAAGAGCGCATAGGGATTGGCGGGCTGCGCGACGAGCTCCGGAGTGGCAAGGATACAGAGGAAAGCCGCAAAAAGAATCGAGGTGAACAAGTGTAAAGCACACGGGTGTGATTTCTTCGGCATCGCAACCTCCCCAAAGATAGGGCTTTGTCAGTGTGGACGCTAACCCGGAATCGCAATAGAAACTTGGCGATCTCGGGCTAGCTCTCCGTGCATAAGTTCAAGCCAGGATTCTCCTTTTGGAATCCAGCGCGACGGGAGTATACAACCCGCCGCCTCGCTCGTGACCAGAATCTTGTCGTCGATAAGCATGGCGAACTAGTGCCGTTC
>Ga0187771_10002194_pt1 | contig 13402 bp, 12 predicted proteins | sample 0116_SJ02_MP15_1_FD_133139 | JGI IMG/M metagenome (GOLD analysis project Ga0187771, IMG submission 133139) | Tropical peat soil microbial communities from peatlands in Department of Meta, Colombia - 0116_SJ02_MP15_10_MG | ecosystem: Environmental > Terrestrial > Soil > Wetlands > Peat | place... | reverse complement strand
CATAGCCCCGACGAAAAGATCGATGACATAGTGGTATCTCAAATAGACGGTTGATAGGATAAGACCACAGATAACAGGGAATAAGATAAAGAAAAGGAGCTTTTCGTACCGATGGGCCAGGAACAATACTATAAGGGCAATCTGCGTATGGCCGCTTGGCATGCAATCCCGTTTGTTATGTTCTAATGCGTTCAGTATATCTCTCACGAAGTCAGTAATGAAGCTCCCCTCCAAAGGAACAGATTGGAGGTGAGTGAGAGCATATCGAGGCCCGATGGCAGGAAAGAGAATATAACCGATAAATGAAATATAGTAACCGAAGGCCAGAATAAAAATCGATCGATTAAATTCTTCCATCCGACCTTTTAAATAGAGGGTTACAATAAGAATCACTGGAAGAAAATAATAACTGATGTAAGCAAGGGACATAATGTCCGTGAACCAAGGGACAATCCATCGCTCTATCCAAACAGTGGGATGGACTCCAAAAATGGAAAAATCTATTTGGATCAATCTCTGGTCGATATCGGGACGGAGATACTGGATCAAATCACCAAGGGATTCATAAATGAGGATGACGAATAGGATGGGAGAAAAAGGATAGAAAAATCTACTTCCCTTCCCCGCCCATTTTGAGGTGGATGATAATTTTAGTACAAAGAGAAGAGCTAGTAAGATACTGTAACGAAAGACCAAAGAATGCCAGAGAGGAATTTGACCTCGAAAAAAAAGAACCAAGAGGCCTAATCCAATAAGGAAAAAAACGGTCAGCCCTTCAGTTGGAGAAACTCTTTTCATAGGTGAAAAGTTTATATATATTAGATAGGAAGAAAAATCAAGAAAGATATATGTGAGTTTAGACACTAACTTTTTTAAGTCTGGGAATTTACCCCTGGCCTTTATGAGAAATGGGAGGCTCAAATCCTAAACCCTAAACACGAAATCCTAAATAAACCCAAAATCTTTGCCTACGCCTGCCTGCCGGTAGGCAGGGGCAGGCAGGCAAATGGCCAAAACCTCAATTTTGGGTTTGAAGGTATTGGATTTTTGGGTTGTTCTGGGTCTTAAGTCTCTTCATTTTTGAGTTTATTTAGAGTTTAGGGTTTTGGATTTAGGATTTATTCAAGGAGGAATGGAAATGCGATATTCCCAATATCTACTTCCGACCCTGAAGGAAGTCCCTTCTGAGGCGGAGGTTCCCAGTCATCAACTGATGTTTCGGGCAGGGATGATACGGAAACTGGCCTCGGGTATCTACTCCTATCTTCCCTTGGGCCTTCGATCTATCCAAAAGGTGGAGTCGATCATTCGAGAGGAGATGAACCGGGCCAGTGCGATCGAGGTGCTGCTTCCCTTTGTCCAACCTGCTGAAATCTGGCAAGAGAGTCATCGGTGGGAGGAATACGGAAAGGAACTTTTAAGGTTCAAAGATCGCCACAATCGGGACTGCTGTCTGGGGCCAACCCATGAGGAGGTCATCACTGACATCGCGCGGAGAGAGATCCGATCTTATCGCCAGATGCCCATCAATCTTTACCAGATCCAGACCAAATTCAGGGATGAGATTCGACCCCGATTTGGGGTGATGCGAGCTCGAGAGTTTATCATGAAAGATGCTTACAGTTTTGACGTCGATGAGAAAGGGGTCGACATAAGTTACCAGAAAATGGTGGAGGCCTATACACGCATCTTCACACGTTGCGGCCTAAAATTTAGAATGGTGGAGGCGGAATCAGGTGTGATCGGGGGATCCTTCTCCCATGAATTTATGGTTCTTGCGGAAACCGGGGAAGAAACCATAATCAGCTGTGTCTCTTGCTCCTACGCTGCAAATATTGAAAAGGCAGAGTTCAGAAGACCGCAGGCAGTTGGTTACCTTGGTCAAGGAAGTTTGAAACCTCTCCAAAAAGTCCCCACCCCGGACAAAAGGACTGTGGAAGAGGTCACTCAGCTTCTCCACGTTTCACCCCATGATCTGGTGAAAACACTCATTTTTGAAGCAGAGAAAGGCTCTTTTGCCGTTCTGGTTCGAGGCGACCATGAGATTAGCGAAAAAAAGTTGATGGCCGCCTGGGGCACAGAGGATCTTCGACTGGCGAGAGAAGAGATTGTGGAGGAATTAACTCATGCTCCAAAAGGTTTTGCCGGGCCTGTTGGTCTCTCCATTCCGATGATCGCTGATCTGGACATTCAGAAAATGGTTAACTTCGTTACTGGCGCTAATGAAAAGGATGCTCATCTCATTAACGTCAACCTCATAAGAGACTTCGAGATCAAAAGGTTTGCTGACATCCGGAAATTCTCTCCTGGTGACCATTGCCCTCTTTGTTATGGAGAGACAAGGATGGATAAAGGAATTGAAGTAGGCCACACTTTTAAACTCGGGACGAAATATAGCAAAGCTATGGGCGCTACCTATCTGGATGATCAGGGAAAGGAAAAAGAAATTATCATGGGGTGCTATGGGATCGGTCTCGGGCGGACCGTGGCTGCTGCCATCGAGCAGTCTTATGACCAAAATGGGATCATCTTTCCCATGCCCATCGCTCCTTTCCAAGTTCTTATCCTCCCTGTCAATATGAAGATCGATCTTTTGAGAAAGACAGCAGAACAGCTCTATCAGAATCTACTCGCGAACGAAGTGGAAGTCCTTTATGATGACCGGGAGGAAACCCCTGGAGTTAAGTTCAAAGATGCTGATCTCATTGGGATTCCGCTGAGAGTGACATTGGGTGAGAAGAATCTAAAGAAAGGATTGGTGGAGATTAAAAAGAGGAGAACAGGAGAGGTCCTTCTTTTGAAGAAGGAGGAGGCGATACCTAAGATTAAAGAGATGATCGCTCAAGAGATAAGAGAGGTGACTTCAAATCTTTCTTGAATCACCCGATTAAAGCGTGGCCGGTAGATCAATTCAAATGTCTCCTCCTTCCCGGGGAAGAGGTTGCACGCTGCCCGTTTTACATCCTCCACTACCTTGAGCGCCTCTTCGAGTGAGAGGTCATCCTGCTGGATTGACAGGAGCGAGAAATCGACCAAGTACCGGAGGAAACGGATCTTCCGGTTCTCTTCTCTGATCTCTTTCCCTTCCATCCTCATCTCCCGTAGAAAATTTATCCTTCCTTTCTATAACAAGGTATAAGCCTCCTTGTAAAGGGGACTAAAATGTTCGTCTGTCTTCTTGAAAATTATCCATTGACAGCTTATTCCTAACCTTGGTATATGATAGATTATCTATGTGCCCTTCTACCAATAATCCTAAAGATAAGATCATTTTTGCCCTTGACGTAGAACACTTTGGGGAGGCCCAACACTGGGTGAATCTCCTCAAAGACCGTGTGGGGATCTTCAAAGTAGGGAAACAGCTCTTCACCCATGCCGGCCCAAAGGTCATCGATATGATCCGGAAGAAAGGCCAAAAGGCTTTTCTGGATTTGAAATATCACGATATTCCAAATACAGTTGCCAAGGCTGGAGAGGAGGCTACCAAACTGGAAGTGGCGATGTTCAATCTCCACGCCTTGGGAGGATTGGCAATGATGAAGAAAACTGTTGAGGCCTCCAGAGTTATAGCTAAAGGCCTTGGCATCCCCAAGCCTCTCATCTTGGCTGTCACCATTCTCACCAGCATGGATGAAGAGACTTTAAGAGAGGTCGGGATCCAGGGTCCCCTCCTGGAAGAGGTAGGGCGCCTCGCCTCTCTGTCAATGAAGGCCGGGGTGGATGGAGTGGTGGCTTCCCCCCAGGAAATTGGAATCATTCGGGAGCGATGCGGAGAAAAATTTTTGATCGTCACTCCAGGGATCCGTCACCCCTCCGATAAAAGAGACGATCAAAAGAGAACTATGTCCCCGAAAGAGGCCATCGTTGCGGGAGCCAACTATCTCGTGATCGGTCGGCCCATTAAAGAGGCAAAAGATCCCCTCGAAGCAGTCGAGAAAATAATAGAAGACATCTCATGACTTAAGTTCGAATATCAAAATCCCTGCCTGCCGGCAGGCAAGCCCCAAAGGAATGTCAAATTACAAAATATTTTAGGATTTGAACTTTGGATTTCATTTAAAATTTGAACTTTGAACTTTAGTACTTATGCCTCAAATTATCTATGGCATTCATCCCGTTAAAGAAGCTTTAAAGTCACCTCACCTCCAATTGCAAAAGATTCTGATCGGCACTCCAAAACCTCACCCCCCCTTACAATCGGTTCTTGATCTAGCCATTGAAAGGCAAGTCCCTGTCACATTCACGACAAAAGAAACGTTGAATCAGATGGTGAGAGGCGGCCTTCACCAAAATGTCATTGGACTTCTGAAAGAAACTTCATATGCTGACCTTGGAGAAATCGTTTCTCATTGGAAGAACGAAGGGACAAAGGCTCTTTTCGTTATCCTTGACGGCATCCAGGATCCACAAAATTTTGGATCCATCATCCGCACCGCTCTGGGATGTGGAGTTCATGGGATGATCATTCCAAAAGATAGGGCTGTCGGGATCACCCCATCTGTGGTCAAGACATCTGCTGGAGCCGCCCTCCATTTGCCAATTGTCAGGATAGTTAATATTGCCACCACCATCGATGCCTTAAAAAAAGAAGGGATCTGGGTTTACGGTGCCTCAGGAGAGGCAAAAGACTTCATCTACAACCTCGATCTAAACATTGATTTGGCGATCGTCATTGGTGCAGAGGGGAAAGGCATCAAACCCTTAGTAAAGAAGAAGTGTGACCGTCTCTTTTCAATTCCGATGAAAGGACCTATCTTCTCTTTCAATGCTGCAGTATCGGGGGGGATGATCCTCTATGAAATAATGCGGCAACGTTCTCTTCATCATCCCCTTTTGTCCCTTTCTAAGTAGGGAACGCCTGCCTGCCGGACAGGCTGGGTTTCAAACCGTACCCTATGGCTACGGAGGTTCAAGGGAATTCGGAGAAAAAGAATGATCACGATCCAAAGACCTGGACAAAAGCCATTAGAGATTGAATTTGTTCTCATAGATTTTGAAGGAACACTGGCCTCGGACCGACGGGTTCACCCAAAGGCAAAGGATAAGATCAATCTTCTGTCCAAGCGAACGAAGATCTACATCCTGACGAAAGGAGAGAAGGAGATAACAGAAGATGTTTTGCGAAGAGTCAAGGCAGAGGTAGTCTATTCGCTGGAAGGGGAAACCTCCCGGCAAAAACTGGATTTATTGCGCCAATTAGGGCCAATCAGAACTGTAGCCATAGGAAACGGATTGGACGATGCACCGATGATTGAAGAAGCAGGTTTTAGTATCTGTGTCATGGGTAAAGAAGGAACCTCTACAGAAACGATGATGAAGGCGGATGTGGTAGTATCGAACGTGCTCGATGCCCTCGACTTTTTATTGAAACCCCTCCGCCAGAAAGCCACCCTCGGCAAATAGAGAGCAATGAACAATGGTCAACGACCAATGAGCAATTGTCATTTCAAAGTCTCGTTATCCGCTATCCATTGACGATTGCCCACTGATAATTGATCATGGATTCTTGAGCGATGTTTCCTTATTATTTTATTCGATTCAGTGGTCCGTTGCTTCTCATCCTGGTGGGATTAAAAATCCTCTCCGGATACGCTTTGGTTGGGAAGATCAATGGAATCCCCTGGCTTTTAGGACTCCATCAAAATCGAAGTCTTGACTTACTCCTTCTCTTCATTTTTATCTTCCATGCCCTCTATGGACTTCGACTCTTTTTGATTGATTTGGGGATGATGAAACAGGAAAGACTTTTTTTCTGGGGCTTCACGGCACTGAGTATCGCGGCGTTCATCTTCTCTTATTTCCATTTTTTCTGAGAACTGTTCTGTTTGTCAGAAGAATAACACCCATCACATTTATGGAAGAGTAGATTAATAATGGAATTCCTTTCGCATGACATCCTGGTGATCGGTGGTGGCTTAGCAGGTTTGAGGGCTGCCTTAGAAGCGAAAAAGACTGGCAAGGATGTAGCAATTCTCTCTAAGGTCCATCCTCTCCGGTCCCACTCCGTTGCTGCTCAGGGTGGGATTAATGCAGCCCTGGGAAATGCTCCAGCCCCTGTGAAAGACTCCCCGGAAAATCATTCCTTTGATACCATTAAGGGAAGCGACTATCTGGCGGATCAAGATGCCGTAGAGATCTTGTGTCGGGAGGGAATTGATCGGGTGATGGAAATGGAGCATTGGGGAACTCTTTTCTCCCGAACTGACGATGGGAAAATTGCTCAGAGACCCTTTGGAGGAGCAGGTTTTCCCAGAGCCTGTTATGCGGCCGACCGAACGGGTCACAATCTTCTTCACACTCTTTACGAACAGGTGACTGGTCTTCAAATTCCCGTTTACGAAGAGTGGTATGCTCTCTCTCTGGTTTTGGGTGAAGGAAAATGTATGGGTGTTCTGGCTCTCCATTTCTTTAAAGGAGAAATCATACCCATTTATGCGAGGGCCACTCTCCTTGCAACCGGAGGCTATGGCCGCCTTTATCTCAGGTCGACCAATGCAGTCATTAACACTGGAAGTGGCTGCCACTTGGCCTACCGTGCAGGTCTACCTCTTGAGGATATGGAATTTGTTCAGTTCCATCCTACCAGTCTTTACGGAACGAATATCCTCATCACAGAGGCAGCAAGGGGAGAAGGCGGGTATCTCATTAATGCAAAAGGTGAGCGCTTCATGGAACGCTATGCTCCTAAGCTGCTGGAACTTGGCCCACGGGATATTGTAGCCAGAGCTATTCAGACTGAGATTGACCAGGGTAATGCTCTTGAGGGAGGATATGTTTATCTCGATCTCCGACATTTGGGAAAAGAGAAGATCATGGATCGCCTCCCTGGTATTCGGCAAATCGCAATCAACTTCGCAGGAGTCGACCCTATCTCAGAACCCATTCCTGTCCAACCCGCCCAGCACTACTCTATGGGAGGGATTGCTACAAATCTGGATGGAGAGACGTCTCTCCCTGGACTTTTTGCTGCAGGTGAGTGTGCCTGCGTGAGCGTCCATGGCGCCAATCGCTTGGGTGGAAATTCCTTGTTAGAAACTCTGGTCTTTGGAGCACGAGCAGGAAAAAAAGCAGCTCAAAAGGCGGATGCAATGAAGGAGTCTATTCATCAAATAGCTTTTCAGCTTCAATGGAGGACACTTCAATCCGACTTAGAAGAAATTTCTGATCGAAAGAGAAAAGAACCTTGTTTCCAACTAAGAGATGAACTGAGGGGGTTGATGAGCTGTGGGGTAGGAATCTTCCGGAGGGAACCTGATCTTATCTCCGCGAGAGAGAAGATCAAAGAATTGAAGAAAAGGCTCCAAAGGATCGGGATCAAAGAGGGAAGCTTGGCCTTCAACAATGAATTGGTGCAATATCTTGAGTTGGAGGGAATGATTCACCTTGCAGAGGTGATCGTTGAAGGAGCCCTCGCTCGAAAGGAGAGCCGTGGTTCCCACTTCCGCCTGGATTATCCTGATCGGGATGATCGGCATTGGCTTCGCCATACCCTCGCCTTTAAAACGATGGACGAACCGAGCCTTGAGTATAAAGATGTGACGATTACGAAATTTCCTCCGGAGAAAAGGACATACTGATTAAGAAATGCAAATGTCAAATGACAAATTTAAGGGAACCTCTAATAATTAAGGATTCGTCACTCCCGCGCAGGCGGGAGTCCAGTGATTTCAAACACTTCTGGATTCCTGCTTTCGCAGGAATGACATTTTTAGAGGTAGCCTTCAAATATCAAAGGAATGTCAAGCTGATTTAATGTCAAAATACTTCTTTTTATTTCGACATTTGAGCTTTGGATTTAGTTTGACATTTGAACTTTGAAATTTGGAATTCAAATTTTGAAGTCGTCTATGAACTCCCGTCTCCTGACATTGCAAATTAAACGTTTCCAAAAGGAGAAGAGTCCACCCCAATGGATTGAAACCTTTGAGGTAGAAGCAAGGAAAGGAATGAACTTGTTGGAAGCACTGCTACGGATTCAGGATGAGCAGGATGGAACTCTCTCTTTCCGTTATTCATGCAGAGGCGCAGTCTGTGGTTCTTGTGCAATGCAGGTCAATGGGAAATTGGTGTTAGCATGTCGAACCCATGTCGAGGATTTCATGGATAAGATCACTTACATTGAACCCCTTCCCTACTTTCCAGCAATTCGAGACCTCATCGTCGATATGTCCATTTTTTTCGATCATTATCGGAAAATAGGACCCTATCTTCACGGAAAAAATGGTGCATCAGACTCAGAATACAGAATGGAGGAAGATGAACGAAAAGAGATCGATCCCTACATCCAGTGTATCCTCTGTGGAATTTGCTTTGGGACTTGCCCCGCTTTTATAAGGAATACTCAGTTCCTTGGACCAGCTATTTTGGCAAAGGCTTATCGCTTTTTTGCCGATCCCAGGGATAAGAGATCAAGAGAAATCTTGAAAGCCGTAGATTCCCACAAAGGCGTCTGGGGTTGCAATACCGTCTTCCAATGTGTAAAAGTTTGTCCGAAAAGCGTTCCCCCCACCCATGCCATCGTCAAAATGAGAGGAAAGATTCTGAGATACAGAATGAGTTCCCTATTCACACGACTATCACGCCTCACTGATGAGTCAGGGCATGAGGATTGAGTCCGTTGCGACAAGATGGAGGATGGTCTCCAACAGACCCACCCATATCAAAAGAAAACAGGAAAAATAATGGCAAAGCTTGGATTTATTGGCTTAGGGATAATGGGGAAACCAATGGCCAGCCATTTGGTGGCGCATCCGATTGCACCAAAAAGATTTAAACCTGGCTTTGCAAGCAGGGCGCAGTATGGGATTGAGCTTGCCTAATACAGCTACAGCACAGGAGCTCTTCAATGCAGTAGCAGCCCAAGGTGGCGGTGACTTAGACCATTCTGCTTTGGTCCTTGCACTTGAAAGGCTTGCCAATCACACCGTGGGCGGATAGAAGGCGGTTGACCCATTCGACCGCGCTAAGCCCCGCCTTTGAAGGCGGGGACGGGAAGCGCCGCTCAGGGGCAACCCTGAGCAAGCCCCGGCATTCATGCCGGGGAGTCGAAGGGTTGACTCTTTGGTCTCAATTTGATAGCTTTCTGTCAAAAGGGACGATTAGATACGGTAAATAGGTTGGGGGATTCAAGTGAGTAAACCCCGTTAGAAAGGGGAGGGTTTCCACCCTGCCCTCAATAAGGACCTGATACTTTCTATTTCTGATATCCCAGCATAAATGCTGTGGCTTTCTAACGGGGTAAAACGCGTAACCACAAGGAGCAATAAGACATGGGAACGGACAATATCATATTTTTGGAAGTGATTGAGTGGTTCGACGAAACAGGTAGAGAGATCGTTCACAGGATTCCTGAGAAAGGCTCCGGAGAGATAAAATACGGAGCTCAAATGATCGTTCGGGAGAGTCAGGCAGCGGTTTTCTTTTATAATGGGAGGGCCTACGATGCGTTTGCTCCTGGCCGGCACACCCTAACTACAGCAAATATCCCCATTCTTACTAAGGTTTTAAGTCTACCCTGGGGCTTTACAAGTCCTTTAAGGGCCGAAGTCTATTTCGTGAACATGAAGGTCTTTCCTAATCTAAAGTGGGGCACACGAGATCCAGTAGCGTTTAAGGACTCTCAACTCGGTTTGATTCGTCTCAGGGCCTTCGGGATCTTTAATCTCAGGGTGATTCAGCCAGTGCTTTTTGTCAATACGCTCGTGGGAACTCAGGGTATCTATTCGACGGAAGAGATTGAAGAATATCTGAGCCGGGTCATTGTCTCCCGCTTTAATGATTATTTGGGCGATCATCTTGACACTGTCCTCAACCTTCCAGGCCAGTATGATAAACTTTCAGCGGGACTTATCGAACGCTTGCAGAATGATTTTAGCCGTTATGGTTTGGGGCTATACAACCTTTACATCATTTCCATTACCCCGCCTCAGGAAGTCCAAAAGGCGATCGATGATAAGAGTCGACTCAATGTCTTTGATGATCTCAACCGTCTTTTAAAAATGAAGGCTGCGATGGGTGTAGAGAAGGCGTCTGAATCCCAGGCTGGAGCAGGAACTGGTCTGGGGATGGGGCTTGGTTTGATGATGCCTGCTATGTTTGCTAATCTTCTAAAGGACTCCCACTCCGTACAAGACAACGAAATATTCAAATGTCCTGATTGTCAGCATCCGGTTCCTAAGGAGGCCAAATTCTGTCCTGACTGCGGCCACCAGTTGCTCATCTTCCAGCAATGCTCTCAGTGCGGCAAGAACCTACCTCCTCATGCCAAATTCTGTACCCATTGTGGACAACCCGTAGGCCAGAAACCTCATTCAAAAAAATGCCCTCACTGTGGTACTGAAAATTTGCCAGATTCTATTTACTGCAATGAGTGCGGTGAAAGAATATAGACCCATCACCTGGGAAATCGAACATCCGTGCCCCCAATGTGGTGCTCCCATCACTCTGGGAGAGACTGACCGTCTCTTTTCTTGCTCTTATTGTCGAACAAGGCTCTACCTTATACCCAAGGATTATTTTAGATACTATTTGCCTCCCTCGGATCTCTTTCTCAAAGATCTCATTTTCATACCATACTGGCGGCTCAAGGGAATGGTCTTTTTCTGTGAAGCCGATGTATTAAGACATAGAATCATTGATATGAGTTCTTTGGCCTTGGGTCATACATTTTTGCCACCTTCCCTTGGGGTGAGACCCCAGGCTTTAAAATTGAGATTTATTTCTCCTGAAATAAAGGCAACGTTTTTCACTCCCCATGTCTCTCTCGAAACGGTCATTCAACATATTGGAATGCAATTACATTCTTTGAATGGCTCCGCAGGTCCCATTGTCTATAAAGCTTTTGTCGGTGAAACTGCCAGCTTGATTTATTCACCCATTTTTGTCCACCAAGATATGGCTCACGATGCAATCATCGGGAAGCCCTTAGTTTCAGTACCTAAGGATTTTGGTGATAGTCTCTTGTCTTTTGATCAACAAAAGGATTGGCAAGTCAACTTTGTATCCACCTTGTGCCCCAACTGTGGATGGGATCTTCTCGGTGAAAAAGACAGCGTTGCCCTTTTTTGCAAGAATTGTAATTCGGCTTGGGAAGCTTCTCAGCCTGGTTTAAGACAGGTGGATTTTGGGATGATACCAAGTAAGGAAGATAATGCATTTTATTTACCCTTTTGGAGGATGAATGTGCAGATGGAAGGGCTCGAGATTCAATCTTATGATGATTTATTGAGGGGAGCCAAGGTACCAAAGGTGATGAAGGAAGAAGAGGAAACATTCCATCTCTATTTTTGGAGTCCAGCCTTTAAGGTTCCACCCGAACTCTTCTTAAGACTTACTGAAGGAATGACAGTCTCCCACCAGCGAGAAGATTTCGAAAGAAGTTTGCCGTGGGCGTCTCTCTATCCTGTTACCCTTCCTGTCAGTGAAGCTGCAGAGACTATCAAAATTACAATTGCCAATTCGGCCATTGATAAAAAAATGATTTTTTCTAAGCTTAATGAGATTAAGATTCATCTAAATGAATCTCTTTTAGTCTACCTACCCTTTATCCCAAGTGGAATTGATTTCATCGAACCTCACAGCAAAATCTGCATCCACAAAAACTCCCTTAAGCTTGGGAGGGATCTTTAGCCTTTTAGAATCGTTTTGGAACGAGCTCGACTCCCTGTGGTCTCTTCGACCTTCAAGCCCCCCTCTCCCGTCGAAGGAGATGGGGAAAAAGTCAAGACCGATAGGAAGCATTGATCTTTACATAGTCGATAGAGAGATCCGTGGTGAAGACTGAAAATTGACTTTCCCCTTGGTGAAGGTCAATGGTCACCTTAAAAGATCTCTTCTTGAGAATTTGACCGGCTCGTTCCTCCGATCGAAGCCCTGTTCCCATGCCGCTTTTCACGGTAGGAACCTTATTAAAGAAGACATCGATTCGATTAGGATCGATTTGAGAACCTGAATGACCTAAGGCACAGAGAATTCTTCCCCAGTTGGCATCTTCTCCAAAGAAGGCGGTCTTTACCAGCGGGGAGTGGGCAACAGCATAGGCCGCCTGTTTGGCATCCTCTTTATCCCTTGCCCCTTGAATCAGAATTTCGATGGATTTCGTTGCCCCCTCTCCATCCTTTATTACACTCTTGGCCAAATTCTCGCAAACCTCTGAAAGCATCGATTGAAATTTTTTTCCATCTCGATCCATCTGATTCAAAAAGGGATGGCCCGCTTTTCCATTGGCTAAAAGCAGTACCGTATCGTTGGTGCTGGTCTCGCCATCGATAGTGATGCAATTGTAAGAGGCCTCAGCGGCTCCCTCCAGCATCCTCTGAAGGAGCGGGGCTTTTAAATGGGCATCCGTGACAAGAAAGGAGAGCATGGTTGCGAGATTCGGGCGAATCATTCCTGCACCCTTCACCATCCCGCAGAGCTTCACTTGCTTTCCTTTGATTCGACAAGTTGCCACTTCCACCTTTGGGAAGGTGTCCGTTGTCATAATGGCCTCTACGACCTTCATCCAACCTTCTGGAGAAAGGGCTTCAACCAATTTAGGAATCCTTTCCACAATCTTACTTAATGGTAAGGGAGTCCCGATGACACCTGTAGATGAAATAAATACAAACTGCTCATCAATCCCCAGACGCTTTGCCACCGATGAAGAAATCCTTCGGGCATCTCTCAATCCAAGACGTCCTGTGCAAGCATTTGCATTTCCGCTGTTAACAATGACTGCTTGGCAAAGACCTCTCTTGACACGCTCCATATCTAACTGAACGGGGGCCGCCTTGACCAAATTGGTAGTGAAGAGCCCGGCCACTTGAGCAGGAACTTCTGAGTAGATTAGACCCAGATCTCTCGCTCCATCTCTCTTGATCCCTGACGAAATTCCTGAAAAGAGAAAACCGTTTACCTTAAAATCGAGAGGTTTCATCCCTTCCCCTCACCTTCACCCTCTTCCACCATGGGAGAGAGTTCAAACTTTTTTGAACTTTGAGCTTCTCAGGTTAGGCTCTTGCTTGTGTCTCCTTCAATAAACAGCATCTCTTATACTTTTTTCCACTTCCACATGGACAGGGATCATTTCGGCCAACCTTCTTCCCTTCTCGGCGTACAGTCACCCCTTTCCCTTCTTCTGTCTCTCCACCCGCACCCTGCCCAGCTTCCCCTCGGCTAAGGATGAAGGTTTGCTTTCTTTCCACCTTCATCTCCTTAACCTCTTGTTCCTTTGCAATCTGAATGGCGAAGAGTTTTTCAATAGTATCCTTCTTAATCGTGTCTAACATTTCAAGAAACATTTGATAGGCTTCCTTCTGATATTCTATGCGGGGGTCTTTCTGGCCATAACCCCTCAACCCAATTCCTTCTTTCAACTGATCGATGGCGAGGAGATGATCTTTCCAATGGTGATCGACGGACT
>Ga0187771_10002193_pt1 | contig 13405 bp, 9 predicted proteins | sample 0116_SJ02_MP15_1_FD_133139 | JGI IMG/M metagenome (GOLD analysis project Ga0187771, IMG submission 133139) | Tropical peat soil microbial communities from peatlands in Department of Meta, Colombia - 0116_SJ02_MP15_10_MG | ecosystem: Environmental > Terrestrial > Soil > Wetlands > Peat | place... | reverse complement strand
TCTTGCGGTATTCGAGAAAGGCCCACAATATCTAGGGCTCTGCGTATCCAGGCTGCGAGAAGAAGGGGAACCAGTACGTTCCACTAAGAGACTGATTCTGCGTGAAGTTATCGGACGCTTAAAAGGCTCGCCCTCACTTCATGCATTCCAACAGGGCATCGACCAGCAGATCGACGTTTTTTTCGGTTGCCAGCGGCCCCATCACGCCAATCCGGAAAATCTTCCCGGCCAGCGGGCCGAACCCGCCTGCGATCTCGATGCCGCGCTCGTTCAGGAGGCGCTTGCGCGTTTTGGGATCGTCGACGCCTTCGGGAACACAGACCGTATTGAGGTTGGGTATGCGCCGTCCGGGGGGGACGAGCAGCTTCAACCCTTCCTTTTCGATTCGCCTCACGAAATATTCGTGCGCCCGTTGATGCCGGGCGAAGCGCGTGGACACGCCTTCTTCAACAATGGCGGCCAATCCTTCGCGCAGCGCCCAGATGGTCGAAACCGGCGCCGTATGGTGATAGCGATGGCTGCCTTCGTAATACTCGAGCAGTAGTCCAAGGTCGAGATACCAGATCGGGCAGGGCGCCGTGCGGGTGCGCAGGCGTTCGATCGCCGAGGGCGAAGCCGTGATCGGAGCCATTCCGGGCGGGCAACTCAAGCCCTTCTGCGTGCAACTGTACGCAATATCGATTCCATTTTCATCCAGGTTGACCGGGATCGCGCCGAGCGAGGTCACACAATCGGCGATGGTCAACGCGCCCACGCTCCGCGCGGGTCCGGTGATTGCCTTGGGATCCTGCAACGCGCCCGTAGACGTTTCCGCGTGGACGAACGCCGCAGCGTGAGGCTTTTCGCGGATGAGGAACTCGGAAGCCTCCGCTTCGGTGAACGTTTCCCCCCAGGCCTTGTTCAGGACGACGACGTTCGCTCCGTGGCGCTTCCCCATTTCAATGATTCGTTCGGAGAAATAGCCGGCAGAAAACACGGCCAGCTTCTCGCCGGCCGCGACGAAGTTGGAGAGTGCCGCCTCCATGCCGGCGCTGCCAGTGCCGGAAAGTGCGTGGACGAACTGATTCCTGGTGCCGAACAACTCGCGCAAGCCTGCGCGAATGTGCTCGAATTGTTCAAAGAGAAACGGATCGAGGTGGCCGACGATGGGCTGCGCCATCGCCTGATAAACGCGTTCGGGGACTTGCGACGGACCGGGTCCGAACAATAGCCGGGACGGGGGCGTAAACACTGACATGATAGAAAGTTTAGCGCGGCCGGGCAATCGCCTGCAGGCTAAAGTCGCGTCGGCCCGCAAACGCGTCCGCGAAAGGAGGCGTGTGTTAAACTGAGGTGTCTGCGGCTAAGTCGGCGCCGGGCTCCGCATGGAAGACAGCGCCAATTCCAGCGGCAACGAATCGCGCGCGGCGCAATTCCCTTCGGGCCCGTAGCTCAGTTGGTTAGAGCGCTACCTTGACACGGTAGAGGTCAGAGATTCGAGTTCTCTCGGGCCCACCACCTATCCCATTAAGATTAAAGGCAATTGCGAATTCGCCGCGTGGCTCGAGCCTCTCCAATAGAGTTTCGGACTGTCCCGCTTTCTAAACTGTCCCGCTTTCTAAAATGTGAATTTTGCGCTTGCCTGAACTAACCGCGGGGCGGCCGCATTCACGATGAACCCGAATGTTGAGCTACTGATATTGCCGTCCAGCGTTCGGGGGCCGAAGAATTGGGCGTGGTTAAAGACGTTGAATCCTTCGATCCGGAACTGAAGCGATTTCGATTCAGTCACACGCAGGTTCTTCGTCAGCGCGATATCGAAGTTCGTCATCCCCGGACCATAGAAATAGCGCCGGGATGCGTCGCCGGGAGTGCCCAGAGCGTTCTCGCTGAATAGCGCCGTATTGAAATAGGGCAGACCGTTCCTGGCGTTGTGATTCAGATCCAAGGGACCAGGGACGACATCCGGTTCGTCGACACCATAGTTGTTGACGCCGTTGGGCTCGGCACCGAGCAGAGAGTTGTCGCCATAGTTGATGAGCGTGACGGGAAAACCGGTACTGAAGCGGGTAATTCCGGAGACCTCCCATCCTTCGGCGCCGCGATTTGAAGTACGCAAGAGCCGCGTAAACGGCAGTTTATAGCTATAGCTCACGACAAAATTCTGCGTAAGATCGAAAGCCGAGAGGGCTTTACTCAGCGACGGATTCAGCGGATTGACCTCTTCGCCTAGGTTGGAAGATTGATCCAACGACTTGCTGTACGTGTACGCGGCCAGCAGTTGGAGTGGGCCGCTGCTGTGGCGAAAGCTGACCTGGAGGGAGTTGTAGTTGGAATTGCCAATGGTGGTCTGTTTCGTGACGCTCCCAAAGTTCGGTCCTAAAGGGCCTCTCGTGCCGTCAACGACCTGGCCCGATGCGGTGACGAACACGTTGCTTTCACTGAACGGCCCGCAGGGAGTTTGGCCGGGCGCGAGGTTAGCGGGATTGCTCAACTGAAGGCAGAGCGCCGGATTGCCGGGATTGGCTTCCTCCAACACCAACAGGTGATGCGATTGACTGCCAACGTAGCTGACGCTGAGTCGACTGTTCTTCCCCAAGGCACGCTCGATCGACAGCATGTACTGCTCGTTGTACGGAATTCTGTTGCTAGTCGAATATCCGGGGATTCCATTGATCGGCTCAAACTGCGACCAGTTAATATTCGCATCGGGATTGCTGGCAGTGCTATTTAATGCTGCAAGCTGAACGGGAAAATATTGGCCGAGATTCTGGCCCGTTGCTGCCGTGACGAACGGCGTGGCAAACAATGGCGGGGCGGGACTCGTATAGGTCGTTCCGTACGGCGCATTCGCGCTCAGCACGCTGATACTGAGCGCCTCAATGGCGGTATAGAAAATTCCGTAGCTCGCTCGAATGCTGGTCTTGCCGGCGCCGCCCAGGATTTTGCCGAGGATGCTGTCGTGGTCGGCATCAGGCGAGTAGGCCAATCCCACACGCGGAGCAAAATCGAGATTTCCGGGAGGGGCAAGCGTTCGTGGGACACCCGGGTCGGTCGGGAACAGGATGCCGGCCGGAGCACCAGGAAAAACGACTGACTGCTGGCCTGGAACGAACGTTGAGATCTGGTTATATTTCTCATACCAGGGCTCGATACGGTCCCAGCGCAGGCCGTAGTTCAACGTCAAGTTCTTCGTCGCACGCCAGCTATCCTGCGCAAAGATGCCAATGTATTTGTTACGGCCGTAAAAGGGCTGAAGTTGGCTCTGGTTATACTGGCTTGCGATGCCGAGCAGAAAGTCGGCAAAATCGACGCCAGTCTGGCTGCCGAAGAACAGAAAGTTGCCGTTCAACTGCGCGATCGGATTGACGTTGACTTGATCGTAATGAAAATCGCCACCCACCGTAATGGTGTGGGTTCTGATGACCTTTGAAAAATTATCGCGCCATTGAAAGGTGTTGTTGACCTGCTTTAGCTCGTTCGTGTTGGTGCCGATCGAAAAGTTATTGAAATCGACGCTTTCCACACCTTCCGTTTTCGGCGATAAGGGGACGATGCCCGGCGTATCTGGGCCGACGACGAAGCCTTGCGAGGCGAGGCTGACGCCGACCCCACCCACCGGCTGTCCCAGGTTCGTCGTATCGCGCATTAAGCTGACATGAAATTCGTTGACTGCCGTGGGACTCAACGTCTTCGTGTCACCCAGGGACAGCAGCTGCGCCCGGCCGTGATTCAGGGCATTAAAGCCTGGCACGTTTGCGCCGCCTTGCGCGACTGGATAGGGATTGTTCTGGGACCAATCGTCGATGAAATAGTAGGCCGACAGCATGCCCCAGCCTGTGATGCCGTCGATCCGATAGGCGCCCTTGTCGTCGCGCAAGGTCTGGTTGTAAGCCGAAGTCGAAAAAGTTCCATTCGGATTATTCGGCGACGGAATGTATTTCAGGAGATTGAGGGCGGGCGCGGACCAGGCACTTTGCGGAATCGTGGCATTAGGTAAAACGCATTGAGCAGGACTGGTGCAGCCGGGGAAATAATATGGTTCGCCAGCGCTTACGCCATAACCGAGTTTTTGGGAGAGCTGACTTGCCCAGTAGGAACCACTCACCGTCGTCGGCACCGTGTTGCCATTCTGATCGACGGTGGCGAACGAGCTCGCCAGGTCTGACAGATTGCCGGCGCGGTCCTGAAGGGAAGGAACCGGTATCTCGCCCGTAGCGACGCCCTGAATCAGTCGAGTCCCTTGATAGTCGGCAAAGAAGAAGACCTTATTCTTGCGGATTGGTCCGCCCAAGGTTCCACCAAATTGATTTTGGTCGAAGGCGCCGCGAGTGGGGGAAAAGAAGTTGCGGGCATCCAGATCGGTATTGCGCAAGAACTCGAACAAATCCCCATGGAACGTATTGGTGCCTGACTTCGTGACCACCTCGATTTGTCCACCGCTGAATTCACCGTGTTCCGCGTCGAAGTTGCTCGTCAGAATGCGAAACTCGGCGATGGAGTCCAGATTCGGAATGATGGCTGCGCCCATATTGACGTCTTCCTCGACGTCACTTCCGTTCAGCACAAAACTGTTTGCGAATTCCCGCTGCCCGTTGATCGAAATGGTGCCCGGGTTCAAATCGCCAGACGGGGAGAGCGCCGTAGCGCCGACATCCAGGACCGTGTCGGAGGTAATCGTGGTGACCGGCGCCACGCCGGACTGAAGTGAAAGCAAGTCCGTATAGCTTCGCCCGTTGAGCGGAGCTGATGTCATCTGTTGGGCGGTGATGACTTCACCCATCTGCGTATCCACGGTTTCGACACGCGTGGCTGACTCGGAGACAGTGATTGTTTCATTCTGCTCACCGATGACCAAAGGCGCGTCCACCACGACCTTGCTGTTGACGTCGAGGACGATGCCGGTACGTCGGAGAGGCTTGAAGCCGGCAGCCTCCGCTTGGATGTCATAGTGACCAACCGGCAGACTGGGAAAGGAGTAAAAACCTTGGCTATCCGTTGAAAGGATTTGTTTGACCCCGCTGGTTGTTTCGATTGCGGTGACCTTTGCCGACGGAATAACCGCTCCGCGAGGATCGGTGACGGTCCCCAGGATGCTTCCTCCATCTGCCGCCCACAAGATCCAGCCCTGGATTGCCAGCGCGGCAACAAGCAGGCAACGAGCGAAACTGCAGGAACAACGGAAAAGGCTGCTTCTCCAACACACGGACCGGACCATCACTTTTCTCCTTTAGGGAAGTCCTTTCGGCAAAGGAAGCCGTTCCTAAGCCGGTTAAAGGGTAAGAGCCGTTTAATGGGCAAGGCGTGGATCGATCCACGTCGCGAACAAGACGATCCGGCGTTGCGTGACAAAGCAACAACAGACGCGCCGATTTCGATCGGTGAGCCAGTTTCGGTAAGCCGAAGTTCTTTGAGGAGCTTAGTGTCGCCATATCTACTTGCGAGTGATTCGCAACTAAGAGCAAGTGCCTCTGCGAAAGCGGAAGATTCCATGGCCTCATTTATTGGACTTGTTTGCTCGTATTCCACAGCGATCCAATAGAATGCATATATAGGATCGTTTCAGTCCATATTATGGAAGTGATCCGCGGAAGTCAATAATACTTTGCAACCTACCTGCATCTGTCTACACACTGGACGATGGAGTCCAGCAATAGAGTCCCTAATGAGGAACCAGGGAGGCCGAGCCTGCCTTGACGCGTTTTTGGAGTTATGTCGCTTGCTTCACTGCAGGGCCAAGCCACTCCTGGCGCTTGAATACATTGCGGCGAACGCACTGGTTCAGGGACGCTTTGCGCATTTGGCAGTTCGAGTGCATCGTTTCTAAATGCGATATTAAGCAGCGAGGTAAGACAATTATGGCGACACGCAAGACGGAGAGACGAGACCCGCACCGGGAGAGCGGCCGTCCGGGTGGGGGTGCGGGAAGGAAGGACAAAGTTGGCGGGTCGGGGGTTTACCCCATGTCAGGCCCGCATCCACCGGGTGATGCACCGCTCGTGTGGCCCGGCCAATGGGGGCAAGGGAAACGAGGGGCAGCAGGATATGAGGATCACGGCGAATCCGAGTTGGATGTCCATCGGCTAAAGCCCGAGCGATGCCGGGACATTATGACTAAAGATCCCGTCTTTTGCCAAGCGAGCGACGTTGCCGCGGTCGCAGCGAAGCTGATGAAAAGGCACAACATCGGTGCTTTGCCTGTGATTGGAAACCTGCGCGGGAAAAAGTTGGTCGGCATCGTTACAGATAGGGATCTGGCAATGAATGTGGTGGCCGAGGCTCGCGATCCGGATTCCATAACTGTAGATCGGATCATGTCGCGCCCTGTGGTTACGTGCTCACCAGACGATCCTTGCAAAAGAGCGCTCGATCTGATGGAGCGCTATCAGGTGAAGCGCATCCCGGCAGTGGACCGATTAGGACGCGTTGTCGGAATGATCTCGGAAGCGGACGTGGCCTTGCGGGTCGGCGACGCTTCGAAGACGGCCGAAGTGGTAAGCAGCATTTGCCAACCGAGCGCTTGAAGATAATTCGACGCGCCGCGTGCAGGAAGGGAGAGTGTTATGCCCATTGGAGAACTTGCCATCCGTCAAGTCGTGGTCGCACGGCGCGATACGCCGGTCATGGATGCGGCAAATTTAATGCGGCAATACCATGTTGGCGACATTGTGGTCACGGATGAACTGGACGGGAAACGATTGCCTGTCGGCATTGTGACTGACCGGGACATTGTGCTCGAAGTATTGGCCCAAGACGTGGATGCCACGAAGCTCTCGGTTGGAGACATCATGAGTCGCGATCTGATCACGGTCAGGGAGTATGAAGGCGTCTTTCAGACGATTCAGTTGATGAGGGCCAAGGGCGCTCGCCGTGCTCCGGTTGTGGACGAGCGCGGGGCGCTGATCGGTATTGTTTCGGCCGACGATTTCGTTGAGCTTTTGGCCGATGAATTGAGCGAACTGTCCAAGCTGATTTCCCGCGAGCAGAAGCGGGAAGCTGAAGCGCGGCCGTGACGAATGAAAGTCCTTAAGCCAGCGTCCAGCAGATAATTGCTCCGGTCGCATCACGCGAGTTCTGCGCAATGCTCGGCTTGCCTCAACGACCCTCAATTAAGTCAAACACGAACCGCAATTTTGGTTCGCATGGAGTGGGTTTTTCGGTTCGGACAACCGGCAACAACGGAGGGGGCTCCTCAACAGAGCCCCCAATATTCAAAACGCAGGTTGGCTTAACCCCGTCTCGAATGACTCTTCGCGGACTTAGATCACGCAGCCCGGACCTCGATGGGCCTTGCTTGAGCGGTTGGCATCTTCGCCGCGGTGACGTGAAGCATTCCTTTGTCGAGGTTCGCCGTGACTTTTTCCACATCAATCGTTTCCGGAAGCTCGAAGCGGCGGCAGACATCGTTGGACTGAAACTCCGTCCAGAGGCACTTCTCAGCTTCTGTTTTCTTTTCGGTCTCGACGTTCGCGTGAACGACGATTTCCGAAGGTGTAGCAGTCACCTCTATGTCTTTTGCCTCATAGCCGGGCAACGTCATCTTCAGTTCGTATTTGCCGTCCCTTTCGTCCATTTCAGCCGCCGGCCATCCCATGACCTCATGCTCGGCCTTGAGCCAATCCTCCATTGCGTGACCGAGTTCACACCCTCGCCTCTCGAATAATTCAAATGCCCGCTGCCGCACCTGGTCCATCTGTTTTTCGATGTCCTGGAACAGCGGAAGCGGCTTGGTACCTTTGTCTTCAATCTTTTGGACAGCGACGGTCGCCATATATGTATCTCCTTTCTTCCGATACTGGGTCACCTTAGTACCAGCACTCTGTCTGCCAACAAACGAAACCGTATATCGCGTCGGGTTTACAGTTGCCGATAGCTGCGCCGTGCGAAAGTGGATGGTAGTCCAAGTGCGAAACGCTCGATTGGTGCAACGGCAAAATGACTTCCTACCTCTCGTGGACCGCGCACCTATCAATTTTGTTCACGGTGCCGGTGGTTGCATACGGTTTGTCGGTGCTTTTACGGCGCCAAGCCGCGTGGGGACGAGCCATCCGGATCTCTCTTGGAGGCTTTCTGGCCTCCAATGAACTGATCTGGTATGCTTACCGCCTTCATCAAGAGGGCTTCCGTTTTCCAGAAGCTCTTCCGCTTCAGTTGTGTGATCTCACGCTTTGGCTTACCGTCGCTGCCGCTCTCACACTCACGACGAAAGTCTATGAAATTGCGTTTTTTTGTGGGCTATCCGGCAGTGGCATGGCGTTGCTCACTCCCGACCTCTGGGCACCGTTTCCTTCTTATCCAACTGTATATTTCTTTCTTTCCCACGGTTTTGTGGTAATTACGTTGTTGACGCTGGCCGGTGGCCATCTCCTGCGCCCAGGACCGGATGGCGTCTGGCGCGCATTCGCTGTCTTGAATCTTTATGCGGCGGGAGTGGGAATCTTCAACGCAATCTTCAGGACTAACTACATGTATCTTTGTAGAAAACCTTCCGCCACGTCTCTTCTTGATTACTTCGGGCCGTGGCCCGCTTACATCCCGGTCGCCGATGCATTCGCTCTCGGCTTGTTCTGGTTGCTGTGGTTGCCATTCCGTTCCGTTGGAAGTACCGGCGCCACCGACTCTTGAGCCTTCGACGAGTTCTTTCGCTCCTCGTCTTTTCCGCCTGTGGGTGAAATGGCGCACTCTGCGTGGTTCCGCGCTTGAGGACAGGAAGACGTCCCCACGTGCGCACGAAGCAGACTGTCAATAGGCCGCTCGCACGCGTGCATCTCCGCCGCCGCTGTTGATTTGTCGGAGGCCGTCGCGATTGGAACGCCGGTAGGAGGTTCGATTGCACATTCGAATACGTGCGTTTAACGTGAAAGGCTCGGAATTGGCGCAAGGCGGCCAGGTGATAGTGCCCACAGGAAATGACTTCAGGCAGAAGGAACTAGACTGCGCAATCGAGCTGGCGCGGGCTGCCGGCCAGATACTGCTTGCCTTTTACGCACAAAAACCAGAATTAGAATCAAAGGCCGGAGGCGAACCGGTTACGGTGGCGGACTGCGCCGTGAATGACTTCTTGGTGAATGAGCTGAGGCGGCGTTTCCCGAAAGATGGCATCCTTTCCGAAGAAGGACCCGACGACGCATCCCGCCGTGACAGGCGCAGGGTGTGGATTGTGGATCCTCTCGATGGAACCAGGGAATTCGCCGAACATCGCAATGAATTCAGCGTTATGATCGGCTTGGCCGTCGAATCCTTTCCTGCAATCGGAGTTGTCTATGATCCCGGTTCGGACCAATTGTATTACGCAGCCGCCGGCTCGGGCGCGTTTCTCGTCAACAAATGCGGATCCGTTACGCAACTGCGGGTTTCTCGGGAAGCGGATCCGCGGAAGATGACGGTCGCTCTGAGCCGATCCCACCATTCGCCGGAGGCGGATCAGATTTGCCGGCGTCTTGGTATTGGCCAGTCGTTATACTCTGGCAGCCTGGGGCTGAAGATCGGGATGATTTGCGAAGGTAGCGCTCACATGTGCCTATACACCACTAGCCACGTAGCCCAGTGGGACACTTGTGCGCCGGATGCCCTTTTGCGCGAGGCCGGCGGCCGGATGACGGACCTTCGGGGAGCGCCCCTTTGTTACAACGGGCCCGAGTTACGCCATCGGAACGGTGTGATCGCCAGCAACGGGACGATTCACGATCGGATCGTAGAAGCCGCAAGCCATGTCTGAACCGGCGCTCTCAGAAAAGATTGCATTTCTTAGCCAGCCCGCGGCCTATCCGGATGAGGGCACACTGCGTGTCGGGGTGAAGGAAACGCACATGTCTTTTGTGTTCCTGACCGATCACAACGCTTGGAAGCTCAAGAAGCCAGTCCGCTATGACTATCTGGACTTCAGCACCATTGAGGCACGCCGCGAGAACTGCCGACGTGAAATCGAGCTGAACCGCCGGTTGGCGCCCGGCGTATATATGGACGTCGTTGCCTTGGTCGCGGATGAAAAAGGGAACTTGCGGATTGGAGGGCCGGGGCGGAATGTTGACTGGCTCGTCAAGATGCGAAGGTTGCCCGAAGCGCGAATGCTCGATGTCGCGATCCGCGCGCGAACCGTTCAACTCGAGGATATTGCCAGGGTCGGCGCGCTGCTGGCGGATTTTTACTTGAGGGCAAAACGGATTTCGTGGAGCCCCGCGGAATACAGAAGCCGGCTCGAGACGGAGATCCAAGTCTGCACCCGCGAACTACACCGGCCCGAGTTCGGCTTGCCGCCGGATTGGATCGATTCGATCCAGGCCGAGCAATTGGGCGCGCTTACACGGGAAGCTGCCATGTTTGACGGCCGCGTGAGCCAAGGCAGGATCGTTGATGCACATGGAGACCTCCGCCCCGAGCACGTTTGCCTGGTTACGGAGCCGGTGATCATTGACTGCCTGGAGTTCAATCCTGATTTTCGCATCCTCGACCCCGTCTCAGAACTCAGCTTTTTTGCTCTCGAGTGCGAGCGCCTTGGCGGCGGCTGGATTGGAAACACAGTCTTGGACATTTACCAGCAGAAGACAGGAGATCGTCCACCCGCAGCATTGTTGTCGTTCTACAGGCGGCAGCATGCCATGCTGCGAGCTAAGATCGCGGCTTGGCATATTCGGGATTCCGGCGTAAGCCAACCAGGGAAATGGATCGCGAAAGCGAAGGATTACCTGGAGCGAGCGATCTCAGTTCAACAGGCTCGTTGAGTGATCCGCCAGAACTGGTTCTGTGGATCGCTTCGGCAAAGTTCGCAGAGATCGTCGGCGCGGGATCTTGCACGCGATTCACAGGCTCCGGATTGCCTCTTCAACGCGTTGAGCGAGAGCCGGATACGATTCCTGGCCAGGTTCGATCGGCCGGCCGATATTTATCTCCACCGGTCCAGGATGCAGCACTTTGCCGTATCGCGGAAGGATGCGATCCACTCCACGCAAACGAATCGGGACGACGGGAAGGTGCAAGCGCGAGGCGATCAGTCCGACGCCCGGCAGGAACCGGCCAATTTCACCCGTAACGGTTCGCTCCCCTTCGGGAAAGATCAAGATGGACCCGCCCTCTTCAATCAGCCGGCCCATGTAGCGGATGGATTCACGCGCCCCGGCTTCGGTCTGAGGAATGGGAAATCCGTTAAAGAGGAGGGTCAGCACGAAGTAAAGCAAACTGTTTGGCCACCGCTGGCGCAATGTGTGCGTTTCCGGATGGAAATGAGGCTCGAAGTACTCTTTCCACATGGAGGGCGCAACTTTTCGCCGAAAACGCCAGGGGAGGCTCGCGAGAATGATCGGCGTATCGAGATGGCTCTGGTGGTTTGCGGCGAAGATTACCGGGCCGTCAACGTCCCGCAGATTCTCGAGACCGGACACCGTGCGCCGGGCGATGATATTTGTGGCCGGCAGCAAAATGCCTTCGAGGGCCACGCCGCGAATGAGCCTTGCGATCCACCACCGGTTAAACGTGGGGAATGAAGGTTCCTCGGCGACGGCCATGGGCTTGGCAAGATCCGCGACTCGCCTTAGTTGTGCAAACGCAGACTCGTCGATACTTGTATTCAGCTTCTCTTCCAAGTCCATCATCAGTTCCACACGGTCAAGCGAGCTGAGTCCGAGTTCTTCGATTGTAGTCTCCGGCCCGATCGTTCGGCCTGGGGCGTACTTGCCGACCAGACTGGCGAGATCCGCCTCGGGTTTCGGGGCGGTTTGAATGAAGCCCTGCTCGACAACGCGCGCGATCTCTGCTCGCTGAAGTTTCCGTGTCGTTTTAGTGCGAGGCAACCCGCCTGTCGGCCAGATAGAAATCGAGCGGATCTTTTGGTGATCCTCCAATCTGGAGTTTGCCAGCCGTACGATTTCGTCCGCGTTTGCGCCGGGCTCCAGCGCGAGCACCGCACGAACTTGATCTTTGCCGATCACCGCCGATTCTCGAACTCCAGGCACATGGTCCAACACAGCTTCCACATCCTCGGGGAAGACTTTGAGGCCTTCGGGCGTAACGATGACCTCCTTCTTGCGCCCGCGAATGATCAGATTGCCCTCGGCGTCAAGTTCTCCCAGGTCGCCTGTGTAGAGCCACCCTTCTCGAAACGCTTTGGAAGTTTCGTCAGGAGCCTCGAAATACCCTGGTGTGACGTTGTCGCCGCGGACCAGAACTTCGCCGTCCTCCGCGATCTTCACATCCACACCGGCGAGAGGCTTTCCCGTTGTCCCCGGCTGAACATGGAACGGATGGCTGAAACTGATTACCGGCGCGGTTTCCGTGAGGCCATAACCTTGCACGACGACAAACCCCAAGTTGGCCCAGAATTTCTCGAGGTCGGATGAAAGTGGCGCTCCTCCTGAAACCAGGCAGCAGAATTTCCAGCCGAACATGCGGTGGACAGCGCGGAAGCGCCACCAGCGGCGAAACCAGGACTGCTCCGCTCCCGCGGTACTGGCGGCTTCGGGAAAGCGGTGGACGACAAAATCGCGTAGGACTTCGAGAATTTTCGGAACGGACACCAGAATGGCAACGCGGCGGGATCGGATCTGCCGCACAATCTCACGCGGGCTGGCGTTCGAAATGAAGACTACCGATGCCGGGATGAGTGGCGGAACAAAGGTCGCAAGAGACTGGCCGAACAGGTGGCTCATTGGCAAGAGGTTAAGAATCCGGATCGGGGCAAACGGGCGGACGTACTTGCGATAGGGCGCAATCTGATCCTCCAGCGGCTGGATCTGGGCCGCGAAGCTTCGATGCGTCATGATAACGCCTTTCGGTTCTGCCGTTGTTCCTGACGTGAAAACGATCTCGGCGATATCATCACTCGATATCGATACCGGTTCGAGACGCACCTGCTGCGCATTCAATTCAATCTCGGACAGAGGCCAAATAGGAACGCCTGTATTTACCCCTGAAATCTTGTCTCCGACCAGGAGCAAACAGGGCCGGACTCGTTGTTCGATCCTGCGTGCCAGGTCGAGCGAAGCCTGAGGCTCCACCGGAACGACCACGATGCCTTCCAGCAAGCAAGCCCACAGGGCAATAATCCAGCCGGGGCGGCTTTCGGACCAGATCATCACTTTGTCGCCCTTGCAGATGCCTTCCTGCCGCAACCTTGCCGCGAATGCGCGCGCCCGCTGGCCAATGTCGTTGTATCGGAAGGTCCAGCCCCGGAATCCGTCGTCGTAGATGATGAACTCTTGCCTGTACTGCGCGATTCGGCTAAAAAACTGCGGCAATTCACTCATCGTCTGCGAGGAGACTCGACTCCCGCGCTCTGACACTCGAAGAGCGAATGGCACTCTCAATCTCCTCTATCAGTTAGGCACGTTATTGACCAGATCGGAAGCCCCTACGATTAAGCTCCACAGGTGGACGTTTGGTGCATCACGGACGTTCTGTGATGAACGGCTGCGGCTGCAAGTGTTTATAGTGT